>MDTD01187401.1_pt1 | contig 63407 bp, 45 predicted proteins | sample 811221 | NCBI WGS metagenome assembly MDTD01 (sample SAMN05326646, study PRJNA326480) | marine metagenome | isolation source: seawater | place: Pacific Ocean: South West | collected 2011
ATCGCATCGGCACGCTCCGGGTCGCCGGCCGTGCGCTCGTCGATCACCCGCTCCACCATGCTGCGCGCGAAGGTGACCCCGCAGGCCTTCACCGCCTGGAAATCGATCGGCGCCAGCAGGCAGGGACGGTCCGTGTCATACCCCATCCGCTCGGGGTCGAGCACCAGGTCGTGAACGCTGCCGATCTCCTCGCCCTGAAGCGCGTCGAAGCGCGCGGCCGGGTTTTCATCCTCGAGAAAATCCGAGACGCTGACAAGCGACCCGGTCACGTCGATGACGGTCTCGCCGCGCAGGATCACCACCGAGGGCGCACCAAGATCCGGGCGCCAGACGCGGCCGACCAGCCGGGCGCCATCCATTCCTTCAGGCAACATGAATCATCCTCCCGTTTCGCCACACCATAGCCAGTTTGCCGGCCCGGGCGAAACGCCTGCACGGACCATCGACGCGGCCGCGGGCGCGCCCGGGCAGGCCACACAATCCTGACGCTGCGGCATCCGTGATGTCCCGCTTCTTGCATCTTTCACTGAATTAATGGGATCTTCATCCGGAGCGCCGATTGATGAAGGTGGTATTGGCACGCGGTCACGTCGCCACAAGACATCAACAAGAAACCACCCCAAAGGGCGTTTCCTTGACGGGAGAACAACCATGCCGCGAACCGGTCTCCTGAGGATTTCTCTTTCGATATTCCTGATCGCCGCAGGCATTGTCTCCGGATCGACTGGACCGGCGCTCGCGCAATCCTCGCTCGCAAACGGACGCGGCAATCCTGCCATCCAGTTGCGCAATGCCGGACGGGTCCGCACGATTTCCATCGCCGCCATCGAAGCCCTGCCGCAATCCGAACTGACCGGCCGCGTGTCTCCCGACGAGCCGGTCGCGACCTGCCAGGGCGCGCTTCTGAGCGACGTCGTCGACGCCATCGGCGCGACGAAGACCGACCGGATCACGGTTCGCGCGTCCGACGGCTATGCGGCGGACATTCCGCGCAAGGACTGGAAGACCTGGCCCATTCTCGTTGCCACGCGCTGCAGCGGGCACAGGCTCACCGTGCGCCAGCGGGGTCCGGCGCGCATTCTCTATCCCGCCACCCTCTACCCCGAGCTTGCCAATCGCACCTATGTGGATCGCAGCGTCTGGATGATCGCGGAGATCGAATGGTAAGGCCATGAGGCGTGCCCTGCTCTTTCTGCGACCGCTTCTTCCGCGTACGCCCCGTACGCTGAGCCTTCTGTTGCTGGCCGCGGGCGTGCTCGCGTGCCTGATCGCGGCGCGCGGCATCTCGACGCTGCGCGAGCCCGAGCCGGACGCGGGCCAGCATGTGATCCGCCACATGCGCTACACCTACGCCGAGCTTGCCTCGCTCGACACGCTGCTGGCCACACTGCAGATCAATCCGTTCACGCCGGCGGCCCACACGATGCTGGCCGACGCGGCGGATCATTTCTATGTCCGGCTGCAGATGCTCTCGGGCCTGAGCCAGGGTCCCTTTGCCGATGACAGCACCGAGCTCAAACGCCTCTCGGTCGAACTGATGGCAGGCCTCGACGCCCTCGCGCGCGCCGGCCCCCCGCTCAACGACCGCTCGCTTTCCGAACTGAACGACATCAGCAGCAAGGTGCTGCGCCTGACCGGCGACTACACCCGGGAGGTGGAAGCGCGCATCGACTCGGTTCTGAGGGAGCATGCCCGGCGCGCGACCGGCGCCTGGACCGAGATCATCACGAGCATCACGCTGATGCTCATTCTCAGCATCCTGTCCCTGTCGCTGTTTTTCCGCAACCGCCGGATGATGGACGACCTGCGCGCGGCCAGTGCCCGCGACAGTCTGACCGGACTCACGAACCGACGCGGCTTCACCGACTGGGCGACGGAACGCGAGGCACGGGACGAGAACGCCCGACGACGCCACGCGCTCCTGGTCTTCGACATCGACCATTTCAAGGCGGTCAACGACCAGTTCGGCCACGCGACGGGCGATGCGATGCTCAAGGCGGCGGCGCGGAGCCTGCTTGCCGACTTTCCCGACGCGGGACTGATCGCCCGCTGGGGCGGCGACGAGTTCGTGGTCGCCGTCCCTCTGAGCGACCTGTCGCTCCGCGAAATCGACGAACGGCTTTCCACGCGCGCAAACAAGCCCTCGCAGGTCAACGGCCCCTCGGACGCACGGTTGCCCATCGCGATGAGTTGCGGCGTCGCGGTCTGGCCCGACGACGGCGCCACCATCGACGAGGCCCTGACCTGCGCCGATGCCGCCCTGTATGAAGCCAAGGCACGCCAGCGCGGCGCGCATGTCTTCTTTCGCGAGGAGATGCTGGACCGGCAGCGGCTCCTTCAGGAAATCGCCTCGGGACTGCCCGCCGCCCTGCCGCGCCAGGAACTCTTCGTCACCTATGAACCGCGCATCTGCATCAACCGAAGGGCACTGGTCGGCGCGCGGGCACACCTTCGCTGGGCACATCCGGGCCTGTCCGCGACACTTGCGGCCGGGGACTTCATGGCCGGCGCGCGTGAACACGGTCAGGCGCGCGCGTTCGACAGCTTTCTTCTGGCGACGGCCTGCGAAACGGTGGCCCGCTGGCGTGCATCGATCCCCGAGCAGACCTATGTGGTGGTCGGCCTGTCCGCCTGTTCGCTGCGGGATGCAACGCTGGTGGAGGAGATCGACCGCCTGCTGGCCCGCTCCGGCCTCCCGCCGGAAGCGCTGGAAATCGAGGTCGCGGACGAAGCCGCCCTGTCCCGGAGCGAGGAGGTCATCGAGACGCTCTCGCGCCTTTCGGAACATGGCGTGCGCCTCGCGCTCAGCACCTTCGGCAAGGGGAACGGGGTACTGACCCTGCTCGCACGGCTGCGCCCGCAAGTGCTCACGATCAACAAGACGCTCCTGTGCGAGAGTGTCCCGGGCGACTGTCGCGCCGACGTCGCGGCACTTGCGAACATGGCCGAGACACTGGGCGCCAGAACGCTGATCGAAGGCGTGGCAACCGATGCCGACCTGGACATGGCCCGCGACGCCGCTTGCGCCCTTGCGGAGGGGCCGGGTGTGTCGCCCCCTCTCACGGCACCGGATATCTGTGCCTTTGCCCGTGCCCTGCGCAGCGGCGCTTCCCGACCGGCCAGGATCGCGACGCCATCCGCCACCTGAGATCCAGCCCGGTCAGCTCCTCAGGTATTTTATGAGCGCGAGCACGATCAGGACGACCAGGACCAGACCGAGGAGCATGGGCCAGCCGCCGAAGCCCCAGCCGTGCGAACCGTACATGTCTTGCATCATGGCGTTTTCTCCTTCTGCATGCCCCGGAAGAGGCCGGGGATCGCGACCCGGCGGGCAGATCCGCCGCCCGTGTCACTCGATGCCGTTGGCGCGCTGGATGCTGCGCACATAGGCCGTGATCCTGTCGACGTCCCGCGTTCCCACACCCTCGACAGGCGGCATGTTCCCGAACGTCCAGTGATGGGCGCGCACCCCGTTGCGCACCGCAAGCCGGAAGGCGAGATCGGCATGATGGGCGGGCGCGTAAATCCGCTGCACGAGCGAGGGTCCGATGTCCGTTCCGCCGGCGTTTTCCCCGTGACACGATGCACAGTTCGCGGCGAAAAGCCGTTCACCCTCAAGGGCGGCGCCCGAAAGCCGGGGAACGTGCAACCCGGCCTTTGGCGCGGTCGGCGCCCCCGGCGCCCCGGGGCGGAGCATCAGCCAGCCGGCGACGATCACCGCCACGACCGCGACACTCCATCCGACAGCCTTCATCGTCATTGCGCCATCCCGTGATCCGGTCCGCGACGGAGCGGTTCCACGCCAGTTTATCGCGCCCAGGATGGGGCTTCCGGTTCCGGGAAGGTCAAGCGCCTTTGCCACCGGCATGCCGGAGTCGCGCGAGAATGTCGCACGCGCCGCCGGGAGGTCCGTTTCGAACAAGCGATTGTCGCATCCAAGGCATCGAAGGGCCATGGCGAAGCTATTCTGTCGCGACATGTCAGGTGCGGCCGCGGGCACATGCAGGCGGTCGAGAATTGGGAAGCCGGTGAGAAACCGGCACTGCCCCCGCAACGGTAAGGAACGGACAAGACCGCGACACAGGCCACCGGGGAGGAGCCTCCGGGAAGGCGTCGGGGAAGCGGCGAAAGCCAGATGTTCCAAGTCCGGAAACCAGCCCGACATGACGTCAAGCCGCGGGTGGCGGTGGGGGCGATCTCGTGCCGTGCCGCTCCCGGGCACCGCGCCGATCCCCTCCCGCGCATCCGCTTCATGTTATCGCCGGCGCATTCCGGCAAGGTGAGACCTGCATGATGAACGCAGACGCCAAGGCATACGACCTTCTGGCCCGGCGGGTGCCGCATCACTCGCTTGAACAGGCCTTCTACGCGGATCCCGCCATCCTCGCGCTGGACCTCGAGCACATCTTCTACCGCGACTGGCTCTACGCCACGCCGGCCTGCGGGCTGCCCAAGCCCGGCAGCTATGTCACCCACCGCGTCGGGGCGTTTCCGCTGGTGATCGTGCGCGGATCCGACGGCGCGATCCGCGCGTTCCACAACACCTGCCGACATCGCGGCTCGGTCATCTGCAAGGCTGCCTCCGGGCATGTGCCCAAGCTGGTCTGTCCCTACCACCAGTGGACCTACGAGCTCGACGGTCGGCTTCTCTGGGCCCGAGACATGGGTCCGGACTTCGATGCCTCGGCCCACGGGCTGAAGCCGGTGCACTGTCGGGAACTGGCGGGCCTCGTCTACATCTGCCTGGCCGACGAGGCGCCGGACTTCGACACTTTCGCCACGCAGGCCGGCCCCTATCTGGCTCCGCATGACCTGGGCAACGCGCGCATCGCGCACCAGTCCACGATCATCGAAAACGGCAACTGGAAGCTCGTGTGGGAGAACAACCGCGAGTGCTACCATTGCGGGGGAAACCATCCCGCCCTTTGCCGCAGCTTTCCCGACGACCCGGCCGTGACGGGCATGGAGAACGGCGAGACGCCGCCTCACCTGCAGGCGCATGTCTCGCGCTGCGAGGCGGCCGGACTTCCCTCGCGCTTCCATCTCGCCGACAGCGGCCAGTACCGCCTCGCCCGCATGCCGCTTAAGACCGGCGCGAGAAGCTACACGATGACCGGCAACGCGGCCGTCGGGCGGCCGCTCGGCCGGGTGCCGCTGCCCGATGCGGGGGCGCTGCTGAAGTTCCATTATCCCACGACCTGGAACCACTTCCTGCCCGATCACTCGATCACCTTCCGCGTGACGCCGATCGGCCCGCAGCAGACCGAGGTCCAGACGACCTGGCTCGTCAACAAGGACGCCGTCGAGGGAGTGGACTACGACCTGAAGACGCTCACCGAGGTCTGGGAGGCGACCAACGACGAGGACCGTCGCGTGGTCGAGGACAACCAGGTCGGCATCAATTCGCCCGCCTACGCGCCCGGCCCCTATTCGCCGGTCCAGGAAAGCGGTGTCGACCAGTTCGTGGACTGGTACTGCGCCACCCTTGCAAGCCGTCTCGCCCCGCTCAGGGAGGCCGCCGAATGAGAATGCCCCACCCGCAGATCTCGCATCCGGTCGTCGTGTGGGACGGAAGCGAGGAGCTCGAGTGCGTCTCGGTCATTCCCGAGGCGCCGAACGTTGCAAGCTTCTGCTTCCAGTCCCCCTCGGGGGCGGTGTTCTCCTATGTGCCGGGCCAGTTCCTGACACTGGAGCTGCCGGTGCCGGGCGGCCCGCTCTACCGCACCTACACCATCTCCTCCTCGCCCTCGCGACCGATGTCGATCTCGGTCACGGTCAAGGCGCAGGAGGGAAGCCTCGGCACCCGATGGATGCTGGACAATCTGCGTCCGGGCGTCAGGATCCGGGCAAGCGCGCCGGCCGGCTCCTTCTCCAGCCAGCTCCATCCGGCGGACAAGTACCTGTTCATCTCCGCGGGCTCCGGCATCACGCCGATGATGTCGATGACCACATGGATGTTCGACCTCGGGCGCCCCGCCGACGTCGTCTTCGTCAACTGCGCCAGGCGTCCCTCGGAGATCATCTTCCGCCAGCGCCTGGAGCACATGGCGAGCCGCTTCCCCGAGATCGACCTGAAATTCGTCGTCGAGGAGACCGACCGCTTCCTGCCCTGGACCGGGTACCAGGGCACGTTCAACCAGCTCATGCTGGGCCTGATGGCACAGGACTACCTGGAGCGCGAGGTGTTCTGCTGCGGCCCCGAACCCTTCATGCAGGCGGTGCGCGAGGCATTGACGGGCCTCGGCTTCGACATGTCCCGCTACCATCAGGAGAGCTTCCATGCGCCGGTGCCGGAGGTGGCGGAGGATCCGGTCGAGGGCGACGTCGTTCCGGACGCGGCCGCGATGGCGGAGGTCGCCTTCGCGCTGTCGGGGGTGACTCAGCCCTGTGCCGAGACCGACACCATTCTCGCTACCGCCCGCAACGCCGGGCTCAACATTCCCTCGGGCTGCACCTTCGGCGTCTGCGGAACCTGCAAGATCCGCAAGATCTCCGGCCAGGTGCACATGGTCCACAACGGCGGCATCACCGACGAGGACGTGGAAGCGGGCTACGTGCTCGCCTGCTGCTCCCACCCCATCGGACAGGTCGAGGTGGAAGCCTGAACCTTGCCGGCGCGGGACTGAGGACGGGCACGCCTCAGAAGTCCCAGTCCTCGTCCCGCGTCGCCACGGCCTTGCCGATCACATAGGACGAGCCCGAACCGGAAAAGAAGTCGTGGTTCTCGTCCGCGTTGGGCGAAAGCGCCGCCATGATCGCCGGATTCACCCGGCAGACCTCATCGGGAAAGAGCTGCTCGAAGCCGAGGTTCTGAAGCGCCTTGTTGGCGTTGTAGTGCAGGAACTGCTTCACGTCCTCGGCAAGGCCGAGCGGATCGTAGAGACTTTCGGTGTAGCGGCTCTCGATCTCGTACAGGTCGAACAGAAGCGCGAAGGCGAAGTCCTTGATCTCCTGCCGTTCCGCCTCGCCCGCGCGCTCCATCGCGCGCTGGAACTTGTAGCCGATGTAGTAGCCGTGCACGGCCTCGTCGCGGATGATGAGCCGGATAAGGTCCGCCGTATTGGTGAGCCGCGCCCGGCTCGACCAGTGCATGGGCAGATAGAAGCCGGAATAGAAGAGGAAGGATTCCAGGAACACGCTGGCGACCTTCCTGCGCAGCGGCGACGCGCCCGCATCGTACTCGTCGAGGATCAGCCGCGACTTCTGCTGCAGATGGGCATTCTCCTCCGACCAGCGGAACGCCTCGTCCACCTCCCGGGTGGAACACAAGGTGGAGAAGATCGAGGAGTAGCTGCGCGCGTGCACCGCCTCCATGAAGGCGACATTGCTGAGCACTGCCTCCTCGTGCGGCGTCACCGCGTCGCCCATCAGCGCCGGCGCGCCGACCGCGTTCTGAATCGTGTCCAGAAGAGTGAGGCCGGTGAAGACGCGGATGGTGAGCTGGCGTTCCTCGTCGGTAAGCTGCGACCACGACTGGATGTCGTTCGACAGTGGCACCTTTTCCGGCAGCCAGAAGTTCACGGTCAGACGGTTCCAGATCTCCAGGTCCTTCTCGTCCTGAAGCCGGTTCCAGTTGATGGCGCGCGGCACATCACGCACGGGAGATTGGCGCAACACGGACATGTCGTTCATCAAAGCCTCACAGCGAGCAGGAAACGCACCCCTGCACCTCGGTCCCCTCGAGGGCCATCTGGCGCAGGCGAATGTAGTAGATGGTCTTGATGCCGGCCTTCCAGGCGTGGATCTGGGCCCGGTTGATGTCCCGCGTCGTGGCCGTGTCCTTGAAGAAAAGCGTCAGGGACAGGCCCTGGTCCACATGCCGGGTGGCGGCGGCGTAGGTGTCGATGATCGCCTCGGCGCCGATCTCGTAGGCATCCCGGTAGTACTCGAGATTGTCGTTCGTCATGTAGGGCGCGGGATAGTAGACGCGGCCGATCTTGCCTTCCTTGCGGATCTCGATCTTCGAGGTGATCGGATGGATCGAGGACGTGGCATTGTTGATGTAGCTGATCGACCCGGTCGGCGGCACCGCCTGGAGATTGCGGTTGTAGAGCCCGTCGGCCATCACCGCCTGCTTCAGGGCCGCCCAGTCCCCGCGAACCGGCAGTTCGATGCCGAAACGCCCGAAAAGCTCCTTCACCGTCTCGGTTTCGGGCAGCCAGTCCCGCTCCAGATATGTGTCAAAGAAGGTCCCGTCGGCGTATTTCGACCGCTCGAAGCCGACGAAGCTGCACCCGCGCTCGCGCGCCAGCGCGTTCGAGGCCCGCAGACAGTGGTAGAGCACGGCGGCGAAATAGACGCTGGTGAAGTCGATCCCCTCGCGCGATCCGTAGTGGATGTGCTCGCGGGCCAGGAACCCGTGCAGGTTCATCTGCCCGAGACCGATGGCATGGCTCTCGTCGTTGCCGCGCCGGATCGAGGGAACGGAGTCGATCGCCGACATCTCGGACACGGCGTTTAGCGCCCGTACCGCTGTGTCGACCGTGGCGCCGAGATCGCCGCCGTCCATGGCCCTGGCGATGTTCAGCGAGCCGAGATTGCACGAGATGTCGGTGCCCAGGTGAGCGTAGGAGAGATCGTCGTTGAACCTCGACGCCTCGTTCACCTGCAGGATCTCCGAGCACAGGTTCGACATGGTGATACGGCCCGCGACCGGGTTGGCGCGGTTCACCGTGTCCTCGAACATGATGTAGGGATAGCCGCTCTCGAACTGGATCTCGGCCAATGTCTGGAAGAACTGCCGCGCGTTGATCTTCTTCTTGCGGATCCTCGGGTTGTCGACCATCTCGTGATACTTCTCGGAGACGGAAATTTCCGAGAACGGCACCCCGTAGACACGCTCCACGTCGTGCGGCGAGAACAGGTACATGTCCTCGTTCTTCTTCGCCAGCTCGAAGGTAATGTCGGGAATGACGACGCCGAGCGAGAGCGTCTTGATGCGGATCTTCTCGTCCGCATTCTCCCGCTTGGTGTCGAGAAAGCGCAGGATGTCGGGATGTTGGGCGTGCAGGTAGACCGCGCCAGCGCCCTGACGCGCGCCGAGCTGGTTGGCGTAGGAGAAGCTGTCCTCCAGAAGCTTCATCACCGGGATGACGCCGGAGGACTGGTTCTCGATGCCCTTGATCGCCGCGCCGTGCTCGCGAATGTTGGTGAGCATCAGGGCCACGCCGCCGCCGCGCTTGCTGAGCTGGAGCGCGGAATTGATGGCGCGCCCGATGGACTCCATGTTGTCCTCGATGCGCAGCAGGAAACAGGAGATCAACTCGCCGCGCTGTGCCTTGCCCGCGTTGAGGAAGGTGGGCGTCGCGGGCTGGAAGCGCCCGGCGAGGATCTCGTGCATCAGCCGCGACGCGAATGCCTCGTCGCCGCGCGCGAGGGTGAGCGCCACCATGACGACCCGGTCCTCGAAGCGCTCCAGGTAGCGCTTCCCGTCACGCGTCTTGAGGGTGTAGCTGGTGTAGTACTTGAAGGCGCCGAGGAAGGTGGGGAAACGGAACTTCACCTTGTAGGCCGCCTCCCACAGCCCCAGGATGAACGCCCGGTCGTACAGATCGAGCACGGCGGCCTCGTAGTAGCCCTCCTCCACCAGGTACCGCAGCTTCTCCTCCAGCGAATGGAAGAAGACCGTGTTCTGGTTCACGTGCTGGAGAAAATACTGGCGCGCGGCCATGCGGTCGGCATCGAAACGGATCCGCCCGGCATCGTCATAGAGGTTCAGCATGGCGTTGAGGGCGTGATAGTCCAGCCCCTGCCACTCCGTGGGAACGGCCTGCGCCGGAGGCGCTTCGCTCACGTCGCGCTCGAGAGTTGCGTTTTCCAAAACCTGTCCAGTCCTTCACTGACACGTGCGATATCGCTCGTCGTTCCGGCAAGCTCGAAGCGGTAGAGCAGCGGCACGCCGCATTTCTCCGCGATCACGTCACCGGCCAGGGCGAAGAGCGCTCCGAAGTTGCGATTGCCCGAGGCGATGACGCCACGAAGCCTGCCGCGCGTGTCGGGGTTGTTGAGGAAGCGGATCACCTGCCTGGGCACCGCACCGCGCCCCGTGCCATCGGCAAAGGTGGGCGTGACCAGCACGAAGGGCCGCGCCGGCGCGGGCACGGGGGCGGACGAGGCAATCGGGATCCGCTCCGCGTCGATCCCGAGCCTTTCCACGAAACGCGCCGTGTTGCCGGAGCGCGAGGAAAAGAAGACCAGCCCGCCCATGTCCCGCCTCAGCGCAGCGCGGCGATCTTGTCGGGACGAAAGCCCGCCCAGTGGTCGTCACCGGCCATCACGACCGGCACCTGGCGGTAGCCGAGCCCGGTGACGCGCTCCATCGCCGCCTCGTCGAGCGTCAGGTCGACGAGTTCGTAGGAAAGCCCCTTCGCGGCAAGCGCGCGGGTCGTGGCGGCGCACTGAACACAGGCGGGTTTGGAATAGACGGTGATGCTCATCAGGTGTCCCCGGATCTCTGCCAAGACGTGGCCGATGCACAAGGGGACGCGAACGCGCGCGGACACACCGCGACCGTACGACGCCTCCGGGCCCACCGACCGGGTTCGCTCTCAAGGTCCTGGCAGGTCTCCTGACTTGCGGCTCGAGCGCCTCGGTCCACCTTCCCGGCGCTTGCGCGCCAGTGGCTCAACGGACCTCGGCTTGCCGCTCACAGTTGCGGGGGCAGTGCCGGTTTCCCACCGGCTTCCCTTTTCAGCCGCGACGAATCGCGGACACCAAGACAACACGATGTAGGCACCCGCACCGCCCTGGTGTCAACATGTAGTGGACTTCTCAACAGCCTCCCGCATGTCGCCCGACCGGAGCGGGACCGCCCCGCACGCTCTCAGGAGGCACGAGAGGGCCGCCCCGCATGGCTGAAGAAAGCCAGTGCAAGCGTGAGCAACGCCAGTCCGGCGGCCAGGGCGAAGGTCATGGAAAAGGCGTGGGCCACCTCCGCCGTGGAGGCTTCGGCCGCGTTTCCCGTTCCCAGCACCGCGACGAACACGCCCGGCATGGCCGAGGCGCCGGTCATCAACCCGAGATTCCGCGACACGCCCAGCAGGCCGGAAAGACGTCCGCGCTGCTCGACAGGGGCGTCCAGGAGCACGGCGGTGTTGTTGGCCGCGAGGAAAAGCTGAAAGGCCGGGGTCAGCACGATCAGCGCGACGATGTAGCCCGGTACGCCGAAGACCCTCGGCAGGAACGCCAGGCAGAGCAGGCCGGCCATGGTCTGCACCAGCCCGAGAACCATGACGCGCGCGCTGCCCAGCCGGTCGGTCAGGCGCCCCGCCGGAATGCCGGAAAGCGCGGCGACGACAGGCCCCACGGACATGACAAGGCCGATCATCGCCTCGTCCAGTCCGAGCGAGAACGCCAGATAGAAGGGCGCGACGACCAGCGTGGACATCATCACCGTTCCCACCAGGAGGTTCATCGCGAAACCCGCGCCGGTGCGGCGGTCACGCAGAAGCCGCATCGGCACCAGCGGCGCGGCGGAGCGGCTCTCGACCAGCACGAACAGGGCGAAGGCAACCATGGCCCCCACGACGAGCGTGCCCGTGCCGAACGGCACCTCCGGCGCCCCGCCTCCGGCCGCAAGCGCATAGGCGGCCAGCGCAATTACGAGCAGCACGGTTCCCGGAACATCCAGATCGCGAGCCGAGGCGCGCGGGCGAGGTGCGCCGCGCGCAAGGACGGCAACGGCCAACACAAGGGTAAAAAGCGCGAAGCCGGCAAGAAGCCAGAAGGCCGCCCGCCAGTCTGCCCATGCGAGCATCGCTCCGCCGAGCGAGGGGCCCAGCGCCGTTCCTGTCGCCGACATCGTACCGAGCACGCCCATCGCCATGCCGAGCCGCTCCGTCGCGACCCGGTCGCGCGCGATCGACATGGGAAGGGCGATGAGGATGGCGCCACCGGCCCCCTGGACGGCACGGCCCGCGACGAGCACCTTGAGGCTCGGGGCCATGGCGCACACGCCCGATGCCGCGATGAACGCCAGTAGACCGGCGATCAGGACCCGGCGGTGGCCGAAGAGGTCCCCCAGTCGCCCCGCGCTCACGATGGTGACCGTCACCGCCAGCAGATAGGCCAGCACGACCCACTGAACGCCGGTGATCGTGGCCGAAAAGCCGCGCGTGAGCGCGGGAAGAAGAACCGATGCGATGCTGATGCCCATCGACGCGGTGAGCGTCGCCGCGGCAAGTGCCGCAAGAACGGGGACGGAAGACCGGTCCGATGTCGTGTCGCTCATGAGTGCCACCCTTGTGATCGAAGTGAAGTGGCGCTACATCTGCCACTTCAAGTCGACTTGAGGTCAAGCATGAAACTCATCGACATCGGCGCGCTGTCACAACTCAGCGGACTGCCCGCCTCGACGCTGCGCTACTACGAGGAAATCGGTCTCATCCGTTCGGTGGCGCGGCACGGCCTGCGACGCCAGTTCGACGCGCCTGCCGTGACCCAGCTCGCCCTGATCTCTCTCGGCAAGCTCGCCGGCTTCTCGCTTGCCGACATCAAGGCGATGTTCGCCGGAGGCGGGGCGCCCCGGGTTCCGCGCGCCGAACTGCATCTGCGCGCCGATGCGCTCGACGAACAGATCCGGGGCCTGACCCGCCTGCGCGACGCCCTGCGCCACGTCGCCGACTGTCCCAAGGACGATCACCTGGAGTGCCCCAAGTTCCGCCGGCTGATGCAGTTCGCGTCCCGCAACGCGCCGGCAACCGGCGGGCTTCGCGGAAGGGCCGACTGAACCCGCCCCCTGTCCCGCACGCGCATCAACCAGAAAGCGAGTTAGGTCTGGTCACTCAAGGATTGGGCCAATACCCTGTGCGCAAAGGGATTCGTCGGAGCGGATTGTCCTGGCAGGACCATCCGGTCGATCACCGAGCGGAGTGCGCGCATCATGGTCTTTCGCCTTGGCAAGAAATATCAGGGTCTGGCGCACGGGTTTGGCTGCGCCTGTCACACACCCCAGGCCATGCAGGCCCTCGCACGCGTCGAGGCGGGCATGTCGCGGCGCTCGGTGTTGCGCGGGATCGCCGCCACCCTCGCCACTCCCGTTCTCGCCGGCACCTCGCCGCTTTTCGCGCAGCCGGCCGCGGACCGGCTTCTGCTGCGCAACGTCAGGATCTTTGACGGGCATTCGCCGAAGCTGATCGAAGGCCGGGACGTGCTGCTGGAGGCCAACCGGATCGTCGCGCTGCCCCGCGCCGGGGAGGCCGTCAGCGATGCCGCTATCATCGATTGCAAGGGCGGCACTCTGATGCCGGGCCTGATCGACGCGCACTGGCACGCGCTTCTTGCCGGCATTTCGCAACTTGCGGCACTGACCGCCGACGTTCCCTATGTGCACCTCGTGGCGGCACAGGAAGCCGAGCGTACCGTGCTGCGCGGGTTCACGACCGTGCGCGACGTGGGCGGCCCCGCCTTCTCGCTCAAGCGCGCCATCGACGAGGCACGCACTCCCGGCCCCCGTATCTACCCCTCCGGCGCCATGGTGTCGCAGACCTCCGGGCATGGCGATTTCCGCCAGCGCTACGAAGTGCCCCGCTCGCCGCAGACCAACCTGAGCCACGCGGAGGAGGCAGGCATCTCGGCAATCGCGGACGGCGTGCCGGAAGTGCGCCGCCGGGTGCGGGAGCAGCTCATGCTGGGCGCGAGCCAGATCAAGATCATGTCGGGCGGTGGCGTCGCCTCCACCCATGACCCGGTCGACAGCCTCCAGTTTTCGGAAGAGGAAACGCGTGCCGCGGTGGAGGCCGCCCGGGACTGGCAGACCTATGTCTGCGCCCACGTCTACACCTCGCAGGGCATACAGCGCGCCCTGAAATGCGGCGTGCGGTCCATCGAGCACGGACAGCTCGCCGACGAGGAGACCGTGCGCATGATGGCGGATGCGGGCGCATGGTGGTCGATCCAGCCGTTCCTCGCCGACGAGGACGCCAACGTCTACACGAACCCGACGCAGATCGAGCAGCAGAAGCTGATCGCGCAAGGCACGGTCAGGGCCCTCGAACTGGCCGACAAGCACAAGGTCAATCTGGCGCTTGGAACGGACATCCTGTTCAATCCCAGGGCGACCGCCACCCAGGGACGGCAGCTCGCCAAGTTCGCGCGCTGGTACGACAATGCCAGGGTCCTGCGACTTCTGACCGGCGGCAACGCGGAGCTTCTCGGCCTGTCCGGCCCGCGCAGCCCCTATGAGGGGCCGCTTGGCGTCATCGAGGCCGGCGCACTGGCGGATATCGTCGTCCTCGACGGAAACCCGCTTGAAACCATCGACCTGATCGCGGATCCGGAAACGCACATGAAGCTTATCGTCAAGGACGGACGGATCCACAAGAACACGCTGGAGGGCTGACCGTGGCGCGTTTCATGGCTGCTCTGGCGCTTGCATCCGCGTTGGCATGGACACCGGCAGCACTGGCCGGGGAGACCGGCCCCGCGCAGGCCGGACAGACACGCGATTGGGCCGTCCAGGTCACTCCCTATCTCTGGGCAACCGGGCTTTCGGGCGAGATCGCCCCCGTGCGACGCCTGCCGCCCATCCATGTCGAGAAGAGTTTCGGCGACGTTCTCGGCGATCTCGATTTCGGCGGGTTCGTCAATATCTGGGCGAGACGCGGCCGATACGTGTTTTCCGGCGACCTGATGTATGTGTCGACGACGGACAGCAAGCGGGTGAGCGGCGTGCCCTTCGTCGGCTTCGTCGATGCCTCCACCGACACCCGCCAGTTCACCTCGACCCTGCAGGCCGGTTACCGTTTCGTCAGCCAGAACCGCTTTACCCTCGACGTTCTCGGCGGCGCGCGCATCTGGTGGATCTCCAACACATTCGACATCCAGGCCGGTCCGGCCAGCGGATCCTATGGCGAGAACTTCGGCTGGGTGGATCCCGTGATCGGCGCCCGCGCGTTCCTGCGCCTCGGCGACAAGCTGTCACTGCAGGCACAGGCCGACGCGGGCGGGTTCGGCGCGGGAGCGCGCTCGACATTCTCCGCCCTTGCCACCGCCAATTACACGCTGAGCGACAGCCTCTCGGTGTCCGCCGGCTACAAGTATCTCAAGACCGACTACAGGAAGGGCGGCCACGTGTTCGACACTGAACTGGGCGGCCCCGTGCTCGGCCTGACCTATCGCTTCTGACCCGAGCCGGAAGGGACCCTCAGATGGATCAGATCTCAAACCGGTCGCGCACTCTCGCGACACTCGTCCTCGCCCTTTTCCTCTCGATCGCCGGAACGCCGCTCCTCGCCCAGGAGGCGCGGGAGCAGACCGAGGCCACAGGGCTGGTCATCGGTGTCCATGAAAGCCCTCCCTTCGTGATCAAGCAGGAGGAAGGGTATACGGGCATGGCGATCCGGCTGTGGGAGTTCATCGCCGGCGAACTCAATCTCACCTATTCCTACAAGGAGTTCGACACGGTCCGCCAGATGATCGACGCGGCCGCCGCGTCGCAGATCGATGTCGCGGTGACCAATCTGACGATCACCGAGGCCCGCGCGACCCGGATCGAATTCACCCAGCCCTGGTTCGACTCCGGACTTCGGATCATGGTCAACGAGAACGGCGGCACCAGCTTCTGGAACCTGATCGAGGGGCTCTATGATTCCGGTTTCATAGCGGCCTACGGCTGGCTCGCGCTCATCATAATCGTGGCATCCATCGGCTTCACGATCTTCGACCGGCGTTTCGACAAGAACTTCCCGAAACGCTGGCGCGACGGCCTCGCCGAGAGCTTCTACCTGGTGATGACCATCGCGACGTCCGGCAAACCACCCAGCAGGAAGAACCTGTTCGGCTGGGTGGGCCGTGTCTGGCAGGGCCTGTGGCTGGTCTTCGGGATCGTGGTCGTGGCCTTCGTCACTTCCTCGGTCACGAGCGTGATGACGACACTGGCCTTCAAGGGACAAATCCGCAGCGTCGCCGACCTGCCCGGCCTCACGATCGGCGTCACGGAGGGCAGCACGGCGGAAGACTATGCGCAAGCAGCCGGTCTCACCGTCATCGCCTACCCGAACATAACCCGTTCCGCCCGGGCCCTGGTGGAGGGAGACGTCCAGGCCGTCATCGGCGACAAGCCCGTGCTCGAATACCACGCACATGTGAACCCCGACATGCCGCTGAAGGTGGTCGGGGCAATCTTCAACCCCGACAAGTACGGGTTCGGCCTGCCACCGGGAAGCCCGATCCGCAAACCCATGACCATCGAGATCGTCGGCGCGCGCGAGGACGGGACCGTCCGGGATATCGCAGCGGAGTACTTCGGCCTCAACCCCTGACGAGAGGCGGCACCAGCGGCGATCCGTCATCCAACGAACGCAGTCTGCAAGGGACCCCGAGCGCATGTGCACTTCACTCGTCTACCGCGATGCCGCGGACAGGGCCTACTTCGGCCGGACACTGGAACTGACGTCCGACCTGCCGTACCAGCTCGCCTATTGTCCGGCGGGCCAGTCCTTCTCCTCGCACGCCGAGGGCCACGCGGAGCTGGACTACACGAGCCGGCACGCATTCCTGGCCGTGACCATGCCGGGGCGCATGCGGACGCCCGACGCGCCGCTCGGGCTGTCGGACTTCAAGGTTCTCGAGGGACTGAACGACCAGGGCCTGACCTTCAGCCTGCTGTCCTATCCGGCGGCCGGAGGCCCCCGGCAGGCGGTCGCGGCGACGCAGGCCGTGCTCTCCGCCTCCGATCTCGGATCCTGGACGCTCGGCCTGTTCGCAAGCGTTGCGGAGGTGAAGGCCGCGCTGCAGGAGCAGCCCGTGCTGCTCGAGGCCCTCGCCCTGCTCGGCGGGGTCGAGTCCCCCTTCCACTACGTGGCGCACGACGCGGGCGGCGCCTCGCTCGTGATCGAGTTCAACAACGGCAGGATGTCGCTCCACGACAACCCGGTCGGGGTGATGACCAATGGTCCCGACTTCCCCTGGCATCTCACCAACCTGAACAACTACACCTTCCTCACCAATGTGGACGCCTCCAGCGCGACCTTCGGCGGCTACAAGGCCGTTCAGCCGGATTCCGGCATCGCCACGGCCGGTCTGCCGTCCTCAAGCACTTCGGTCGGCCGCTTCGTGCGCGCGGCCTACTACGCCCAGTTCACCGAGAAGGCGGCGACGCCGGACATGGCGGTGCTCACGCTTTCCCACGTGATGAACACCTTTGACCGGCCACGCGGAGCCTCGGTGACGCCCGCCGGTGCCGGCGCCGGTCATCTGGAGGTCGCGGGACTTTCCGACGGCGCGGGCGATGGCCCCGCGACCGAATACACCTGCTGGACCAACCTTTCGGATCTCGATCGCAGGCGCTTTCACCTGCGCACCTACCGAAGCCTCAACTACGCCAGCTTCGACCTCCGCGATCTCGCGGCCACGACCACGCCGCTGGTCCTGCCGCTGGAGCGCCTCGACACCCTTTCGGGCGACGCGACAGATGCTCTCAGGCAGGCCCGCCCGGCCTGAGGCACCACAGAGCAAATCCTCTTTCCGCACTTGAAACGGAGCCTTCCGATGAGCCGCAAGACCGACAAGCCCGATGACGAGATCTACGGTGCGAGGGCACTGGCGAGCGCGCTGCCGAAATCGCATTTCCCCGGCCGCGAGGAGAACCCGCGCCGGATCTACATGGCGGTGCGCGACGAACTGATGCTGGACGGAAATTCCCGCCAGAACCTGGCCACCTTCTGCCAGACCTGGGAAGAGCCGGAAATCCACGACCTGATGGATGCCTGCATCGACAAGAACATGATCGACAAGGACGAATATCCGCAGACCGCCGAGATCGAGGCACGCTGCGTACGGATGCTCGCCGATCTCTGGAACGCACCGGAAGGCCCTGCGACCGGCTGTTCGACCACCGGCTCGAGCGAGGCGGCCATGCTTGGCGGCCTGGCCATGAAGCGGCGCTGGGAGACACGGCGCAAGGCGCAGGGCAAGCCGACCGACAAGCCCAACCTCGTCACCGGCCCCGTGCAGGTGTGCTGGCACAAGTTCACCCGGTACTGGGACGTGGAGCACCGCGAGATCCCCATGGAGAACGGCCGCCTGCTGATGACGCCCGAGGAGGTGCTGAAGCTGTGCGACGAGAACACGATCGGCGTGGTGCCGACACTCGGCGTGACCTTTACCGGCGAGTTCGAGCCGGTGAAGGCGGTCAGCGACGCACTCGACGCGCTGGAACGCGAGACCGGCCTCGACATTCCCATCCACGTGGATGGCGCCAGCGGCGGATTTCTCGCCCCCTTCTGCGCGCCCGAACTGGAATGGGACTTCCGGTTGCCGCGCGTGCGCTCGATCAATGCGTCGGGACACAAGTTCGGCCTCGCCCCGCTCGGCGTGGGCTGGGTCATGTGGCGCGAGGAGAGCGACCTGCCCGAGGAGATGGTTTTCTGGGTGAACTATCTTGGCGGCGACATGAAGGACATCGCCCTCAACTTCTCCCGCCCGGGCGGGCAGATCGTCTGCCAGTACTACAACTTCCTGCGTCTCGGCCGGGAGGGCTACGCCAAGGTCCACGGAGCCTGCTACGACAGCGCCGCGTATCTTGCGCGTGAACTCGCCGCCATGGGTCCCTTCGAGATCGTCTTCGACGGAGACCGGAGCCGGGGCATTCCCGCCGTGTCATGGAAGCTGAAGGAAGGGCTGGAGACCGGGTTCACCCTGTTCGACCTCGCCGACCGGCTGCGTGTGCGCGGCTGGCAGGTGCCCGCCTACACCCTGCCGGCGCATTGCGAGGACCAGGCGGTCCAGCGCATTCTCGTGCGCAACGGCGTCAGCCGGGACCTTTGCGCAATGCTGCTGGAGGATATCCGCTCCGCGCTGGCCCATGTGGATGCCCACCCGCGCAAGACACCGCTCGGCGAGGACGACGCGTCGGGCTTCCACCACTGACCACGCCGTCTACGGTGACAAACGGCCCCGAAGGCGGACGACATCCGCCTTCGGCGGGAACACGGATACGAGAATGGACGCCAGAGGCCCAAGGCCCTTCATCACGATGCGCTGCCTCTTGCGCGACGGGCACAGGATCGTGCTGCGGGCACGACAGCACCGCAAGGGCCTGCAGCGCTCCGCGCGCCAGAAGGGCATCCCCTTCTGGCACCGGCCCGCCTACAACTGGTGGAACGGCCTTCTGTTCGCCGTGGGCTCGCTGCACTTCATTGTCGCAAGCCTGCTGTCCGTCGTGGACAGCCCCCTGACGATCCGGGAAATCGCCCTCGTCTTCTTCGCCGGCTCGATCTTCTTCACCACGGCCGGCTTCATGCAGAACCTGCAGGCGGCCAATGCCGGCGAGATGACCGGCGGACCTCCCGAAACACGAACGCGCCTTCGCCTCATCGGCTGGAAACCGTCCGACGTCGGCTGGCTCAGCACGATCACCCAGTTCGCCGGAACGGTGATGTTCAACTTCAACACCTTCGACGCGATCGATCCGCCGGCACAATGGTATCTCGCCGATCTGACGATCTGGCTTCCCGGCCTCGTCGGCTCGGTGCTTTTTCTCGTGTCCGGCTATCTGGCCTTCATGGAAGCTGGCCACGGCTGGTGGTCCTGGAAGCCGGCCGACCTCGACTGGCAGATCGTGACGGCGAACCTGCTCGGCTGCATCTTCTTCATGGGCGCTGGCATTCTGGCCTACATACCGCGCGGACCGGAGCCCGCCTGGATCGCGACATCCGCGAACGTGCTGCTCTGCCTCGGGGCGGTGGGCTTTCTCGCCGGCGCACTGCTGATGATGAGGGAAAGCAGGCAGGCCGCCACGCTCATTCCGTGATGCGGCTTGCCGAAGGCGCCCGTGGCGGCGGGACGGCCGACGGGCAAGAAAAAAGGCTCGCGGGCGTTCGATATCCCGCGAGCCTTCGGCATGCCGATCTGAGGGGAGGATCAGCTTGCACGTGCCTCGGCAAAGGAGATCAACTCACCCAGCATGCGCTCTTCCTCGGCCGTGGGATCGGTCAGCGGCGTGCGGACGCCACCGGCATCGAAGCCCTTGAGGCGCACACCGGCCTTGATCAGCGACACAGCATAGCCCGGAGCGCGTTCGCGCAGCTTCATGAAGGGGAAGAAAAAGCCCTTCAGGAGCGTTTCGCAGGTGGCCGTGTCACCGGCGCGCAGGGCCTTGTAGAACTCGACGGCCATGCCGGGAACGAAGTTGAAGACGGCGGAGGAATAGGTCGTGAAACCGGCCGCGAGATAGGCCTCGGCGAAGAGTTCCGCCGTCGGCATGCCGCCGAGATAGGTGAGGCGATCGCCCATGGTCGCGGTCACCTCGCGCACCAGTCCCATCTCGCCGCTTCCGTCCTTGAAGCCGATCAGGTTCGGACAGGCCTCGCACAGGCGTGCGACCGTGTCCGCCTTGTAGACCGCATTGTCGCGGTTGTAGATCATGACGCCGATCGAAACGGCGTCGCAGACGGCCTTGGCATGCGCATAAAGCCCCTCCTGGGAGGCGTCGACCAGATACTGCGGCAGCAGCAGAAGCCCGTCCGCGCCGGCGGCCTCGGCCTCCTTCGCGATCGAGACGGCAAGAGCGGTGCCATAACCGCAACCGGCGACGATCGGCGTGTTGCCGGCGGCCTCCTTGGCAGCGCGAACAACGGCCGGGATCTCACTTGGCGCGAGCGAGAAGAACTCGCCCGTTCCGCCCGCCGCGAAGAGGCCGGCCGCGTCGAAACCCGACAGCCATTCGACATGCCTGCGGTAGCTCTCGGCGTTGAAACCGCCCTCGGCCCCAAAATGCGTGACAGGGAATGACAGAAGGCTCGATGCGAGCCTTTCCTTGAGTTCGATCGGGTCCATGGATGCGCTCCTCGTTGAATTGTCTGTTCAATCAGGTTCTACTCGCCGTCACATGAAAGTCAACAGTTGTATGATGTCTTATTTTATGTTGGGTTTGCCCATATCGCGATCCAACCCAATTCGAGGGAGCGCCTGAAATGACGTATCGTCCGCATGGCCAGCATCTTGTCGCAGGCCGCCGAACCGCCAGCAGCCAGCAATTCGACAGCAGGCCCGTGACCGGCCCGGCCCACTCCTTCTGCAACGGGGGCGCGGACGAGGTCGACAGTGCCGTGCGCGCCGCCGAAGCCGCCTTTGCAAGCTACGGGCAGTCCAGCCGCGAGCAGCGCGCCGCCTTTCTGGAGGCCATCGCGGACGCGATCGAGGCCCGCGCCGGCGATCTGACGCCCACTGTCATGAGCGAGACCGGCCTGCCACAGGCCCGGGTCGAGGGCGAGCGCGGCCGCACGACCGGCCAGTTGCGCATGTTCGCTGCCCACATCAGGGACGGCGCCTATCTCGACCTGCGCCGCGACGAGGCCCTTCCGGAGCGGACGCCGCCGCGCCCCGAACTCAGGCTTTGCATGCGCCCGATCGGACCCGTCGGCGTCTTCGGCGCGTCGAACTTCCCGCTTGCCTTCTCCGTGGCCGGCGGGGACACCGCCTCCGCCCTGGCCGCCGGTTGCCCGGTTGTCGTGAAAGGGCACCCGGCCCATCCCGCGACCGGAGAACTGGTGGCCGAGGCCATCAACGAGGCCCGCGCCGCATGCGGCCTGCCGGACGGCGTCTTCAGCTTCATCCAGAGCTCCGACCGCGCCGCCGGCGAGGCGCTCGTCACCCACCCGCTCGTGCAGGCGATCGGTTTCACCGGAAGCCTGCGTGGCGGGCGCGCTCTGTTCGACCTTTGCGCCGCGCGCGAGACCCCCATCCCCTTCTTCGGCGAACTCGGCTCGGTCAATCCCGTTTTCGTGCTCGAGGATGCACAACGCGCACGCGGAAGCGCCATCGCCCGCGACTGGGCGGCATCGCTCGTGATGGGTGTCGGGCAGTTCTGCACCAATCCCGGCGTCCTCGTGCTTCAGGAAGGCGCGGTCGCGGAGACATTCATCGCCGAAGCCGCCGAAGCCCTGTCGCAGGTGGCACCGCAGGCCATGCTGACGGCGGACATTGCCGCGTCCTTCAGGAAGGGCGTGGACGACCTCTCCGCCGCCGGCGGCAAGGTTGTCTGCCGCGCCGCCGCGAACGAGGACCGCGAGGCCGCCCCGGCCCTGCTCAGGACGGAAGCCGGCCGGTTCCTGGCCGACCCGCATCTCGCGGAAGAGGTGTTCGGCCCGCTCGGACTGGTCGTCACGGTCTCGTCCCGGGACGAGATGAAAGCTGTGGCGGAAGGGCTGCGCGGCCAGCTGACATGCACGCTGCAACTCGACGCAGGCGATCATGAGCAGGCGAAGGACCTGATCCCGGTCCTAGAGCGCAAGGCCGGGCGCCTGCTCGTCAACGGCTATCCGACCGGGGTGGAAGTCTGCGACGCGATGGTCCATGGCGGCCCCTATCCGGCCTCCACGAACTTCGGCGCGACCAGCGTCGGCTCACTGGCCATCAGGCGTTTCCTGCGGCCCGTCTGCTATCAGAACATGCCCGAGGACCTGCTTCCGCAGGACGCGCGGGCGGCGAACTGATCCGGGAAGGAATCGGACATCATACTTCTTGACATTCCTCTCTAGTATGTTGTCATACAACTGACATAGTGGCCGGTCCCGAACGGGACCGGCGATGGCGTAGGCAAGCGGGAGATCCGGCGAACATGACGAAGGACGGCAAGCAGATCAGGGTGGGGGCCGACATCGGCGGAACCTTCACCGACGTTGCCATGGAAGTTGGCGAGACCATGCACTCCGCGAAGGTGCTCACCAACTACACGGCGCCCGAACAGGGTATCGTGGACGGTGTCCGGCTCGTCGCCGAACGCGCCGGCGTGGCGCTCTCCGAAATCGACACGCTCATTCACGGCACCACGCTTGCCACCAACGCGCTGATCGAGCGGCGCGGCGCCCGCACGGCCCTCATCACGACGAAGGGCTTCAGGGACGTCATCGAGATGCGGACCGAGAACCGGTTCGAGCAGTACGACCTCGACATCGTGCTCCCGGCCCCGCTGGTTCCGCGCGACGAGCGTTTCGTCCTCGACGAGCGCATCGACGCGCATGGCGAGATCCTCAAGGAGATCGACGACAACGAGCTCGACGCCCTGGTCGACCGGATCATCGAGGCCGGCTTCGAGAGCATCGCGATCGGCCTGATCCACTCCTACGTCAACGGTGCGCACGAGCGGCGCGTCCGCGATGCGCTGCTGGCCCGCAAGCCCGACCTTTTCGTCTCCATCTCCTGTGAAGTCTCGCCGCAGATGCGCGAGTTCCAGCGCTTCAACACGGTCTGCGCCAACGCCTATGTGAAGCCGCTCATGGCGTCCTACCTGCGTCGCCTCACGGACAGTCTCAAGGAGGCGGGAACCACCTGCCCGGTCTTCATGATCCACTCGGGCGGCGGCATCATCAGCGTCGAGAGCGCGATCGAGTTTCCCGTTCGCCTGCTCGAGTCCGGCCCGGCCGGCGGCGCCATCTTCGCCGCCCACATCGCCAAGCAGCACGGGATCGAGCGGGTTCTGTCCTACGACATGGGCGGCACCACCGCGAAGATCTGCCTGATCGACAACCAGGTGCCCAAGACCGCCAAGACCTTTGAGGTGGCGCGCACCTACCGCTTCAAGAAGGGAAGCGGGATGCCGATCTCCATCCCGGTCATCGAGATGGTCGAGATCGGCGCGGGCGGTGGCTCCATCGCCACCGTGGACGCCATGCGCCAGATCCGCGTCGGCCCGCACAGCGCCGGCTCAGAACCCGGCCCCGCATGTTACGGGCGCGGCGGCAGCAACCCGACGGTCACCGACGCGGACCTGCTGCTTGGAAAGCTCGCGGCGGACGGGTTTGCCGGCGGTTCGATGACCCTCGACGTCGAGGCGGCGACGGGCGCGATCGAGAACGACCTCGCGCGGCCACTTGATCTGGACGGCGCCACGGCGGCCTTCGGGCTTTGCGAAGTGGTCGACGAGAACATGAGCAACGCCGCCCGCATGCACGCGGTCGAAAACGGCATGGAGCTCGCTGACTACACGATGATCGCCTTCGGCGGCGCCGCGCCGCTGCATGCCGGCCGGCTCTGCGAAAAGCTCGGCATCGACGAGCTGCTCGTTCCCCCCGGGGCCGGTGTCGGCTCGGCCATCGGCTTCCTGCGCGCGCCCTTCGGATTCGAGTCCGTGCGCAGCGCCTTCCTGCGCCTGAGCGCCTTCGACGCCGGCAAGGTGAATTCGGTCCTGAAGGAACTCGCCGACGAGGCGACCTCCTTCGTGCGCTCCGGCGCGCCCGACGCGATCCCCACCCTCGAGTGCACCGCCTACATGCGCTACTCCGGCCAGGGCTGGGAGGTTCCGGTCACCGTGGAGGTCCGCGACTACGCCGGCAGCGAGGTCGACGTCTTCCGCAAGGGCTTCGAGGAGGTTTACGAGCAGCTCTTCGGCCGCCTGATCGACAAGCTGGACATCGAGATCGTGAGCTGGTCGCTGCGCGCAAGCTCCGAGGCCTATCCGGCGCCGCGCGTCGAGCGGGTCGAGGCCGCGCGCAGGCTCGAGCCCGCCGTCACCCGGCAGATGTTCGAGGCAAAGGCCGCGGGCTTCGTCACCTCGAACGTGGTGGCACGCGCCGACCTCAAGGCGGGCGACTGCATCCCCGGCCCGGCCGTCATCACCGAAAACGAAACCACGACGATCATCACCGATGGACAGGAAGCGATCTTCCAGGCGGACGGATGTCTGCTCGTCCGGTCGAAAGCGTGAAGGGAACAAGAGCAATGACCGCGAATTCGCTCTCCGACGTCCGCATGCAGGTCATGTGGAACCGCCTCATCTCGGTGGTCGAGGAACAGGCCGTCACCCTCATCCGGACCGCCTTCAGCACCAGTGTCCGTGAATCGGGAGACCTTTCCGCCGGTGTCTTTAACCAAGGCGGCAAGATGATCGCCCAGGCGGTTACCGGCACCCCCGGCCACGTGAACGCGATGGCCGAGGCGGTCGGCCATTTCATCAATGACATCGGCCGCGAGAACATCTTCGAAGGCGATGTCTACATCACCAACGACCCGTGGAAGGGCACCGGCCACCTTCTCGACATCACGATGGTGACCCCCTCGTTCCGCAACGGCTCGCTTGTCGGCTTCTTCGCCTGCACGGCCCATGTGGTGGACGTGGGCGGCCGGGGCTTCGGGCCCGACGCCAACGAGGTCTACGAGGAAGGCATCTTCATCCCGATCATGAAGTTCGTGGAGCGCGGCAACGTCAACCGCGACCTGGTCAACATCCTGCGCAACAACGTGCGCGAGGCGGACCAGGTCGTCGGCGACATCTTCTCCCTCGCCGCCTGCAACGAAACAGGCCATCGCCGCCTCATGGACATGATGGACGAGTTCGACCTGAGCGATCTGGAAGCGCTCGGCGAGTTCGTGTTCGACCGCAGCTACAAGGCGACGCTGGAACGCATCGCGGCCCTGCCCAAGGGATCCTACGACAACGTGATGCGTGTCGACGGATACGGCAGCCCGGTCGACATCGCGGTTCGCATCGACGTCCGCGACGATCACATCCTCGCCGACTTCGACGGCACGTCCGGCCCCAGCCCGCTGGGGATCAACGTCCCGATGATCTACTCCAAGGCCTATGCCTGCTACGGGCTGAAGTGCGCGCTGGCCCCCGACATCCCCAACAACCACGGCTCGCTTGCCCCGTTCCTCTTCGAGGCGCCAAAGGGCTGCATCCTCAATGCCCAGCGCCCGGCTCCGGTGGCCGTGCGCCATGTGCTCGGCCACTTCATCCCCGATGCGGTGCTCGGCGCGGTGCACAAGATGCTGCCGGGCCGCGTACCGGCGGAAGGATCGGGAGCGCTGTGGAACCTGCACGTCAGCGTTCGCCCCCTGCAGGGCGACAAGGCGCCGGCCGACGGCGGCCGGCGGGCCGAGGTCCTGCTCTTCAACAGCGGCGGCGCCGGCGCGCGGGCAAGCCTCGACGGCCTCAGCGCGACCGCGTTCCCCAGCGGCGTGCACTCCATGTCGATCGAGGCGACGGAACACGTCGGTCCGGTCATCTTCTGGCGCAAGGAACTGCGCGACGGTTCCGGCGGCGCGGGCCAGTATCGCGGCGGCCTGGGACAGGTCGTCGAGATCAGCGCGGCCGAGGGACACGAGTTCCACTTCAACGCCATGTTCGACCGCATCGACCACCCCGCACGCGGCCGCGACGGCGGTCATGACGGCGCGCCGGGCTCGGTCACGCTGGATGACGGAACACGGCTGGCCTCGAAGGGACGCCAGCATGTCCCGGCCGAGCGTCGCCTTGTCCTGAGCCTGCCCGGCGGTGGCGGCTTCGGCGCACCGGAAAAGCGTGCTCCGGACGCGGCCAGGCGCGACGTCGCCTTCGAATACGTGGCGGACAAATGACCCGGGCGGCACGGACAGGCTCAGGAAAGGTCATGCCATGAACTATGAAGCCGAACGCGCAAGGCGCATCAAGCTCTCCCCGGCCATGGCCGTTTCGGTCCGCGCACGCGAGCTGCGTGCCGGAGGCGCCGACATCATCGACCTCAGCGTCGGTGAGCCGGACTTCGACACGCCGCCACATGTTCTGGATGCGGCGGCAGCGGCGATGCGGGCGGGCCAGACCCACTACACCGCAGCCGACGGCACGCCGGAGCTCAAGGACGCGATCATCGGCAAGTTCGAGCGCGAGAACGGCCTGACATTCACCCGTCAGGAAATCTCGGCTGGAAACGGCGCCAAGCAGGTCATCTTCAACGCCCTGATGGCAACGCTCGAACCTGGCGACGAGATCCTCGTTCCCGCCCCCTACTGGGTATCCTACACGGACATGGCGCTTCTCCTGGGCGCCATGCCCAGCGTGGTGGAGTGCCCGATCGGGGACGGGTTCAAGCTGACGCCCGAGAAACTCGAGACGTCGCTCAGCCCGGCAACCCGCTGGCTGTTCCTCAACTCGCCCGGCAACCCCTCCGGCGCGGCCTATACACGGGCCGAACTGGAGGCTCTGGGCGAGGTGCTGCTCAGGTATCCCAGGGTCCTGATCCTCTCCGACGAGATCTACGAACACATCCGGCACGACGGCGCCGAGGCCCCGTCGTTCCTCACGGCGTGCCCGCATCTGCGCGAGCGCACCGTGATCGTCAACGGGGTGTCGAAGGCATATGCGATGACCGGTTGGCGGATCGGCTACGCGGCCGGGCCGGCGGACCTCATCAAGGTCATGGCCAAGATCCAGTCGCAGAGCACATCCAACCCCTGCTCGATCTCCCAGGCGGCCGCCGTCGCCGCGCTGAACGGCCCGCAGGACTTCATCGCGACCGCCGGCAAGGAGTACACCGCGCGCCGCGACCTGGTGCTCGAGGGGCTCTCGGGGGTCGAGGGGCTGCGGCTGCGCAAGCCCGAGGGCGCGTTCTACGCCTTCGTCGAATGCAAGGGCCTCATCGGCAAGCGCACCGGCAAGGGCACGGTCCTGTCAAACGACGCGGAGGTGGCCGAATACCTGCTGGAGGCAGCGGGCGTCGCGACCGTTCCCGGAGCCGCCTTCGGGCTGTCCCCCTGCTTCCGCCTGTCCTTCGCGGCAGCCCGACCGCTGCTTGCCTCGGCCTGCAGCCGCATCGCGGACGCGGTCACCACCCTGGAGGACGGCCGATGACCCCTTACGACAGGCTCCGGGAGCTCGGGCTCGAGCTCCCGCCCGTCCGCAAGGCCGCGGGGGCTTATGTTCCCGGGCGCCTCGCCGGCAACCTTCTCTTCCTGTCAGGGCGCGGTGGTGCCCATGCGGACGGTACGGTCGCCTCGGGTCGCGTGGGTGAAACGGTCACGACCGAGGAGGCGCATGTCCACGCCCGCTCCGCCGGCCTGCAGCTTCTCGCCGCCGCCCATGCCGAGCTCGGCGATCTCGGTCGCGTGCAGGCCGTGGTGAAACTGCTCGGCATGGTGAACGCGGTGCCGGGCTACCGCGAGCATCCCAAGGTGATCGACGGCTGTTCGGAGCTGTTCCTGCATGTGCTTGGAGAGGCCGGTCGGCACGCGCGCAGCGCTGTCGGCGTCGGATCCCTTCCCCACGACATGACGGTCGAGGTCGAGGCGATCCTGCTCGTCAAAACCTGAGCAAACGCCCGCGAACAGCCTGCAATCGCTGGTATGACCATGTGGTCTGTTATATGATGCCCAACATGTGGTCAGAGACGCCAGAAGGAACAAGAATGCTCGGGAGACGGGAAAGCCTTTCATCGCAGCTCAAGAAGCAGCTGCTGCAGAAGATCGACGACAAGGTCTATCTTCCGGGCCAGCGCATTCCCTCCGAAAGCGACCTGTGCGCGGAGTTCGGCGTGAGCCGGACCGTGGTCCGAGAGGCGGTCGCGTCCCTGCGGGCCGACGGTGTCCTGAAATCGCGGCAGGGCATCGGCGTCTTCGTCGATGACGCACCGCGACTGCTCCCCTTCGAGATCTCGCCCATTCCCGACGATGCCGTTCAGGACATCCTGCAGATCCTGGAGCTGCGTCTGAGCGTTGAACTCGAGGCAGCCGCCATGGCCGCGGAACGGCGCAGCGACGCGCAGCTCGACCAGATCCGGGAAGCGCTGGAGCGGATCCGGGCGGAGGGCAACGGCCAGAGCGGGCCGATGGATTTCGACTTCCACCTCGCCATCGCGCGCGCGACGAACAATCCCTATTTCGAGAAGTTCCTGACCTTTCTCGGGCCGCAGATCATCCCCCGCCTGCGCATCAACGCCATCGGCGCCAAGGTTCAGTCCGGCGCCTACAACGACAAGCTGCAGGAAGAGCACGGCGCCATTCTCGAGGCCATTGAAAAGCAGGATGCGGCCGCCGCGCGCGATGCCATGCGCAGGCACCTGTCCGGCAGTCTCATGCGCTACCGCCAGTCAGCGGCCTGACCGCAAGGCTTCTCCCCCGCGCGCCTCCGGATGAGGCGCGTCGGCAGCGTGCAACTGCCTCGCCAGCATGCCTGGCGAGGCAATCGTTCATTACTTCAATGATTTGACTTCTCTTTTCTCTTTCCTCAGCGCTCCCGCCGGCGCAGGCCCATTCTCCGGCCACCCTCGATAAAAAATGCAAGTTTTCGAGAAACCGGACTTTACGGTTTTGACACATATGACAACATATGACAGTCTACAGACGTAAAGCGAGAGGCAAGCCAATTGCCCGTGCGCTGGGCACGACCTGCTCCATGGCGCCAGTCACCCCAACAGATGGAGAACGAGAATGTCCCTGAAGTCTCTACTTCGCGTGTGCGCCCTGGCGACGGCCACGGTCGCGTCTGCCGGTTCGGCGTTCGCCGCCACCGAGTGGACGATGGCCTCGGGCTATCCGGAGAGCAGCTTCTTCACCCAGAACATCCGCAAGTTCATCGAGGCCGTGGAAGAGCGGACCAATGGCGAACTGAAGATCGATCTGCGTTCCAACGACAGCCTGATCAAGCTCGACAACATCAAGCGGGCGGTGCAGTCCGGACAGGTGCCGATCGGTGAGATCCGCATGGGCGTCTACGGCAACGAGCAGGAGATGTTCAACCTCGACAACATCCCGGGCGTGGTTCCGACCTTCGAGAAGTCCTGGAAGCTGATGGAAGCCCAGAAGCCCTTCTACGACAAGTGGTTCGGCCGGTACGGCATGCAGGTTCTCACCTATGTGGCGTGGCCCGGCCAGGGCTTCTTCACCAAGGAGCCGATCACCTCGCTCGACGACATCAAGGACGTGCGCCTGCGCATCTACTCCCAGCAGACCCAGATCATGGGCAAGGAACTGGGCGCGATCGCGATCATCCTGCCGTTCGCCGAAGTGCCGCAGGCCTTCGCCACGGGCATGATCGACGCGCTTTGGACCAGCGCGCAGTCGGGCACCGACGTGCAGGTCTGGGACTATCTCGACGTCTTCACCTACACCGGCACGATGCACAATAAGAACGCCATCATCGTCAACCAGCGCGCTCTGCGCGCGCTTCCCGAGGACGTTCGCCAGATCGTGATCGAGGAAGGCGAGAAGGCAACGGCCCGTGGCTGGGAAATGGCCAAGGCAGCCAGCGACGAGCGCGAGCAGGTGCTCAAGGAGCACGGCATGACCATCAACCAGGCGCCGCAGGACATCCTCGACCGGATCGACGAGATCGGCAAGGCGATGGTCGCGGACTGGATGACCCGCGCCAGCGACGAGGAAAAGGCCGTCTACGAGGCCTACCAGGCATCGCTGAAGTAAGCCGCAACCACCAAACCCGGAGGAACCGACCATGATCCGACGCGTGTTGGACGGTCTTTATTCGGCATCCGGCTATGCCGCGGCCCTGTTCCTGGTCGGCATCGGCGTCACGATCATCGTTCAGGTCGTCGCCCGGTGGATGTCGGTCACGGTCGATTCCACGGAGGCGGCCGGGCTTTGCCTGGCCGCCTCCACCTTTTTCGGCCTGGCCCACACGTTCCGAAAAGGCAGCCACGTCAGGATCACGCTGCTGGTCCGGCTGCTCCCCAGGGGCCCGAAGCGGGTCTTCGAGATCCTCAACTGCCTCATCGGCGGCGCGACGATCAGCTTTCTGGCATGGCACGTCATCGAGCTGACGCTGCAGTCCTACGAGTATCACGACGTCAGCCCCGGCCTTCTCGCCATGCCCTTCTGGATTCCCCAGCTTGGCGTCTCGATCGGCGTGACCCTCTTCGCCGTCGCCATCCTCGACGATCTCGTCACGATCCTCCTCGGCCGCGTCCCCAGCTACGCCGCCGACGAGCATCCCGAAGACACCCACGCGGACTGAGGACGCACCATGGACATGACATTCATCTCCGCGATCGTCCTGATCGTCCTGATCTTCGGATTTCTCGCCGTCGGCGTGTGGGTCTCCGTCACACTGCTCGCCGTCGGCATGCTGATGATGGGCATCTTCACCTCGGCACCGACCGGCTCCCTGATCGCCTCGACGCTCTGGGACAACAGCTGGGGCTGGGCCCTGACATCACTGCCCCTGTTCGTGTGGATGGGTGAAATCCTGTTCCGCTCGAACCTCTCGTCCGACATGTTCCGCGGACTGTCGCCCCTGGTCGGGCGCCTTCCCGGAGGACTGCTCCATGTCAACATCCTGGGGTGTGGCGTTCTGGCGGCCATCACCGGGTCGTCGGCGGTAACCTGCGCCACCATCGGCCGGATGACGGTGCCCGAACTCGGCAAGCGCGACTATCCGGTCAAGATGACCATCGGCACGCTCGCGGGCTCGGGAACGCTCGGACTGCTGATCCCGCCCTCGATCATCATGATCGTCTACGGGGTGACGGCCGAGCAATCCATCGGACGGCTGTTCATCGCGGGCGTGGTGCCGGGCCTTCTTCTCGTGACGCTGTTCATGGGCTACACGGCGATCTGGAGCCTGCTCAACAAGGGCTCCATGCCAAACCGGGAAGGGCGGATCTCCTGGCGGGAACGCATCGCCGCCATTCGCAGCCTTGGCCCGACCGTCGCCCTGATCGCACTGGTGATCGGTTCGATCTACGGCGGCTACGCCACTCCGACGGAAGCAGCCGTCGTCGGCGTTCTCGGCGCGCTCGGTCTCTCCGCGATGAGCAGGTCGCTGACCTTCGAGAGCTTCATGGACGGCGTCATGGCGGCGGTTCGCACCTCCTGCATGATCTCCTTCATCATCGCCTGCGCGGCCTGCCTGTCGATCGCCGTCGCCTTCGTCGACCTGCCGAGACAGCTCGCGACCTGGGTCGACACGCTGAACCTGTCGCCCTACGCGCTGCTCGCCGTCCTGGCCGTGCTGATCCTCGTGCTCGGCTGCTTCCTGGAAGGCATCTCGATCATCGTTCTCACCTCCTCGGTGATGCTGCCGATGGTGCAGTCGGCGGGCGTCGACCTGGTGTGGTTCGGCATCTTCATCACGGTCCTCATCGAGGCGGCACAGATAACGCCTCCCGTGGGGTTCAACCTGTTCGTGATGCAAAGCGTGACAGGCGCGAACATCCTGACGGTGGCGAAAGCGACCTTCCCGTTCTTCCTGCTGCTGATGGGAATGCTCGCCCTGATCACGGTCTGGCCCGAGATCGTTCTCTGGCTGCCGCGCTTCATGAACTAGCGACGGGTCCCCAAACAGGACCTAGAACATGACGTCAGGCGCTTCCGGTCCCGGAAGCGCCTGACGTGTTTCATCTGCCCCGAACACTCCCGGACCATCTTCCGGCCGGAAGGCCGGTCGCGACCGATGGCTCCTGGCCCGGGCGCCGACAGGTCGAGCGGCGTCCGGACGGGCATTCTGCTCGGTTGGAGTGGCGGGTCCTATTCGGCGGGCTGCGTGGCCGTGGCCGTCCCCTCATCACCGGTCGCGTGTCCCTGCAACCGCCTGTGCGTCCCCGTCAGCTTCATCACGAACACGAAGAACACAGGCGCGAACAGCAGGCCGAGCACCGTCGCGGAGATCATGCCGCCCACCACGTTGATGCCGATGGCATTCTGGCTGGCAGCCGACGGTCCCTTGGCAACGGCCATCGGCAACACGCCCATGGTGAAGGCCAGCGAGGTCATCAGGATCGGCCGGAACCGCAGGCGGCAGGCCTCGGACGTCGCCTCGATGAGATCCCTGCCCTCGGCTATCAGCTCCTTCGCCACCTCGACGATCAGGATGGCGTTCTTTGCCGAGAGGCCGACGATCGTGATGAGACCGACGGTGAAGAACACATCGTTCTGCAGCCCGGTCAGGGTCACGGCGGCAACCGTGCCGATGGCGCCCATGGGGACGATCAGCATGACCGACAAGGGTATCGACCAGCTGCCGTAAAGCCCGGCCAGGCACAGGAAAACGAAGAGAACCGACAGGCCGATCAGGATCGGTGCCTGGCTGCCGCTCTCGACCTCCTGCAGCGACTGCCCGGTCCACTCGAAGGCAAAGCCCTGCGGCAAGCCCGCGGCAAGACGCTCCATCTCGGCCAGGGCCTCACCCGAGGAATACCCCGCGGCGGCCTCGCCGTTGATACGGATCGACGGATAGCCATTGTAGCCGACGATCTGTGCGGGACCGAACCCCCACTCCGCCGTGGCGAAGGAAGAAAGCGGCACCATGCCCCCCTGAACGTTGCGTACGTTCAGCTTCATCACCTCATCGATGTTCGCCCGGGCATAGCCTTCGGCCTGGACAATGGCACTCTGCATCCGGCCCGCATTCGGGAAGTCATTCATGTAACCCGACCCGAGCGCGACGGAGATCGTGCGGTTGATCTCCCCGAACGTCACGCCAAACGCATTGGCCTTTTCCCGGTCCACCCGAAGGTTGAGCTGCGGACCGGGCTGCAGGCCCTCGATATACATCTGGCCGAGGATCGGGCTTTCCGCGCCGCCGGCCATGATCTGTCCGGCCGCCGCCTGGAGCGCCGCGTTGCCCTGATTGGCGCGGTCCTGAAGCCGGAAGGAAAAGCCGGAGCCGTTTCCCAGCCCCGGAATGGGCGGCGGTGATATCGCGAAGGCGAAGCTGTCACGAATGGAGAACAGCATGCCCGACAGCTTTCCGGCCAACGCGCCGGCACTGAGATCGGGACGTTCGCGCTCCGCCCAGTCCTTCAGGGTCACGAAGCTGATCGCCGAGTTCGGCCCCTGACCGGAGAAGGAGAAGCCCTGCACCGTGACCACGTCCTGGACGCCCTCGCTCGCGAGGGCGAATCCTTCCGCCGCCTTGGTGACTTCCCGCATCCGGAACGAGGTCGCTTCGGGCGGCGATTGCAGGCTGGCAATCAGATAGCCCTGATCCTCCTGCGGGAGGAAGGCCGAGGGGATCTGGACATAGAACCAGCCAAGACCGGCCACCAGCGCCAGATAGATCACCATCATCCGCCCGGCGCGGCGTGTCAGCCCACCGACCAGACCCGAGTATCCCTTCGAAGCACGGTCGAAGTTGCGGTTGAACCAGCCGGCGGGCCCCTTCTTGGCATGGGCATGCCCCTTTGGAATCGGCTTCAGGAAGGTCGCGCACAGGGCCGGCGTGAGCGAAAGCGCCAGAAACGCCGAAAAGAAGATCGAGACCACCATGGTCAGCGAGAACTGCTGGTAGATGATCCCGACCGACCCGGGAAAGAAGGCCAGCGGCACGAAGACCGCCATCAGCGCCAGCGTGATGCCGACGATGGCGCCCGAAATCTGGCCCATGGCCTTTTTCGAGGCCTCGCGCGGCGACACCCCCTCTTCCGACATGATCCGTTCGACATTCTCGACGACGACAATGGCGTCATCCACGAGGATGCCGATCGCAAGGATCATCGCGAACATGGTCAGCACGTTGATCGAGAAGCCCGCCGCGAGCATCACCGCAAGCGTTCCGGCCAGCGCGATGGGCACCACCAGCATCGGAATCACGGTGTAGCGGAAACTCTGCAGGAAGATCAGCATCACGACGAAGACCAGCGCCACCGCCTCGAGCAGGGTGTGCAGAACCTTTTCGATCGACGCCGAAACAAATGGCGTGGTGTCGTACGGAATGGCGTAGTGCACGCCCTTCGGGAAGGATGGCTGGAGCTCTTCCAGGAGATCGCGGATGCCCTGTGCGGTGTCGAGGGCGTTGCCGGTCGGCGAAAGCTGAATGCCGATCTGCGCGGCATCCTGTCCGTTGAGGTAGGACTTGAACGAATAGAACTCCGCGTCCACCTCGATCCGCGCAACGTCGGACAACCGTACGAGCGCGCCGTCGTCCCGGGCACGAAGCACGATCTGCCCGAACTCCTCGGGCGTGCGCAACTGTCCGGTTACCAGCAGCGTGGCCTGTACCTGCTGCCCCTCCGGCGCGGGATCGACACCCACCGAGCCGGCCGCGACCTGGGCGTTCTGCTCGGAGATGGCGGCCGTGATGTCCGTCACCGAAAGATCGAGACCCACCAGCTTGGCCGGATCTATCCAGATCCGCATGGCCCGCTCGGCCGAGAAAAGCTGTGCCTTGCCGACTCCGGGAACCCGGCGGATCTCATTCAGCACGCTTCGCGTGGCGAAATCGGCGAGCGCGATCGTATCCATGCCGACTTCGGGGTCGGCATTCAGCGAAACGAACAGAAGATAGCTCGTGCCGGCTTCCTCGACGAGCAGCCCTTCCTGCCGCACCTGCGGCGGCAACGATGCCTCGACACGGCGCAAGCGATTCTGGGTCTCCACGACGGCCTGCGCGATCGCGGTGCCCGAGGCGAAGGTCACGGTGATGGTAACCGACCCGGTCGTGTCCGACGTGGATTCGAAATAGAGCAGCCCGGGGATGCCGTTCAGCTCTTCTTCGATCGGCTGCGTGACCTGCAAGTAGAGATCTTCAGGCGATGACCCGGCAAAGCGGGTCGAGATCGTCACCTGAGGCGGCGCGACGTCCGGGTATTGCGCAACCGGCAGAGACGGCAGCGACAACACCCCGGCGATGGTGATGAAAATGGCGATGACCCAGGCGAGAACCGGGTTGTCGATGAAGAACCTTGCCATGACCGGGTCTCACTTTGCAGCGACGGAGGCCAACTGGCCAAGACGCCGGGTACAGGCGTCGGACGAGGTGGCATCCTCCCCGGCGGCGGGATCTGTCCAGCAGACCGGTGCCACGGGGGCGCCGGGCCCGATTTTCTGAAAACCGTCGACGATGACCAGGTCGTCCGCCTGCAGGCCGCTTTCGACGATCACATGATTGCCGACGGACCTTCCAAGCGTCACCGGACGCACTTCAACCGCCGAACCGTCTCCGACGACGAAGACCTGCGCCGTGCCGGACGCATCGCGACGAACCGACTGCGCCGGAACGAGGATCGCATCCTCGCGCCGGGCCTGCTCGACGGAAACGCGCACATACATGCCGGGCAGCAGGGTGCCGTCAGGATTCGGGAACTCGGCCCGAAGCGTGACCTGGCCGCTCGATCTCTCGACCGTGACTTCGGCGAACAGAAGCCGCCCCGGGTGGGGATAGAGCGTGCCGTCATCGACATAGAGCTCAACCTCAGCGGTCCCCGGCTCGATCTCCTTCAAGTCGCCGGCCGCGAGTGCACGGCGCAACCGAAGGAGTTCCGAGACCGGTTGCTGCATATCCGCATAAACGGTGTCGAGCTGCTGGATGGTCGTCAGGATCTCCCCTTGCGCGGACACAAGCGCACCCTCGGTGGTCAGGGCCCGCCCCGTGCGGCCGGAGATCGGCGCCTTGATTTCGGTGTAGCCGAGATTGACCTCGGCCGCGCGCAACCGGGCGCGTGCCTCGGCAAGGCTTGCCTCGGCCTGGAGCCGGGCGGCAACCGCCGAGTCAAGCGCAGCCTGACTGGCGACCTTTCGCTGGCTCAGGGAAACGGTCCGCTGTTCTATCTGGCGCGAGTCCGTCAGAACCGCTTCGGCGCGAGCCACTGCGGCCCGGGCCGCCTCGAGCGCGACCTCATAGGTGGCACGGTCGAGGCGAAACAGGACGTCTCCCTCGGACACGAGACTGCCCTGCTCGAAAACACGGGTTTCAATGATGCCGCCGACGCGAGGCCGGACTTCGGCAACCCGCGTGGCGCTGATCCGGCCCGGAAGTTCGGAGGTAATCGCGACGGCCTGCGGCTCGACGACGACCACACCGACAGAACTCGGCGGATATCCCTGAGCGATGGCTGCAACGGGGAAGAGGGAGGAGATCCCGACCAGGGCGGCAAAAGCCACCCTCGCAGGCTTCTCAAACGGATGGAACACCGCCCGGTGACGGGCGTACTGCGTGGCACTGTCAAGCAGCGCGCGAATGAACGACATGATGGGTCTCCTTGCCGGGCCGCATGGGAGGGTTTGACGGCCCAGCATTTTTCAAAGTTATCGCTTTGAAAAATATTTTGGAGAATATGTCAAGAAAATGCTTTGAAAAAGCCGCGCGCCCGAACGCCCGCCGGAATGACCGCATCGGAAAATTACAAGGAATTCCGCTCCCCACCCGGAGCTGCGCCCTTGCTCCAGGTCAGCCATACGTTCACGCCAAGCAGTGCCAGAACGGTCAGCGGAGGGATGGCGTGGGAGAATTCTCCATTCAACGCGACGGTTCCAGCTGCGGCGGCCATGATCGTGCCGGCGAAAACGCTGCCCGCGAGGCGGGTCGCCGGTATCGCGATCAGCACCGCCGCCGTCCATTCCATGACGCCGGTCACATAGTGAAACCAGTCCGGGTAGCCCCAGCGCCGATAGTCGGCGAGGATTTCCGGGGACGCCAGCAAGTTCATGCCTCCCCCCAGAACGAAGAAGGCGGCCAGAAGCCAGGCATAGATGTCGCGCCAGGGGAGTTTCTTCATGTCTTGTCCTTACGGTTTGGCACCATTCCGGCACGGGCCGGGCGATCTTCCGATGTGCTGTCTTGATTGCCCCGACTTGCTCCGCCCGGGCTCCGCCTGATCAAAGCGCGTTCCGGATCTCATAGCGGGCAGACCGCATGATATCGGCGGGAATGCCAGACGAGCGGCTGGAGCCCCTCGCCAAGATCGATCTCCCGCGGACCGCCGGCGAAAAGGATGTGTCCGGCCACTTCCATTTCCCCAAGCACCACGCAATCCATGACGGCAACGGCGCCGGAAAGGCGGGGCTGCCCCGAAGGCCATTCGCGCCATGAGCCATGGTCAAACCGGCGGGCGGCAACCTCCTTGCCGGCAAAGGCATCGCAGATGTCGTGCTGCGTTTCGGACAGCATCGCGAAGGAGAACCCGCCCGTTTCCCGGATTCGGCTCGCGAGTGCCGACCCGGCAGCAATGGAAACAAGGAGCGCGGGCGGGTCCACGCTCAAGGAAAAGGCGGCTGTCACCGTGCGACCGAGGCGATCGGGACCACTTCCGGCCGTCACCAGACAGGCTGTCGCGGCGAGCGACGCCATGGCATCCCGAAAGTTCTGCTGCAGAGGCTTGCCGCCGGACGTCTCGGCGAGCGTCAGAATGCCCGCCATGGCCGAATGCCGATCACCCGCCGTCATGAGCCGCCCCCGGGTCTGGGTGAGAACAGCGTCTGCAACTTGTTCGGAACGCCGTCCATCTCGTCCGCATTGGCGGGCGGCTCACCGCGCTCCGTGGCAACAGGCCAGAGATCGGCATATTTCCGGTTGAACTCGACCCAGCGCTCCATGTCCGGCTCCGTGTCCGGACGGATCGCGTCGGCGGGACATTCGGGTTCGCAGACGCCGCAGTCGATACACTCGTCCGGATGAATTACCAGCGTGTTCTCGCCCTCGTAGAAACACTCCACGGGGCAGACCTCGACACAGTCCATGTATTTGCAGGCGATACAGTTCTCGGTAACGACATAGGTCATGAAGGGGGCCTGGCGGGATGTAGAAAAACGGATCCCGCCACGGCAGAAGACTGCGGCGTGGCGGGATCCAAAAGCCTCAATCAGACGAGATTCGCTTCGGCGAATTCGTAGTTCGCCAGCCGGTCGAGAAAATTGGTCACATAGTCCGGGCGCCGGTTGCGGAAATCGACGTAGTAGCTGTGCTCCCAGACGTCGAGGCCGAGCAGCGCCGTGCCCTCGCCGGTTGCCAGCGGGTTCACGCCGTTTGGCGTCTTGGTCACGGCAAGCTTGCCGTCGGCGGTCTGGATCAGCCAGGCCCACCCCGAACCGAACTGACTGGTCGCCGCCGTCTTGAACGCCGTCTTGAACGCCTCGACCGAGCCGAAGTCGGCGATCAGGCGGGCTTCGAGCGCTCCGGGAATGCGACCGCCCTCAGGCGACAGGGCATTCCAGAAATGGATGTGGTTCCAGTGCTGGCCGGCCTGATTGAAGATCCCGGCGCGGTCGGCATCGCCGTACGTTCCGGTCACGATCTCCTCCAGGGTCTTGCCCTGCAGGTCCGGCGTCTTCTCCACGAAACCGTTCAGCGCGGTGACATAGGCCTGATGGTGCTTGTCATGATGCAGTTCCAGCGTCTCCTGGCTCATGCCAAGAGCCGCCAAGGCATCATGGGAATAGTTCAGGGCGGGCAGTTCAAAGGCCATGATCTGTCTCCTTGTCAGGGCCGAAGCTTGCGCGCGAGAGCGCGATCGGCTATTAAATCAAGTCAGGCCTTTGAAAAACACTTGTGAAAATATGTCAAGCGACAACTTGGAAATTTATGGATGGTCCCCGCGCGCTCCCGCCGACCGCATCCTCATGACATTGAAGATGCAGGGCGCCCTGACCTCGGCCCAGACCGGCCAGAAACTCGGCATAACGGGTGAAGCCGCGAGGCAACAGCTCGTGAAGCTGTCCGAGGATGGCCTTGTTGACGAGGAGCGGCGATCGGCCGGACGCGGGCGGCCCGCGACCTACTGGCACCTGACCGAAAAGGGGCAGGCGCGCTTTCCCGACAGCCACGCCGCACTCACCGTGGACCTTCTGAGGAGCGTCCGCGACGTGCTGGGGCAGGAAGCGCTCGACACCGTGATCGGAGCGCGCGAAGCGAGTACGCAAGCCCAGTATGAAGTGGCCATGGCAGGATGCAGAAGCCTGCGGGAACGCGTGATCAAGCTCGCGGAGTTGCGCTCTGCGGAAGGCTACATGGCAGCGGCGGAAGAAGACCAGGAAGGCGGCATGCTGCTGATCGAGAACCATTGCCCGATCTGTGCCGCCGCGACCTTCTGTCAGGGCTTTTGCCGTGCGGAGAAGGCGATTTTCGAGAACATTCTTGGCGCGGGCACCCGTGTCGAGCGCATGGAGCATATCGTGAAGGGCGGGCGTCGCTGCACCTACCGGATCCGGGAGACGGGGTGACAGGCTTCTTTCGCCGGCACATCCGGCAGGGGTCACCGAAATACAGGCAACGCTCCCCCGGACGCTGACCGAGACTGCCTCGCCAACGACATCTTGCCGCGCCGGATGGAAACGCCGGACAGTCAACACCCAACCATCCAGGCGCTTCCCTTTCCACGGCTCCCGGTTCGTCCGGGCCAGTGTTCCGCGCCAGCACCCACCAATGGAAATTTGGGGCACCTCCGGCGAGCACCACACTCCCGCGGAGCACAGGCGCGCTATTGAAGTCGACGTCATGAGCCGCATCGATTATCTATAATTCATGGTGAAAGCAGCAGACTCCCCCATCTCCGACCGGATCGCGCGCATTCTGGCGGATCGGATCATATCCGGTGAGATACAGCCCGGCGTTCGGTTGCGGCAGGACCATATCGCGACGGAGTTCGGAACCAGTCACGTACCGGTGCGCGAGGCTTTCCGTACCCTGCAAAAGCAGGGGCTGGCGGAGAACGAACCCTGGCGTGGGTTCCGCGTGACCGAGTTCGACGTTGCCGAGCTGCGCGAAGTTGCGGAGATGCGGGCAAGCCTCGAATCACTTGCCCTGCGCCACGCCGCACCGAACCTGACGCAGGAAATTCTGGCAAAAGCAGAAGAAGTTACCCGGCATGGAGATCGCGCCGGCAACGTCCGTGACTGGGAAGCCGCGAACCGCAAATTTCACAATCTGATCCTCGCGCCCTGCCAGATGCCGCGGCTGTTGCGCACGATCGATGACCTTCAAGCAGCCAGCGCACGCTTCCTGTTCGCGGCATGGCGCAGCGACTGGGAAACGCGCACCGACCACGACCACCGCGCCATTCTGGATGCCCTCCGGAAAGGCCAGACGGAGTTTGCCTGCGCGACGCTGGCACGCCACGTCGGCTGGATCGGCAAACGCAAACCGGCATCAAAAAATGTCGACCTTAGAGAGACTTACGAAATTTCTGGATGATTATCTATAATCCATATTGATCGCTCGAAGCCAGCTCCTGAATGATAGATAGAATTGAAACCTATCATCGGAGAATGGCCTCATGGCATTGTTCGCCCCCTCTTTGACGCGCTCGCCATCACTCTGGCGCAGCGTTCTCATCACACTTTGTGGCGCGGCTCTGATCGCGATCGGCGCCAAGGTGCAGATCCCGTTCTGGCCCGTACCTATGACGCTGCATACGCTTGCCGTGGTTTTGCTGGCGGCAGCGCTTGGCCCCCGGCTCGGCTTTGCGGCCATGGCCACCTATCTCGGCGCCGGAGCGATGGGCCTGCCGGTGTTTTCCGGCTCGCCGGAGCGCGGGATAGGGCTCGCCTACATGGTTGGACCGACCGGCGGCTATCTCATCGGCTACCTGCTCTCGACCCTCGTGATCGGCAGGCTGGCCGAAGGGAATGGCCCGATGCGGCTGGCGCTGGCGATGCTCGCCGGTCTCGCCGTGGTCTATGCCTTCGGCCTGGCATGGCTCACGCTGTTCGTGCCGGCCTCCGGCCTGATTGCCGCCGGCTTCGCCCCATTCATCCTCGGCGACCTGATCAAGATCCCGCTGGCAGTCGCTCTGATCACCGGCCTCGGCCGCATGAAGGGCCGCGCGGCATGACTGGCGCGAAGATCAGAACCGACTGGACCATGGAAGAGGCGCGGGCGATCCATGCCCTGCCCTTCCCGGACCTGGTCCACCGCGCTCAAACCCTGCACCGGGCCCATTTCGATCCGGCCGCGATCGAGACGGCGAGCCTGCTCAGCATCAAGACCGGCGGTTGCCCCGAGGATTGCGGCTACTGCTCGCAATCGGCCCACCACGAAACCGGGGTGAAAGCGACGAAGCTGATGGAAACCGACGCGGTTCTGGCGGCCGCCCGGCGCGCCAGGGACGCGGGCGCACAGCGCTTCTGCATGGGGGCGGCGTGGCGCAGCCCCAAGGACCGCGACATGGACAAGCTCTGCGACATGGTTCAGGGCGTTTCGGAGCTCGGACTCGAAACCTGCATGACGCTCGGCATGCTGAAGCCCGCCCAGGTGGCGCGGATGAAGGAAGCCGGGCTCGATTTCTACAACCACAATATCGACACCTCGCCGGACCACTACCGGAAGATCGCCACCACGCGGACGATGGAAGACCGGCTGGAGACCGTCGATCATGTCCGCAAGGGCGGCATCAGGGTCTGCTGCGGCGGCATCGTCGGCATGGGCGAGACGGAAGAGGATCGGATCGCGATGCTGGTGACGCTCGCCACCCTGCCTGCGCATCCGGACAGCGTACCGGTCAACCTGTGGAACGAAATCGACGGCGTGCCTGTGCAGAAAACCGCGAGGCCGGTCGATCCTTTCGCGCTCGTCCGCCTCGTGGCTCTTGCGCGTATCCTGATGCCCGCCTCGGTTGTGCGCCTGTCAGCCGGTCGCACGGAAATGAGTGATGAATTGCAGGCGCTCTGCTTCCTTGCCGGGGCAAATTCCATCTTCGTCGGAGACCAGCTGCTGACCACCGGCAATCCGGCTGCATGGAGGGACCGCGACCTGCTTGAACGGCTCGGCATGCATGTGGCGCCCACCAGCCCGCAAACCGCAAACCTGGCGGTCGGATAGCTCAACCCGTTCTCGCATCACGACCTCAAATCCTTGCATTGGGTGCTGACGAGTCACCGCCAGCCAGGCGGACTGGTCAAACCAAGCACCTTCGAGGAGATCAAGGCGGGAGTGCTCCACCAAGGCATCAAGGGAGGGATAGCTACGCTGGCAGCGCGCGGGTCGCGCTGCCTTCATGTAGCGGATCGATTACACTCTTGTCGAAGATCGCAAGATGTTGCTGACAGCCGAACACGTGCGGACAGGTGCTCACGCAATCGAGAGCGAGGATGACTCCATCTTGCGGGCCATCAGGCGCACCAATGGAGGGCGCATGAGGGCCGGGATGATCCAGGACTGGACGGCAAGACCCAGGCGGCTGCGCGGAACATAGTGCCCGCCGATCTGCTCCGACTGCTTCATCAACCGGCTTACTTTCGGCCGCAACCGCGCCTCATAGGCTGCAAGGGCGTCCTCCAACGGGCGCGAAGCCAACTCACTCGCCAACACATGGGCGCCCACGACGGCAGTGGAAGTGCCCTGCCCCGACAGGAACGTCATGCAATGCGCTGCATCGCCGACCAGCACCACCCGGCCGCGCGACCATTCCGGCGCGTTCACCTGGCAGATCGTGTCGAAAAAGCCGTTCGTCCAGTCGACACCGTGGCGGAACGTATCCGCTATCAGCGTCGGCCAGTCCGAAAAGCGGCCTGCGATCTGCGTCAGACGCATTTCCGGCGGCACTCGGGACGTATCGTCGTCCCGCCAGCAGAACAGGGTCGAGATCGTGCCGTCGCCGACCCGGTAGAGGCCCGCTTGCAGGTCGATATCCATGAAGGCTGCATAGTCACAGTCCATCTCCCGCGAGGATGGCATGCGCCAGGCGGCGCTGCGATAGCCGAGTGGTTTCAGAAACGCCGAATGCGGGCCGAAATGCAGTTCCCGCACGCCGCTGCGATAGCCATCGGCCGCGACCACCAGATCGAAGCGCTCGCGCGCCCCGTCCGAGAGTTCGACCTCCACCGCCTCGCCCTCATCGGCAAGGGCGGTGATGGTCGTCCCGTACCGGATCGGCACCCGTCCGGCTAATCGCTCGACCAGAACCTCCTGTAACGCATCGCGCATGATCACCAGCATGCGGTCGTCGCAAGCTGCCGCCAGGTGCCGATAGTTGTAGGAGAACAACCTGCGACCCTGCGCGTCGCGATAGTCGGCCCGCTGGATCGAGATCGCCCGCGCCTTCAATGCGTCGATCAGGCCGAGCCGCTCGGCGACCTCCCAGCCGCCGAGATGCAGGCCGACCGCGTAGCCGGCAGTGCGCAGGGCCGGCGCCCTCTCCACCACCACCGGCGTCAGCCCCACATCGAGCAGACAGTTCGCCAGCGCCAGGCCGGCCGGGCCGGCTCCCGAAATCAGAATCCGCATGCCGTCCGCCTCAGAACGTGATCTTGAGGCGGCCGCCGATCTTGCGCCCCTGGCCGAGCTGGTAGACATTGCCGAAGCCAGAGCCGGCGGAGTCGAAGCCGTAGACCGCGTAGGTCTCGTCGGTGATGTTGTCGACGTAGAGGTCCGCAACGACACGCTCGCCATGCTTCCACGACAGGCCCGCGTCGAACAGCGCATAGGCGCCCTGCCCCACCGTGTTGGCCTCGTCGAACCAGGTCTTGCCGACATAGGTGACGCCAGCGCGCGCGACCAGATCGCCGAATTCACCCGGCAAGCCGAATGTGTAGGCCGCGGTCAGGTTGGCCGTGACGTCCGGGGCGTAGGGAACCTTGTTTCCGGTCAGGTCGACGCCGGGATTGGCGGGATTGTTATAGCTGCTGAAATAGCTGTCGTTGAAAGCGATGCCGCCGGAAAGCATGAGGGGATCGACCGGCTGCCAGCGGGCTATCAGGCTGATGCCCTTGCTCTCGACCTCGCCGACGTTCTGCAGGTACTGGCCGGTCACCGGACCGACCGAAAGCTGGTAGTCATCCGTCATCGTGAAATAAACGGAGGAGCCGAGTTCCAGCGTGTTGTCGAACAGGCTCGCCTTGATGCCAGCCTCATAGTTGTAGCTGTGCTGAGGCTGATAGGAGAAGCCGATATTGGTCGGGGTCACCGCGCGTGTGAAGCCTCCGGCCTTGAAGCCGGTGCTGAACAGCGCATAGACGAGCACGTCGTCGGTGACCTTGTAGCTGGCGCCCACCTTGGGTGAGAGCGCGGAGAAATCGGCACTGTTCGTCTGGCGCACGCCGGCAAGGGTCGTCGCAGCGTCGACCTTCTCGTAGTCGAACCGCAGGCCACCGGTCAGGTCGATCCGCTCCGTCGCATGCCAGGTGACTTCGCCGAAGGCCGCGTAGGAGCGGATTTCCTGATGCGAGGCCAGGGTTGAGGCCGGAACTTCACGGCGGAAATCGAGATCCTGGAAATAGAGACCGGCGACATAGTCGAGCATCGCCTCCTCCTGCGGATTGGAGGCGATGCGCAGTTCCTGGTTAAACGTCTTCTGCCATTCGGGCGTGTAGGAGCCGAAGATGGTGCGCAGCAGCGAGCGGTCCTGGTACCCGGTCAGCGATGTGATCGTCGCCGGGCCGAGATCGTAGGAGGCGGTCAGACCATAGCTGTCGATCGTCAGGTCGTAGTGCGAGGGCACGGGCAGGGAGATGCGGCTGTCCAGCATCGACTGCATGACGAAGCGCTCCTCATCGGATTCGCGCTGGTTCCGACCATAGGAGAACATGACGTCGAGAGGGCTGCCGACAGGCGCGTAGCGCAGGCGAGCCTGGCCAGCCAGCGTCTCGCTGTCGCCAGTGCGCTCATTGGTGGCCATGTCGCGCATCTCGCCGTCCTCACGCTCGGCGCTGAACCACGCATCGCCGTAAAGGACATCCTCGACCAGCGCACCGCCAAAGGCCACGCCGCCGAGAACGCCGAGGCTGTTCACGTCGAGGACGGGACTGAGGAAATACTCGTTCTCCGGCTTGCGGGTGACGACGTTGATCACGCCGCCGATGGCGTTGCGGCCGTAGAGTGTTCCTTGCGGACCGTACAGCAGTTCGACCCGCTCCAGCGTCTGCGGCAGAAGCTGGCTGAACAGCGCCTGATCCTGGGGCAGACCGTCGACATAGAGCTGGGTGGTCGGGTTGTAGAAGTCGACCGACGACTGACCGCGCACGGTGATGCCGGAATAGGCGCGGCTTGAGCGCTGGCGGATCAGCACGTCCGGAAACACCCGGTCGATGCTGTCGATTGTGGAAAAGCCGCGCTCTTCCAGCTCGTCCGCCTCAACGGTCGCAACCTCGCCGATCGCCTCGAACGCATCCTGTAGGCGTTTTGTGGCCGAGACGACAATACGCGGAAGCACGATCGGTTCCTCGGACGCGGCCACGTCCTGCGCATGCGAAGGGAAAGGTCGCAGCACGGCGGTCATCGCGACAAGGGAAACACCCAGCAGAGCATGGCTTCTCATTGTTTATTTCCTTGTATTTCCAACGCCCCATCGACAGACAGAGGCAGTTCCGAAGCAATCGAGAGGCGCCGGGCGAGAGCTGCACCGGCGACGAGCAGAAGAGCGGCAAGGGCAAAGACGGCGGCATGTCCGAACGCCTGTCCGATGAAGCCGGCGGCAATGCCGAAGGCGATGGCCAACACCGCATCGGCGCTCTGCAAAAGGGCGAAGTCGGTGCCGGCCTGACGCGGCGAGCACCAGCCGATCATCACCGCGTAGAGTGCGATCATCGACGTGGCCGCAGCCGCGGACTGGGCCAGGATCAGCGGCATCACGAGATCGCGGGAGAGCAGGCCGGCCCAGACGGCGGCAAGCACAAGGAACAGGATCGCGTTGGCGAGGGCGGCGAGCATCAGGGCGCGCCCAGAGGGACGCCGCAGGACGGCCATCATCGCCAGCGCAGCGGCAAGCCCAGCGGTTGCTCCGCCCGCCCCCTTGAGCCAGCCGATCTCGGCGAGCGTCAGACCGGTATCGACGAGAAACGGTCCGATCAGCGCGATGCCGAGGCGCAGGCCCGACTGGTAGACCAGCATGAAGCCGAGGCCGCGGCGATACTCGGATCTGCGGAACGACGCCGAAAGGCTCGGGCGCGACAGCCCCGCCGCAAACGGCGCGGGCGCACTCTGCTCAATCCCGCGCGCGGCGACGGCCGGAATCGTCAGCACTGCGACGACGCCTGCCATGAACAGCATCGAAGCCTGCCAGCCGAAAGCGGCATAGACGGGCAACCACGCCCCGACGCCAAGCAGGAACCCGACATATCCGCCGAAGACACCTGCGCTGCTGACGGTGGCCCGGCGATTTTCCTCGACCACCTCCACGGCCAGCGCGTCGGTGGCGATGTCCTGGGTCGCGGCGAAGACGGCGACCGCCAGCAACATGCAGAGCATCAGTTCGAAATGATCGGCCGGGGATACCTGCGACAGGACGAGGAAACTTCCGACGATCAGAGACTGGCACAACAACAGCCAGGAGCGGCGCCGGCCGAAGCGGGCGACACAGACGCCGTCGACCAGCGGTGCCCACAGGAACTTCAAAGCCCAGGGCAGGAACAACAGCGACAGCAGGCCGATGCTGTCGAGCCCCATCCCCTCCTCCCGCAGCACGGTCGGGAGACCTGTCTGCACGAGGCTGCCGGTGATGGCCTGAGCCGCGTAGAGCCCAATGAACAGGCTGAGGACCCTGAAGGTGAAAGCGCGTGACGCGCCCGAATGCGATGTCATGAAATGCTTACCCCGATCACATTCCGGCCTTAATCACCCCTCGAAAGGTCTGCCACCCGGATCGTGCCCACTTCAGCCCTGATCGGGGCCTTTCGTGTCCCCTCGTGCGAACCGTTGCCCGCATGTCACGCCAATCCCGCATGGCGGCGCAGCCGCGTTAGGACGTCTGCAAGCACCGATGGTTGAGAGAGATAGAAGTGGTCGCCCGGCAGATCCGCCCGCGCGAACCGAGATCCGCAGACCTCTTCCCAGGCATCGACATCGGCCGCCGACACTTCCGGATCGCCCTCACCGCGCAGGGCCAGAACGGGGCAGCCGATCCGCGAGCCCGCCCGCAGTGCATAGGTTTCGGTCAGTGCGAAGTCCGCCCGGATCGCCGGCAGGAAAAGCTCCAGCAGTTCCTCGCTTTCCAGCACCTCGTCACTGGTGCCACCCAGCCGGTGCAACTCGCCGACCAGCATCATGTCGGACATCGAGTGGCGCCACGGACGCGGCGTCGGCAACTGCGGCGCCCGGCGGGCCGAGGCAATGAGAGCCGATGGAGGCAGGCCCCGCGCCTGCATCGCCAGCCCCGCCTCGAAGGCGATGAGGGACCCGAGGCTGTGCCCGAAAAGGATCACGGGGCGACCGGCCGGAACGGCGCTGCACAAGGCGGGTACGAGGCCTGCCAGCAACCCGTCGACACCGGTGGTCGCGACTTCCGCGAAACGGCGGCCGCGACCGGGCAATTCGACCGGGCAGACGTCGACGTCGGCAAGCAGCGGATGATCCCGCCAGCCATGAAAGAAGGACGCGGCGCCACCGGCATGGTGGAAGGCAAAGAGCACCGCTCTCCCCCGCCCGTCCGGCAGGCCGAAGGGAAACCACGCCGGAGCTATGCGATGGGGAGCGTTCATCATGCGACCTCCACCGGCCGAAGGTCTTGGTTGAGACGCGCGGCTACGGCCTCACGCACCACGTTCGCGACGGCGGCCGCATCGTCTCGCGCCATGAAGTGGCCGCCCTCAAGCCGACGATGGGTGAAGCCTCCAGCGGTGCGCGGCCGCCAGCTTTCCACTGCCTCCTGCGAAACCAGATCGTCGCGGGTGGCGGAAAGCGCCAGCATCGGCGCGCGGATCGTCGCCTCGCTGCGATAGCTGGCGGCCATGGCCGTATCGCCTTCCATCGTCGTCTGCAGCGCCGACAGCATCTCGCCGCTCGAGAGAATGTTTTCCGGCGTGCCGCCAAGCAGCCGCAGCCGCGTTTCCATGCCGTCCTCCCCGAAGAAGCTGCTGAGATCCGGCAAGGGCTGGTGCGGCCCGGGACATACGCCCGCCACCACCAGCAACGGCTGGCAGATGTCGTTGTGCTCCAGCCTGCGCGCCAGCTCGAAGGCGATCTTGCTGCCAAGGCTCCAGCCCACGAGGACAAGCGGCGTATCACGATAGGGCCTCACCCTCGGCATCAGCGCCTCGACGGCCGCCGACAGCGTTGTGAAGGGCGGCTCGGCAATCCGTCCCTCGCGGCCGGGAAGCTGAACCGGCGACACCTGCCAGTCGCGCGGAAACTGGGCCTGCCAGTTCTTGAAGGCCGAGGCACCGGCCACCGCATGTGGAAAGGCGAGGATGTTGACGTCGGCGCCATGTCTTGGCCCGCCGAAGGGAAACCACTCGGAGCGCTCGGCGAGCGATGCGCGCGCTTCTTCCAGCAGTTCCTCGATCCGAGCCGCGCGTTCCTGGAGCACGGCAGTGTCCGCACTTCCGACGCGATCCTCGCCGCGCCGCCAGCGGCAGAGCAGATAGGCGATGGAGCCGCGATCGAGGCAATCGTACATGGCCGATCCGGGAGCCGCGAAATAATCCTGGACCTCTGCCGCTCCCCTGCTGCCGGCAAGGCGCGCCATCAGCCCGGCGGGCATCCGGTCGCGTGCGCGGCAGACCTGCCGCGTCACGTCGCGCAGGCTCTCCAGGGCGAAGCCCATCTCCTCCATCGTCTCGATGAGCGGATCGACGAGCTCCGCAGGCCAGAGATCGCCATGCAGGAAAAGTCCTCCGGGCACCAGAACGCGGCGGACATGTCGCAGGAAGGCACCCATGTTCGGATAGGCACCGGAGGATTCCAGGTTGAGGACAATGTCCTGGCTCGCATCGGCAAGCGGCACGGCGCAGGCATCGGCCACCTGCAGGCGCACCCGCCGCCCGGCAAGCAGACGGCGAGCCCCGGCGATGTTGTCGGCACTGAGATCCAGACCCGTTGCCGACAGCGGGTGAAACCGGCGCAAGATGACGTCCAGCGCGCCGCCGCGACCACAGCCGATGTCCGCCATCCTCAGATTGTCGAGCGAGACGGGACCCACGAGCTCGGCGACCAACCGCTCGCTGGTCTCGTTGGAACCGGGCCGCACGAGGCCGGGTAAGGCATTGTCGGCAAGGCCGGGAACGGGCTCGTAGCCCCAGTTGAGGAAATGCGCGTGCCCGTCGAGCCCGGCTTTCACAAATGCCTCGTCGAGGGCTGCATATGCGCTGCGGGTTCGTTCTACGACCGGTTCAGTCGGCATCGGTGAGTGTCCTTGCGAATTCTACAGGATCGGGATAGGGCGGCGGCGGTACCGGCATGGCACGTTCATGCGGAGGGCCGGCCTGGCGCAGTATGGCCAGCCAGGCCTTGCCGAGATCAGCGAGATAGGCGTCCGACTGCCAGCGCACGCTGCCTGGCGTTTCGATGGCACGGCACAGCTCGGCAAGCGCATGACCGATGGCCTCGGGGAATGCGGCATGCACCACATCCCAGAACGGCGCGCCGGCGGGCGCGCCCAGCACATGGGCACTCGGCTGCGTGAAGTGACGGCAACCGACATGGCGTTCCGGAGACAGCAGATAGGAGCTCGCCTCCCCGTCCTGCCGGTAGTCGGGTGCATAGAGCGAGTGGCTCCACACGACGGGGCCGAAACTGTTGACCAGATTGACGGTCCCCTCCGGCCAGCCGACCGCCATGCGATGCATGACCAGTGAATGGTGATCCGGGTCGGACGGGTCGAGCCAAGACTGCAGCATCAAGGAGAAGGGAACGCCACCGACCCGCCCCTGGAAGGCGTGGAACGGCAACGCCTCGGACGGGGGAACCAGAGGCCCGACGCATTCGAGCCCGGCCAGCGAGCCGAGGCTGCGCCCCAGGCTGTCGAGCGCCGAATAGAGCAGCTGCGGGCTGGTGGTGACTTCCGCAAAGGCGGCCGGCGCCCGTTCGCCGCCCGCGCTCGCATAGGCGATGAAGTGCCGGAATGCCGGCAGATGCGGGTAGAAGCTGTTGACGTGATAGCGCACGCCCACGGCTTCCGCATGCCGTCGCAGCGAGACAACCTCTCCCGGATGGACAGGGTGCTCCTGAAGCACGTGAATGCCACGCTTCAGCAATGCCTCGGCAAGGCGACTGCCGTCGCCGCCAAACAACGTGGTACGGACCACCACGCAGGCCACGTCGATATCTGCCGGCAGATCCGCAACGTCCCGGTAGAGCGGCACGTCCAGATGAGCGGAGAGCGCACGCGAGCGCGCCCCGCCGCGCGCCAGGATGCCGGCCAGGCGGACATCCCCGCCAAGCCGTGCGATGGCGGCAAGATAGTGCTCGCCGAAGCAGGTGCCGCAGACGACGACGTTCAGCGCCTCACCCGCCATGGTCGAGGCCTCCGAGCCAGGCACGCAAGCTGGCTTCGTGCTCCGCTGGCGCCCCGGAGCGGGCGAACTCCTCCAGCGGCAGCGACCATGCCGTCTCGCCTTTCGAGAGGATCGCCATCACCGTATCGAAGACGGATGCTGCGAGCCCTTGCGGGAACAGGCCGGCGATCTCGTCGATGTTGCACAGCAGTTCGCGCTCTTCCTCCAGCACCTGGAAATGCAGCGCGACCTGCGGCTGGACCGCGTATTCATAGGTGGGCATGCCGAGCAGCGGATCGGCGCTTTCCGGTAGCGCATAGGCCTGCCGCACACCGAGCAGCGACGTCATCGCGACCGGGAACACCAGCGTCGGAAGATCCGCCGCAGTGTCATCCGCAAGCCCTCCGCACAGCAGCGGCGAGAGATTCTCGCGGATTGCGTCCTCGGTGCGCTGCATGAACTCACCGAAGGTCGTCACCCTGGAGAAGTCGAATGGCACCGCCATCGCCGCGCTCGCCTCGCAGGCGGTGTTCATGGCTTCCGCATGCAGCGGCTTGCGGTCGGGGTAGGCGAGTTGCAAGGAGAACCGCTGCGTGTCCGCCGACCATCCGCGCAAACCGGCGGCGAAGGCCGCAAGCACCAGCGCCGTGCCGGACACGCCTCGGTTGGCCGCCGCATCCCGGACAGAAAGCCAGGAGGCGCGGTCAAGCGCCCGCCGCTCGATGGCAAAACGCGCCGGCAACGTTTCGGGCAGCGTTGCAAGCGGCAGGTCGGGCGCCGGCGGCAAGGCGGCAAGGCGCTCGCCGGCCGCCTTGCGCGCCACGACAGCGGCCTTCGTCTCGCCCAGCAGCGCCATCCCGCGCATGTAGTCGGTGGCCGAAAAGCTCAGCTGCGGCAACGGCCGGCCGGGATCGGCCACATACCGTCCCAGTTCACGCAGCATCACCTGGAAGCTCTCGATATCGAGGAAGGTCGTGTCGATGTCGAAATGCAGTCGAATGCGCCCCCCCGGCAGCAGCGACGCGCGCCATTCGAAGAACGGCCAGGCGGAAAGGTCGAACGCCTGTGCGCTCATGCGCCGGCGGGTTTCGGCGAGCCGCTCCTCGCACTCCACGTCGGGCAGGTCGGAAAGGTCCTCGCGGACGATCGGAGGAACCGGCCCAACCTCGGCAAGCACCGCCCCGCCCTCGTCGTCGATCGCCATCCGCAAGGCCGGGTGACGGTGGACGAACCGCGTCCAGGCCTGCTCGAAGACATCGAGGTCGAAGCTCGCCGCCGCCTTGTCGTATTCCACATACATGTGCCGGGCCGTACCGCCGAGCGGAGCTTCGTCCCGCCGGCCCAGCCACCACGCCCGCTGCAGCGGCGAAAGCGGCCAGCTCATAGCCGGGCGCGCTGGCACCGGCGCGAGATCGCCATTCGCGAGGACAAGCCCTTCGCGGCTGGCGGACAGCTCCACGAGCGCCGCGCGCAGAGATCCCGCCTCCACGTCCTCCCGCGAACTACCTTGCGAGCGGATCCCCTCAACCAGTGCAGCCACGGTGTCGAAGCGCATGGCCGTCTCGCTCGACAGCCGCAGCCCGGTCTCGGCGGCGAGCCTTTCTGAAAGGTCGAGAAACAGCAGGGAGTCGAGCCCCAGATCGATCAGCCGGCTCTCGGGGTGCACCACATCCGCAGGCAGGGAGAGAAGGTCTGCAATCAGCGCCGCGACGACGGTCGCAAGGTCCGCGCCTGCCTCCTTCGGCGGGAGCTGGCCGCCAGCCTCGCCGAGGTGCCTGGCAAGCGAGGCCAGCGTCTGGTCCTGCAAGGCGAAAGTTGCCGAGAGCTCAAGCCCGAGCTCGCCCTTCACCGCCTGCGCGAGTTCCAGCATCATCAGGGAATCGATCCCCAGCGACAGCAGGCTTGCCTGCATGTCGATCCGCTCGCGCGGAAGAGCGAGCAGGCTCGCCAGCCGCTCGACAAGCCAGGTCTCGATGCCGCGAGGTTCGACAGCATCCCCATGCGCGAGTGCCGGTTCGCGAGTCGGTGCGGCCGGCGCCATTCGCGACAGGGCCGGCGGCAGCCGCCCGCCCGCAGCATTCGTCAGAGCCTGCCAATCGACATGCAGCGGGCTTGCCACCGCGTGGCCGAGGCCCAGCGCCGTTTCCATCAGCGACAGTGCCTCATCCGGCGCAAGAGTCAGCATGCCCCGGCCGGCAAGGTCCTGGGCCAGTTGCACCCGCTCCGCGCGTCCGTCGTCCCAAAAGCCCCAGGCGAGCGCGGTCGCGGCAATGCCATCCGCGCGCAGAGCGGTTGCAAGTCCTTCCAGAGCAGCATTGGCGATGGCATGCGCGCCCTGGCCCGCCGGGCCGAAGACGGTTGCAGCCGATGAGGCGAAAACCACACGCCGGGGCGCCAACCGGGCGATATGTCGGCACAGGGCTTCGGCCGGCAGCAGCTTGGGCGCCAGCACCCGTTCCAGTGCGGCAACCTCCAGGGAGGCGAGCGGCCTGTCCTCCAGATGCCCGGCAAAGTGGAAGAGCGAGGCAAGGCCCAGCCCTTCGATGCCGGCGAACAGTTGGTCGAGATCGTTCTCGTCCGTCAGATCGACATCACTGTCCACGGTCACCCTGACCCCGGCAGCAGTCAGCGCGGCGATCCGGGCTGCCTCGGCGTCCGACGGGGTGCGACGAGCGGCGATGCGGATGCTGCGCGCGCCCTTTCCGGCAAGCCATTCAGCTGTTGCAAGGCCCATAGGCGACAATCCGCCGAGCAGAAGATGGAGGCCGTCGGCCTCCACACCGAACGAGGAAGGAGCAACCTCCTGCGCCACGAGGCGCGGCACGAAACGCCGCCCCCGACGCAATGCGACGACCGCCTCGCCATCCTCGACAAGGCACGCCCGATGCAGCGCGTCCTCGCCATGGCTGCCGTCGTCATCGACGAGCCGGAGCGCGAGGTCCGGAAATTCCTGGGCCGCCACCCGCACGAGACCGGCAAGACCGGCCATCAGCGGCGCGGCAGGCCGGTCCCAGGGCACGGCAGCCAACGCGCCGCGCGTCAGCAGCACGACCCGGCAGCCGGCTTTCTCCGCCGCAGGCAACAGCGCAGCCAGAGCGGCAGAGAGATCTGAAAGCAACCACGCCTCGCCGGCCTTTGTGAGATCGACAAGACAGGTATCTCCGCTGCCCGCATCGGGCGGCAGCGAAAGCCCGGTTTCAAATGGTATCACCGCCGCGACATGCCCCGCGTACGAGCGAGAGTTGGCAGCCTCCCAGCGCCAATGGCAGAGCTGGGGGCGTGTCGCGGCGGCAGCCGGCCGGGCGCTGCGGAGATTGTCGATCCACAGGACCGGCCAGTCCGTTTTGTCGAAGACGGCAATGTCCAGCCCGCCATCCTCGCGGGTGCGGACGGACAGCCGGCCGTCCGAGACCTCGGTGCCGGTGCCGCTCACCGCATCGGCGACAAGCGGCCCCTGCCCGTCGAAGCCGGCCAATGCCGGACGCAAGGCCTCGACAAGCGACCCGGCGACGGTGGTCGCGTTCTCGCCGGGCAGGGGCGGCAGCGCAGCACCGACAAACGGAACAGGCCTTGCCGAGATCAGGTGCTCCCCCTCTTCCGTAGCAAGGGCGAGTTCATGTGAGGCAGTGATCCAGCACGCGACCTGCGCTGTTGCGGCCGGCGCAAGCTGAATGCCCGCGAACCGCCAGAAACCCTCGCCGCCGCGTGCGGCAAGGCCGGCAAGAAGGTCCGCCTCATCGCCGAAGGAACCGCGCTGCAACAGCTGCGCGGAGGTCGCGACTGCCCGCCCTGGGGCGGCCGGTCCGTTGCGGGCAAGCAGGATCGTCTCGCCAATGGCGCCGTCCTTCTGCCCTTCCGGCGGGAAGGACGACCAGTCGGACCACCCGGCTCCCGTGAGGAAGGCTCCCCAGCGGGCAAGCGAGGGGAACAGTTCGCCGCCACGCGCCTCGATGTCGTCGAGCACCGGAACAAGCGGTCCGAAAACGAAGTCGAACAAGGGCTTTGGCTGCGAAATCTCCCGCATCAGCAGGACGCCGCCGGGCGCCAGAAGGCCCCGCACATCGGCGAGAACCCGTGTCAGGTCGCGGCCGTTATGCAGCACGTTGGCCGCCACCACGAGATCGTAACCGCCCGGCTCGAAGCCCTGGGCGACAAGATCCTTCTCGATGTCCAGCGTCGCGAAGTCGAGGAACGGAAAGGCGGCGAACTTGTCGCGCGCCTTGCGCAGGAACAGCGGCCCGATATCCGTGAAGGTGTAGCGGGTCCGCCGTGCCGGCAGGACCGGCAGCAGCGCGGACGTGGTGCCGCCGGTTCCTGCCCCGATCTCCAGCACACGCAGGGGCTTGTCGGCCGGTAGCTCCTCGACGAGCGCCGCGACCGCGTCCGCGGCGAGATCGTTGAGGAAGACGCTGTCGCGCTGGCGCTCGTACATGTCCTCCACGTCGTCCATGGCGGCGGAGGGAAACACCAGCGACACCGCGTCGACTGCGCCGGTCAGCATTTCCGCAAGCTGCGGGCCGACGCGGGCGACCATGCCCGTCAGGCGGCGATAGCCGCGCCCGGCCATGTCCGTGAGCAGCGGCTCCGCCTCGCCCATAGGCGTCACCTGAAGCGCTCCGAACCTGTCTCCGTCGCGGCGAAGCACGTCCTCGTCGACGAGATCGCGCAGCAGGCGAGCGGTGAGCTGGGCGTAGTGCAGGAGAATCCCGCCCGCCGCCATCGCTTCCTCCACCGTGCGCCAGGCGCCGTCCGCAAAGACGCCGAGCCTGTCGAAGGCATGGGCCACGTAGATGGCATGCAGACGGGCGACGGCCGCCCCTTCCGCGTCGAGCGACGACCAGTCGTGCTCGGCCGCACGCAGGCGCGAGGCTTCCTGGAGACTAGCCACCATCTCACCCCAGCCGTCGTCTTCCCGCGCGCGCGCGCCTGGCCGGGCGATGCGCCCACCGACGCGCGGAGCAACGGGGGCGACGACGCGCGGTCCCGCAGGGCCGGCAGGCAGCTCAGCCTCCGTCTCCGTCTCCGTCTCCGTAACGCCGGCACGCCAGCGCGGCGCCGGTGCCGCTTCATCGCGCACGAAAGCTGCGTCCTCGCCGCCGCTCCTGGCGAACAGCGACAGCGTGCGGGCAAGCTCAAGCCCGCTGCCACCGCCGACCTCCAGCCGCGCGCCGCTGGCGCCTCGGTGCTGACGCACCAGCGTTTCGCAGTATCGCGGCAGCTCGCCCTCGTAGGCGCCTTCCAGAAGCAGGTCGGCATGGGCCTGCGACAGGACCCGGAGCGCCGGCAAGTCCGGCGCCGACAAGGCCAGCCGCAAGGGCCCCTCGGCCTTGCTCCGTGCCGGCTTCAGCGGCTCCGGCAGGTCCTCCACGATCACGTGGCAATTGGTGCCGCCGATGCCGAAGGAACTGACGCCGGCAATCCGCGGTCCATCCGGCCAGGCCTGCAGCGCCTGCGGAACGATGAAGGGCGTCGCATCGATCTCCAGCGCAGGGTTCGGCTGGTGAAAATGCAAACAGGGAGCGATCAGGCCGGTGCGCACGCTGAACGCCGCCTTGATCAGCGCACCGATCCCGGCGGCAGTGTCGAGATGGCCGGTATTCGCCTTCAGGGCGCCGAGCGCGCAGGGGTGACGGCGCGGCGTGTCGCGGCCGAAGGCCTCGGCCAGCGCATTGAGCTCGATCGGATCGCCCAGCGGTGTGGCGGTCCCGTGCGTCTCCACCATGCCGATGCGCTCCGAGGTGACGCCGGCCAGCGCCATCGCCTCCTCGATCACCGCCTTCTGCCCGGCAAGCGAAGGCGCGGTGAAACCGGCCTTGTCAGTGCCGTCGTTGTTGACCGCCGATCCGCGAATGACGGCGAGAATGCCGTCGCCGTCCTCCAGCGCCCGACGCAGCGGCTTCAGCAGCACGACGCCGACACCGTTGCCGATGAAGGTGCCGGAGGCGTCCGCATCGAAGGGCCGGCAGGTCCCGTCGGGCGAGAAGATCATGCCCGGCTGGTGGAAATAGCCGGCGGCCATCGGAAAGGTCAGCGCCGCCCCGCCGGCCAGCGCGAGATCGCATTCGCCGCTGCGCAGTTGTTCGCAGGCGACGTGGACGGCAACCAGCGAACTGGAGCACGCCGTCTGCACCGTCATCGCCGGTCCTGTCAGACCCAGCTTGTAGGCGGTGCGCGTCGCCAGATAGTCCTTGTCGTTGCCGATCAGCCGCTGGAAGGTCCGCGACTGGCCGGCCGACAGCACGTCCTCGGGCTGCGGCATCGAGAAGGTGCTCATGCGCGCGGCGCCGAAGACGCCGACCCGCATGCCAGCCACGCTCTCGGCCAGCCCCGCCATGTCCAGCGCCTCGCGCGAGCAGGCAAGGAACAGTCGCTGCTGCGGGTCGATGGTCGCGGCCTCCGCCGGCGAGTAGCCGAACAACCCGGTATCGAAATGCTCGGCCTCCTCGACAACGCTGGCGACGGGAACGAAGTCGTCCCGTTCCAGCAGCGCGGGATCCAGACCGGCGGCGACGAGGTCCTGCGCGGTTATCCGGCGCGACAGTTCCTCGCCATCGGCAAGACGTCGCCAGAAGGTGAAGGGATCCGCCGCATCCATGAAGCGGCATCCCGCCCCGATGATCGCGACCGGTTCCACGTCCTGATAGATCTCGGTGAAGAGGCTCATGTCGAAAGCGCGCATGGGGCGTCCTGAATGAAGTGAAGGGAGTTGACGGTTCACAGCTCGCGCACCCGGCGCCGACGCTTGGCATTGGCCCGGCCCGCCGCCCGGCGCGAGCCCGCACGGCCGGCCTCGCCGGCAAGAGCCGGCGCCGACGCTCCGAGGTGACCGGCGAGTGCCTGAATGCAAGGGTGGGCGAACATGGCGACCACGGGGAAATTGCGCCCTATCGCCTTGCGTAGCTTCTGGTGCAGCCGCAGCAAGGTCAGCGAGGTGGCCCCCAGTTCGAAGAAACTTGCCTCCCGGTCCGGTGCGCCGATGCCCAGTTCCTGCGCCAGCAGATCGGCTATCAGGTCGGCAATCTCGCCATCGACAGGCGCGTCGACGGCAACGGCCGGTTCTGCCTCCGGCTCTTCCTCGGCTGCGTGCTGCAAGGCATCGGCAGCGACAGGATCGACGGCAGGCAACAAGGCGTGCCAGGCGCCCGGGTCGGCGGCGAGATCGGCCAGCATCCGGCAATAGGCGTTGAAGACGCCCTCGATCCACTCGGTATCGAACAGGCCTTCGACATGGTCCCAGTTGAAGGCGAGCACGCCGTCGCGGTCGACGACCTGGTGGTCGATCCACACCTGCGGCGTCTGGGTGATGCCGCCGGTGAAGCGCCCCAGCCAGTCCGCCGTGCTGCCGTCCGACGCGGTGTTGTCGACGCCAACGCCGCTGGTGAAGACCACCGGAATGGCAAGGGCCTGCGCATCCGTGCCGCGCCTTGCAGCCTCGCGCATCACCCGCACCGCCGAAACGCGGGCATGCTCCAGATCCTCCACAAGCCGGTCCTGCAGGCGCCGGGCGGCAGCGGCGAAGTCCTCTCCCGCCTGCGCCTCGAACGGGACGAGCAGCAGCGAGGTGAAATCGCCGACCAGCAGGTCGATCTGCGGGTGGATCAGATCGCGGCGGAACAGCGTCAGGTTCAGGCTGAAGCGGTCACCGCCTCCACCGCTGCGAAGGCTCGCCGCATAGGCGGAGAGAAGCGCCGCGTTGGGAGACAGGCCGGCCGCCGCCGCATTGGCACGGAAGGCCGCCCATTCGTCATGGGAGAGCGTTCCGGCAAGACGTGCAAAGCGCGGCGGCGTCAACTCCTCGGGCTTGCGCTGCAGGGGCAGGCTCGGCGCCGGTGGCAAGTCCGGCAGGCGGGCAAACCAGTGCTCAAGGCTTGCCGCATGAGCGGGTGAGCTTTCCTCGCGCTCCCAGTGCAGCACCACATCACGGAAGGAGAGTTCCAGCGGCGGCAGGACAGTCGCGTGGTCGCGCGCAAGCGCTGCCCATTCTGACAGGATCATGACCATGCTGCGCCCGTCACAGACGAGATTGTCGAGGCTGACCAACAGCCTGACGCCGCCGCCATGCTTGGCCATCCGCACATCGAACAGCGGCCATTGTGCCGTGTCGTAGACCCGGTGGCTCATCTCCCGGCGCTGCCGCTCCAGCCAGTGCTCGAGTGCTGCCTCGTCGCCTTCCGTAAGGTCCGCCGTCATGGCCGAGAAGACCGGAACCTGAGGCAGGATCCGCTGGTTGCCCTCCTCGTCGATCACCGCCCGCAACATGCCGTGCCGCTGCACCAGCCGGTTCCATGCCCAGCCCAGCGCCTCTGCGGACAGGTCACTCACCTCGATTTCCGCGAAGATGTGGGTCGACACCCCACCCAGCGGGAACACGGGCTGGCGGCCGATGAAATAGGCCTGCTGCACATCGGTCAGCGGGAACGGCTCGAACTGCGCATGCGGGTCGACAACGAGCGGCACCGCCGCATCGTCCGGCATATCCGGCGCAGCACCACGGAGCCCGTCGAGATGGGCGGCGAGTTCGGCAAGGTCCTCCATCGCGAAGATGGTGCGCAGCTTCACCTTGTGTCCGAAGACGGCGCGAATGCGTTCGGCCATCCGCACGGCGATCAGACTGTCGCCGCCGGCCGCGAAGAAATTCGCATCCCGCCCGAGCTGATGTCCGAGAAGCTCGCTCCAGATCGCGGCAAGCCTGCGTTCGCTCTCGCTGCGCGGGGCGGCGAGCGCCTGTTGCCCGGGGGCGACCTCCCCCGGCAGCGGCAAACGCTTGCGGTCAACCTTGCCGTTGGCCGAAAGCGGCAGCGCCGCCAGCGGCACAACCTGGCGCGGAACCATATAGGCCGGCAGCAGCCCTTCGAGATGGCGGATCACCCGTTCGGGGCGGAAGTGCACCGCCGGATCGGCGTTGCGGGCGACCAGAACGGCGAGATCGCCGTTCGCGGCAGGATCGAGAGCCATGGCCGCGTCGAAGCCGGCGTCCTCAAGGCTCTGTGTCCAGGCCGGGGCGGCCATCAACGGTAGGCCGCTCCGCTTGCGTCCATCCGCCAACCCGGCGAAACCACGCTCGATCAAACCGGCAGTGAGGTCGATCATCGGCCCGTTGACGGTCAGTTCCACGGCCAGAAGGTGCCCCGCCGGTTTCAGCAGCGAGCGGACGACAGCCAGCACGGTGTCGACATCACGCGCCCGGTGCAGGGCGTTGAAGGCAAGCACGACATCGAAGCTGTTGGATTCGAGATCCACCGGCATGATGCCTTCGGGATCGAACACCACGGTTGCCGCCTGGAGCCCGCCCGGCAGGTCACGCCCAGCTTCGGTCAACAACAAGGGCGAGGGATCGGCCAGCACGAGGTCGACAAGCGTGTGCGCAGGCACCTCCCCCGCCGCCTCTACCAGTCCCGTCAGCCAGTCGCGAGCGGCGACGCCGGCACGAGCGCCGACCTCCAGAACGCGCAGGGGCCGACCGGCGGCCTTGGCCATGGCCGCGAGCGTTTCACCGATGCGGCGATGAGCATCGACCGCGCAAGGATGCATCCGGGCCAGGCGCTCGGGGCTGAGGTCGGCCCCGTCCGCGTAAAAGAGTTCCAGCGGATCCGTCTCACCACGCAGCACGGCTGCGAGCTCCGGCATCACTCCCTCGACGCGGGCAAGGAGACCGGAGGCAACTTCCACCTCGCCCGCCCGGTGCTCCAGGTCGCCCCAGGACGGCGGCAGCGCATGGGCCGCGAACCGCTCGCCCTCACGCCTCAGCACGCCTTGCCGCTCCAGATGGGCGAGCCAGCGCGGGAGCAGCGTCCGGAAGTCCGCTGCAAGTCCAAGCGCGATCTCCGCGCCCTGCGTGTCGAAGGACTTGTCTCCCTCCCCCAGAAGCCCCGCTTCGGCGAAGATATCCACGAGCATGCGAGCCGCCAGCTCGGCCTGCCAGGCCGCATAGGTACCGGCACGGCTCTCCGGCAAGGCAGCGCAAGCGATCCGGCCCTTAACGTTGTTCCCAAGGGACGCGGCAATGGCTGCAGCCTCCGCCGGATCGGCGGCAAGGTCTTCGTGGAAGTCGGGATGGGTGCCTTCGAGCCGCAGCCAGGCGACCAGCCTTCGCCCGCGCTCCTGCGAGCCCACGACATCGACCACCGCGTCCCTTATCCCCGCATGACCGGCAAGCGCGGCCTCGATGTCTCCGAGTTCGATGCGATGACCGGCGATTTTCACCTGGGTATCGCGGCGGCCCAGGAACTCGATGATCCCGTCCGGCCAGTAGCGTGCCATATCCCCGGTCCGATAGAGCCGTTCCCCATCGGGATGGGTGATAAATGCCGCTTCGGTCCGCTCCCTGTCCCCCTCATAGCCGAGCGCAAGACCGACGCCCCCTATATGCAGGTCGCCAATCACCCAGTCGGGGCGGTCGCGCAGGCGCGTGTCGAGCACCCGATAGCTCTGGTTGGACAGCGGTGTGCCGTACGGGATCGACGTCCAGCCGGAACGCACCTCCTCCACCTCGAACCAGTTGGACCAGATCGAGGCCTCGGTGGCCCCACCCATGACGATGAGCCGTGCGCCCGGCACCCGCTCGCGCAGGATCGCCGGCAGTTTCAGCGGCACCCAGTCGCCCGACAGCAGAACGAGGCGCAGGCTGGAAAGGTCGGCCTCCGTTTCGCCGAGCAGCAGGTCGCAGACCGCCGGGACGGAGTTCCACACGGTGACGCCGTGGCAGGCGATCAGTTCCGTCCAGTGCGAGGGATCGTGCGTTCCCTCCGGGTCGGGCAGGACAAGCGCCGCCCCGGCCGCAAACGCACTGAAGAGGTCGTAGACCGACAGGTCGAAGCCGAGTGCCGAGAAGCCGAAGATGCGGTCGTTTTCATCCACATCGAAGCGGGCGTTGATGTCGAGGACCGTGTTGGAAGCCCCGCGATGGTCGATCAGCACGCCCTTCGGCGTTCCTGTCGAGCCGGAAGTGTAGATGACATAGGCCTCGTCGGAGAGCGCACGCCCCGTCGCCGGGTCCGCTTCCTCGAAGCCTATGCAGGCCTCCTCGTCAGCGGGGATGAGTTTTCCGGAAAATTCCGGCAGTCCACCGATCAGCCGCGCCTGCGTCAGCCCAAGCCGAATGCCGCTCGTCTCGACGATGCTGGCAAAGCGCTGCGAGGGCATCGCCGGATCGACGGGGACATACACGCCGCCCTGGGAGAGGATGGCGAGGCACGCGGCGGCCTGCTCGGCCCCCTTTTCCATCAGCACCGCGACACGCTCACCGTGGCGGACGCCGGCCTGACGGAGCGCTCCGGCAAGGCGCCGGACCCAGCCGGCCAGTTCACCGTAGGAGTAGCTCCTTCCTCCGGAAGTCAGCGCCAAAGCTTGCGGCCTGGCCTGCGCGTTGCGGAAGAACGGCGCATCGAGCAGATCGAGCGGCAGCTCACGTGCTGTCTCGTTGACGGCGCGACGCACCTTTCTCTGGTCCTCGGGCCTGAGGTCGCCAACCGGCTCGCGCCAGGCCGCCGCCTCGTCGGCAAGCCGCTCCAGCACCGCCCCATAGGCCGTGAACATCCCCTCGACGAGTCCCGCCGGGAACAGCCCGTCCACCACATCCCAGTTGTAGACGAGCCCGCCATCCTGTTCGCCCGCCTGGTGATCGAGCCAGACCTGCGGCGTCTGCGTGATGCCGTGGACAAGCCGGCCTAGCACGTCTCCTTCGGAGGTCCCCTTGGTGGGGTCCTGCATACCGAGCTGGCTGGTGAAGACCACGGACGCCGCGAACTGCCGGCCGGAGCCGCCGCGGTTCAACTCGCGCAGCACATCGACCGCGCTGAAGGTCCGATGTTCCAGTACCTCTAACATGCGCCCCTGCACCTCGCGCAAGCGCTCGCCGAGCGGCATGGACGTACCGAAGTCAAGTGGAAGCAGGGTCAGGCAGGTGAAGTCACCGACCAGCCGGGACACGTCCTCGTGCAGGGCGAGACGGTCGAAGATCGTCAGGTTGAGCGAGAAGCGCGCCTGATCGCTCCAGGCGGCAAGCACCTCACCGAAGACACCGACGAGAAGGCCAGCCGGAGTCACCCCGACCGCGCGGGCCTGCGCCTTCAGCGCCTCCCAGCGAGGCGCGTCGAGACCTGCCTGAAGCCGCGAGAAGTGAGGTGCACCAATATGTTCCGGTGCCCGCGCCAAGGGAAGTTGCGGCCCTTGCGGCAGCTCGTCGAGCTGCGCCATCCAGTAGGCGCGGTCGATCTCCTGGCGCCGTTTGCGCTCCGCATCCGGGGCCGATTTGGCCAGAACATAGTCGCGGAAGGAGATGGTGAAGGGCGGCAGGCCGGCGGCCTCGGCCGTGCCGGAAAGGTAGAGCGCCTGCCATTCCTGCCAGAGGATCTGGCTGCTCATCGCATCATTGATAAGCATGTCGATGGAAATGTGCAGGCGGTCGCGGCCGCCGGGCATACGCGTCAGGCGGATATCGAACATCGGCCAGACCGAGGGGTCGAGCACCTGATGCGACAGGGTCTGGCGCATCTCCAGCAGGTGATAGGCGATGCGGTCCGGATCCACATCGGAAAGATCATTTACCTCAATGTGATAGCGCGGAACCTCGGCGAGGATGCGCTGACGGCCCGTGTCGTCGACGACCAACCGCAACGCGTCGTGGCGGGCGATCAGGAGGTTCCATGCCTCCTCCAGCCGGGCGATGTCGAAGGGGGTATCCGGCTCGGTTTCCAGATACGCGTGGCAGGCGATGCCCCCGAGGACATGTCGCGGATCGCGGCCGACCCAATAGGCGTATTGCAGTTCGGTAAGGGGGAACGGCTCGTGGCGGGCATTGGGATCGGCGAGGATCAGGCCCTGCCCGCCACCATCCGGCGATTTGTCCCCGCCGCCTGGAGCCGGCTCCGCTTCGCCGGCGAGTTCGACCAGATGGGCGCGCAGCCGGCCGG
>MDTD01016232.1_pt1 | contig 63353 bp, 63 predicted proteins | sample 811221 | NCBI WGS metagenome assembly MDTD01 (sample SAMN05326646, study PRJNA326480) | marine metagenome | isolation source: seawater | place: Pacific Ocean: South West | collected 2011
GGAACTCGCGGGGGTAGGGCCTTGCCATGGGGACATCCTTCCAGCCCGCCCATGCTGGGCAAGCCAACTCAGATGTCACCTATTCGTGCAGCAGACCCTTTGGGCTGTCGACATCATCGGCTCGCCTTCGGCGTTGCTGCTCGCCTTGCTGGCTCGAGCCGATGAGTCGGTGCGGTACGCATCTGGGCGAGTCGTCGCGGCGATGAGCGCATCAACCCTTGAAACCGCCGCGTGATGTTCGAATCTCACCGCACTCTTGTGGATGTGTGCAGCGTCCCCGAAAGACCGTGGACCCAGTTCAATTCAGACCGTCAACCTCGATATGTGCATGATAACGCGTGTAACGGGGTCCTCGGACGACGTCTCCACGAGCAGGCGATCCGCACAATACCTCCCGGACTTAGCGTCGGGGGAGCGGATGCAGATGGTTCTCAAGCAGATCGACGGCGGCGATGCCGAGCAAGTCTCGTGCGTGCACCATGGATCGCTCGGCGTCTGGTTCGTAGTCGTGGAGGGAATAGACTGCAGCGAAGGGAGATTCGTTGACCTCACATGCGGTCAACATCGAAATCCCGACGATCGCGAACGCTGGCACCCCGCTGGCGACAGCTTCCATTCCGACACCTATTGGGGCCTTACCCCGTAACGACTGGCCGTCTAGACAACCCTCTCCAGTAACGAGGGCGATCGCCCCGTCGAGGTTGTTGTGCAACCCGACCATGTCGAGGATGACATCCACGCCGGGGCGAATCTCGGCCCCTACTACCGCGATCGCGGCGAACCCCACGCCGCCGGCGGCGCCGGCGCCGGGTACATTTCGAAGGTCGCGGCCCGTCGTCTGCGCAACCAGATCTGCCCAATGTGACAATCCGGCGTCAAGTTCGACCACCTGGTTTGGTCGCGCGCCCTTTTGGGGCCCGTAGATCGCGGCGGCGCCATGGGGACCGCATAGCGGGTTGTCGACGTCAGAGGCGATCAACAGGGCTGCATCAGCTAGGCCGGGGTGCAGGTTGGTGAGGTCGAGCGCGGACGCGGAGGCGAGCGCGCCACCTCCGTCGGGTACAGTGGTGCCCGCCTTATCGATGAGCTCGGCGCCGAGTGCGCACAGGAACCCGGCGCCACCGTCGGTGCACGCGCTGCCGCCGATGCCAATTACGATGTCTGAGCAGCCGTCGTCCAGGGCGTGGCTAACTACCACCCCAAGACCACGGCTGGATGCACGCAGAGGTTCTCGGACATTGCCGACCAATCGGCCCAGACCCGACACATCGGCCATTTCGACGACTGCGGTGTCGCCCCGGCGAGCGTAAGCGGTTCGTACGACAGCGCCGACGGGCCCTGGCGCGTTCACCTCGACGGCTTGAAAGCCAGCTGCCAGGGCCGCCGATAAGGTGCCTTCTCCACCGTCTGCGATGGGACATTCGACTGTCTTCAGCGTCGGATTGCGACGCCGCAGCCCTTGCGCAATTGCACTGGCAGCTTCGGCGGCCGAGAGCGAACCCTTGAACTTGTCTGGTGCGACCACGATGTGCGCGGCCATTCCAGCCTCCTTTACTGGCCTGGATTGCCTAGTCGCTAAGGCCTGCAGCCAATAAGAACCCCTCACTTTCGGAGAGCGGTTCGAACTCATTGACGTTGTCGAGTTCGGTGCCCATCGCAATATTTGTGATCCGCTCGAGGATTATCTCCACCACGACCGGAACTTTGTGCTCCTTGGCCAAAACCTCGGCCCGCAGCAGAGCGTCGGCGATATCATCCGGGTCGGTGACACGAATTCCCTTGCAACCGAACCCTTCTGCTACACGTAGGTGATCGACGCCGTAACCCTTGGGATGGTCCTCGGGCGACCCCTCCTCGGCGTTGATGTTGTCGAAGCCGAGCGAGACGTGATAGTTCATGTCGAACTGCCTTTGGGCTTGCCGGATCAATCCCAGGTAGGAGTTATTCACCACCACATGAACATAGGGCAAGTTGAACTGTGCGCCCACTGCAAGTTCCTCGATGAGGAACTGAAAGTCGTAGTCACCGGACAGACCAACCACGGTCGCGGTCGGATCGGCGACGACGACGCCGAGCGCTGCTGGCAAGGTCCAGCCCAGAGGACCTGCCTGCCCACAGTTGATCCAATTCCGGTCCTTGTAGACGTGTAAGAATTGCCCTCCCGCGATCTGGGACAGCCCGATTGCTGAGACATATCGGGTGTTTCGGCCGAACGCCCGGTTCATCTCTTGGTACACCCGCTGAGGTTTGATGGGCACGTCGTCGAAGTCGGTCTTGCGGTGCATAGTGCGTCGGCGGTGAAGACATTCCTGCACCCAGTCGGAGCGGTCGGGCAAGCCCCCCGCGGCGCTACGCTCGCTAGCCACCGCAACCAGCTGTTCTAGAGCAGCCTTGGCGTCCGAGACAATACCGTAGTCGGGAGTGAACACGCGACCGATCTGCGTCGGTTCGATGTCGATATGGACGAAGGTGCGCCCCTTTGTGTAGGTGTCCAAACCACCGGTGTGGCGGTTAGCCCACCGGTTGCCGATGCCAAGTACGAAATCGGCGGCCAGCATTGTTGCGTTGCCGTAGCGGTGCGCCGTCTGCAGGCCCACCATTCCCGCCATCAGGTGATGGTCGTCGGGAATCGTGCCCCAACCCATCAGAGTCGGCACCACGGGCACATCGAGTAGTTCGGCCAGCTGCACCAGTAGGTGGGCCGCATCGGCGTTGACAATTCCTCCGCCAGCAACGATCAGGGGACGTTGTGCGGCAGACAACATATCCAGTGCCTTCTCGGCCTGTGCGCGGCTGGCCGACGGCTTATAGACCGGGAGAGGTTGATAGGTGTCTGGGTCGAAGTCGATCTCGGCCAGTTGGACGTCGATCGGGAGGTCGATCAGCACCGGCCCCGGACGGCCTGAGCGCATCAGGTGGAACGCCTGCGCGAAGGCCCCTGGCACCTGGCCAGGCTCGAGGACCGTCATGGCCATCTTGGTGACCGGCGCCGCGATCGCAGCGATGTCGACGGCTTGAAAGTCCTCCTTATGAAGGCGCGCGACGGGAGCCTGCCCTGTGATAGCGAGAATTGGAATTGAATCTGCCATAGCCGAATACAGACCCGTAATCATGTCCGTTCCAGCCGGGCCAGATGTGCCGATGCAGATCCCGATATTGCCCGCTCTGGCACGGGTGTATCCCTCAGCCATGTGGCTGGCCGCCTCAACGTGGCGTGCCAGCACGTGTCTGATACCAGCATGCGCTCGCATTGCCGAGTAGAATGGGTTGATCGCGGCTCCAGGCAAGCCGAATGCCTGTGTCGCGCCCTCGATCTCGAGTACCCGCACGGCTGCGTCTACGGTACGCATGCGTGGCATGGTAATTCTCCTTCACTTCGTCGATTGTGAGAGTTATCGCGGACTACGGCCGGACATCCGCTCCACCCCGCGCAGGAGTGCTGAGTGGTCGAGGCCGCCATCACCGTTCTCGCGCACCGATGCCATCAGCTGAGCAAGGGCAGCACCGAGCGGCGTGACGACTCCAACTTCTCGAGATGCGCTGGTGAAAATACCGAGATCTTTGTGATGTAGGTCAATTCGGAATCCCGGATTGAACTGGCGGTCCAGCATCATCTGCGCCTTCTGATTCAATACCGTAGATCCGGCTAGGCCTCCGCCGAGCACCTTGATGGCGGCATCCGTGTCTACTCTGTACGCTTCGAGGAAGACGAGCGCTTCGGCGAGCAGCTGAATGTTGCCGGCAACGATCAGCTGGTTCGCGGCTTTAACGGTTTGGCCTGACCCATTGGAACCTACGTGCACAACAGTCTTGCCAACTGCATCGAGGATGGGTTTCGCCGAATCGAAATCGGCGACGTCACCGCCGACCATGATCGACAGAGATGCGTTGATTGCGCCCGTCTCACCGCCGGACACGGGAGCGTCGATGATACGAAAACCGCGTCGCTTCGCTTCTTTTGCGAGGGCAGCCGACACATCAGGCCGAATGCTAGAGAAGTCGATGATCAGGGCGTCGTCCCGCGCGTTGTCGAAGACTCCGCCTTCGCCGACCAATACCTCCTCAACATCGGGAGAATCCGGCACCATGACAGCAATCACATCAGCGTCTTTGACTGCGGCGGAGATGGATTCGGCTGGTGAGCCGCCCGCCTCGACAAGTGGCGCTGTTCGCTTCGGTGACCGGTTATAGCCGATGACTTGGTGGCCAGCCTTGGCGAGGTTGACGGCCATCGGACTGCCCATGATTCCGAGTCCTATAAAGGCGATGGTGCTCATTAACGTGTTTCCTTATCGTCGCTGAGGTGTCAACGTGTGATGGGGCGGCCCGTGGATGCTCGGACCGATTCGTTTAGCCAATAGAAGGGGTCCGGTCGCGTGGCCTTGTATTCCAGGCCGACGTAGCCTTCATAACCGAAATCAGTCAACCGATCGAGATATGAAGCTAGATCGAGGTTTCCGGTACCGGGCTCACCGCGGCCGGGGGCATCAGCGATCTGAACGTGGCCGATTCGCTCGGCATAGACCTCGAGGGCATCGGCAACATCGTCGCCGTTGACGTGCAGGTGATACAGGTCGGCCAACAGACGGAGGTTGTTCGCTTTGTGTTTCTGCTGCACGCGGTCGATCACTGTGACAGCGTCGCGAGCCGTCTTCAGCGGATAGGCGGCCGCCCCGCTTACCGGCTCGATGAGAACCACCGCACCGATCTCATCGGCCGCGGCCGCCGCCACTCCGAGGTTGTCGGTTGCCACGGCATCCTGCTCCTCGATCGATAGTCCCTCAATTCTGTTGCCGTAGAGCGCATTGAAGGCCTTGGTGCCAAGAGTTCGGGCGATATCGACAGCGATATCCACGTTGGCGCGGAATTCACCGATACGGCCGGGGTCGGACAAAATGCCTCGTTCACCGGCGGGCATGTCGCCCGCCGCAAAGTTCAGTCCAGTCAACTGCACACCAGCGTTTGTGATTGCTCTGATGAACGCGTCGACCTGGGCATCACTGGGCAACGCCGTCGGAAAGGGCCACCAGAACTCGACCGCATCAAAACCGGCGTCGCGCGCTGCTTGGGGGCGGTCCAGTATCGGGATGTCGGTCAACAGGATGGAGCAGTTGACGGTGTATGCAATGCGAGTCATGAGTTCCTCTCGAATGAAGCGTATGTGTATGGACTTACGCCTAGTGCCCTGCGCCGATCACGGGCTGAAATCGAGCATTGTCCGCACACACCGCCCAAACGCAGTGATTCCGTATTGCGGAATTCTCGTTTCAGCAATCGATCCAGTCCGATCGCAGCCCGAGGCCTTCGGCCTCGAGTCGCCTCCATACCGTCTAGTGCAAGGCGGCGTTGACCTCATCGAGGCCGGCCCTTACGCCCTCGACAACAAAATCTAACTGCTGTTCCGTGGCGGTCAGCGGAGGGGAAAAGCCGAGGGCGCTGATCATCGGCCGGATGAGTGCGCCGTGACGACGCACGGCGTGGGCAATCATCGCCGGTAGCCCGGGCGTGCCGGCAAGCAGCTCCGCATCGAGCTCGAGAGCCCCCAGGAAGCCTGTTCCGGCCCTAGCGTGATCCACGAGCGGATGGTCGACAACAGTTTGGAGTGCCTCAGCAAGAACGCCTTCCATCTTCATCGAACGCTCGAGGAGACCCTCACGCTCATAAATATCGAGGTTGGCAATTCCGGCAGCGCAGGCCGCCGGGTGACCGGCGTAAGTCTGCCCATGTCTGAGCACCCGCCCGGGCTCATCCCAGAAGGGAGCGGCAATGCGGGGGCTTACAATCAAACCACCCAACGGTTGATATCCGCTGGTGACGCCCTTCGCGAACGTTATAATATCGGGTTCGACTCCGAAACGCTCAATCCCGAACCACGTACCCAGACGCCCGAAGGCACAGATCACCCCGTCGGCAACGAATATGACTCCATGCCGGCGGCAAACCGCGTGCGCCTCGGCGATGTAATTAGGCGGCGGTGCAAGCACTCCGCCGGAGCCGATGACTGGCTCACAGAAAAAGGCAGCTGTCCGATCTGCGCCGACCTCAAGAATCGTCTCTTCGAGAGCAGCAGCATCGAAGGCAGGAACCTCGACAACATCTCGGATGTAAGGACCGCCAAATCTGTTGGCCGGCATACCAGCCAGAGCCGTACCAAAGCCATGTGTGCCGTGATAGCTGTGCTGCCGGTGGATCAACACGGTGCGCTCCGGCTGGCCGACCGCATCGAAGTAGGCCCTGATGATCTTCGCAGCGGACTCGATGGAGTCGCCGCCACCACTGGTGAAGAAAACCTTTCCGCCACGGATCGGCGCCCTCTCGGCGAGCTGACCGGCCAAGCGCAACGCGGGCTCGTTGACGAAGTCACCGAAACAGTGATACGCCTCCAGCTCTTTCAGCTGTTTGGTGATCGCTTGGACGATCTCAGAGCGACCATGACCCACGTTGGAGTACCAGAGACTCGCCGTCCCGTCGAAGTATCGATTGCCATCACTGTCCCAGACCCATACGTCGTCTCCGCGGACGATCGATAGCTGCTGCTGTTTGACAGCATGCATGTCGGCGAATGGGTGCCACAAAGGGTAGGTGTTTGATGCAGGCGCGGCGGTCATCATGTGCTCCTTGATCAGTGGTTCCCGCCTCGTCCACGCGGGTTTAATGAGACTAAACCAGCGCCTGACGTTTAGCAATACAAAACCTGCTGTCCTGCCCTGGCGACAACAGCGCAAGCGAGCGGACGCGTTTTGTCGGCACCGGGTGGACGCGGACACTCTTACGTGCATTTGACTGGCCGAAGCGGCTCTGCTGCAACACTTGTGACATGAGCCGCGCGAGAGTTGAACCGTCTGCTCGTCGAGCGCAAACGGTTTCGAGTGCCCCTACTTCAGGTCGAGACGCCTTGCGAGAACCGATTGTCTCAATGATCTCCTGCAGCGCCGCGCATTCGATACCTATAGCTCACAGCTGGGCCGTGCTGGGCCAGCCTGCTCGACTCGGTCTTGTCGGCTCCGGTCGAAAAGTGAGCACCCTTTTGATGGAGAGTGATCACTGTGCAGGATCGGGCGGAGACTCGTCGGCTATGTCGGTCGGAGAACCTGTCGCAGGCTGCGATCGCGCGAAGGTTGTCGCTGTCGCGCAACGCCGTGGCCAAGGCGATCAACGCCGAGGCGCCGCCACGCCATGAACGCGCACCGTCGACGACGTCGGCGTGGGCGCAGATCGAGCTGGCGTTGCAGGTTCTTCTAGGCCGGTGCCCGACGATGCCGGGCACTGTGCTCGCGCGGCGAGTCGGTTGAGCCGGCGGGCATTCCTAGTGGCCGAGAATGTCGCCGGATACGTCCGGAATACGCCCCGGCTGATCCGTGTGACCGGCTGGTGCATCTGCCCGGCGAACAGGTGCAGTGCGAGGTTGCGTCCAGCAGAGTGGCGCCTCTCTGTGTCAAGTCGTGGTGTTGGCGTCGTTGAGTAATTGTCGGTAGACGCTGTCGGAAAGTCGCCTTTTGAGGCACTGCATCGCTTCGCTGTGACTCTTGCCGTTGGCGCGTTTGCGCAGGTAGTAGGTACGTCCCGGGGTGTCTCGTCGGATCTGGGTGATGGCCATGACGTGTAAGCAGTAATTGAGTTGACGATCGCCGGCGCGCGAAAGCCGGTGCCGGACGACGTCTCCGGATGACACTTCGATTGGGGCTGTGCCGGTGTAGCTGGCGAACGCCGCAGGTGAGTCGAAGCGGTGGATCGAGCCGACGCGGGAGACGATCTTGGCGGCGGTGAGCGCCCCGATGCCGTGGAGCTCGGTCAGGGTGGTACCGCAGATTTTCACCGCAGTCTCGATGTCATGGACGGCCTTGTCGATTCTGCGGTCGAGTCCACGCAATTCCGAGATCAGATCCGCAGCCAGTGCGCGTAGCGTCTTGCCGGCGGTGTCTCGCGGGCGCACGGTGCGCAGTTGCTCAGCGGCCCGTGCGGTGTTCAGGTCGCGGCTGGCGCCGCCGGGAATGAGGTGGGTGAGAACGGTGTGAAGCCTGTTGATGGTTTGTGTCCGGGTCTTGACCAGGTCGTCGCGGTGTTCGACGAGTGCGCGTAAAGCCGTTGTTGCAGAGTCGATCTCGGTCGTGTTCAGAGAACTAGACGTATGAGCGGCGACGCCCACTGAAACGGCATCGGCTTCATCGCTTTTTCGACCGTGTCCTGTCGAGAGGAGCCTTACTCTGGCCGCGAGCTTTGCCGGGACGTCGAGGACGGTGATGCCATCTTGACGCAGTCGAACGGTCAGTGGAGCCCCGAGACCGCTGGCGCCTTCTATCGCCCACGCGGTCTCGGGTCAGCGCCGGGCGAAGCGCAGCAGCGTTCGGTAGCCGTCTCGGCTGACCGGGACGCGGATTGTTGCCAGCGGTTGCAGCCGGGCATCAACAGCCGCGGCGGTCCACGACCGCTTGTGCGGGTCGATCGCGATCATTACCGACGGGGTGGACGTGTTCAGGGTTGATGGCACGTTGTTCCTCTGCTCGAATGGATTTCGGTTGCGAGGAGGGCACACCAACTTCGGGTCGAACAAGCCTCTCTTCAGCCACTCCACGCTGTTGGTGGTGGCCGGCCGGCAGGCCACTCTCGGAGTCAGCCCGAAGGCGACAGGTGTACGACGAGCCAGACCGATCACCACCACAGGGAGCATCGCTGCAGGCGGCGCATCACCGCCCGAATTCAACAAGTTGGTGTACGAGTCGGACCTGATCAGGGGTACCGGCGTGTCGTAGCCGAATGAATGAAGGTCACCGCGTGATTCTTCGAGAGACCGACCAAAGTCACTCGAGCAAAGGAATCAACGCGATGACCACGGCCCACAATATCGACCTGCCCGCTGTGCTCGCCGAACGACTCACCACCTGCCACCCTGACATTCTGCGTGAGCTGCTGGCCACGTTCATCCACACCCTGCTCGGGGCCGAAGCGGACGCCCTGTGCGGCGCCGGCTACGGCGAACGTAGCACCGATCGGACCAACCAGCGCAACGGGTACCGGCACCGCCAATTCGACACCCGTGCAGGCACATTGGATCTTGCGATCCCGAAGCTGCGCCACAGCTCGTACTTCCCGGAGTGGCTGCTGGAACGCCGCAAACGCGCCGAGCGGGCCCTGACCACGGTGGTGGCCACCTGCTACCTGCTCGGGGTGTCCACCCGGCGGATGGACAAACTCGTCGAAACACTGGGCATCACCAGTCTGTCCAAGTCGCAGGTGTCGGTGATGGCCAAGGAACTCGACGACGCTGTCGAGGCGTTTCGCACCCGCCCGCTCGATGCCGGCCCGTACACCTTCCTGGCCGCCGACGCCCTGGTGCTCAAGGTTCGCGAAGGGGGCCGGGTGGTCAACGTGCACGCCCTGATCGCGGTCGGAGTCAACGCCGACGGGTATCGGGAGATCCTGGGCATCGACGTCACCACCGCCGAGGACGGCGCCGGCTGGCTGAGGTTCTTGCGGTCGCTGACCGCCCGCGGCCTGTCGGGGGTCACTGGTCACCAGCGACGCGCACGCCGGACTTGTCGCCGCGATCGGCGCCACGCTGCCCGGCGCGGCGTGGCAGCGCTGCCGCACCCACTACACGACCAATCTGATGGCCGTCACACCCAAGGCCTCCTGGCCCTGGGTCAAGACGCTGCTGCATTCGGTATTCGATCAACCCGACGCGGGATCGGTTGCCGCCCAATACGACCGGATCATCGATGCTCTGGCCGACAAGCTTCCCAAAACCACAGAACACCTCGAGGCGGCACGCGCGGACCTGCTGGCGTTCACCGCGTTCCCCAAACAGATCTGGCGCCAGATCTGGTCCAACAATCCCCAAGAGCGCCTCAACAAGGAGATCCGCCGGCGAACCGACGTCGTCGGGATCGTCCCCGACCGCGACGCGCTCATCCGTCTCGTCGGTGCTGTGCTGGCCGAACAACACGACGAATGGGCCGAATCCCGGCGCTACCTCGGCCTCGACATCCTGAGCAAATCACGCGCCGTCAACGACACCCCGACAGAACAGGAGGACACCCCCGCGGCACTGACCGCATGAACCCATCACGACGAAGAATCACACGACGACGTAGTACACCACGTCCCTGGACTTGACCCAGTGCGACCTGTGGTTCCCGGGACAGCTCGAGCCAGATCACGCCGGAGCGCTGCGCTCGTATACAGTGTTTTTTAGTGATGGTTGCCGCGTATACGCGGTTCATCGTCGCGATGATGAGCCCGTTACGGGTGACCGGAGATCTGCTGGCCGGGATGTGGCAGCTGCTCCAGGGTATCGGCGCGGTGCCCCGAACAATCATGTGGGACAACGAGTCTGGTATCGGTCAGCTGACCGAAGGGATGGTCGGATTCTGCGGGGTGCTGCTGCCCGGATCATCCAGACCGACCCCTTGTCCCCGAAACTAGGGACTGGTGGAACGCGTCAACGGCTATCTGGAGACCTCGTTCCTGCCGGGTCGGGCCTTCGCTTCAACGGCGGATATTAACGCCCAGCTGTCGGCGTGGCTGGCCGCGATAGCCAACCGCCGCATTAACGCCACCACCGGCCTGATCCCCGCCGAAGCGCTGGCAGCCGATCGAGCGACGATGGCCGGTCTGCCGCCGGTGGCGCCGGCGACGGGAACGACGGTCACACATATTCACCAAAGTGATTCCACGCTGATTTGCGCGTGGACTGGTCAACACGTCTAACGTCACCGTCGGCGCCCTTTTCCTCTCCCGGTCGATGCCTGTATTCGGTGCCCTTCCAAACCGTCCCGGGGGATCGGCGGCGTCACCACCCACACCACCTCGGCAACACCCTCAGCGGAGTTCTGCCACTCGTGCATGGACTGCGCGGCGAACGTTGTTGTGTCACCGGCACGCAACTGTCGGACCGCGCCATCGACAGACAATTCGATCGCTCCTCGCACGACCAGCACGAAAATGGTGTCGGCCTCCGTCCGGTAAGCGCCACCTGAACCGCCGCCAGGCTGTACCACCGACCTGATCGCCTGTAGGTCCTCTTGCTCGGCGGGTGTCAACAAGTATTCGGTCAGGCCGACACCTCCCATGTTGAGCACAGCGCCGACGCCGACAACAGTCTCCGAGGGGTAGTCGAACAGCGACCCAAGTTTGATATCTAGCGCGTCGCAGATGCGCAGCAAGGTCGGAACCGAAATTTGTGTCTTGGCCCGTTCCGCCAGACTCAGGAAACCTTTCGTCACGCCGGCGGCTTGCGCAACATCAGAGAGCGACAGTCCCCGACGGAGGCGGGCCTCACGCAGTCGCGGACCTGCGACACCCATGCCGGACCTCGCGTCTGATCCGAGCGGGCTTTCGTCAGCCACGGAATCCGCACCTGCCTAGCGATCAACCATTGTCACATCATGAGGATAACCATGCGCGGACCGCCCTCAGCGGTTCGACGCAACATCCGCTTCCGCGACGAGTTTTCTGGCTCTGTAAATCACCGGCTTGTCACATCGTCCATTGAGGGCGACCGCAGCTAAATCCCTGCCGCCAGTATCTTTCGCGCCCAGCTGGCCGCCATTGTCGACGGCGCCCGCGGCACTCATGACGCTTCCGACCTGTTTGGGGTGCATGCATAGCGAATAGCAGCCCCGTACGGTCCTCGGGCTCAATCCCCAACTGAGAGGCGAGATTTATGCTGCGGAAGGCGAGCCGAAGAACCACATTCAGACCGCACAAGTCTTTGCGACGAGAACGCCGGTTGCTGTCACAACGAGCGGGATGACGGCAACCCGGCCACCGTGTAGGTCGGCGATCGCGTCAACCTGCGCCGCGACTTCACCGCACCGGCGGCGAACCAGAATTGATGTGGCGACATGACCGAGATCCCGACCGACGAGGGCAAGCTCTACCTGGCTACTATCCTGGATCTGTTCTCCCGCAAGTTGCTGACCAGCCCGACGGCGGAGCATCCGGGTGCCGAACTGGCCGGCGACGTAATCAAGATGGCTGCCGCGGTGCAAGCCGGACGCACTGTGATCGACGGGGTGATCTTCCACACCGACCGTAATTTGACCTACACGGCCAAGAACTTCACGAAATATGCCGCCGGCTGGGAATTGTGCAGTCGATGGAGCGGATCGGGTCGTGTTCCGATAACGCCGCCTCGGAAGCCTTCTTCTCGACGCTCAAGCATGAGGTGCTGTCCCGCATCGTTTCCGCACCCGCGCCAAATCCCGCGCTGTCGTCGTCCCCTCGTGCCAGGACTTCTACAACTTCAAACGGCGGCACAGCTCAGCCGCGTTGCTGGCGAGTACGAGAGCATCGCTGCCATCTAACTGGACGCAGCTTAAATGTAGCCCGACTGATGCAGGGGAACCCAATCTCGGAGTCGATGGCGTGGGCCCAGGCGATGGTCGGTCTCCTTTCTTGCGGCCGCCGACCAACGTCAGTCCGAGGGTGGGATCTTGTGCCAGCCGACGCACGGTCATGCTCATGGGCGGCTGGCTCGCCGCCATTGGTTCGCGAGGGCGGATCGTCGCGGATCGGAGACCATGGTTTCCAGGGTTATGGCCGAGGTACTCGCGATGGCTTTTTCAACGCCGGTTGGGCTTGACGGCGATCCGCCGGTCGGCGTCGACGCGGGCGAGGAAGGCGCTGAACAACGCCTTGCGGTCTGCGGCGGATCCGTCCGTGTCTTCGGGGTGCCACTGGACGCCGACCAGCCAGATGTTGGGGTCTCGGTGTTCGACGGCTTCGATCACTCCGTCGAGACCTCGAGCGGCTACTCGCAGGGTGGGTGCGACGTCACCGACGGCCTGGTGGTGGCCGTTTCGCACGGTGACCTCGGTGCGTCCGAGGATTTGGGCGAGGCGCGTGCCTGCTTCGACGATGACGGGGTCGTCGATGAAGGTCGGGCTGTCGCCGTGACCTCTGTGGGGGCTGTTGGGGCCCAGGTCGGGGATGAGGGTGCCGCCGTGAGCGACGTTGATGGCTTGGGCTCCTCGGCATATCCCGAACACAGGTCGGCGGTGGTCCAGTCCCCAGCGAATGGCTTCGATGGTGCGCTCGTCGCAGCGCCGGTCGACCCCCGACAGGTTCGGAACGTCGTCGTGGTGTCCGTAGAGCGCGGGATCCATATCCCCGCCGCCAAGCAGTAGAACCCCGTCGATGGCGGCGTCGAGTGGCAGCGGCGCCTCACTCGTAGGTTCGATGACGCGGAAACGTGCGCCGAGTTCGGTCAGAGTGCTTAGGACCGAGTGGGTGAAGCGGACGATCAGCGCGCGGATTTCCTCCCCGATGTCGGGGTAGTGCAGCGGTGCTATGACGCCGATGAGGGGCGCCTCGGGGTCGTCGATGGGGTTGGTGGGCATGATTTCGGCCACCGTGATCGGGGCTAGTGCGCTCATGGGAGGGTGTCCTGTCTGAGGCGGGGTGGTGCGCAACGGTACTGCGGCGGTGTGACTGGCAGGGACACGGGATTGGCGACCTGTGGTGTGCGGCTGCCGGGGACTGCAACGGTGGCGTTCAGACCCAGCTTCTCGGAGAAGGTGAACGCCTCGGCCATGTCGTTGATGGGACCGGCGGGCGACCCTACCGAGGTCGGAACGCCACCCGGTGGCGGAGGGGCCGGCGAGCACGCGGCTGAAGTCGACGACGGTGGCCCGTCGAGGGCAGCGAAGGTCATGCGCGGGGTGCTCCGCTGCGCAGGTACACAGTGGTGGTGTGGGTGAAGAACTCCCGTGCCGCGGTGCCTTGTTCCTTGGGCCCAAGTCCGCTCTTCTTAGCGCCGCCGAACGGTACGTGCGGGTCGGCGCCGGCCGATTCGGAGTTGACGTGCAGCACGCCGACGTCGATGTGCTCCATGGCGCGCAGAGCCCGGGTGAGGTCTTGGGTGAACACGGCCGCCGACAGCCCGAACTCGCTGTCGTTGGCGAGGGCGAACGCTTCCTCGGCGTCGGTGGCTCGGCGCACGGCCAGGACGGGACCGAACAATTCGTCGGTCCAGACGTCGGCAGGTTGGTCGCCGAGTTCGGCCACGGTGGGGGCGATGAAGTAGCCGCGGGCGCGGGCGTCATCGGTGTAGGGCGCTCCGCCGGCCAGGATCGTGGCCCCTTGGGTGCGGGCGGTGTCGATGCCCGTGGTGATGGTCTTGCGCGCCGAGTCGCTGACGACCGGTCCCATGTGGGTGGCCGCTTGGACCGGGTTGCCCACGACAAGTGCGCGGGTGCGCTCAGCCAGGGCGTCGAGGAAGCGGTCGGCGATGCCGTCGGTGACGATTAATCGCGATGTCGCGGTGCATTTCTGACCGGTGGAGCGGAACGCGCCGAGCATCACTTGGTCCAGGGCGAGATCGAAGTCGGCGTCGTGGAGGACGACGGCGGCGTTCTTGCCGCCCATCTCTGCTTGCACCGGTACGCCGCGTGCGGCCGCGATGCTGGCGATGCGCCGCCCGATGCCGGTGGACCCGGTGAAGGTGATGGCGTCGATGTTGGGGTGGTTAACGATGCCGTCGCCGACGTCGGAGCCGCCGATCAATAGGTTGAGCACCCCTGCAGGCAGTCCGGCGGTGTGCAGGGCCCGCGCCAGGTGGGTCGCCAATAGCGGGACCGTGCTGGCGGGCTTCCACACCACGGGATTGCCGTAGATCAGCGCCGGGGCGATCTTCCAGGCCGGAATCGCGATCGGGAAGTTGAACGGGGTGATGACTCCGACGACGCCGACTGGCTTGCGGGTGACCAGGATCTGCTCCCCGGCGCGGGGGGAGGCGTAGATCTCGCCGGCCTGTCGGTCGCCTTCGTTGCCGTAGTAGCGCAGGATCTGCGCGGCCCGGCGCACCTCGCCGACACCTTCGGCGAGGGTCTTGCCTTCCTCGACCGACAGGTCGCGGCCCCAGTCCTCGGCGTGGCGGTCGACGACCTCCGCGGCGGCCAGCAGTACCGCGCCCCGGGCGGCGATCGGGGTGGCTGCCCAGGCGCGTGCAGCCTCGGCGGCCGCGGCGACCGCCGCGTCGACGTCGGCGCTGCCCGCCGCGGCGCCTTCGGCGACAATGATGTCGGGCTGCGAAGGGTCGACGCTGCTGACGTCCTCGCCGGTGCCGGCCACCCATCGTCCGGCGATGAGGTGCTGCAGGGAGGCGGGAGAAGAGGTGGTCATCGATGCTCCGATCGGGTTGCGCTGGTGGCGGTTAACGGGAACGCGGACTGCCCGGTGAGCGCCTTGCCGATCGCCAGCATGTGCATCTCGGAGTTGCCTTCGTAGGTCAGCACCGCTTCGAGGTTTTTGGCGTGGCGCAGCGTCGAGTACCCCAAGGTGATGCCGCTGCCGCCGAGCAGGGTGCAACATTCCCTCGCGATGGCCAGCGATTCGCGGACGTTGTTGAGCTTGCCCAGGGACACTTGTTCGGGGCGCACACCCTCGGTGTTCTTAATGCGTCCCCGGCGCGGATACCGTCCTCGGTTTGGGCCCGCACGGTGGCCGCATCGGCGAGGTTGCCGTTGGTAATCCACATCTTGGACGAGCCGGGAGAACTGCGCGAAGGCTACGACGGCGCAGTTGTCGGATACCGAGGGCCAGCAGTAGGGGTAAGCCATCGGTGCCCGGTACACCTCGGGGGCGAAGGCACCGAAGCTGTGCTCGTAGGGCTGATTCTTGGCGTTGATAGTCATCTTCAGCAGCGATCGGCCGTGGAACGCGTGATCGAAGACGACCACGGCGGGACGCTTGGTGGCCGCTCGGGCGTACTCGACGGCTTCACTGCCGGTGTTGAACAGCACGGTGCGTTGGTCGTGGGTGCCGGAATGAGCCGGTTGAGGATCTCGGCGACTTCGATATATGGCTCGCACTGAGTGGCCAGGAAGCAGGTGTTGGTGTGGCGAGCGAGCTGGTCGGCCGCGCGGGCCACGATTGGGGGTGCAGCGTTACCGACGGTGGTGACCGCGATGCCGCTGCCCAGGTCGATAAAGGAGTTGCCGTCAACGTCGACGGGGATCCCGCCACCGGCGGCGACGGTGTAGACCGGCGCGCCGCCGGACCAGCCCGCCGGCAGCGCGTCGGCCCGGGGGGCGGCCAGCTCCCGTAAGCGGGGACCGGCTACCTCGGTGATGAGCCGACGTTCCTGACGCAGGCTTGGGCCGTCGAGCACCGTGTCGAGCATCGTCATCAGCTCGCTCCTTCCGTTGGCGTCGGCCCCATCCTAGGAAGCACCACACACCGACGGTTATCGCCGAGACGGACATTTCTTGCTGTGGATTTGTCCATGTCGGCGATGTCGGCGCGGAGTGTGGTCCCTGACACTGGGGGCGTCGAATGGAGGGACACCTGACATGCGCTCTGACGTCGCGACCGCTGAGCGTCTGGACAACGATCCGGGGATCGCTGCTGCGCTGAGCCGGATCCAGTCAACTGTTCAACCGCTGCAGGAACGAATGCTTCTCGTTGAGGGCGCGTACCGGGCGCGGTGGTGGCGTGGATAGACGCCAGCGTCAAACCATACCTGTCGCACACCGCGCTGCTGACCACGATGAAGCATGGCATCGAGAAGGCCACCGACCCTGGCCAGCCCCAGGTCGGCAGCAGTACGACGGGCACACCGTGCATGCCAATCTGCCGCTGACCCTCGGCGATGCCGCTGCGGCGTTCAACAACCAGGTCATCCGTGGGGCCCTGGCCCCCGACCTGGCCCACCAGTACACCGAAGTTAAGTCCGATGAGTGGGTCCGCGCCTGCGGCGCCGTGACTCACTTCGACCGCGAAATGTAATTGGAGTTCCTGTGACCCAGCCCCTGCGCCTGATCTGCGTCGACCTCTCGGCGCCTCCGCTCTTCGACAAAGCCGACCCCGACGGCACCCGCCGCGGATACGAGCCCTCGGCCGCCGAAACCATCGCGGCCAAACTCGGACGACCCGTCGAATGGGTCGTCACCAGCTGGGGTGACATGATCCCGGCCGTCAACGACGGCCGCGGGGACGCCATCTGGTGTGGTCAGGGCATCACCGATGAGCGCGCCGCACTGGTTGACTTCACCGACCCCTACGCCGTATTCGACGAATCCCTGCTGGTGCGTGCAGACACCGAGATCACCACCGCGGCCGACCTGGCCGGGCGGCGGGGCGGCGCAATCGCCGGCAGTACCAACATGGCGCTGGCCGAGACGTTCCCCGGCGTGGTGCCGGTGGCTTTCGAGGGCACCGACGACGTGTTCGGGGACATGATCGCCGCACTGCGCGCCGGCACGATCGACGGATTAGTAGACGACGACGTCGCCCTCGTCCCGGTGGGCGATGAACCCGACCTGAAGATAGCGTTCACCATCGCCACCCGCAACCGGTGGGGCGTCGCGGTAGCCAAGGGCAACCACGGTCTGCGCGAGGAGATCAATGCCGCGATGCGCGCCTCGGTCGCCGACGGGTCCCTGGAACGGGCCTGGACCCAGTGGATGCCCAACCTAACGTTCCCGCTGCACACCGACTCCGCGGACACAACCCAGTGACCCGGCCGTTCATCGCCGTCCCCGCAATTCGGGCATCGAAGATCAGTGCGCTGCGCTTCTCCGGCGTGGTCGCCGCCGACAAGATCTGCGAAGCGATCTACCGGGCCGGCGGGGACCCGTTCCTGCTGCCACCCGGCGGGGAGGTAGCCGAGCGTCTGCGTTACGCCCACGGCGCCGTGGTGCCCGGCGGGGCCGACCTGGATCCGGCGACCTACGGCCAACCTCGCGACGACCGCACCGAGGACACCGACCCCGTTCAGGACGCCTACGACATCGCCTTCGTCCAGGCGCTGCTGGGCGCGGGCCTGCCGTTCCTGGCGATCTGCCGCGGAATGCAAGTGCTCAACGTCGCACAAGGCGGCACCCTGCACCAGCACCTGACTGAAACCACTGTGGCGCACCGCCGAGGCATGCACCGCGTCACTCTAGAATCCGGCTGCGCCACGGCATTGGCGATGGGCGGAGAGGACTTCGCGGTGTCGTCGTATCACCATCAGGCCCTCGACCGACTCGGCACCGATCTGCGGGTTGTCGGTCGCGCGGACGACGGATGCATTGAGGTCGTCGAGCACCGGTACGCACCGGTGTTGGCCGTGCAGTGGCACCCCGAGGACGACGCCGACACCGCCGGCCATCAACAGGGCCTGTTTGATTCGGTCGTCGCAGCCGCCGATTCACGCCGTCGCGGCGACTCGCCTGCAGGCCTGGCTGACGCGCTCAGGGCTTGACGTGGCGTCCACCGCGACACACCGTGACACCGACCCGGCATCGGTCGCCGCGGGCGCGGCGCACACTGCCCCTGAATGTGCGCTGCGCCATGACGACCCCGGCCGCGACCGCACCGCCGGTCTACGTGTGTCACCGCTGCGGCACCGCGATCGGACCGTCGACCTCAACCCCGACCACTGGGAGTGGCAGAAAGCAGCACGGTGCCGCGGGGAAGATTTCACCATTTTCTTCGGCGCGGACCGCGAGCGAGGCCGCGCCCAGAACGAACGTGAGGCGCGCGCCAAGCGTATCTGCGCCGAATGCACGGTCATTGCGGAATGCCGCCATTACGCCACCGTGCACCAGGAACCCTTCGGAGTGTGGGGAGGACTATCCGAACGGGAACGCCGACGAACCCTCCGCTACACCTGATCCTCCTGAAACACAGGCCTGCGTCGACGTTTTGCTCCCTCACGTGCCAAGCACGAGATGAGCACACACCCAATAAAGCACCGTGTTGGCGCAAGACATCAGAATAGGTCGGAATAACGGTGGATCTGGTCTTGGTCTGACGCGCCGGACGTGAGCTTGGCGGGAAGGATTGATGATGTCCGGAACACTCGAATCCGATGCAGTACCTCCCCCTTAGGCCGGCTAATGTCGCCGGTCGCCAGTGTGTTGAGCGTGTTTTGTGGTGGGCGCGGTGAGTGTCGGTGCCGCGATCTCGGGTTGGCGGTCATGAGAAGTGCGAGCCGGCTGATTGTTGATGCGCGAGTGCATTCCGGGGAGATCACCCGGTTCCGCAGTCACGTGGTCTGCGGCTAAAGGCTTCTTATTGTGACATCTGGACTGGGGCTATCGGCGCCGACGGCTACGGGCGTTCTTCCTCACCCCCCGGGCGTCGGGCTGTCGCGACGATGCGGTCCATCGAACGTCGGCCGGTCCAAAATCGCTGCGCACCAACACAGCTCGGTGCATGTGGACAGAATGCCTCCGGAGGAGGTCTCCGTGGGGATCGATAGCCCACCGAAGGCCTCGTTTTTACGCGGCGGTGAGCACAACGACCCCGATCGCACACTGCGCGAAACCACGCGTGTGCTCGCCTCCGACGGGCAGGGGCTGTTCATCGAACACGTGCGGGCAAGCTCGCGGTTCATTGCGCAGTGCCAGGACCCCCTACTTCGAAGGTGGCGCCGCTTCGCCGCCGGCTGCAATCCAACCACCCAACCGCGCCGTTGAACTCGCGAGCTGGTTCACCGTCGAAGCCGACAACGTCGTCTGACACGGCATGCCTGCGATCGTCCTTCCACTCGTCGTCGGGCGGCCGGTTCCTATATATCTGTAAGCCGCTGGTAGATACCGACGCGCATTGAATAGAAATCGCAGTCGGACCGTGGCCTCGCGTGCGAGACCACGGCCCTCCTTTGCAATACCTCGACCTAATCTGTCTTTCAGCTTTCGGCGACGACGTAGATCTGCTTGTTGACGAACTCGTCGATCCCCAGCGCTCCCAGTTCGCGACCGAAGCCGGAGCGCTTGACACCGCCGAACGGGATATCGGGTCCTTGCCCTGAGGGCGTGTTGACGTTCACCATCCCGGCGTCGATGCGCCGGGCCACCGCTTCGGCGCGTGCTGTGTCGGTACTGAAGACCGCCCCGCCCAGGCCATACACCGTGGAGTTCGCCAGTTCGACCGCCTCATCGTCGGTGCCGACGCTGTACACCACGGCCACCGGACCGAATAGTTCCTCTGTGTACGCACGCATTCCCGGGGAAACCCCGGTCAGGACAGCCGGTGTGTAGAACGCGGTTGGCGCATCGCCCAGCACTCCGCCGACGTGCAGGGTTGCGCCCTTGTCGACGGCGTCGGCGACCTGCGCGGCCAAGTTCTCCGCGGCAGCACGCGACGACATTGGAGCGATGTCGCTCTGTTGATCGGCCAACGACACTAGTTCCGAGACGAACTCGTCGTACAGCTCGTGGAGCACGATCATCCGCTTGTTGGAGTTGCACGCCTGGCCCATGTTCGACGTCCGGAACTCCCACGCCGTTCGGGCCAGTTCTCTGCTGTTCCCGTCCAACACGATGAACGGGTCCGACCCGCCGAGTTCCAGGACGCACTTCTTCAACGCCCGACCAGCGATCGCGGCGACCGTGGCCCCGGCACGCTCCGAGCCGGTCACCGATACACCCTGCACCCGGGGATCCTCGATCATAGTCTGGACTTGATCGAACGTGGCGAACAGGTTGGTGTACACGCCATCGGGCACCCCGGCGTCGCGCATGATCTCGGCCATGGCCAACGCGCATTGCGGAACCGATTCCGCATGCTTGAGCAGAATGGTGTTGCCGACAACCAGATTCGGTGCGGCGAATCGGGCGATCTGATAGAAGGGGTAGTTCCACGGCATGACGCCCAGCAGCGCGCCGACGGGTCGGCGCTGCACGACAGCGGTTCCGCCGCTGAACGTCGGAATGGGTTCGTCGGCAAGCAGTTTGGCGCCCTGGTCAGCGTAGAACTCGAAGATCGACCCCGAGAACTCCGCCTCCTCGTTGCCCGCGTTGCGCTTCTTGCCCATCTCCAACTGTGCCAACGCGGCGAGATCGTCGGCACGTTCTCGCAACAGGCGGCCGACCGTTCGCACCACTTCGAGCCGATTCTCGAGCGGCTCGTCACGCCAGCTGCGGTAGGCCGCGTCGGCCGTGGCGAGGGCGGTAGCCACCTGGTCGTCGGTGGCCGTCTTGAACTTCGCGATAACCTCGCCGGTGGCCGGATCGAGACTCTGGTAGGGCGGTTGGATAATGCTCATTGCTGTCTTTCCGATCGTTGGGTCAGGACGCCGAATGCAGTTTCTTCGGAATGGCGTCGTCGTACGGTGCTGTGCTTCGGTCGTGCAGCGGGTGAATCATCATGTATATCAAGCCGATTCCCACCACAATCACGGCCGACAAGGCGACAATCCAATTGTCGTACCACGGGGCGTCCGGTGTCCGCGGCCACGCCATATTTATCATTGCCGTCACCCCGTACACGAGTGCCGCGACGTTGACCGCCACGCCCCACTTGCCCAGGGTGTACTTCCCGCTGGGGACCCAGCCCTTGAGCCGGGCGCGCAAGGCCGCGAAGACGACCATCTGAAATGCCAGGTAGATGCCAAAAGCGGCAAAGCTGATGATCTTCGTGATCGCGTCCGTCGAGAACTTCGACCCGATGACGATCACCGCGGGGACTACGGCGGCGAGCAGCAACGCGTAGGGCGGGACGTGCCGGGTCGCCGAGAACTTCTTTAGCAACGAGCTGCCCATGATCATGCCATCGCGTCCGTACGAGTAGGCCAGCCGGCTGGCCGCGGCCTGGAGGCTCATCGCGCAGGACAGGAACGAGATGAGCACAATGAACAGGACCAGCCGGGCGCCCGTCGTGCCGAAAGCCTCGTTGAGCAAAGTGCTGACGGGATCGGTGTCCTTCCCGGCGATTACCGCGGGGATGTCGGTCACGGCGAGCACCAGTGCGAGACAGACGAAAGTCGCTGCGGCGCCGCCGATGTATATGGTCCTGCGCATGGCTTTGGGGATTAGCCTGCCCGGGTCGCGGACCTCCTCGGCAACGTCGCCACAGGCCTCGAAACCGTAGTACTGGAAGATACCGATCAGAGCCGCGCCCGCGAACGCCCACATGTAATTTCCGTCGCCGCCCGCGCCGAAGTTGTCGAAGATGACGCCGAGGTTGTGCTCGCGATGCGCGATGAGCAGCCACCCGCCGACGGCGAGCGCGCCGATCATCTCGGCGGTAAACCCTATGATCGCCGCGGTCGCTAGCACTTTCGTGCCCATGAGGTTGATCACGGTAGCCAGCGCGAGCAGCGCCAATGCGAAAGCGATGGCGTTGTTCACCGTCGCGTCGATGCCGAATAACGCGGCGATGTAGGGCCCCGCGCCGTAAACCACCGACGCGATGGTCACAAACAGAGCAACCATGTAAACCCAGCCTGTCATCCAGGCGTACCGGCGACCCCACAGCCGCCGCGCCCACGGATAGACACCACCTGACACCGGGAACTGCGCAACGATCTCACTGAAGATCAGGGCGACGAGCAACTGCCCCACGCCGACAATTACGAGGCTCCAGATCATCGGCGGCCCGCCGGTGGCCAGCGCGTAGGCAAAGAGTGTGTACACACCGACGACGGGCGACAGGTAGGTAAAGCCGAGCGAGAAGTTCGCCCACGGGCTCATCTCTCGCTTGAACTCCGACTTGTAGCCGAGCGCGTGCAGATGCGCTTCGTCGTCATGGTCGTGAAAGGTGTAGTAGCCATCGTCGGTTGACGCGCTTGAGGACATAGAATCTCCACTCTCTTCCGTCGTACGTGCTGTGAGCTGTGAGCTGTGACATGTGAGCGATGAGCTGTGAGTTGTGACATGCGAGCTGTGAGAAAAACTATAGTCCTATTGTTTATGGGGCAAGGAAAACGGCAGAATTAATCGAAAGTCGGGTAGATTGGCGACGTCAGGCGCTCGCGGAAGGAGACGATGATGTCGTTATCGCCGCTTGTCTCGCCGGAGATATCGATCTCGGGCGGTCGCGCCGACGAGATCGTTGAGAAAATTACCGAGGCCATTCATCTCGGTGTGCTCGACGATGGGGAACGCCTGCCGGTCGAGATCGATCTGGCCGCGCAATTCGGCGTCGCTCCCATGACTGTGCGCGAGGCACTCGCGACGCTGCGGGACCAGCAATTGGTGGAGACCAGGCGCGGGCGCAGCGGTGGCTCGTTTGTCCGACGCCCCGCTGGCCCGCCCGTCGACCAGTTGTCCACCCGCCTGGCCGAGATGAGCGCCTCTGACCTGCGTGATTTGTTCGACGAGCACACCGCTATCGCCGGCCAGGCGGCGCGGCTCGCGGCCGAGCGCGCCGCGCCGTATGCGGTGCGACGGCTCTTCGCACTTACCGACCAGCTTGGCTCGGCTTCGACGCTGGGCGACCGAATTCGCGCCGACAGCAGGTTCCACATTCAGGTGGCCGTAGCCTCGCAATCAGCACGACTGGCGCGGCGGGAAGCGAACCTGCAGGCCGAGGTGGCCGGGTTCATCTGGTTGCCAGTGGATCCGGGCGTCGCTGTCGCCGCCTACATCGAGGAGAAGCACGCCATTGCCACGGCGATCGCCTCGGAGAACGCGCAGAAGGCGCGCCGGCTGGCTGAATCCCACGTGATGGGTCAGCTCGCTCGATTGACCGAGGTCAATTTCGAGCTGTCGACGCGGGGGACTGTGTCATGACCGGTGACGCGCTGGCGCGCGAGCTCGCCGAGCGAGCGTCGGAATCCCTGGAACCGATCTATGTGCGCCTCGACCGCATCGCCGAGGAGGTGCTGCGGGCCCGACCGCCGCGGGCCGCGTTCACCGAGGCGCACCTAAGCAATCTGCAGCGCCTCCTCGTTGTATTCATCGGCGAGGAGCGGGCGGCGTGGGGGATGGGCTTCATCGCGGCGCCGTCGGTGGTCGAGGGTCGGGCGCGCTATATGGCCTGGTGGCAGCGCTTCGGCGACCGGATCGCGCGCTTGCAGCTCAACTTCGACCCGGCGAGCATCGACGTCTACGACTACCTGCAGATGGACTGGTATCAGCTGGCCCGGCGCGGGCAGGCCCGGGTGGCCTATGGACCGTATGTCGACTACAGCGGATCGGACATGTACACGATCACCGCGACGATCCCCGTCGTAGCGGACGGCGTTTTCCTGGGTTTGGCGGGAGCCGACCTCGTGGTGGGGGAGGTCGAGCACCGACTCCTTAGTGTGCTGCGGCAGACGGCCGAGGACGCCGTCATCGTCAGCGCCGAACGCCGTGTAATCACCGCGAATACCCCCAGGTGGCTGGTCGGCTCCCGGCTGGCGGCACTGCCCACGGCCGGTCCGGCAACGGATCCGTCAGCGTTCCGTGAGGTTGTCGAGATGCCGTTGGGCACCGGCTGGGTGCTTGCCGTGGCATGGCCGGAGGCTGACGCCACCAAGGCTTGACAGCCGTCCGAACCCAGAGCTTGACAATTAACAATCTAATTCTAGAATATTTAATGACCATTCGGTCGCAGACTCTTGGAGGTAGCACTGATGTCGTCCCTCGCCCTCGGGCCTGTCGCTGCGTTTGATGTCGCCGATCCGTCGTTCTCCATCACCTCCGACGAGGTTCACGCGGCGCGGGAGCGCAGCTGGTACGCCACCACGCCGTACGGTATCGCCGTCCTGCGCTACGAGCAGTTCAGTCGCCTGCTCAAGCACCCCAAGTTGCGGCAGGGCAGCGTCGCGTGGCCCGCGCACAACGGCGTGACCGAGGGCCCGTTCGCCCAATGGTTCGCCAGCTGGATCCTCAACAAGGAAGGCGAGGAGCATCACCGACTGCGCCGCCTGATGAACCCGGCGTTCTCGCCCAAGCTCATCGGCTCGCTCGTACCGCGGTTCCAGGCCCTGGCCAACGAACTGGTCGACAACTTCGCCGAGCCCTACCGTTGCGAGTTTGTGAGCGAGTTCGCCGAACCCTATGCCGCCCGTGTCATCGCGATCATGCTCGGCATCCCCGAGGACGAATGGAAGGTCATCTCGACCGAGGCGGCGACCATGGGATTGTGTCTAGGCGTAACGCTGGGCAAGGACCTGCCCAAGATCGAGGCGGCCCTGCAGCGGCTCTACGAGTACTGCGACGCGCTGATCACCGACCGGCGCGCCAATCCGCGCGAGGACTTCGTCACCGCATTGGTCAAAGCTTCGCGCGAAGAAGACGGCCGCCTCAGCGATACCGAGCTGCGAGATGCCATGGTGCTGTTGATTTTTGGCGGCTTCGACACCACCCGCAATCAGCTCGGTCTGGCCATGCAGACCTTCATGGCTCACCTCGATCAGTGGCGCCTTCTCGCGGAGCGTCCCGAGCTCGGCGGCAAGGCGGTCGAGGAAGTCATGCGCGTCAACCCTACCGTGCGCTGGGTGACCCGCGAGGTATTGGAGGACTTCGAGTACGAAGGAGTCCCGCTCAAGGCCGGCACCACCGTCCACCTATACAGCGAGTCGGCAGGAACCGACCCTCGGGTCTTCGACGGGAGCTTTGATATCACCGCAGAACGCAAGCCGCACTTCGGCTTTGGCGGCGGAGCACACCATTGCCTCGGTCACTTCGTCGCGCGCTCCGACATGAGCGAGGCACTGCCGCTGCTAGCGCGCCGCATGCGCGACCCGCACGCGCTGCCCGGGGCGACCTGGCTGCCCGACTCGGGCAACACCGGGCCCATCCAGTTGCCCATCGGTTTCACCCCGGCGCGCTGATCGCCGCCCATCAACCCCAAGGAAGGACCCCCAAATGTGCGTATCCGTAGATCCCACGAAGTGCCAAGACCACGGCCAGTGCGCCATTGCGGCACCCCTGGTCTTTACGATGAACGACGACGGAAAGCTCGAATACAACGGAGCTCCCGACGATTCGGAGCGCGACCACGTCGAGGAGGCCGCAGACGTCTGCCCGGCCCAGGCCATCTTCATCGAGGACTGATGACCACCCCGCGGCACGTCGCCGTCGTAGGCGGCTCACTGGCCGGACTCCGGTCGGCCGAGCAGCTGCGCGCACTTGGCCACACCGGCCCCATAACGGTGTTCTCCGCCGAACGACACCTGCCTTATAACCGCCCACCGCTGTCCAAGGAAGCGCTCGGCGAATTCGATTCGGCCACAGCAGAAGAGCTGGCTGGTAGGCTTGCCTTCCGCCGCAGGGCCAGCATCGCCGACGTCGACATCCGCCTCGCAACACCGGTCGCGACCGCTGACCTCCGTGCACACCGCCTCACGCTAGACTCCGGCGCCGAGCAAGCCTACGACGCATTGGTCATCGCCACCGGACTGCGGCCCCGCAGGCTGGTTGCGCCTGGACCCGCACGGGGACGCCACGTACTGCGAACGGTCGAGGACTGCCTGGGACTGCGGGCGGCCCTGCGGCCGGGCAGCCGCGCCGTCGTCATCGGTGGCGGGTTCATTGGATGCGAGGTCGCGGGCACCCTGCGCACGCTTGGCCACGACGTCACCGTCGTCGAACCCGCCGGACCGCCTATGCAGCGTGTTCTGGGGTCGGACCTGGCGGCCGCGGTGCAGGCGCACCTCACGGCCAGCGGAATCGAGTTCGTGATCGGGACCGGTGTGGTCAGCTTCACCGGCGACGATGCCGTCACCGGTGTCGAGCTCGCGACGGGCGAGACCCTTCGGGCGGACATCGTGGTCGAAGCCATCGGATCTGTTTGCAACGTGGAATGGCTCTACGGGCAGGGGCTCGATCTCAGCGATGGTGTGCTCACCGACAACCGCCTCGCCGTCGCCGGTGTGTCCGACACCGTCGCCGTCGGCGATCTCGCCCGCTTCCCTAACCCGTTGTTCGACGACGTGCCACGCCGTGTCGAGCACTGGTCGATTCCCGGCGATACGGCCAACCGCGCAGCGGCCACCCTGCTCGGTCCGCACCACAATGATGCGCCGTTCGCCCCAGTTCCGGCGTTCTGGAGCAACCAACTCGACCTGCGCCTGCAAAGCTACGGATCACCCGCTCTGGCCGACGCCGCCCACCTCGAAGAGGGCAACGTCGACGACCTCACCGGCGGCGTGATCCTGACGTACCACCGCGACCACCGGCATGTGGGGACGGTCGCGGTCAACCTCAGCCCCGCACGACTCCGCGAACTCCGCGATGCCTTCACCGCCGTCCAGCTGCCCGCATAACCTCAGCCCCGCACGACTCCGCGAAACTCCGCGATGTTTTCACCGCCGTCCAGCTGCCCGCATGACAACTTCAGCCCAAAACAACAACGAGGTGATCCGATGACCACAACACCACTCGACGTCCATCGCCAGGCGAACGCCACGAGTCCCGATCTGGCCGCGGCACTGTCGACCATCGCCGACCGCGGCGTGGAATTCGTTTATTTCCAAGCGATCACCATCACCGGCCGCGTCCTCGGCAAGGTGGCACCCGCCCGACATTTCGAGCGTCTCGCCATCAAGGGCGTACAGCAGCACCAGACTGCTATCGCGAACCTGCAGGGCACCCGCGAGGGCGTGCTGCTCGCGGGGGGAGTCCACGCACCTGAGTACACCGCAGTACCCGATCTCGAGACCTTCGCTGTCCTGCCGTGGGACACCAGCTTCGCGCGGGTGTTCTGCCGGCTATACGAGGCCGACCACCTACCCGAATTCGGCGGCGCCGAATTCGCTTGTGACACGCGGGGGCTACTCCGGCGCATGCACGCTGGTTTCACCGATCGGACGGGCCTCGAGCTGCGGACCGGGTGTGAACCCGAAATGACCTGGCAGGGTGAGGGTCTGGAGGCGCACTTCCGGCCCGGCTCCAGTCCGGCCTACCACATCGAGCACCTCGAGCGGAACCGCCCGATCGTCAAGAAGGTGGTGGCCTACGCGCAGGCGCTGGGTCTCGACATGATTGAAGGCGACTACGAGGACGAGTTTCAGGTCGAACTGAACTTCATGTTCGACCGGGCCGATCTCACCGCCGACCGGCTCATTACCTACCGGCAGATTTGCAAGCAAGTCGCCCGCGAACTCGGCATCGAGGCGAGTTTCATGCCGAAGCCCGCAACGGGAATGATGGGCAACGGATGCCACCACAACTTCAGCCTGTGGCGCGACGACGTCAACGTGCTGGCTGATCCCGGTGTCGCGCAACTGCATCTGACCGAGATTGGCAAGCACGCCCTCGGCGGGTTGCTGAATCACTCGGCTGGCGCCATGCTCGTCAACGGCTCGACGGTCAACTCCTACAAACGCTATTGGGACGCAGGTCAATTCGCACCATCGCGGATCGACTGGGGCCTGGACAACAAGACATGCACCGTCCGGCTGTCCGCGAATGGCCGTCTCGAATACAAGCTGCCCGACGCCAGCGTCAACCCCTATCTTTCTCATGCAGTGATCCTCGCGGCGTGTGAGGACGGCATAAAGAACGCCACCGACCCCGGCCAGCCCACGCAGGGTTCGTCCTATGACACACCCCAGGACGACCGGTTCGCTGCGTTGCCGCTGACCCTCGGGGAAGCCATCGGCGCCTTCCGGACCGACACCGTGCTCACCGAGGCGTTCGGACCGAAGCTGTCGGCATTGCTGGTCGATTTCGCCGCCGACGAATGGGCCCGATTCTGTGGATACGTTACCGATTGGGAGCGCGACATGTACTGGCACGACACACCGTGAGCGCACCGCTGCGTCTGGCATGCTTGGATGCCGAAGCGCCACCGCTATTTTCGCTCTGGACGACCGAGCGCGGCAGAGAGGGCTATGAGCCAGGCGTCGCCGAGGCGCTTGGCGCCGAACTACGGAGGCCGGTTGAGTGGGTCAGGTTGCCGTGGGTCGAGATGATCCCGGCTGTGCAGCGTGGCGATGTCGACGCAGTGCTGTGCGGCCAGGGCATCACCGCGGAACGGTCAGCGCAAATCAACTTCACGCGGCCCTACGCCGTCTTCCACGAGGGCGTTCTGGTCCGCCGCGGGTCCGCAATACAAGGCACCGAGGATCTAGTTGGCCGCAGGGTCGCAGCGATCGAGAACAGCACCAACATGGCGCTCGCCGAAACCTTCACCGGCGCAATCCCGGTGGCGTTCGGCGCAGGATCCGACGATGTCTACGCCGACATGCTGGCGGCGCTGTTGAAAGGAGATGTCGACGCGGTGGTCGATGACGACGTCTTATTCGTTCCGCTTGGTGCCACCCATCCCGACTACGGGCTCGCATTCACGGTGCAGACCGGTAACAAGTGGGGGATCGGCGTCGCAAAGGACCGACCGCAGGTCCTCGCCGAAATCGATGGTGCGCTAGGGCGGCTCATCGATTCTGGACGTCTGCGTGAGGTATGGAAGAGGTGGTTGCCGACCTTGGGCTACCCGTTTGACGAGGTCCCGGTGTGAGCCGTCCCCTCGTCGCGGTGATCGGGCGGCGGGCCGCGCAGGTGCCCATCCTGCGCTTCTCGGCCACCCTCGCCGCCGAAGCCATCGGCGAGGCGGTATGGGCGGCGGGAGGTGAGCCGGTCGTGCTGCACGGCCCAGCCGATGATCCCCTTGCCGAACTGCGGCAACGCCTGTCGAGTTTCGATGGGGTGCTGTTGCCGGGCGGTGCCGACGTCGAACCCAGCCGCTACGGCGCGGCCGCGGCCTCGCAGACCACGGACACGGTGGCCTTCCAGGACGATTTTGATCTGGGCGTCACCCACGCGGTGATTGACCTCGAACTTCCGACGCTGGCGATCTGCCGGGGTATGCAGGTCCTCAACGTCGCGTTGGGTGGGTCGCTGATGCAGCACATCGATGAGACAAACACGTTGCATCACAATGCGGTTCATCATGTCGATGTCACCGTGGGCTCACGACTGCATGCCATCGTCGGCACCGAGACCATCGATGTGTCGTCGTATCACCATCAGGCCATTGATCGATTGGGTGGAGACTTGACGGTCACTGCGGTGGCCGCCGACGGCGTGGTGGAGGCGGTCGAGCACCGACGCGCCGACATCGTCGCCGTTCAATGGCATCCAGAGGACCGCCACGCGACATCGGATACCGACGCCGCACTCTTCGGCGATCTGGTCGACCGCGCACGTAAAAGAAGGGACTCCCAATGACAGTCGGCAATCGGGCGTACCTGGCCGATGTCACCCCCGATTCGCCGATGCACGAGCGACCGCGCGCTCACGCGTGCGTCCTTGTGTCACCCAACTATCCCGATGCCGATGGGGAGGAAGCGGCGCTCATCAAAAGGTTGATTCGTTTCGTGCTAACCACGCCGGTCGAAATCGGCGCCGGCTATCAATATGGTCTCACTGAAGGCGCTGAGGACCCCGACTGGTTGTACCCCGGCGTCTATGGCATCCCGAGGACTCCGACGGCCCGGAGGTCGATCGGTTGGGCTTGTTCGGCGCATTTCGTTGCGGCGGCTTAAGAATGCCGCACGGGGAGCGTCGGGCAGCTGGCAACATAGCACCATGGCGATCACTGCGCGGAGCCTGACCCAGGTCAAGAACCTCGGTTTGGCTTTGGTCGCAGGCGCTGAGGCCGCGGATCGCGAGATCGACTGGGCGCATGCGATTGAGCTGTCCGACCCCACGCCATATCTGGCCGGGGGCGAGCTGGTGATGACAACGGGCATCAACATCGGTACGGACGACGCGGCACAGCTGGACTATGTCGCGCGCCTGGTAACGGCTGATGCGGCGGCCCTTGCCGTCGACACCGGCACCACGTTGAGCGAAGTGCCTGCAGGTGTGCTCGCCGCAGGCGACGCGTTGGGCATGCCGGTCCTCGAGGTGCCCCGGTCGACACCTTTCATCGCGATAGCGAGGGTGGTGATCGATGCGCTCAAAGCCGACGAACTGCGCTCGGTGCAACGCGTCGTCGACGAACAGGAATTCCTCGCCAGGGCAACGCTACGGGGCGGCATTCCCGGTGCGGTGAGTGCGCTCGCCGATAGCTTGTCCGCCGAGGTCATCGTCGCCGACACTGATGGGACGATATTGGCCGCAGCTGGTGGCGGGCAGGAACGCCTGACCGCCGTTCTGTCCGAGGCGGTGCGCAAAGCGGCGTCGAACCGGCAGGCCGGCTACGTCACCGCGGACGGTGACGGCTTTGTCACCGTCCAGAAACTGCGTACGGCCCTACCGGTTCGTGGCCATCTTGCGGTGCGGACCGCTCATCCCATGTATAACGCCCACCGCCTGCTGGTCTCGCATGCGGTGTCATTGATATCGATCGCAATGGAAAAGCCGGCACGGGTTGTCGATGCCGAGCAACGCCTGCGCCGGGCGGTGACCCGCGAAATGGTCTGCGGCACCGGTAATGTCGACGTCGGGATGTTGCGCTACTTCGGTTTCGACCCCCGTGATGAGGTGGTCGTCGTTGTGCTCACCGGCGCAGGCCCCACGTTGGCCGCGGAACAAGTCCTGGACCGTCTATTGGCAAGCGCAGGCCCCTACCTGATGACGACGGTGAGCGACGAGATGGTGATCGTGATCCCTGCTGCGTGTGGGCGGCGCATCCCCGATGTGCTTACCGGGCTCGCCAACGAATCGGGCGAAGCGATTCGCGGCGGAGCCAGCGAGCCGATCCGCATTGCCGAGATCGATAAGGGCGTCGAGCAGGCGCGCATCGCATCGCTCGCCGAGAAGGGCAGCAGGTTCACCGAGTTCGGTCAGCTCGATGTCTTCGGTGTGCTCCTCGGCGGTCGCGGTAACGCTGAACTCCGTGTGCTCGCGGGACCTTTGGAACCGCTGGTTGAGCAGGGTGAGGAGCTGCTCGCCGCCCTCGTGGCATTCCTAACCCATAACGGGCAGATAGAGGCTGCCGCAACGGGTTTGGGCATCCACCGCCACACCATGCGCAACCGCATGCAGCGCATCACGGAACTGTTGGCTGACGACGTGCAGTCCGCCGACACGCGCACTCAACTCTGGCTGGCGATCAGGGCCAGGGAACTGCTTGCTATCAGGAGCCGAGCAGGGGCATCGTTTGTCGATTCTCGCTGGTCCTCGACTACGGCCCCACGTCTATCGAACTGGATGCAGCCTGAAGGCACTACCGATGGCGGTTGCTTTCCCGGTCCAAAGCATGCACAGAAGCCTCCGAGCTGTGTTGGCACCCCCTTGCATCGTTGAGGGCGAACGCGACGCGATGACCGGCCTGGCAGGCGCGGATGCCCAACCCGATGGATAGGTGCGTCTTGCCTGTGCCGGGTGGCCGAGGAAGATGACGTTCTGTTTAGCGGCGATGAAGTCCAACGTGCCCAGGTGAGCGATCTGCTCGCGTTTGAGCGAGCGTTGATAGTCGAATTCGAACTCTCTTCTAATGCTTTTCGTGCCGGGAAGCGTGCTGCCCGGATACGGCCTTCACCGCCGTGAGCCTCTCGTGCGGCGACCTCGCGTTGCAGACACGCCGCCAGGAAGTCCTCGTGGGTCCAGGTCTCAGCGCGGGCCCGCTCGGCCAATCTGGGAATCGCGTCAGCCAAGGAGGGCGCTTTGAGGGCACGGGTCACAAACGCCGACTCCGCACCGACGTTTGGTCGTCACGAGGCGACCTCGCCGTCGAGACCGAGGATGCGGTCGTAGTCAGCCAGATCCCGATAGTCCACTCAGGCATCACTGGGCGGGGTCGCGGCGGCCGGCCAGCTTTGGGTGCGTAGCCGTGCCGCAGCGGTGACGTGGGTGGCATCGCTGATCGTTTGATGCGATGCCCAACAACGCTGATGCGCACCGACAAGGGCCGTGTCGCAATGGATTCGCACGGTGTGCAGGTCGGCGGTAACGGCGACCTTGGTAGGTGCGCGTTCGAAGCGGTATCAATCGAAGCCGGGTTGGCCGCCCGCGCGCAGCTAAGTCAGCTCCTCGCGTCGATTACAGAGCAATCGTGCTACGGCGATCGATCCGGGCGCTCAGCTTGAATTAGTTGATAGCGATGCCGGGGCTTTGCGAGACAGACCATTTGACCAGTTGTCGGGTCACGAGTAGAGCCGAGTAATCGCCCCGATCAAATCGCTCAGGCCCTGGGGAACGTCGTCACTCCACCAGACGAGCCTGACCGGAATGCGGGGACCGTCCTTGATTGGTCGGTAGGTCACCCCTGGTCGGGGGTGGTGATGCACGGTGGCTTCGGCCGTGGTTCCTACTGCGCCGCCCGCTGCTACCGCATCGAGCCAGCCATCGACTTCAGATGATTCGATAAAAGTGGGATGACGTTCGGTGCCGGCCCACAGACCGCTTGTCGTTGTCCCGGCGCGTGGGTCGATGAGCACGGTGCGCTCGGCGATCTCGCTCATGCTCAGCTGACGTCGGCGGGACCACTGAGGGTCGTCGGTGGCGAAAGCGACGAACCGGCGTTCTAGTCCCACTATTACCGACTCCAGTCGCGGATCCTCGAGGGGGATGCGCACAATCGCCACGTCGCAGAGACCTTCAGCCAGACCGCCGGTGGGCGAATTGTGCCGTATGAGTTTCAATTCCAACGCAGGGTGACTTACGGCCCACTGTCGCTGTAGGTGTGTAGTGTGACGGCCGACTGCCGCCCATGCGTAACCGAGGCGCAGCACGCTGCGTCGGGAGACGACGAAGTCGGTGAATCGTTGTGCCTCTGCGAGGACCCGGCGCGCCTGAGGCAAGATCTGCTGTCCAGTAGGGGTCAACTCACAACCACGTGGGACTCGTCTCAGCAGCTTTCCGCCGATGCTCTTCTCCAAGCCCCCGATCGTCCGTGAGACCGCGGCTTGTGAGACGTGTAGTTCTGCGGCTGCCTCTGAGAACGAACCCTGATCGGCTGCGGCGGCGAAAACCGCCAGTTCGCGAAGAGTCCAATGCATAACCAAATCGTATGGCAGCTGCAAAACTTGCAATAGGCATTTGCGTTCCTCCTGCCTACAGTGGCCGCATGTGCGAGACCCAAGATGCGAGCTGCTCAGATTCCAGTCGGTTGACCGGCCGGCAGGGCCACGCAGCATCAGTGCCCGCAGGTTCGCGAAAAGCGGGCGTGGCGATGCTGGTAGCCAGTTCTGCCGCCAATCAGACCGGCGCCGCCTTCGGTGCTATGGCTTTCCCTGTCATTGGTCCGGTGGGAGTTGTGGCAATCCGACAAGTTGTCGCCGCCGTGGTGTTGATGTCGATCGCGCGTCCAAGATTGTCGCGGCTTCGGCGTGACCAATGGTTGCCGGTGCTCGGCCTGTCCTGCACGTTGATAGTGATGAACCTGTCTCTGTACTCGGCGATCGACCGCATCGGTCTTGGTTTGGCAGTGACACTGGAATTTCTTGGCCCGCTGGCGGTCGCCGTCGCGGCGTCGCGGCGCGCCGGAGAGATCTTCTGTGCTGTCCTGGCCGGAATCGGAGTCGTTGTGCTGACAAACCCCGGGCCCAGCACCGACGTGATCGGAGTCGGACTCGCGCTCCTGGCAGCAGCAGCCTGGGCCGCCTACATACTCCTCAATCGCATTCTGGGGCAGCGGGTTTCGGGGCTACAGGGTACTGCGACGGCCTCCCTCGCCAGTGCAATTGCGTGGACGCCCGTCGCCTTGATTTGGTTCTACATGCACGAGCCGACCTTGATTGCAGTGCTGCTAGGCGTTGTTTGTGCGCTGATGTCTTCGGTTGTACCGTGTGCGGTCGACCTCATGGCATTGCGCCGAGTGTCGGCGGGGCTCTTCGGCACACTCGCCAGCATCAACCCGGTATGGGCAGCAGTGGCGGGCTGGGTCCTTCTGGGCCAAGCGCTCCAACTCCACGAATACGTAGGAGCGGCACTAATTGTTGTCAGTAACGTCATCGTCTCGGCCCGGGCGTTCCCTTCCTCGCGACCCGCAGCTCTTCCTCGGGACCTACAGGCGCAGAGGGCTCCGTCGGCAAGCGGGCAGGATGGTCGCTCAGCGCTGGTTTGACCGAGCAGCAAGGCGCTCACGCCGTCAATTGACAGTCACACGACGCCTGTGACCTGCTAGCTGCCCAGCTGTCAGCTCCGGGTCGTTTCGGCGACAAGGTGATGGAGCCGACGAGACGGGTGTCGGGAGTCCCGGTCGGTCCGACGAGCATCAACGGTACTGCGACATACGTCGCAGGCTGGCGGACAAAGTCTCATCACACGACGGACAGTGGGTATCGCTTTCAACCTTAAGGGAGTGACTGTAGTGCAGCGCTTCGGCGGTTGGGGCGCCAGGGCCGGGAAAAGGAATTTCACATGCAGACCATTAGCTTGCTGAACTCGGTGATCGGCCCAGTGATGCGCGGCCCGTCGAGTTCGCACACAGCGGGGCCATTCCAAATCGCCGACACGATAAGACAACTGACTACTTCATCCGGCACGGTGCAGTCTATTCGCGTGACGTTTGACCCTCGAGGCTCTTTCGCCCCAACCTACGCTCAGCAAAGCACTGACGAAGGCTTCGCTGCGGGTTTCCTGGGCGTACCGATCATTGCAGACACGTTCCGGGGCGCCCTGAAGAGGCTAGAGGCCGGAGACCCGTTCAGTGACGGTGGCGGTAGGCAATTGAATGACAGACTTGCTAAGGCGGCAACGGGTATTTGATATAGCCTCACCGAATATTGTTGCGCGTAGATGGTCTCCTAGTGCTGCAGCTAGCTAGGCCGCTGCTCAAATCGATTCCTATGCGCTGTACCGGCGGCCGTACCTTTCTACGCGTAAGCGGAGTCCGCAGGGAAACGGATCAACACGCGATTTCTTGAATCTCGGCAACATCAGTGTGGAACCATCGCGGTCACTGATGTCTTGTTTGCCGATGCCACCATCGGTTACCAGACCGTCCCGGCCGCGGTGCAGCCGCTCCATCTCCTGCAGGAGATGTAGCGCGACGTCCGTAGCGATCCGTGGACTCCGCACGCGGCCTCGGACTTCATAGCCGACTCTCATCGTGTGCCGACCCTGCACCCATCGGGGTCAGCGACGATGGGAGCCGTCGCGACGTCCGGAAATTGCCGGCGCACTGCTAAGTCGTCGTCCGCGGCAGAAGGAGCGAACGCCATCTCCAGCATCAACGAGTTACATCCGCCGATTGCGCAGTCCAAGCTGTTGAAGGGCAAGGTGCCACAAGTCACTTCGTTGTTCTGGGTGTTTAAGGTCTTGACGACAGGTCTGGGTGAAGCCGCCTCCGATGCGGTTATGCGCAGCTTCGGCACAGTCGCGGCTGCGGTTGCCGGGGTCGGGTTGCTGGCCGCACTCTTTGTGCAATTCGCCTGCAGCCGTTACCGACCGGCGGTGTATTGGTCGGCAGTGGTGCTGGTGGCGGTGTTTGGCACAATGGCCGCCGATATTCCGGCCTCGCTGGGAGCTCCGTTGTGGGCCACCTCGACTGTCTACTTGCTCATCGCGGCGATCGTTTTCGCGCTCTGGTTTCGACGCGAGGGAACGCTGTCGTTCTCCAGTGTCACGACGCGTTCACGGGAGGGGTTCTATTGGGCAGCGGTCCTGGCGACATTCGCCCTCGGCACGGCGGTCGGTGACCTGATCGGTGATGTGTGGGGCTGGGGCAATCTCGCCTCGGGTTTGGTGTTCTGCGCTCTCATCGCCGTCCCGGCTGTCGCTGTCCGCGTCATCGGCCTCAATGCCGTCGCTGGATTCTGGACCGCATACGTCCTGACTCGACCTCTGGGTGCCTCGTTCGCAGACTGGATGAGCGTGCCGCACGGTCACGGCGGTCTAGGCCTGGGGGCACCATTGGTCGCCGTCTTGTGGGCGCTACCCGTTGTCTGTCTGGTCGGTTATCTCAGCGTTGCCGATTTGAGGCAGCGGTCTGACGGGCCGGCTTCTACTGCCGAGCAAGGGGTGCAATTAGATGAGCGAGCGACATCGCGCTGACGACGGCTAGCGTCATCATGCGCTGGTGAACAGGGACTGGCGAGCTTACGCCATATGACCAGTACCACCCGACTCACGGCAGTCATACCACTTGGGGTAGGAAGGGGGGGCGTAGCCCACACGGCTACGCCAGGCGGGACTGACGGCGGAAGATCCGAACCGCATACAAGGTTGCAAGAGCCCCGGGATGGTGAGTGCCTGACGCCAATAAGGAAATACTCGAAGGGAACCGGGACGCCTCGACGTATTCCCGACGACCGCATCGACTCCTACCGAGGGTGGGGCGTTAACCCTCGACATCCGAACACCGGTCTTCACGGTCGACAGTTAAGACCCGCTCCGTTCGCCGTAACCGAGGCGAGCACACCCCCGACGGGTGGGCCATGCCGACGGACACGTCACCCACCAACCCAGCGTGAGCACAGCTGGACCGAAAGGAAGGGCGCTAATGATCCGACGAACGTTCCTGCGGGGATGCGCTGGGGCCGGTGTGGCACTGGTGGCCGGTAGCGCTTGTGCCGCAACCCGCGCCGCAGGCCCTGCGGTCGTCCAGAACGCCACCGCGCTCACCGAAGTGTTCGGCGATGGGATGAAACTGACGGCGGTAGCGGTGCGCTACGACCGCGACATCAACACCACGACGCTGCCGTCCTCGGCGTTCACTGTCGCGGGCAGGAATGTTACTCGGGTCTACGCCAACACCAGTCCGGCCTCCGCAAGGAACGGGCACGACGGCCCGTGGGTCATCGTCGAACTTTCCGCTGCCGACCCGGCAGCCGCGCTGTGGGCCTCCCCGCAAGGTGGCGGGCCCAGCAGCGCGCAACCGGCTGCCCCTGGCGCCGGTAGCCCAAGTGGCGGTCCGCCCGCCGCGGGCGAAGCAGGTCCAGCGCCGACGATTAGGCCCGCTCAAGCCACGATCACCCAGACTGTTCCGTTGTCCGCAGCCGATGGATCGGTCGCCGTACCGACCGGGCCGACCGAAACCACCGACGTCATCAACGCGATCGTTGACGACTTCCAGCAATTGCGGTACGAGGATCCAGCCACAGGCGCCGCGCTGGACTACAACCTGTTCGCGCCTGCCCACTTCGATCAGGCCAAGCGGTATCCCCTGGTGTTGTTTATGCATGACGCCAGCGTGGTCGGCGCCCCTCCTACCGGCCCGCTCGTGCAGGGATTGGGCGCGGTGTCGTGGGCCAGCCCCGAAAATCAAAGCCGGCACGAATGTTTCGTCCTGGCACCGCAATACGGCACCGTGGTGATCGACGACACGTATCGGCCGACACCGGCGTTCGACGCCACCGCGAATCTGGTGCGCGCTGTGGTGAACCAGTACCCGATCGACACGAATCGGATCTATGCGACGGGTCAATCGATGGGCGCCATGATGACGATCGGCCTCAATCTCGCCCATCCAGATCTATTCGCCGCCTCGTACGTTGTGGCAGGGCAGTGGCCAACTGATCAGACCGCCCCGCTGTCTCGCAAGCGACTCTGGATCACCGTGTCCGAGGGCGACGACAAGGCCTATCCCGGCGAGAATGCGATCACTGCATTGGCCCAGCAACGCGGGGCCACGGTGTCTCGCGCCGTGTGGAATGGCCAATCCACACAGCAGCAGTTCGCGGACGCCTACGCCGCGATCACGGCGAACGACTCGTCTATCAATTACGTCGCCTTCGAGAAGGGCACTGCCATCCCGCCGGGCACGCCCGCCGGCGGGTCGGGCAGTGAGCACATGTCCACTTGGCACATCGCCTACGGCATCCCCGCGATTCGCGACTGGATCATGTTGCAGCACCTTTGAGAAGCGCCGTGGACGGGTTGCTCATCTCGATTCTCAGGCGGCCACCGGGGCCGGCGTGCCTTATCTCGAGGCTGCCATCGCGCGATATGTCGGCCAAACCATCGTCGTCTTCGGCTACGCCGTTAGTGAGCAGTGATGGCGTGGGCGGCGGCAGGAAGCGTCACGGCGAACGCCGTTCCACGCGCCGAGGCCGACAGGCCGATCCTGCCATTGTGGCTATGGATGATTGCTCGTACGATCGCCAGGCCTAGACTGGTTCCGCCAGCCAACCGCGACTGCGGCACCGTACGGAGTTATTTGGAAGCAACCGTCGATACCAACATGGCGGTATCCGAGCACGAGGCAGACCGCCTACATCCATAAGCGTTGGTCAGGACGTACCCCGCCCCAGGTCGTGTCCGGAAGCCCGTGTAAATAGGGAGCACGGGCGTAGGTTCCGCTTCACGACCTGGATGTCTGCGAAGAAGGAGTCACGCCCGTGCCTGTTTGGTATCAGCCACCGACCACATCGGCACCCAAATCGACGCCCTCGTGATCATCTTGCACAAGAGGCGTTTCCTCGCTTGACGTTTCGGCGCGCCTGCGAGGGCCCGCCGATTTGTCGCTACCTCCGGCCCTTGCTGTCGTCGCCGGGGCTGACTTCGTACTGCTCGTAGTTGCGGTCCAGATAGCGGAATGTTGCTGCGATTTCACCGCTGTCCATTCCCACGGTGAGCGCCGCGCTCACTCCGCGCCACAGGGTCTTTATCCGATTTGCTGGCCAAGCGCCTCCTGCAGGACCGAGTGGAATTGGGCGAATGTCCGGATAGACAGGTCCAGGTTTGCTTCCAGGCCCACGACCAGAGGCTTCCCATGGATCGCCTGCCTGCGAAACCATGTCGTCCCGCCATTCCTGCTTGCTGACGGCGAGGGCTTCCTGCTCGCTGAGCGCCAGGACGAGCGCGAGGCGCAGCTGGGGATCATGGAGGACCGGGGTGGTCGGGGGACGATATAGGCGACGACCGTTGAGCCTTTGACGACGTGGGTGGTCAATTCTTCCTCGGCGTCTGCGATGAGAGAGTTGAAGCCGTTGCGCGCTTCGCTGACTGAGCGCATTCGACTGGGACTGATGATTCGAGCAACGGTCCGTTCGGCAGCGATGCTATGCGGTGTGCAAGGAGAGCCATCGAGGCCCCGCTGAAGAACGCACTCGTCTTCATTCAAGGCCGGATTCGCGGCCATTGATGTTCACCTAGATCCGTGTTCATCGAACGAGCGCGACAGCGTTAGCGAGGGCTGGAGGGCCTGGAGGGCCACGGTTCCAGAAGGAATCGCTCTATCGAGTGGCGCGAGCGGCGTTCCTAGCACCTGCTGGTGTGAGGTCACGCTTGGGCAAGCTCCGTACAGAAATCCGGCCAGCGGCCTTCTTCAGCCGTCAACCGATGGCCACTGCCCTAATCCACTGCCCACAATTTGCCCACACTTAAGTGTGAAACGCTGTAATTACCGGTGATCTCCTATCACGTATTGCTGCAGTTCAGGGTGGTAATTCTTCGCGTAGCAGTAGCGCAGGATAGGGTTCAAATCCCTCCGCCACCGCCACACTCTCCCTGGCCCGGGCTCAGGTGTAAAACCGCAGTTCAACGGGTAATCCCGCCGCCACAGCAACGGTTTGAGCACCTGGAGGCGGCGTGCGCTTGCGGCGCAGCACACTCGACAAGCCCGGCCTGACGCGCAAGCTCCGCGGCAAGGGCTTCGCGTACTACGACAGCGACGGTGAACTGCTCACCGACGGGAAGACTCTGCAACGGGTGAAAGACCTGGTCATCCCGCCGGCGTGGAAGAAGGTGTGGATCAGCCCGCACCCCAACGGCCACATCCAGGCGGTCGGCACCGACGCCGCGGGCCGGCGCCAGTACATCTATCACCAGGCCTGGCAGGAGGAGCGCGCCGAGGAGAAGTTCGACCGCGTCCTGGACCTGTCGCTGCAGCTGCCGCAGTGGCGCGCCCGGGTGACCGAGGACCTCGGCGCCAAGGGTCTCGGCCGCGACCGGGTGCTGGCGTTGGCGCTGCACCTGCTCGATCGCGGCTATTTCCGTGCCGGGGGTGAGCAGTACGCCGACGAGAACGAGTCCTACGGGCTGGCGACCCTGCTGTGCGAACACATCACGCTGCATCGCGACTCGGTGATGTTCGACTACCCGGCCAAGAGTGGTGTGCGCCGCACGCTGGAGATCACCGACGAGGCGGTGGTCCGGGCGGTGCGCTCGCTGATGCGCCGCGAGGGCCGGACGGACCGACTGCTGGTGTGCCGCAACGGCTCCGGCTGGACCGACATCCGCGCCGACGATCTCAACGCCCGCTTCAAGGAACTGGTGGGGGAGGAGTACAGCGTCAAGGACCTCCGCACCTGGCACGGGACGGTGCTCGCCGCCGAGGCTTTCGTCGACGCCGACCCGCCGGTCTCGCAGAAGGTGATCAAGCGCGTCGAGTCGGCGGTGATGAAGGAGGTGTCCGAGGCGCTGGGCAATACGCCCGCCGTGGCGCGCGGCTCGTATGTCGATCCGCGCGTGGTCCGCGGCTACGAACAGGGGCAGACCATCGCCGCGGCAGCCAAGCGGGCCGACCGTGCCCGCAACCCCGGTGACGCGCAGATCATCCTCGAGAAGGCCACGCGGACGTTGATCCGCAAGGTGGCCGACAGCTGATCACTGGTCGGTGGAGCGGGCCTCCGCGCCGGATTCCTCGGCGTCGAAGTCGTCGTCGCCCGACGCTCGGCCCACGTAGGAGCCGTCCTCGCCGGTGTCCTCCCGCGCCGCGGCGACGTGGGGATCTTTGTCGACGTCTTCTTCGCTCTTCTCTGAACCGGGCATGGAGTCTCCTCGCTGGCGAACGCTGGCAATCTCCGAGCATTACCCGCGGGCAGCCGCACCTAACCGTGGCGCGGTCACACCCCGGCGCCCACCTCGGCCGGCGCGGGCTCCACCGTGACCTTGATCGCCTCGCCGTTCTTGACGATCTGGAAGGCGTCGAGCACGTCGTCGAGCGGGATGTGGCGGGTGATCAGATCCTTGACCGGCACCTGGCCGGTCGAGATGTACTGCAGCGCACGCTTGTTGTGCTCGGGCGCCGAGCCGTTGGCCCCGTGGATGTGCAGCTGGCGGTAGTGCACGACGTTCGAGTCGCAGGTGATGTTCGGGTTGGTCTTGGGCAGCCCGCCGAAGAACGAGATGCGGCCGTTGCGCGCGGCCATCGCGATCGCCTGCTCCTGGGCGATGTTGGCCGCGGTCGCGGTGATCACGATGTCGGCACCCCGGCCGCCGGTCAGCTCCATCACCTTCGCCACCACGTCGACCTCGGCGGCGTTGATGACGCCGTCGGGGTTCACCGCATCGGCCGACATCTGCAGGCGCGCATCGTTGACGTCGACGAGGTAGACCGGCCCGACCTTGTGCACGCCGCGGGCGATGCGGATGTGCATGCAGCCGATCGGGCCGGCGCCGAACACCACTACGGTGTCGCCCTCTTCGATCCCGAGCAGTTCCTGGGCGTTGATGGCGCAGGCGAACGGCTCGGCGGCCGACGCCTCGTCGAAGCCGACGTTGTCGGGGATGCGGTTCAGGCCGTCGACCTTGAGCACCTGCCGGGGCACGATCATGTATTCGGCGAACCCGCCGTCGTACTGGTAGCCCATCGAGGTCTGGTTCTGGCAGACCGCCATCCAGCCCTTGCGGCACTCGTGGCACTCACCGCACGGCACCGCGGCGATCACCTGCACCCGGTCACCCTCCTGCCAGTTGCTGCCGTAGATGGCGTTGACGTCGGCGCCGACCTCGACGATCTCGCCGGCGATCTCGTGGCCGATGGTGCGCGGCGGGGTCAGGTTCTGATGGCCGTTGTAGAAGATCTTGACGTCGGTGCCGCAGGTCGAACAGTTGCGGACGCGCATCTTCACTTCGTCGGGCGCGCAGGTCGGCTCGGGCACGTCCTCCAGTCGGACGTCTTCGGGGGCGTAGAAGCGCAATGCCTTCATGGGTGGGTCCTCTCGGTGTCGACCGCTGCAACTGGTGTGCTCTACCGCACTCTAACGGTCAACCGGGCACAAAACCACCGGTTTCTTTGACCATTTATGACCGAATGCTTGCATTCATGCCCGTTCATGCGGTGTACTGAATGTATGTGATTGGTATCACCAGTCTCGGTCCGGGCCGAACGGCCCACATCGAATCGGAGGGCTCGTATGTCACAAACGGTGACCGGCCAGGACGCGTCGTCGCGGTCCGGGGTCCGGGTGCGTGTGCAGAAGCTGGGCACGGCGCTGTCCAACATGGTCATGCCCAACATCGGCGCGTTCATCGCCTGGGGCCTGATCACCGCGCTGTTCATCGAGGCCGGCTGGTTGACCGGCATCTTCAGTGCCCTGCGGGATCCCGGCGGCTGGGTGGCGCAGATCGGCGGCTGGGGCGACTTCGAGGGCGCGGGCATCGTCGGCCCGATGATCACCTACCTGCTGCCGATCCTGATCGGGTACACCGGCGGGCGGATGGTCTACGGCACCCGCGGCGCGGTCGTCGGCGCGATCGCCACCATGGGCGTGGTCACCGGTGCCGACGTGCCGATGTTCCTGGGCGCCATGATCATGGGCCCGCTCGGCGGCTGGCTGATGAAGAAGATCGACGCCATCTGGGACGGCAAGGTCAAGCCCGGCTTCGAGATGCTGATCGACAACTTCTCGTCGGGCATACTCGGGCTGATCCTGGCCGTGTTCGGCTTCTTCGGAATCGGCCCGATCGTCTCGTCGATCACCCGCGGCGCCGGAAACGTCGTCGACTTCCTGGTCAACAACGACCTGCTGCCGTTGACGTCGATCCTCATCGAGCCGGCCAAGGTGCTGTTCCTCAACAACGCGATCAACCACGGCGTGCTGACCCCGCTGGGCACCACCCAGGCACTGGAGACCGGCAAGTCCATCCTGTTCCTGCTGGAAGCCAACCCCGGCCCGGGCCTCGGGCTGTTGTTGGCATTCACGTTCTTCGGCAAGGGCGCGGCGCGGGCCTCGGCCCCAGGTGCGGCGCTGATCCAGTTCGTCGGCGGCATCCACGAGATCTACTTCCCGTACGTGCTGATGAAGCCCAAGCTGATCGCGGCCACCATCCTGGGCGGCATGACCGGTGTGTTCATCAACGTGCTGTTCGGCTCCGGTCTGCGGGCGCCGGCCGCACCCGGTTCGATCATCGCCGTCTACGCCCAGACCCCGGGCGACAGCTTCATCGGGGTGACGCTGTCGGTGTTCGGCGCGGCGGCGGTGTCCTTCGCGGTGGCGGCGCTGCTGCTCAAGACCGACAAGGGTGGTGACGAGGACGACCTGGCTGCGGCCACCGCGTCGATGGAATCGATGAAGGGCAAGAAATCCAGCGTGGCGTCGGCTCTGGTCGGCACCAAGGCAGGTCCGATCCACACCATCGTGTTCGCCTGCGACGCCGGCATGGGGTCCTCGGCGATGGGCGCCTCGGTGCTGCGCCGCAAGATCCAGAAGGCCGGCTACGGCGATGTCAAGGTGACCAACTCGGCGATCTCGAACCTGTCCGACAGCTACGACCTCGTCGTGTCCCACCGCGACCTGACCGAGCGGGCGCGGCAGCGCACCCCGTCGGCGTTGCACGTCTCCGTCGACGACTTCATGAGCAGCCCGCGCTACGACGAGATCGTCGAGCAGCTCGAACGGACCAACGGTGACGGCACTGGAGGAGACGCCACCGAGCCCGAGGAGGAGCAGGGCACCGCAGGAACCGAGGGTGACGTGCTGGCGCTGGACTCGATCGTGCTCAGCGGATCGGCCACCGACGCCGCCGCCGCGATCGACGAAGCGGGCCGCCTCCTGGTCCAGGCGGGTGCGGTCGAGCCGGCCTACGTGGAGGCGATGCACGAACGGGAGAAGTCGATCTCGACCTACATGGGTAACGGGCTGGCGATCCCGCACGGCACCAACGAGGCCAAGGACACCATCCGCCGGACCGGGCTGTCGTTCGTGCGCTATCCGGAGCCGATCGACTGGAACGGCAAGCCCGCCGAGTTCGTCGTCGGTATCGCCGGCGCCGGCAAGGATCACATGGCTCTGCTGACCAAGATCGCCCAGGTGTTCCTCAAGGCCGACGATGTCGCCCGGCTGCGGGAGGCCACCACATCCGAGGAGGTCAAGGCGATCCTGATCGCCGGTGACACCAGTAGCGTGACGTAGGTGGATTCCGACACCCGTCAGAACCGGATCGTCGAATTCGCCCGCACCCGCGGGCGGGTGGAGGTCGCCTCGCTCGCGGACGAGTTGGACGTCGCGAGCGAGACGATCCGCCGCGACCTGAAGGTTCTGGCGGGTCGTCGTCTGCTCAAGCGCGTGCACGGCGGTGCGGTCCCGCTGGAGACGGCGGCGTTCGAGTCGGGCGTCGAGTACCGCAGTCAGGTGGACCTGGCCCAGAAGCACCGGATCGCCGCCGAAGCCGCGAAGCTGCTGCACGGTGCCGAAACCGTCTATCTGGACGAAGGTTTCACCCCGCGCCTGATCGCCGAACGGCTCGCCGAGCAGGAGCTCACCGTGGTCACGGCGTCGCTGCTGGCCGCCGAAGCGCTCGCGCACAGCAGCACCGTCACCGTGCTGCTGCTCGGTGGCCGGATGCGGGGGCGCACGCTGGCCACCGTCGATCACTGGGCCACCGACATGCTGCGGGGCCTGGTGATCGACGTCGCGTTCCTGGGCACGAACGGGATCTCGCTGGAACACGGTCTGACCACGCCCGATCCTGCCGTCGCCGCGGTCAAGAACACCGCTGTGCAGGTGGCGCGGAGGCCCATCCTGGTCGCCGCCCAGTCGAAGTTCGGGGAGAGCAGCTTCTGCCGGTTCGCCCAGGTACGCGACTTCGAGTCGATCGTGACCGGCGCGGAGCTGTCGGCTGCCGAGGCGCGGCGCTACGAGGAGCTGGGCCCGGTCGTCATCCGGGCGTGAGGGTCACCCGTCGCTGACGATGGAGTCGGCCTCGTCGTCGCCGGGCACGACCTGCTTCTCGTCGTCGTCGGCGACGGTGAAGAACGAGTCGCCGTCCTCGGGGGTGCCGTCGATCTGCCCGGCCGACCGCCGGCTCGGCCGCGCGTCGTCGGGCTCGATGTCGGGTTCGACATCGGGGACCTCGGCGGAGAGCCTCTCGTCGAGGGTCTCGTCCTCCTCGGCATCGATCCACTGCTCGGGCGGATCGACGACGATGTCGCCGTCGTCGTTGCGGACCTCGTCGGAGTCCAGCGATTCGCTGGGGCCGAGTGTGTTGTCGGGGCCTGCGTCGTCGTAATCACCCATGCTGTCGAGTGTGCCCCATCCCCGGCCGACTCAACCGAGCCGGGAAGTGGACGCCGAGAAGTTCCTGAACGCGATTGGTCATGGCTCCGATCTTGCTACGTTCGCCCGGTGTACCGGGTCATCCAGTGGGGGACAGGCGCTGTCGGAACCGAGATGATGACGGCGGTCCTCGACCACCGGCCCGACTTGGCCTTGGTCGGCGCCCGCGTCTACTCGCCCGACAAGCACGGCGCCGATCTCGGCACGCTCGTGGGTCGCGACCCGATCGGTGTCACGGCCACCACCGACGTCGACGAGATCCTCGGACTCGAGGCCGACTGCGTGCTCTACACGCCGCGCACCGCCCGTATCGACGACGTCTGTGCGCTGCTGGCCACGGGCAAGAACGTGGCCACGACCGCGTTCATGTTCCATCCGCGCCGCATCGCCGCCGCCGACCGGGACCGGGTCGCCGCGGCGTGCGAGGCCGGATCCAGCTCGATCCACGGCAGCGGCCTGAACCCGGGCAACCTGTCCGGGGTGCTGCCGCTGGCGTTGTCGGGCATGAGCCGCACCATCGACACGATCACGCTGCAGGAACGCGCCGACTGGTCGGCCTACGAGAGCACCGGCATCACCTTCGACAACATGGCGTTCGGGCAGCCGGTCGACTCGATCAGCCCGACGGCCACCGACTTTCTCGCCTTCAACAGCTCGATCTTCACCGAACAGGTGTGGTTCCTGGGCGACGAACTCGGCGCCGACCTCGACGAGGTCACCGCGACCGTCGACGCGGTGCCGGCGCGGACGGACCACCAGATCTTCGATCACCTGCTGGCCGCCGGCACCACCGCCGGTCAGCGGTGGAATTGGACGGGAAGGCGCGACGGGCGGACGCTGATCGAGATCGAGACGCTGTGGACCGTCGGCAACGAGTACCCGGACCACTGGCCCGCCCCGCAGCACGGCTGGACGCTGACCGTCGAGGGCGACCCTTCCATGCGGGCCCACTTCATGTCGCTGGCCAGCTTCCGCCGCAAGGCCAGCCTCGCCGAGCATGTCCGGTCGGCCAATGTGGCGACCGCGATGCAGGTGCTCAACGCGGTCCCCGCCGTCTGCGACGCACCACCGGGGTTCGCCACGTCGGCGACGCTGCCGCTGATCCGCAGCGGGGCCGGCTTCCGGACCGCGCGCAGCGCTCAGCCGTAGAAGATCACCGAGTAGTCGGCGCTCCACGCCACGCCGTCGCAGGTCAGGGGAACCCCGTCGGGGCTCTGCGCCGTCGTGCCGGCGCTGGTACACGGGGAGCGCAGCAGTCGGACCCCGACCAGCGGAGTCTCCGACACCCACTGCCCGTCGAAGTTGCACGCCAGCGTGTTGCCGGAGGCGTCGATGCCGAAGTTGTAGCGGGTGGACTGGTCGCACGATCCGCCGAGATGGGCGCCGCGGTCGACGTAGGGCACGCAGCCGGCACCGTCACAGACCGTGTTCGGCTGTGCCGACGCGTTTCCCGCCGCGAAGGCCAATCCCACCAGCGGCGCGGCCAGCGCCATCGCAACCGTCAGCTTCATGGCCTCACCCTAAGCGGCTGTCCCGCTGCACGGGCGGGATCGGCCATTCGCCCCGCAGCCGGGGTGGCAGGCGTAGGGTCTGTCTCATGAAGTGGCTGGTCGGAGTCGTTTCCGCGATCACGATGGGGCTGGTGTCGGCAGCTGGGTTCGCCGCGCCGAACGCGCACGCCGACGAGGTGGCCTACCTCGTCAACGTGCACGTCCGGCCCGGCTACAACTTCCCCAACGCCGAAGCCGCGTTGGGCTACGGGCGCAGCGTCTGCGATCGCGTGGCGACGAAGATGCCGTACGCGGATCTGGTGAATCAGGTGAAGGCCGACTTCCGCACCACCGACTACTACCAGGCCGGATACCTGATCAACCAGGCCGTCAACGAACTGTGTCCGGCGCAGATCTGGCAGTTGCGGCAGTCGGCCGCGGGCTACACCCCGTTCTGAACCCGCACCCCTGATGTCAGGGGCAGGTCACCTGGATCTCGAACGGCTTGTTCACCGGCTGCATGGGATTGGCCATGTCGACACCGGTCGCCGTGCCGGAGATGGTGTAGGTGTCGCCGTCCTTCTGGACCGTGGCTTCGCCCTGGTTCACCCCGCTCTGGTAGCCCAGCGTGACGCCGTTGACGTTGCCCAGGCCCACCGAGACGACGTTGGGCTCGTCCCCCTCGGAGACCACGGCGCCGATGCCGGTGGTCGCGTCGCCGATGGCGATGTTCATGTTCCCGCCCATGGACGAGCACACCACGGTGCCCTCGACGCTCTGGTCCTGCCCGTCGATCGTGACGGTGCTCGTGCCCTCGGCCGCGGCCGCTGTCGACGTCTCACCCGACGTCGACGAGCCTTCATCCGATCCGCCGCAGGCCGACAGGCCCATGATCACTGCTGCGCCTCCGACAGCGACAGCGATTCGGCGTGCTCCACGGTTCATCCCGACTCTCCTTCGTCTGGTGTGGCATGGTCCGCCGAGGCCGGCGAATCATGATCAGAAGTATGAGGCGGCGGTCTCCAAAACCGGGCCTGAATCCACGAAACGGGACTCAGCAGGCGATCTTGATCCGGAAATCCCCTGTGGAGCGGAAGCTCGGGTTGTCGAGGTCGAAGCCCACCGCGGTGCCGTTGATGTCGTAGGTGCGGTCGGTCATCGAGACCGTCGCCTCGCCGTCGAGGCCCTGGTTGTAGCTGCCGGTGAAGCCGCCCAGATCGGTCAGGCGCAACAGCTTGACGTCGAGACCCTCCGCGTTCGAGACCATCGTGTACACGCCGGACTCGTCCCCACCGGTGGAGATCATGGTCATCGGGCCGATGGTCATGCAGTCCACGGAGTGTGTGATGCCCGCGTCCCGGCCGTTGACCGTGGCCTGCGCGGTGCCCGGGATCAGTGCGCCCTGTGGTGGCTGATACGCGGGCTGCGGCGACGACGAGCACCCCGCGACGGCGAGCGCGGTCGCAAGGGCCCCCGCGCCGAGGGTCCATCGTGTGGTCACAGGCAGAATCTACTGCGTGCCTGAGCAGCGTGTGAGTGATCCGTTCTTTCAGGTGCGTGCCGAACTGCCCGGGCGGCTGGGCCGCACCGGGGTCATCTCGACCCCGCACGGTGACATCCACACCCCGGCGTTCATCGCGGTCGGCACGCAGGCCACCGTCAAGGCGGTGCTGCCGGAGACGATGAAGTCGCTGGGCGCCCAAGCCGTGCTGGCCAACGCCTACCACCTCTATCTGCAGCCCGGGCCCGACATCGTCGACGAGGCCGGCGGGCTGGGTGCGTTCATGAACTGGCCTGGTCCCACCTTCACCGACAGCGGCGGATTCCAGGTGCTCTCACTGGGTGCCGGCTTTCGCAAGGTGCTGTCGATGGATGCGCAGCGTGTGCAGGCCGACGACATCATCGCCGAGGGCAAACAGCGTCTCGCCCACGTCGACGACGACGGCGTGACGTTCCGCTCGCACCTCAACGGATCCACCCACCGTTTCACCCCCGAGGTGTCGATCGGCATCCAGCACAAGCTCGGCGCGGACATCATCTTCGCGTTCGACGAATTGACCACGTTGGTCAATACCCGCGGCTACCAGGAGCGCTCGGTGCAGCGCACGCACGAGTGGGCGGTGCGGTGCGTCGCCGAGCACCGCCGGCTGTCGGAGTTGCGGGCCGACAAGCCGCCGCAGGCGCTGTTCGGCGTGGTGCAGGGCGCGCAGTACGAGGACCTGCGCCGCCAGGCCGCGCGGGGACTGGCCGGGCTGGGGTTCGACGGCTTCGGCATCGGTGGAGCGCTGGAGAAGCAGAACCTGGCCACGATCGTGGGCTGGGTGAGCAGTGAGCTGCCCGCCGACAAGCCGCGGCACCTGCTGGGAATCAGCGAGCCGGACGACCTTTTCGCCGCCGTCGCGGCGGGCGCGGACACCTTCGACTGCGTGTCGCCGTCGCGGGTGGCCCGCAACGCGGCGGTCTATTCGCCGACGGGGCGGTTCAACATCACCGGCTCGCGCTATCGGCGCGATTTCACGCCGATCGACGACGAATGCGACTGTTACACCTGCGCCAACTACACCCGCGCCTACCTGCATCATCTGTTCAAGGCCAAAGAGATCCTGGCCTCGACGCTGTGCACGATCCACAACGAGCGGTTCGTCATCCGGCTGGTCGACGACATCCGTGCGGCAATCCCTGCCGGGCGCTTCGATGATCTGCGGGAGCACGTGCTGGGTCGGTATTACGCGCCGAAAGCCTGACCTGCGCCTTCTTGAACGTGTGCACAATAAGGCTATGACGACCGCTGCGGATTCCCCGCTGGTGCAGCTGCTCGATCCCGCGCATCGTGCCGACCCGTACCCGGTCTATGCCCGGATCCGGCAGAGCGGTCCGATGCAGCTGCCCGACAGCAACCTGACCGTGTTCTCCACCTTCGCGCACTGCGACGAGGTGGTGCGCCACCCCGCCTCCGCCAGTGACCGCCTGAAGTCGACCGTGGCGCAACGGATGATCGCCGAAGGCGCCGCCGCGCGGCCGTTCGGCCCGCCGGGTTTCCTGTTCCTGGACCCGCCGGACCACACCCGGCTGCGGCGGCTGGTGAGCAGGGCGTTCGTACCGAAGGTGGTCAAGGCGCTCGAACCGGAGATCGCCGCGCTGGTGGCCTCGCTGCTCGACGACGCCGCCACAGGCGAGGTCGTCGATGTCATCGAGGGGTTGGCCTACCCGCTTCCGGTCGCGGTGATCTGCCGGCTGCTGGGCGTCCCGCTGGAGGACGAGCCGCAGTTCTCGCGGGCCTCGGCGCTGCTGGCGCAGTCCCTGGACCCGTTCGTCACCGTCACCGGGGCCGCCGGCGAGGGGTTCGAGGAGCGCCTGCAGGCAGGTCTGTGGTTACGCGACTACCTGCGTGAGCTCATCGGGCGTCGTCGCCGCGACCCCGGGGAGGACCTGATGTCCGGGCTCATCCACGTCGAAGAGTCCGGTGATCAGCTGACCGAGGACGAGATCGTCGCGACGTGCAACCTGCTGTTGGTCGCCGGACACGAGACGACGGTGAACCTGATCGCCAACGCGACGCTCGCACTGTTGCGTGATCCCGATCAGTGGGCGGCGCTGGCCGCTGAGCCCGGCCGCGTCGCGGGTGTCATCGAGGAGACGCTGCGTTACGACCCCCCGGTGCAACTGGTCGGCCGCATCGCCGCCGAGGACATGTCCGTCGGTGGGGTGACGGTACCCAAGGGCGACAACATGCTGCTGCTGCTCGCCGCGGCCCACCGCGATCCCGAACTGCTCGAGCGCCCCGACGAATTCGATCCGCAGCGCCCGACGATCCGGCACCTCGGATTCGGGAAGGGGCCGCACTTCTGCCTGGGTGCTCCGCTGGCGCGGCTGGAGGCCACCGTCGCGCTGACCGCGCTGACGGCACGGTTCCCGCACGCCGCGCTGGCCGGCGAGCCGAGCTACAAGCAGAACGTGACGCTGCGTGGCATGTCCGAACTGCCGGTCTCGCTGGGCGTCATGTCAACTCGGCGATGACCGCCCGCGCCGCCCGCTCGCCGGCCTCGACCGCACCCTCCATGTAGGCGCTCCACTGCGTGGCGGTGTCTGTGCCCGCCCAGTGGATCGCGCCGATCGGCGCGGCCAGCGCCTGCCCGAACGTGGTCCACACCAGCGGGCCGCAGTTGGCGTTGTAGCAGCCGCGCGTCCACTGTCGATCGGACCACTCGCCGTCGACGTAGTACTCAGGACGCGCAGCCTTGTCGCCGAAGTGGCGCACCAACTCGGCGGTCAGCGCGGCGCGCCGCTCGTCGTGCGGCAGCCGACCGTAGGTGCGCGCCTGTTCGCCTTCCAGGAACAGCAGGATGACGCCGTGGTCGTCACCGGGCAGGCACGTGTCGTTGGACATCCGGGCCGGTCCGACGTCGGAGATCAACTGGCCGTTGAGCCCGTCGGCGCGCCAGAACGGTTCGTCGTAGATGAAGAACGCCTTCATCGCCGAGGCGTTCGGTAACCGCTGGGTCAGCTGATCGCGCACGCCGGGCAGGGGTGGGTCGTACATGATCCGTCCGGCCAGGGTCGGGGAGAGGGTGACGATGACGCGCCGACCGCGGGCCACCAGCCCGCCGCGGCAGGTCACCGTGACCCGATCGGCACCGTGCTCGATGAGCTGCACCGGGGCCTGGAGCACCAGGTGTTCGGCGACCAGATCGGCCAGTCTGCGCGGGATTTCACCGGTGCCGCCGGCGAACCGGGTGGTCTGCGCACCTCCCTCGGACTCGGCGAACAGTTCGGAGGTCACCCCGCAGGTCTGGATGGTGAACAGCAGATGCAGGAACGACACCTCCACGGTGGGCACCGCCAGGATCCCGACCGTGCAGATCTCCAGCAGCGTGCGCGCGACCGGTGAGAGCCCCTGGCCGTCGTACCACGCGCCGGCCGTGATCGAATCCCATTCCGCGGCAGCCGGTGCCAGCCACGGCGCCTCGGGCGGCACCTCGGCCGCGAGCTCGTCGAGCAGACGGAACACCTTCTCCAGCTCGGCCAGCTCACCGGCGAAGCGGCGGTGAAACTCGCTCTGGCGCAACACACCCGAGCCCGCCAGGTCATAGGACGTCTCACCGTCGTCGTACTGTGGGTAGGTCGGCACGCCCAGTTCGGCGGCCAGCGCGAACATCCGATGATGCGTATCGCCGATCCACTGCGCGCCCAGCTCCACCGGCAGACCGGGCAGTGCGTCCTGCGTCAGGATGCGTCCGCCGACACGGTCGTCGGCCTCGAGCACCACCGGTTTCAGACCTGCCGCGATTACCGTGCGCGCGGCGATCAGCCCGGAGATCCCGGCCCCGACGATGACGACGTCCGCCTCATGGGTGGGTGCAGTGCTCATGCCGGAAACCTTCTCACGGCTGGGGTCGCGCGGGCCGGTATATCCACGGAGAGCGTGGCAACCGATGCGGGTCGAACTCGGCGAGCATGCCCGCGACCGTGTCCGCGGTGTAGTCGAGCGATGCGGCGATCTGGCGTAGGGCGGTGTCGACGCCGATCTCGGCGAGCGTCACCGCCCCGTCGCGCTTGGCCAGTCGGGCGCCCTCGTCGTTGAGCACCAACGGCACATGGGCGTACTGCGGTGCCCGATGTCCGAGCAGCCGGGCGAGGTAGGCCTGCCGCGGCGACGACGACAGCAGGTCGTCGCCGCGCACGACTTGATCCACTCCCGTGGCGGCGTCGTCGACCACGACCGCCAGGTTGTAGGCCGGAACGCCGTCACCACGTCGCACCACGAAGTCGTCCACCAGTCCGGTGAAGTCGCCGTGCAGCACGTCGTGCACGGTGAATTCGGTGACCTCGGTGCGCAACCGCAGCGCCGGGGGTCGTCCGGTCTGCTCTCGGCGGACGGCGCGCTCGGCATCGGTCAGATTTCGGCAGGTGCCGGGGTAGGCACCCTGCGGGGCGTGCGGGGCTCGCGGTGCGGACGCGATGTCCTTTCTGCTGCAGAAGCATTCGAAGACCAGGCCGCGGCGGCTCAGCTCGTCGACCACGGTGGCGTAGCGTTCGGGGTGTGCCGTCTGGCGGGTGGCGGGGCCGTCCCAATCGAGGCCCAGCGCGGCGAGGTCGGCGAGTTGACGCTCGGCGATGTCGGTGTCGGTGCGGTCGTCGAGGTCTTCGACCCGCATCAGGAACCGGCGGCCGGTCGAGCGGGCGAACAGCCACGCGAGCACGGCGGTGCGCAGGTTGCCGATGTGCAGGTCCGCCGAGGGACTGGGCGCGAACCTACCTGCCGGGGTCATCGCTGACGCGACTCAGCTGGCCTTGATCCGTGCCGATTGGCTCTGCAGTGCGACCGAGGCGGTGTCGACCGCCGACTGCACGCCGACCCCGCGACCCTGGACGGTGACCGCGAGTCTGGTGCGGTCACCGCGGAACAGGTCCTTGGAGAACTCGCACGGCTGACCGGACTGGTCGAACGTCACCCGGGTGATGAGCAGCAGCGCGGACTCCGGGGCGATCCCCAGCAGCCTGGCCTCCTCGGGGGTGGCGTTGACCGCTTCGATGCGCTCGTCGGCGCGCGATGTCACCAGTCCGTAGCTGCTTTCCAGCAGTTCGTAGATGGAACCGCCGAGTTGGCGTTCGAGCAGTCCGGGAAACGCGTCCGCCGGGAACTGGGCCGACTCCAGAGAGATCGGTGAGCCGTCGGCCAGCCGCACGCGCCGAATCTCCACGACGAAGTCGTCCGGGCCCAGACCCAGCGCATGCTGGGCAGGCCGATCCGGTGTCGCGATCCGCGTGGACAGCACGCGGGTGCCGGCCTCGTAACCCTGGTTGGCGAGAAAAGCCGGGACGCCGACCAGGTCGGACAGGCTGCGCTGCACCTGCGCGTGGCTGATGAAGATTCCGCCGGACCGGCCTATCACGCGGTCGATCAGACCGGACTCCTGCAGGGCGGCCAGGACCTGCCGCAGGCTCGACCGGCTGGTGCCGTACCGCTCGGCGAGCTCCCGCTCGCTGCCCAGTTTCGCCCCGGGCTCGCCGGCGTTGATGTCGGCCACGATCCGGCGTCGCAGATCCTCGGTCTGTGTGGGCACCGGTCCTCCCCGCCTCAATTTGGTACGACCAATTCTACGGCAGGCAGGACGCGCCGCACCGCCGCTCACATGTCGGCGAGTGCTTCCTGGGACTCGGGGAGGATCTGCCCGCCGTCGACGACCAGCGTCTGACCCGTGACGTAGGACGCCTCGTCGGTGGCGAAGAACAACGCCGCATTGCCGATGTCGCTGACGCTGCCCAGCCGGCCGGCGGGGACCGCCGCGGCCATCTGGTCCATGTACTGCTGGCCCATGTCCACCAGGCCCTCGGTGACGATGTTGCCGGGGAGCACGGCGTTGACCGTGATCTTCTTCGGTGCCAGTTCCATCGCGGCGGTGCGGAGGAACCCGAGCTGCGCGGCCTTGCTGGCGCCGTAGTGCGACCAACCGGGGAAGCCGGTGATCGGACCGGTGATCGACGATGTGATGATCACCCGGCCGTGACCGCTGGCGGTCAGCGCGTCGAGCGCGGCCTGCACGATGTACACGGTGCCCTTGAAGTTGACGCCGATCACCTCGTCGATCTTCTCCGGGGTCAGCTCCTCCAGCCGGCTGGACGGGAAGATGCCGGCATTGGCGCAGACGATGTCGAGCCCTCCGTGCCGCTCCACCGCCGCGGCGACCACCCGCCTGCAGTCGGCGGGGTCGGTGACGTCGGAGGCGACCCCGCTGACGGTGCCGAGTTTACCGGCGAGGCTGTCGACGGTGGCATCGATGTCGGCCTGATTGCGACCGGTGATGACGACGTGGACGCCGGCGTCGGCGAGCACCTCCGCGATACCGCGACCGATGCCTTTGCTGCCGCCGGTGACGACGGCCGATCGGCCGGCTAGTGAAGTGAACATCTGCGGGTCTGCCTTTCGCTGTTCGGATCAGGCCAGTGTCAGGCCGTTGGACATCAGGTAGCGTTCCGCCAGCGCGGCACTGCCCGCGGCGTAGGTGATCGACATCTGCTGGGATTCGCGGGAATGGTTGTGCGTGCCCATCCAGGCCAGGAGCAGGAACCTGCGCAACAGCACGAAGGACGGCAGCATCGCCTCGTCGGCGGCGCTCATCGACCGTCGGGTGCGGTAGCCGCGCACCCAGGCCTCCTGCCACTCGGGAACCGACGGGTCGTCTTCGAAGAACGACACCGCGGTGCCGAAGTCGTAGAAGTACCAACTGAATCCACAGTCGTCGAAGTCGATGACCGTGATGGTGTCGCCGTCGACGAGCAGATTGGCCAACCGCAGGTCGGCGTGCACCAGTCCGAACGTGTCCGGCCCGTCGCCGTATTCGGCGAGTTTCCGCGAGAGCAGCTGCTGCGCACGGGTGAGCACGTCGGTTTCGGATTCACCGACGCCGACGGCATCCTGCCAGCGGCCCCAGCGCGGTGTGGCGCCCAGGCTGTGCTCCCAGTCCCAGCAGAACCGACCGAAACCCTCCGGGCGCTGCCAGGCGCGGGAATGGTCGTGCAGGGCTGCGGTGATCGCGCCCAACGTGTGAAAGTCCTGTACTGTCAACGTCTTCTCGTCGGGCTCGACACCGTCGACCATCTCGAAGTGAACGACGTGCCGGGGTCCGTCCTCGTCGTCGATGGTGACGACGCGGGTGCCGTCCCGGGCCGGCACGACGACGGGAACGGTCAGGTCGCTGTCCCGGCGCAGCGCGTCGAGCCAGTCGAGCTCTGATTCGATCTCGTGTCTGCGGTGGTAGTTCTTGCGGTGGACCCGCAGGATCGACTTCGCCCCGGTGCCGGGTTCCTCGACGGCGTAGGTGGCGTTCTCCGACAGGTTCAGCAGAGTCAGCGTCGACGCCGGCGGTAGGTCATAGGCCGCCAGGGCCTGCTCGGCTATCGCCAGGTCGTTGCCGACGAAGTCAGCCTCAGCCATCAATGATCTCGCCCTTCGATTCCGGCCAGCACGGTCGTGATGCGGTCACGGGCCGTCGTGACGTCAGCGGTCGCCCCGCTGATGTACAGCCTGCCCGCCGCCCCGATCATCTGCACGTCCACCAGCGTCAGGTTCGGCGCTGCCCTCTCCGCTTCATTGGCCGCAACCGCAGCGAACAGGGCCGGTGTCATCTCATAGACCAGGAGCGATTGACCCGGAAGAACCATAGACGCCTGCCGGTTGCGGTTCAGGATCACCGCATGCTGATCGGTGATGTCCTCGATGATGTCGTGATAGAGCACCCGCGGGCGCAGCTGGTCGGCCGCCGAGTTGCCCGTGCCCGTGAGGATCGCCTCACCGGCGCGGATCACGTCGGAGAGGTCGGCGGAATGGATCTCCAGCACGCCGAACTGCCGCTCGACATACAAGATGCCGGGGGCGATACCGGGCACCTCGCGCAGAGCGAGGTCGATGACGCGTTCGATCGCCAGCGCGGGCGACACCTCGACGATCAGCGCGTGTTCCCCCGCGTACGGCGGATAACCGCGGGCCCGGGTGGGGGTGCCGAGGTAGGCGGCGAACTGGGCTTGGAGATCCTCGACGAGCAGGTACACGCGGATGTCGGTGCGGGTACCCGTCATCGGGGTGGCCGCGGGGGTCACTGAGCGGCGACGGAGAAGTGCGCGCCCAACTCGTTGTGCGGGCGGGGGATCACGTGCACGCTGACGAGCTCGCCGACCTGCGAGGCGGATTCGGCGCCGGCCTCGGTGGCCGCCTTCACCGCACCGACCTCGCCGGTCACGATCACCGCGACCAGTCCGTCACCGACCTGCTGACGGTCGGTGATGGTGACGTTGGCGGCCTTGACCATGGCGTCGGCCGCCGCCAGAGCTGCGACGTACCCCTTGGTCTCGATCATTCCGATTGCGTTGCTGGCCATGATGGTTCTCCTTCTGCTGGTTGCTTCTGGTTGTTGGGTCAGTGCGACGGGTCGATGGACCCGATGATGAGGGCGTCCACCGGGGGCGGGGGACCGGTGAACCAACTGGACGCGACCGAGCCCTGCGTCACCAGGACCCGCTCGCCGACCCCGCTGCCGAGTACGTCGAAGGCGATCAGCCGATTCGCCGTGCCCTCGATCTCGACCTCGAGGAATGCTCCGGCCGGCACGCCTTCCACGCGCCGGGTGGACCAGACCTGGCCGGTCACCGTGCCTTGGATCATCTGCGCTCCTTTTCGATCGTCACGCCGAGAGCACGGGCGCGTTCTCGTGCCAGGGGGGTCAGTACTGCGCGGGGGCCCAGGACGAGGGTGGCTCCGGAGCCGGCCAGTTCCGCGATCTGGCGCTCGGTGACCGCCCCGCGTTCGACACGTCGCGCGCTCGCGCCCGGGCCGCGCTGCACACCGGCGAGCCGGAACGTCAGTCGGCCGGCCCGCAGATCGGCCCTGTTCTTGGGGTTTTCGAACAGATGCAGCAGGTGGCGGGCGAACGCCGCGAGTTCGGCATCGGAGGTGATGCGCACCGCGTCGGTGCGGGAGCGCTCGTCGGCGGCCAGGGGACCGGAGGGGATCGGGCCGTGCGGGGGCGGCGGGGCGGCGCGAGGGGCCGGTTCGGATGGTGCCGGTGGGGCCAGTGCCGCCGGACCGAGGTCGGCCAGCGCATCACGCACCACCTCACGCACCAGCTGACGAAGTTGGCGGTGGTCGAGCGCGGTCACGGGACGCTCCGTGCCAGCGCATCCTCGGCCGCGGAGGCGGCTTGGCGCACATCGGCTTCGGTGCCCGAGAGGTACACGCGCCCGGTCGCGCCGATCATCCGGAAGTCGACGACCTTGACGTCGGCGGCCTTCTCCGCCTCGTTGGTGGCCAGGATCGCGTACGACGCCGGCGCGACCTCGAGGACGTAGAGCGTTTCGCCGGCGAGCACCATCGAGCCGATCTTGTTGCGATTGATCAGGAACGCGTGCTGCTGATCGATGCTGGAGATGATGCGCGAAGCCAGGATCTTCGGGGCGATGGCCGCATCGGTGCCCGCACCGAGTTCCTCGAGTGCCGCGTCGGCGGCGGCCTTGACCGCACCCGTCTCACCATGGAACTCCAGGTAGCCGAACTGGCGTTCCACCACCAGCACACCCGCCTGGACCTCGGCGTGCTTGAGGGCCACATCGGTGACGCCTTCGATGTCCAGTCCCGGTGCCACCTCGATGATCTGGGCGGCGACGTCGGCGCGCGGCAGAGCACCCTTGATCCAGGTGCCCAGATACGACATGGTCTGCGGCTGCAGCCTGTCGATGAAGATGAACGAACGTAGTTCAGCCACGGGTCACCTCTTGATGAGTTGGGCGAGTTCCTCGACGACCAGCGCGCGCAGCTCGGCGCGCAGCGTGTCGAGGGTCGGGTCGGCAGAGCGGGACACCGGGGCAGGGCGCCTCGGCGGGGCGGGAAGTGCCACGGAGTCGTCGTTGGAGGCGCGGGGATAGGCCGGCACCGCGGAGCTGGGACTGCGCCACGGCGTGATGGCGGCGAAGCTGGGCATCGACACGCCGGCGTCGGCGTTGTAGGCGATCCGCGTCCAGTTCAGCAGGTTGTCCGGACGCAGGTTCTCCCCGATTCCGCTGCGCCCCACGAAGCCGGTGCCGATCGTCATCGACGGTGCCAGATTGGTCTCCAGTCCGGAGCTGCCGGTGCTGTTGCCGACGTTGACCGACACCCGCAGCACAGGCACCTGTGCAGCGAATTCGGTGACGACACGCGGGTCCTCGCTGTGAATGGCCGCGGAATGTCCGGCGCCGGCGATGCGCACGACGGCGCGCGCGGCGCGGATCCCGCGGTGGGCGTCGGCAACCGTGGTGAAACCGATTACCGGGCATAGCTTTTCGTGCGTCAATACCTCTTCGGAGATCACGTCGGTGAACGGCGCGACCAGAAGCCGGGTCTTGGCCGTCACCCGGATTCCCGCGCGCTCGGCGATCCATGCCGCCGATCGGCCCACCACCTCGGTGTTCAATGCGCCGTCCGGGAACATGTACTCCCGCAGCCGTTGCGTCGCCTCGGCGTCGAGGATGTGCGCTCCGTTGCGGGTCAGCGCCGAGCTCAGCTTCGCGGCGATGGCGTCCTCGGCGATCAGCACCGACTCGTTGGTGCACAGCACCGAGTTGTCGAAAGCCTTGCTGTCGACGATGCGTCGGGCGGCGGCCTCGATGTCGGCGCTCGCATCCACGAAGACCGGAACGTTGCCCGGCCCGACACCCAGAGCCGGGTTGCCCGACGAATAGGCGGCCCGGACCACGCCGGTGCCCCCGGTCGCGACGATGACATCGGTGCGTTCATCGGCCATCAGCGCCTCGACCAGAGGAATCGACGGCTCGGTCACCACCGACACGATGCCGTCGGGCGCGCCGGCGGCGACTGCGGCCTCGGCCAGCAGCTGTGCCGCATCGACCGAGCACTGCCGGGCCCGCGGATGCGGCGCGACGACCACGGCGTTGCGGGTCATCAGCGCCAGGATCACCTTGAAGTACACCGTCGCAACGGGATTCGTCGTCGGTGCCAGAGCCAGCACCACTCCGGCCGGACGGGGGATCTCGACGATCTTCTGCTCGACGTCGACGCGGGGCGAGACGAAGTCCTGGCCCCGGTAGAAGTCGAGGATGCCGCGCGAGCAGGCCCGGTTCTTGACCACCTTGTCGGCGACCACACCCATCTGGGTCTCGGCCACCGCGGCGGCGGCGAAGCGCTCCGCTTCGGCGTGCCCGGCTTCGACCACCGCGTTGACGATCGCGCTGACGGCGCTCTGGTCGTACTCGGCGTAGGCGGCGGCGGCCCAGCGGGCACGTTCCAGCAGGTGGCCGGCCTGGTTGATGGTGGTCACACCTTTCTCCGTCCGGTAGCGGCGGCCTGTGCCCGGCCGACGGCGACGTCGAGTCGGTCCAGGACGTCCTCGCAGAGGTCGCGTCCCAACAACAAACCCGGTTTGAACTGCAGGACACGGGGATCCAGCGTCGAGAAGATGGCCCACACACCGAGTTCGTAGAGTTCCCGCATCACGAACTTGGCGCCTTCGGGGTGGTCGAACTCCAGCCCGATCACCACACCGTTCTGCCGGATGCCGACGAACCAGTCGGGATGGTCGGCCTGGATGCGTGCCAGCCCGTGGGCGAAGATGTCGGCGATGTAGTGCACCGAGGACCTCACCTCGGGGCGGGAGGTGATCTCGAGGGTCTTGATCGCCGCGACACATCCCAGTTCGGCACCGCCGAACGTGGAGATGTGTCCGAAGCCGTCCTCGTCGAGCCACTGGGCGGCTCGGTCGCTGAGCATCGCGGCGGTGATCGGGTACATACCGCCGGAGAGCCCCTTGCCGGAGACCATGATGTCGGGGTCGATGCCGTGCTTGGTGATCCCCCACATCTCGCCGGTGCGCATCAGCCCGGTCTGCACCTCGTCGGCGATGTAGAGCGCGTCGTACCGCGTGCACAGGTCCCGGACCGCTTCCAGGTAGCCCGGCGGCGGAAGCGGGAACCCGTAGGTCGCGGGGATCGTCTCCATGATCACCGCGGCAACGTCGCGTCCGCGCAGCGCCTGTTCCATCGCGTCGACGTCACCGAACGGCACCTGGATGAACTCGTCTGGCTGGTCGGCGAGAAACATCTTGGCGAACCGGTCGTCGCCGGTGGCGACCGCCAGACCGGTGTGACCGTGATAGGCCTTGATGATCGAGACGATCTTGCGGCGCTTGGTCGCATGGCGTGCGCTCTTGAGTGCGATGTCGATGGCCTCGCCGCCGCCCGATCCGAACGCGACCTTGGAGATGGATTGAGGCGCCGACTCCACCAACTTCTGGGCCAGCGCGGTACGTGCCACCGACGGGAAGTGATGGTTACCGACGTCGAAGTACTGCATGCCCTCGGTGAGAGCCTGCATGACTTCCGGGTTGCGGTGACCCAGGTTGTAGGTCCCCCCGTTGAGGTGCATGTCGATGAGCCGACGCCCGCTCATGTCCCACAGGAAGTAACCTTCCCGCCGGTCGATGACGAGATCGACGCCGGCATCGGTCCAGAACTGGGTCTTGTCGGGATTCCAGAACTCTTTCGCGCGTTCCAGGACCTGGGTCTTGGACTCGAACGAGAACGTGCCGTAGTCGTACACCGGGCTCCCTGCCATGAGTGGTAAGTCGCGGCCAGCGTAGAAAAGGTTGACCATTTGTGTCAATAGCGGTGTTCGGCTTTGTTCAAGCGGTTGCGCGATCTAATTGGTAGTGCCAATATACGCACGGTTGATGTGGTCTGGACCACAACAACTCCTACCGTTCACTGGGGAAGGTATGCACACAGGATGACTGATCGCGTCGTGGATCACGACAAAACAACAGGTGAATCGGTCCAACGGCTCAAGCGCAACGCTGTGGGGACCATCGGCGTCATATTCATGGCGGTGGCCACAGCCGCGCCCATCACCGCAATGGTCGGTAACGTTCCGATCGCCGTCGGGTTCGGAAATGGTTCACATGCGCCTGCCGGCTACATCGTCGCGACGGTGGTGCTCGGCCTGTTCGCCATCGGCTACGCGACGATGGCCAAGCACATCACCGCCACCGGCGCGTTCTACGGTTACATCTCGCACGGCCTCGGCCGAGTGGTCGGGATGGCCGCCGGCCTGCTCATCACGCTGGCCTACGTGGTGTTCGAAGCGTCGCTGATCGGCATCTTCTCGTTCTTCACCCAGAACCTGGTGTCGTCGCTGTTCGGGATCACGATCCCCTGGATCCTGCCGGCGCTGCTGATGCTCGCGCTCAACGCGATCCTGACCTACTTCGACGTCAACCTCACGGCCAAGGTGCTCGGGGTCTTCCTGATCACCGAGATCGTCATGCTGGCCCTGGGCGCCGTGGCCGTGCTGGTGCAGGGTGGCGGGCCGGACGGCTTCGCGATCGGCGAGACGCTGAACCCCATCGGTGCGTTCACCCCCGCGGCGGTGGCAGGCGCCAGCGCAGGCCTGGGCCTGTTCTTCGCCTTCTGGTCATGGGTCGGGTTCGAGTCGACGGCGATGTACGGCGAGGAATCCAAGGATCCCAAGCGAATCATCCCGCGCGCGACCATGATCGCGGTGCTGGGCGTCGGCCTGTTCTACGTGTTCGTCTCGTGGATGGCCATCGCCGGTACCGGCCCGCAGCGCGCCGTCGAGCTGGCCCAGGACGCCGACACGGCGTCGGAGATCTTCTTCGGGCCGGTGCGCGGCACCTACGGCGAGTGGGCGATCACCGTGTTCAACATCCTGTTGGTCTCCGGTTCGTTCGCGTGTGGCATGGCATTCCACAACTGCGCCTCGCGGTATCTGTACGCGCTGGGTCGGGAGGGCCTGTCCGTCAAGCTGCAGCGCACTCTCGGGGCCACCCATCCCACCCACGGCTCGCCCTACGTGGCGTCCTTCGTCCAGAGCGGCATCTCGCTGGTGCTGATCCTGGCGTTCCTGTTCGCAGGCATGGACCCCTACGTGCACATGTACACGCTGTTGGCGATCCTCGGCACGATGGCGATCCTGATCGTGCAGTCGCTGTGCGCCTTCGCCATCATCGCCTACTTCCACTTCCACAAGATGCATCCGTCCAGCGCGCACTGGTTCAAGACGTTCCTCGCGCCCCTGCTCGGTGGTTCGGGCATGCTCTATGTGGTGTATCTGCTGTGGGAGCACAAGGAGTCCGCAGCCGGGACGGCATCGGGCACGTTGCTGTTCAAGCTGACCCCGTGGATCGTGGTCGGTGTGTTCGCCATCGGTGCTGCGCTTGCGCTGTACTTCAAGTTCCGCGACTCTCGCCGCTACGAGCTGATCGGGCGGATCGTGTACGACGACAGCGAAGTTCGGGACTGATCCGCTGGCCACCAGGACTGAGGAGGAACGCACCGTGCAAGAGCTGGGCCGATTCCGGGTACTCGACGAGAAGCCGGTGAACCTCGACGGCTTCAGTGTCGCCGATGCCGACCTCGGCCTGGTGGCCATGCACAGTCCGCATGACCCGATCCCGTCGCTGGTGATCGACAACGGCGTCGTCACCGAACTCGACGGCAAGTCAGCCGCCGACTTCGACGTCATCGACGAGTTCATCGCCCGCTACGGAATCGATCTCGCGGTCGCCGATGAGGCGATGGCGCTCGACGACGCTGTGCTGGCGCGCATGGCCGTCGACGTCAACGTGCCGCGGGCGGAGGTGGTGCGGCTGATCGGCGGCACCACC
>MDTD01090059.1_pt1 | contig 63294 bp, 59 predicted proteins | sample 811221 | NCBI WGS metagenome assembly MDTD01 (sample SAMN05326646, study PRJNA326480) | marine metagenome | isolation source: seawater | place: Pacific Ocean: South West | collected 2011
GAAGGTTTCAAAGTTGCATATATAAATGTTGATAGTATTTGGAAACCAGATTTTGAAGCTGAAGCAGAGCTCGTCTATGGCACCAGTGACCTTCTGCACCCTGCTGTATTTTACATGTCCAATTTTAGCGGGGAATTTTATATTGGAGGGAGAATAGAGAAAATAAAGATGCCAAATCATTACGATTTTAAAAATTATAGATTGGATCCAAAAACCGTAAAAATGAAATTTAAAAAGTTAGGCTGGGAAAAAATTGTTGCGTTTCAAACCCGAAACCCAATGCACCGTGCTCATGTTGAGATGACGTTGAGGTCCATGACGGAGCTAGATGCCAAACTTTTATTACATCCAGTTATTGGGCCTACAAAACAAGGCGATATTGACTACTTTACCAGAGTGAGATGTTATGAACATGTTATAAGAAAATATCCAAAAAATTCTGTGATGCTAGGGTTATTACCTCTAGCTATGAGAATGGGTGGTCCTAAAGAAGCTTTATTGCACGCAATAATAAGAAAGAATTATGGATGCACACATATAGTCATTGGTAGAGACCATGCGGGACCAGGGACTAATAATCAAGGAGAGCCTTTCTATGAGCCTTTTGAGGCACAAGATTTATTATTTAAATATCAAAAAGAAATTGATATTAAAATGGTTCCTTTCAACTTTATGGTATATGTTCCTTCTAAAAATTTATATAAGAGCATAGATGAAATAGTTGAAAATGAAGACTATAAAACCATTTCCGGGACAGAACTGAGAAATATTTTGAACAACGGTGAAAAGATACCGGACTGGTTCACTTACGCTGAGGTATCTAAAGAATTAATTAGGTCGATGCCCCCTCTCAGTAAAAGAGGCTTCACAATATTTTTCACTGGCCTTTCAGGATCTGGAAAATCTACTATTGCGAACGGAATTCTAACCAAACTACTTGAGGAGGGAAGCAGACCTGTAACACTTCTAGATGGGGACATTGTAAGGACTAAACTATCTAGCGAACTTGGTTTTTCCAAAAAACACCGATCAATTAATGTTCAGAGAATTGGATATGTTGCCAGTGAAATAACAAAAAATGGCGGAATCGCCATATGTGCACCAATTGCTCCTTATAAGAGGGACAGGGATATAAATAGAAGGGTAATTTCCCAACTAGGAGGCTACATTGAAGTTTATATAAATACGCCCCTTAGTAGCTGTGAAAAGCGTGATTCAAAAGGTTTGTATAAGTTAGCTAGGGAGGGCAAAATAAGAAAATTTACCGGGGTATCAGATCCATATGAGAAGCCCGAAAATCCAGAAATAGTTATAAATTCAAATGGCTCAGTTAAGCCAGAGATATTGGTAAAGAATCTTTATAATAAACTTGTGGATATTGGATATTTAAAAGCATAGTATGATGGATTTTATAGATTTAAAAAAACAGCAAAGCCGGATACGGAAAAAAATTGAAAAAAGAATAAAATCAGTTTTAGATCATGGTAAATATATTCTTGGCCCTGAAGTTTTAGAACTAGAAGCGAAATTAGCTAAATATGTTGGCATTGAACATTGCATTTCTTGTTCCTCAGGTACAGATGCATTGTTGATACCTCTGATGGCCAAAAATATTGGCCCTGGAGACGCTGTTATAACTACACCATTCACATATATAGCTACAGCTGAGGTAGTTTCGTTAGTTGGCGCTGAACCTGTTTTTGTCGATATATATCCTGAGACCTATAACATAAACCCTGAGGAAGTTGAAAATGCAATTCAACATGCGGAAAATAAAGGTCTCAAGCCTAAAGCGATTATTGGGGTTGACTTATTTGGTCTGCCGGCTCGCTATCGGCTGTTAGAAAAAATAGCTAAGAAAAATAAATTATTTTTAATAGAGGATGCCGCACAGGGATTCGGAGGAAAAATTAGGAATAGAAAAGCTGGTTCGTTTGGCGATGTTGCTTCAACCAGCTTCTTTCCCGCCAAACCACTTGGTTGTTATGGTGATGGTGGAGCAATTTTTACTAATGATGCAATATTAGCCGAAAAAATGAGATCAATTAGGGTACATGGTAGTGGAATAGATAAATACGAAAATATAAGAGTTGGCATAAATGGTAGGCTTGATACAATACAGGCAGCTGTATTGTTAGAGAAGCTGAGTATTTTTGACGAAGAGATTATACTCCGTAATAAAGTTGCTGATTACTATAGTGAAAATCTGGATGTGAAGCTTAAAAAACCATTCTGTCCCGATCAGTACACCTCTTCATGGGCACAATATTCAATCTTAGCCGATTCAAAATCGTCAAGGGAAAAAATTATTTTAAAGTTAAAAATGTCAGATATTCCTAGTATGATATATTATAAAATCCCGTTACATTTACAAGAAGTATATAAAAAGTTAGGATATAAAAATAGCGACTTTCCTAATTCTGAATCCGTTGCTGAGCGAATATTTTCTATACCAATGCATCCGTATTTATCAATTATTGACCAGAACAAAGTTCTAGATACATTAAATGAATAGTGAATTTACAAAGAACACTTTTAATCGAATTATTTATTGAGCTGACTATATAGAATTATAATAATGAAGTATGCTGTAACAGGAGGTCTTGGCTTTATAGGTAGTCATCTAGTTGAAAAATTATTAAAAGGGGGGCACGAAGTTTTAATCATAGATAATTTAGGGTCATATGAAACTGAACAGAGAGTAGAGGGGGGATTTATAAAGCAGCTTAAAAGAATTGGAAATTTTAGTATTTTGGAAAAAGATGTGAGTAAAATAAAAGATTACTCTATATTTAAGGGCATAGATACTATGTTTCATCTTGCGGCTTTACCAAGGGTGCAGCCATCCATAATTGATCCAATTAAATATCATAACACTAACGTGAATGGCACTCTAAATATGCTAATAGCATCTGTAAAGTCAGATATACGGAGATTTGTCTTTTCTTCGTCGTCCTCCGTTTATGGCGAAGCAAAAAAGGTACCAACCTCTGAATCTTCCGATTTAGTTCCAAAAAGTCCATACGCGTTGCATAAAATAATTGGTGAACAATATTGTCAATTATTTGAATCCATTTATGATATAAGTACCGTATCTTTAAGATATTTTAATGTATACGGAGAGAGGCAGCCACTCAGTGGGGATTACTCGCTAGTCATGGGAGTATTTGCTGACCAAATTATGAAAAGTAAACCACTGACAATTAACGGAGATGGTGAACAAAAAAGAGACTTTGTTTATGTGGGTGATGTTGTTGAGGCAAATATTTTATCCTCAGCACTTGAAAATAAAGATGTAAATATTTTTAACATAGGATCAGGTACCAATTGTTCGGTAAATGAGATAGCAGATCTACTTGATAATAAGCTGCCACGCATAAATAATCCCCCAGTGATAGAGCCTCGAGAAACTTTAGCAGATATAAACAGTGCCAAAAAAGTATTGAATTGGGAGCCAAAAACTTCTTTGAGTAGGTGGGTAAAAGATTATAAAAAACATTTAGGTATAAATAGTTAGTAACCAAAACATTAATAAAATATTAGATCATCTTCATAAAGTAAAATAATTCATATAATAATGTGCTTCATAAACGTTCATCTTCGCTACATTTTTCAAAAAAATATTTATGTCAATTTTAAATAGAATTTGTGTCATAGGAACAGGTCAATGGGGCAAAAATCATGTTTCAACCTTATACAGTTTAGGGGCATTAGCTGGGATTGTGGAATTAAGTGAGCAGGTACGAAATAAATATAAAAAAAAATATCCAAACTTAAATTTTTATTCAAAAGTGGAAGATGCAGTGGCAGATGATATTTTTGATGGTTTTACAATTGCCACACCGGCTGAAACACATTATGAAATTGCCAAATGCATTATTGAAGCTGGCAAGCCTTTATTAGTAGAAAAACCATTAACTCTTTCCATACGAGAAGCAGAAAAACTTGCTGAACTATCAAAACTTAATAATGTTGCACTTATGGTGGGCCATGTACTTCTATTTCATCCCGCTATAAAAAAAATAAAAGAAATAATCAATGGTAATAGAATCGGAAAAATTCAATACATATACAGTAATCGATTAAACCTAGGACAGGTAAGAACTGAAGAAAATGTTTTTTGGAGTCTTGCTCCTCACGATATTGCTATATTTCAATACCTGATTGAGGAATATCCTAAAAAGGTTAGTTCTACTGGTAGCTCTTTTTTACAGGCTGGTATTCAAGATTTAACTATGACACACTTAAAATATAACAATGGAATAGAGGGGCATATTTTTGTTAGCTGGCTACATCCATTCAAAGAACACCGTTTAGTAGTTGTTGGTTCAGAGGGCATGATCACTTTTGAAGATTCTGTTAAGGAAAAACCTTTAAAGATTTATTCAAAAAAATTTGATTTTCATAACGGTATACCAGAAAAAGTAGATGGACCAGTTGAGCTAGTCCATTTTGAAAATAAGATGCCTCTTACCGCAGAGATGGAATATTTTATTGAAAACCTCAAAAACAAAGATTTTAAAACCGCTAATATTTACCATGCTTTGGATGTAATTAAAATTCTTGTTGAAGCTAGTGAGCAAATAAATTGAGTTTAAAGAAAAAATATTTCGTACATGAATCCTCTTATATTGATGATAATGTAGTTGTTGGTGATGGTACAAAGATATGGCATTTTTCACACTTGCAATCTGGATCAAAAATTGGCAAAAATTGTTCAATTGGGCAAAATGTTAATGTAGGGAGTAATGTAAAAATAGGAAACAAAGTAAAAATTCAAAATAATGTATCCGTTTATGAAGGAGTAGAATTAGAAGACTATGTGTTTTGTGGCCCATCAATGGTTTTTACAAATATTAAGTTTCCTAGGTCTGAATTTCCTCAAAGGGAAAGCAATCTTTACGTCAAAACACTTGTTAAGAAATCTGCGAGCATAGGAGCGAATGCAACAATAATCTGTGGGGTTACAATTGGAGAATATGCCTTAATCGGTTCTGGAGCGGTTGTAACAAGAGATGTTCCTCCATATAGTATGGTAATAGGCAACCCCGGTAAGATTATAGGGAAGGTGGATAAAAAAGGCAATCGGGTCAGCTGAGAGTCAGACAGCAACTAAACTTTGCATGTAAATAAGATTAATTGAATTGACATAATGAGCATAAATCCAGAGAAAATAAATATTGCCGTAGTTGGTTTAGGTTATGTTGGTCTCCCACTTGCAGTTGAATTTAGTAGATATTTCAACTCAATTGGTTACGATCTCGATCCTCAGCGAATTGATGATCTAAAAAAAGGGTATGACAAAACAAATGAAGTCTCATCTAGTAAGCTACTGAATTTAGATAGATTACACTTTGCTCAATCGGCAGATGAAATTAAAGATTCAAATGTCTACATTGTCACTGTACCCACACCAGTAGATAAAAATAATAAGCCATTATTAAATCCATTATTAAACGCTAGTAGAATGATTGGAAAAATGATCAATCCGGGTGATACAATTATATATGAGTCTACAGTCTTTCCCGGAGCCACAGAGGATATTTGCGTACCAGTACTTGAAGCCGAATCTGGCTTGAAGTATAATGAGGGATTTCACTGCGGGTACAGCCCTGAAAGAATTAATCCTGGCGATAAAAAATATACACTCACCAATATTATTAAAATTACCTCAGGCTCTAACCCTGAAACTGCAGAATTTGTTGATTTCCTTTACAAAAAAATCATTACTGTAGGAACATTTAAAGCTTCTTCAATTGCTGTTGCAGAAGCTGCAAAAGTAATTGAAAATACGCAAAGAGACGTTAATATCGCCCTAGTCAATGAGCTTGCTCTTATTTTTCATAAGTTGGGTCTTGACACAGGCGAAGTTCTTGAAGCCGCTGGTACAAAGTGGAATTTTTTAAAATTTTACCCTGGTTTAGTTGGCGGCCACTGTATTGGAGTAGACCCTTATTATTTGACACATAAAGCTGTCGAAGTGGGATATCATCCAGAAATGATTTTAGCAGGCAGGAGAATTAATGATAACATGGGGCAGTATATCGCAGAGAAAACAATTGCAGAACTTGTGAAGCAGGGCGTAAAGCCAACAAACGCGAAGATTGCCGTTTTTGGATTAACTTTTAAAGAGGATTGCCCAGATCTACGCAATACTAAGGTAATTAATATTATTGAATCTCTTAAGTCTTATGGTGGGAATGTGGCCGTCGTTGACAAGTGGGCAGACAGCGCTGAGGCCAAAAAAAACTATGATCTAGAGTTAATAGATATGAGGTCAATTATTAATTTTAACGTTGTCATTTTAGCAGTTAAACATGATTATTTTAGGAATATATCTGAAAAAAAATGGCAAGTAATATTAAAAGCTAATGGAATTTTAATTGATGTAAAATCAGTTTTTCCTAAGAGCACGTTCGAAAATTCTAGAATTCTTCATTGGAGGTTATAATTAACTATAATGGATAGGATCTTGGTAACCGGAAGTTCAGGATTCATTGGTATGCACCTTTGTAAGAGCTTACTGGAGGATAATGTCGAGGTTGCAGGGATCGATAATATGAATGATTATTATGATGTATCGTTAAAAAAATCACGTCTCAATGAACTAAAAACTTATAATAACTTTAATTTTTTTTGCATTGATATACAAAACAAAACTGAAATAGAAAAAGTTTTTAAAGATTTTAAACCTGAATATGTTGTGAACCTTGCAGCCCAAGCCGGAGTTCGATATAGTCTTAGAAATCCTCAGGTTTATATAGATACAAATGTACTAGGCTTCATAAATGTTTTAGAGTGTTGCAAAAATTTTAGTGTCAAGGGTCTAGTATATGCATCCAGTAGCTCTGTTTATGGCGGGAATAAAAAAATCCCTTTTTCAGTACAGGACAGAGTAGATAAACCTATATCTATTTATGCCGCGTCAAAAAAAGCAAATGAATTAATGGCTTATTCGTATAGTCATTTGTATAATTTAAAAACCACGGGCTTAAGGTTTTTTACTGTCTACGGACCTTGGGGGAGACCTGATATGGCCATGTATATTTTCACAAAGAAAATAAGTGAAAATTTACCAATTGATGTTTTCAATCATGGAAAAATGAGTCGGGACTATACTTTTGTGGATGACATAGTGGGAGGAATCAGAGCGAGTATATCAAAAAATTATAAGTGTGAAGTTTTTAATCTCGGCAATAGTCAATCAGAGGGATTGTTGGATATGATAAAAATAATCGAAGAAAATTTAGGTAAGAAAGCAATATTAAATTTGAAGGAAATGCAGCCTGGAGACGTAGAAACGACTTTTGCCGATATTGAATATTCAACAGAAATGTTAAAATATAAACCCACTACATGCATACATGAGGGTATTCCAAAGTTCATTTCGTGGTATAAAAAATATAATAAATATTAAATTTTTGATTACCCGATATTCGTAATCATAATTGGCCAGCAAGCTAACAATTCATCACTGCTTTATGACTGTTAGGCATCAAAATTGTAGGGTAGCTATTAATGGTAGCTTAGATATTTTATATTTTAATATCACTATATTACTTGGTAAAGCTTTTGCATAAATGATTCACTCCCTCCCCCAGAATCCAAGTTCGTCTATTATGAATATCGAAAACAAAATTAATGGTAGTTACTAAGGTAGTTGACATCTCTGTTGTTATTTGTAAATTTAAATGTCTTTAAAATCGTCATAAAGTTTTAATGATAATACAATAAGATATGAGCAGCATATATAGAAAAGGGAGAGATGGTTATTTTTACTATCAAACATATATTTATAACCCTGAGACTGGCAAAAAAAATAAGAGAATCTTCCATGCGTTAGGCACACAAGATGAAAATATTGCGATAAAAAAAAAGATAAAGTATGATGAGAAGTATGAAAAAAAAGAAAATAGTAAAGTAAATCATTATTGGTACAAAGAGAACAAAATTTTCAAAGCATTTTTAATAATTTCAGGGCTTCTTGGTTTACTTCATTTTACAATTGAGTCAAAAATATTTTTTACGTCAGATTTAATAAAAAACAACCTTGAACATAAAAAAAACTTAACTGAATATGATAAAAATGATAACATTGGAAAAGTTATGAATGACACAGATTCTGATATCGTTGGTACTATAAATAAAGATAGTAGCGACATGGCCAAAAATGAAAATAAAAATATAATTCAGAATGTTGAGAGACTAAGATCCATAGTCCCAAAGATCAAGATTCCAGAATTTGAAATTATGAGAATCGAGGAAATTTCTGGAGGATTTAATCAAATTAAAATCTTTGCAGTAATTAAAAGCCAAAACAATGCGAAAGCTCTAAATCGCTTGTCTGAAAAACTGGTTGAGCAATATTCACAATTTCAAAATGTTCTAATATGCTACTACAAGGATACTTCGATTGGTAGAAGTATTGCTTTAGGTAACACTAAAAATTTTTTACACGAAGATCAGAATGATTCCTGGCTTGCAATGGTCACCTTCAATCCCATTGAGGGATGGTACTTAGATCATAATCCTGGTGAATATTTCAAACGGAACTAAAAATGAAAATTATATTATATCAAATTCTTGCGTTAGCTATCGCCATTTGCCAAACCCCGCAGCAGATTCAACAAGCAAAAGATTACATAAGAAAGACAGGTATGAGCAAAGATCAGGCGAGAAAAGCTGCGATAGATCGTGGCTTTTCAGAAAAGCAAATAAATGATGTATTGGAGAATAATAAAAAAGCCACACCGTTGAATAGTATTAATGGTAGCCCTAATGAGGATTTAAATGCAGAGTTCAACAAAAATAATGAAATTCAAGATAATCCCATAACGAAAACAATAACTGAGGAACCTGATATTTTTGATAACACAGGAAATGAGGGTAGTTTCTTGCCGATAGTGAATGAGATGAACGAAGTTAATGAAATCATTCCCAATACCAATAATATTAGTGATCCAATTCCATATTTTGGCTATAATATTTTCCAAGGTGATCCAGAGTTGTTTCAAGCTACCTCTGTAGGTACAGTTGACCCAGATTATTTAATAGGTCCTGGAGATGAAATTATTATAACCTTATGGGGTGAAACACAGTTCAGACAGGTTTTTGAGGTAAACAGAGAAGGTTATGTTTTTATTCCTGAGATCGGGCAAGTATTTGTAAATGGTCTGAATTTAAATCTATTAGAATCGAAACTTTTTAGAGTTTTATCTCAAGCTTATGCTAGTTTAAATCCAAGCGGAAGGAAGGCAACAACATTTATGGATATAAGTTTGGGAAATTTAAGACCCCTCCGAGTACAGGTTTTAGGAGAGGTTCCGCAACCGGGTGCCTATACTGTTAGTCCCTCCGCAACGCTCTTTTCATCTCTTTATTATTTTAATGGTCCTACAACTTTAGGATCGCTTCGTGATATTAAATTAATACGTGGAGATAAAGAAATTGGTGGAATAGATTTTTACGATTACTTATTGACAGGCAGAAAACCTAAAGATCATAGATTGCAGTTAGATGATGTTATTTTCATACCTAAAAGAAAAAAAACTGTTACAATTAGCGGAGAGGTTGGTAGGCCTGGCATTTATGAACTTAAGCCTAATGAATCATTGAAAGATCTCATAGCGATATGTGGAGAATTGAATGTTACCGCGTATTTAGACAGGATACAGGTTGATAGAATAGTGCCATTTGATAGACGTGCTGATCTCGGGATGGATCGAATGTTGTCAGACGTTGACCTCAAATCAATAATTGACAATAATATTATTTTTGAATTACAGGATGGCGATATAATTAATATTTTTTCTGTCTTTGATCAGCTCCAAAATGTTGTTAGCATAAATGGATCAGTAACGAGGCCTGGAACTTATGATTTAGGAGACTCATTAAGCTTAAGCGAATTGATCATAAAAGCTGGAGGGCTTTTAGGTGATGCTTTTATGGAAAGAGTGGATATTGTACGTATTAAGCCCGATTTGAGTGAAGAGTTAATTAAATTTAATTTATCAGAGGTGCTATCTGGGCAATTTGATGATGTTTCGTTGAAGAGTCAAGACCAGGTTACCGTATATAGCACTGGTACTATGGTTCCTCCTTATTATGTATCAATTAATGGCCATGTAAAACGCCCGGGAAGATTCATTTTACAAGACAATATGACTCTTTATGATTTAATATTCAAAGGCAGGGGGTTTTTTGATGAAGAGTTTAAGAAACGCACCTATCTTGATCGTGCAGAGCTTATAAGGATCAAAAAAGATAGCGATGAAAAAGAAATAATACCCTTTAATTTGGAAATGGTTCTTGACAAAAAAGGTTTAGCTTCGTCTTTATTGTTACCTGGCGACGCAGTACGTGTATATAGTAAGTTTGAAATTGAGGGAGAGCCCAAATACATTTACTTGGAAGGATATGTCAAGGCTCCAGGCAGATATGAACTTTATGAAACGAATATGACAATTTATGATTTATTATTCAAAGGGGGAGGGTTTGATGATTTGGCATTTAAGGGTGGTGCTTTTTTAGATCGTGCTGACATTATACGATTTGAGAATGACTATATAAATAAGACCATAATACCATTTAATTTGAAAGAAATATTAGAAGATAAAAGTAGTGAAGTCAACCTACCTTTAAAAAATGGAGATGTAATTAGGGTGTATCCTAAATCAGTTTTCAAATCACAACGCTCAGTTTCAATAGGGGGTGCAATAAACAACCCTGGCAATTACGAATATAAATTAAATATGGGTGTAAAAGATTTGATACTTGAGGCTGGAGGTGTAAATGATGATGTATTTAATTATAGAGTTGAAATAGCAAGGTTAGACCCAAAAAATTTAGATGAAGACTTCTTTGCTGAGACAATAATTATCGAAATGGAAAATAATTACACAGTTGTTTCTGGCGAAACTAAAAATAATGAAAAGGCTATTTTACTGCAGCCTTATGATCATGTTTCAGTTCGTCCCAATCCATATTTTAATCGACAAAAAAAAGTGAGCGTTGTTGGTTCTGTATATTATCCCGGTGAATATGTGATTCGTAGTCCAGATGAAAGAATTAATTCAATTCTTGAACGTGCGGGGGGGTTGAGACCTAATGCCTATGCAATTGGGTCAGTTTTTCAGCGAAATAACCAAACCATTAGGTTAGATATATCACAAGTACTGAAAAAAAGAAAAAGTAAGCATAATATCATAGTTGAGGACGGAGACGTTATCATTATTGCAAATCATCCTAACATAATTGAGGTGCGTGGTGAGGTAAACTCTCCAGGTTTTTATAATTTCGATAAAGGGATTCGTATAAAAAAAGTAATTGATCAAGCAGGCGGTTTCTCAGCCAATGCTGAAAGAAAGAACGTTTATGTTCAATATCCGAATGGCAAGTCAAAGAGATATAAAAAATGGCTAAGTAATCCAAAGGTTTTAGATGGTTCAATAATTGTGGTTGGCAGAGAGAAAGAAGAGGAGCCATTTGATAGAACAAAGTTTGCCACTGAAATAACTTCTATTATTGCAAATATTGCGCAAGCATTGGCTGTTATTGTTCTGGCTAGCCCTAATTAGTAAACTAATATGGATTAATTTTAAATTGTTAGTTTAGCAAAATATAAAAGATTATTTAAAAAATAGTTTAATTATCTATAAATACTAGAAAATGCGGAATAAGAAACAGTTAAAAAATATTGAGCAAAATGGAATTTCCCTATCATGGATTTTCTTGATAATTGTAAAAAATCTAAATTTGATCTTGGTAACGCCTATTATCTTTTGCATAATAACGATTATCTATGTCACTTTTTTTGCGAAGCCAGTTTACATGTCAACAACAAAAATAATGTCGTCTGGCAGTGGCGGTGGTATTTCCGAAGCGGCCGGTCTGGCAAGACAATTTGGGATATCCTTGCCTAGTTCGGAACCAAAAAAAAACTGGATATACCCTGATATGATTTTAAATCGTGATTTAGCAAAAGTTTTGCTTCAGCGAAAATTTAACACTGATAGGTTAGGACCTGAAAAATCACTACTTCAAATTTATACTTACGGAAAAGAAAAGCCACCACCAGATAAGCGAGAAATAACCTATTTGGCAACTGACATGTTGCTTTCCAATATAGTCCACACTGAGGATCTAACCACTGGAATCCATACTTTAAGTATTAAAGCATCAGAGGCTGGTCTTGCAAAAGATTTAGTTACTGCCTTCATAGAAGAACTTGACTCACATCAAAGAAATTACAATAAGTCAGTTACGAGTAAAACGCGCCGGTTTATTGACGAAAGGATAATCGCTATTAGGGAGGAATTAGAGGCATCGGAGGAGGTTTTGCGAGAATTCACAACCAGAAATAGGAGAATTGAGAATTCTCCACTGCTATTACTTGAACAGCAACGTCTCGCAAGAGAAGTTACAATGCTCACTGGAGTGTACACATCCTTGAAGCAGCAACTAGAAACCGCAAAGATCGAAGAGGTTAAAGATTCTGATTATGTGGTGGTAATTGAGGAACCTCAAGCGCCCATAAATAGAATATTTCCCAAAAAAAGAAAAATGGTAATAATTTCCGGAGTTCTAGGGATAGTTGTAGGAATATTTATAGGATTATTAAGCGATTTCATCTTTGCTGCGATAAAAGATGAGAAAGATGACTTGAAATATGGAATGAAATTATTAAGAAATAAAATTTCAAAAACTCCTACATGGGATAGATAATATAGACTGTCATGGGAAGAAAAGAACCAGTTGTATACATTGGATTGAGTGCAGACCTAGTACATCATGGGCATTTAAAAATTTTAGAGGCTGGGAAAGATCTTGGTTTCGTAATAGTTGGACTACTAACTGATGAGGCTATTGCTAGTTATAAGCGTCTGCCATTGCTTCCTTTTCAAAATCGAAAACTAATCATTGAAAATTTAAAAAGCGTAGATGAGGTAATTGCCCAAGAGACCCTTGATTATGAGCCCAACCTAAGAAAGATAAAACCAGATTATGTTGTGCATGGTGATGATTGGAAGACGGGCATTCAAAAAGAAGTCAGAGAGAAAGTAATTGGCACTATTTCTGAGTGGGGAGGAAAATTAGTTGAGCCTGCATATACTAAAGGAATATCCTCCACAGATTTGATTAATGAAATAAAATCAAGGGGTGTAACACCTGGGCATAGGATGAAAACTTTACGAAGACTTATCCATGCTAAACCAATTGTGCGAATTTTAGAAGCTCATAATGGTTTGACTGGTCTGATCGTTGAAAATACAAGTGTTTTGAAAAATGAAGAAGTGCGAGAGTTTGATGGTATCTGGATGAGCAGTCTCACAGGGTCTACTGTTAAGGGTAAGCCTGATACTGAATTAGTCGATTTTTCATCAAGATTTTTGACTATCGAGGAGATACTTGAAGTTACAACTAAACCAATCATTGTGGATGGAGACACGGGTGGTAAAATTGACCATTTCAAATTCAGAGTCAAAACTTTGGAGCGTTTAGGTGTATCTGCAATAATTGTTGAGGACAAAGTCGGTGATAAGAGGAATTCACTGTTCGGAACGGACGTCAATCAAAGTCAAGATTCGATTGAAAATTTTTCTAGAAAAATAGAAGAAGGTAAAAAAGCTCAAATAACATCAGAATTTATGATCATTGCCAGAATTGAAAGTCTAATACTAAAAAAAGGCATGGAGGATGCTATCAAGCGAGCGCTGTCATATATTGATTCAGGTGCGGATGGTATAATGATTCATAGCAAACAAAAAGACATTAAAGAGATCGAGGAATTTTGTATTCGTTATAGGGGTTTTGAGAAACGTGTGCCACTTTTTGTTGTGCCCTCTACTTACAATTACATAACTGAAGAAGCCTTGCAAAACTTAGGTGTAAATGTAGTTATATACGCCAATCATTTACTTCGTGCTGCTTATCCTGCAATGCTAAATACTGCAGAAAGCATATTGAAAAATCATAGGGCTTACGAAGCCTCCAATGAAAATTGCATGTCCATAAAAGATATAATTAATTTAATACCATATAAATTTTGATGGCAGTAAAGCCAAAACAATTTCTCAATTATTTATTCGAGTATAAAGTAGACAACTTTTTTGGCGTACCTGACTCGCTATTAAAAGAGCTTTGCCTATGCATTGATGATAGTGTGCCAAAAAATCAACACATAATTGCAGCAAATGAAGGTAATGCTATAGCTATTGCAGCTGGCTATCACCTTGCCACCGGTCGCATCCCGCTTGTGTATATGCAAAACTCTGGATTAGGCAATGCAATAAACCCACTATTATCTCTTTGCGACAAAGATGTTTATAGTATACCGCTTTTGTTAATGATTGGATGGCGGGGAGAAATAAAATCTAGTGATGAGCCCCAACATAAAAAACAAGGAAGAATTCAAATAGATTTATTAAATGTTTTAGAAATACCTTATGTAATCATATCTGGGAATGATAGCAAAATCGAAAACAAATTAAATCAAATTATGGCACTCACATTGGAGGAGCAATGTCCAGTTGCTATTTTGGTTAGAAAAGATACCTTTGCTGAATACAAATCAACACTCATGCCTGCTTATAATGAATCTTTGAAAAGAGAGAGAGTTATTGATATAATACTCAAAAATATTCCAAATAATTCAGTTATTGTATCAACAACAGGAAAAACATCGCGGGAAATTTACGAGATAAGAGAAAAAAATAGTCAAATGCATTGTCAAGATTTTTTGACAGTGGGGTCTATGGGGCATTGCTCCTCAATAGCTCTGGGTATAGCGATGAATAAAAGCAATAAAAAAATAATATGTATCGATGGAGATGGATCTTTGATAATGCATCTAGGTATTTTATCAACAATAGGGATGTTACAACCAAGTAATTTCTATCATATTTTAATCAATAATAAAGTTCATGAATCTGTTGGCGGCCAAGAAACATCAGCTAAATTCATTAGCATTCCATCTTTGGCTAGGGCAACTGCTTACAAAAAAGTGATATCGGTTGATAATGAGGATTCTTTAAAACATGCAATTGTTACATTTTTAGATACAAAGGGCCCTAACTTTTTGGAAGTTGTTGTTAAACCCGGGTCAAGAAAAAATTTGGGTAGACCAGTTATCAAACCAGTAGACAGCAAGCAGGCCCTGATGAATTTTTTAAAAAAAGTATAAAAGTAAATTTATGTATAGTAACCCAGTAAAGGTAATTATTAGTGATGACTGGATTGAAGATTGTTTTAGATATCAAAGGTCACTGAGAATGCAAAAACCAATAATAATCACATCCCAAGGAAGTGTTGAACGGAACCGATTATCTAAAACATTTAAAGGGATAACAATTTTTAGTGAAGTTAATTCTGACCCAACATCTGAAAGTTGTCAAAATGCAATAGATATTTTAGATTTATCAAAATTTGACGGAGTCATTGCAATTGGTGGTGGTTCTGTAATGGATACTGCAAAAGTATTGAAAGCTGTGATGAGTTCTAAAATAACTAACCTAAAAAAGTTAATGGATCTCTCTAACTTTAAAGAATCAAAAAAAGTACCAAGTATATTTATTCCCTCCACTCATGGAACAGGAAGTGAAGTAACAAAATGGGGTACTGTTTGGGACTTGTCTGAGAAGAAAAAATATTCAATCTCGCACGAAATACTTTATCCGGATATTTCTATACTAGATCCAAGTATAACTCTATCACTGCCACTAAAATTTTCATTAATTACCACCTTAGACGCGCTAAGTCATAGTTTCGAGGCTATTTGGAATAAGAATAACAACAAAACTTCAACTTCCTACGCGATAGAAGCCATAATATCAATTTTAAAAAATGTCGAAGCGTTCAAAGCCAACCCATCTGATTTAAAATTAAGGAAAGAGCTACTCATTGCATCCAAGAATGCTGGGATGGCATTCTCAAATACAAAAACTGCAGCAGCTCACTCGATTAGCTATCCCCTTACTATCCATTATAATATTCCGCACGGCATTGCGTCATCAATGAGTCTAATACCCTTGCTTGAAATTAATAGAGAAGCTATTCAAGAATCATTAGAAGAAATTTATAAGAGAATGAGAATCAGTCACTCACAGCTGGTACAAATGATTGAATTAATCCCTAATAATGTTCTACCATACAGTTTAAGTGAATGGGGTATTTCTAAAGATAGTATTAGTCAATTAATAAACGATTCTTTCACCAAAGGACGCATGGATAATAATATCATAGATTTGGATAAAAATCATTTAAAACACATCTTTAACATGATGCACGATTGAAAATGAAGAAGAATAGTATAAAAATATTTTCTGCTGAAGAATTACGAACAAGGAATGACGGACTTGTAATAATTAAGGAAGCATTTGAGGAACTAGGGATTGATTTTTTTTTAATGATGGGTATTTTGCTCGGAGCAGTAAGAGAAAAAAACTTTATAAAATGGGATTGGGATGTTGAGTTAGGGATATATGTTGATTCAATAATTAATAGAGTGGGTGAAGTCCAAAATGTTTTCAAAAAATATAATTTTAAAATACTAATCGTAGATCAATCTTATGAAGGTTTTAAAATCAATCTATTTTATAAAGAAAATAAATATACTCTTTGGGGTTTACACTTTGATAGTAAATGGCTAAAGCGTAAAACTTACAGGTTTCCAAAAAAATATTTCACCGATCTTGCCGAGATAGTTTTCCATGATAAAGTTTATAAAATCCCAAATAATCCTGAAGAGTTACTTACATACATTTATGGAGACTGGGAAACTCCCATTGTCTCTAACGAAAAGAAATCTTACTTGAATAGAAGAGTCTTTAACAAGGGAAAAATTATCAATAGGATAATTAACAGAATAATTAATTGAGAATACAAAAAGATTTCAACTAATGATTAGGAGCTAAAAAATAAAAAAGATATTAGTCACGGGAGGCACTGGTTTTATCGGTTCACATTTAGTAGAGTTGCTACACAAGGAGGGTTATAATGTGGTTGCATTTGATCGCTATAATCCAAATAATAGTTGGGGCTGGTTGGAAAATTCAATTCACAAAGATGAGCTACAAGTAGTTCTTGGTGATATAAGAGACTATGACTCCGTTTATAAAGCATCATCTGGCTGCGATACTGTGATACATCTCGCAGCACTTATTGGTATTCCATATTCATACATATCACCATTAGCGTACATTCGTACAAATATTGAGGGAACCTACAATATTTTGGAAGCTGCAAAAAAACATGAATTTGAAAACATAGTTATAACTTCTACAAGTGAAACTTACGGGACAGCTCAATTCATACCGATAAATGAAGATCATCCTCTCGTTGGGCAATCACCATATTCTGCTTCCAAAATTGCAGCTGACCAATTAGCTATTAGCTATTATAAATCATTTAATATGCCAATCAAAATAGCTAGACCTTTTAATACCTATGGCCCTAGACAATCTAGTAGGGCAATTATACCTACAATTATATCCCAACTTCTAGCTGGGTATAATGTATTAGAGCTAGGTAGCTTATCACCAACCAGAGATTTAACCTACGTATCAGACACCTGCGATGGGTTATTGGAAATATGTAAATCAGAAAAATTATTCGGTGAGGTAACAAATATTGGTATGAACTCGGAAATTGCAATCGGTGATTTAGCAAAATTAATAGCAAAAATTATAGGTGTTAATAACTTATCAATAACTTCATCATCTAAACGTATCAGACCAAAAAATAGTGAAGTTGAAAGGCTTGTCTGCGATAACTCAAAGTTAATAACTAAAACCTCGTGGAGGCCTCAAAATATTTTAGAGAAAGGTATCACTAAAGTGATAGATTGGATGAAAATAAGAGAGAATTTAGAAGTTTATAAGGCTATGCGTTATAATGTATAAAATACCACTTTCTTCACCAAAATTAAGCGGTAACGAATGGGATTATGTAAAGGATTGCATTGACTCAGAATGGGTATCCTCTGCGGGCAAGTACGTTGAATTATTTGAAACATGTATTGCTGATTTCGTTGGGAGCAGATATGCTGTTGCGTGTGTAAATGGGACGTCAGCACTTCAGATTAGTTTAAGAATTGCGGGAGTTTTGCCCGGCCATGAAGTTATAGCTCCCTCATTGACTTTCATAGCACCCATAAACGCTGTTTCTTATAATGGTGCAATTCCTGTTTTTATGGATGCTGATCTTTATTACAATATGGATATCGAAAAAACAATCCACTTCATTAAGAAGGAAACCGTGTTCAAAAACGGAAGCACCTACAACAAAGCTTCAGGTCGCAAGATATCTGCGATAATTCCCGTGCACGTTTGGGGTAATGCTATTTGCTTTGACGATTTATCCATATTGTGCAGGGAGAGGAATATCAATGTTATTGAAGATGCTAGCGAAAGTTTAGGCTCATTTTACAATAGTGGCTCATTCAAAGGGCGACATACAGGGACTGTAGGTAATTTGGGCTGTATATCTTTTAATGGTAATAAAATTATTACCTCTGGGGGCGGTGGTATGATTATCACTGATAATGAAACTTTGGCTAATAAAGCAAGATACCTTACCACTCAGGCAAAAGACAATTCAACTTATTATGTGCATAATGAAATTGGATTTAATTTTAGAATAACTAATATTCAAGCTGCTTTGGGCTTAGCTCAGCTCGAACAGTTGCCTCAATTCCTAAAAAGGAAAAAAGAAATACACCATTATTACAAATCTTGTTTAGAATTAATCACAGGTATTGATCTTGCAGCGGTACCAAGTTATGCGGATAATAATCATTGGATGAACGTAATACGTATCGACAAAAAAACTCATCCTAAAAGCAAAGTGCAATTATTGGAATATTTAATTCAGAAGGGAATAGAGGTTAGGCCAGTATGGAAGCAAAACCATTTGCAAAAACCCTATATTAACAATCAAGGTTATAAAATAGAGATGGTAAATCATTTGGTCAAAAATAGTTTATGTATACCATCATCAGTTGGTTTAAGCAATGAAGATATTGATAGCATTATAAAAGAATTAAATGAATGAAATACTAGTTATTGGTGGTGGCGGTCATGCAAAATCATGCATTGATGTAATAGAGAGTTCTAAAAAATATAAGATAGCTGGTCTAGTATGTGAGAGCATAAGTGAAAAAATTCAATATCCAGTACTTGGTAATGATAGTCATTTACAAGACTTAAGAAAAAAATATGATTACGCAATAATAGGTATTGGTCAAATTCAATCACCTGAGCAAAGAATAAGTGCTTTTAATTTAGTAAATGATCTAGAGTTCAAATTACCTTCAATCATTTCACCTTATTCATACTTATCAAAATATGCTACAATTGGCAAAGGAACAGTTTTGTTCCACTTTGCTGTTGTCAATGCTAATGCGTGCGTAAAAGATAACTGCATAATTAATACCAAAAGTTTAGTAGAACATGACTCAATGGTTTCAAGTCATTGTCACATTTCTACAGGTGCAATATTAAATGGTGGCGTTAATATTGGAGAGGGAAGTTTTATCGGTAGTGGTGCCATCGTACGAGAGTCTGTAGATGTTGGCAGTAATTGCACTATTGGTGGCGGTGTTTTCGTTAAAAAAAATGTAAAATCAAATCAAGTTGTTAAAAAGTGAATCCCAATAGACCTACCATCATTGCTGAGGCTGGCGTTAATCATAATGGCTCAATTAAAATTGCAAAAAAAATGATTGATATTGCAGCGAAAGCAGGCGCTGATTATGTAAAATTTCAGACATTTAAAGCTAATTTATTAGTGACAAAAAATGCTTTGAAAGCAAACTACCAGAAAAGATTATCTGATAATAAAAATGAATCGCAATTCAATATGCTGCACAAACTAGAATTGAGCTACCAGGATCATGTCAACTTGATAAAGCACTCTAAAAAAAGACGGATTAAGTTCCTTTCAACACCATTTGACAATGAAAGTGTTGAGCTATTGTCAAAACTTAGAATGAAAATTTTCAAAATTCCATCCGGTGAGATCACTAATCTGCCATACCTAAGAAAAATTGGTTCCCTAGGTAAACCAATTATACTTTCAACGGGGATGTCAGAATTGGACGAGGTAAAAAATGCTTTAAATATAATTTTAAAAGCCGGTTCCAGGCTCGGAGATATCATCGTAATGCATTGTAATACTGACTATCCAACTCGCATGCAAGACGTTAACCTAAAGGCAATGCTTACATTGCGAGATCAATTGGGTGTATCAGTTGGGTATTCAGATCACACACTTGGAATTGAAGTTCCAATCGCCGCAGCTGCGATGGGGGCAAAAGTTATCGAGAAACATTTCACTCTTGACAGGTCTATGAAAGGACCCGATCATGCTGCTAGTATAGATCCAGTAGGATTAAAAAACATGATAGGATCAATTCGAAATGTTTCAATGGCTCTAGGCAGTGGCATAAAAGCTCCAACTAAAAGTGAATTAGAGAATATTACCACTGTTAGAAAATCTATTTTAGCCAAAGTTGAAATTAAAAAGGGACAAATATTTTCTGAAAAAAATTTAACCGTTAAAAGACCTGCAGATGGATTATCACCCATGGAGTGGGATAATTTAATTGGAAAAATATCAAATCGAACGTACAAAGTTGATGAGCCAATCGATAAACAATAAACTTAATGAAAAAACTTTAGTTATAGATCTTGACAAAACACTATTGAAAATTGATCTATTTAAAGAAGCGTTATTGAGATCTTTGTTATTAAACCCTTTTTATTTTTTTAATTCTATTCGTCGTTTATTGAAAAGTAAAGCAAGCGCAAAACATTATTTGGCAAAAAAAATTAGCTTGGATATTTCAAGCTTACCCTACAACTCAAGAGTCATCGAATTAATTAACAGTTATAAAAAGGATGGTTATAAAATCATTCTTGCAACAGGTGCTACTGAAAAAGTAGCCAATGATATCTCTTCCTATCTGGGCATTTTTGATAAAACTATAGCATCAAGTAAAAATTTTAATAACGTTGGACCTAATAAACTTAAATCCTTAAAAAAAATAATTTTTGATAACTTTATATATATCGGTGATTCTAAAGAGGATTTGCCAATTTGGTTACATTGTAAATATGCAATAATCGCAGGTAATAAAAAGTCACTTCAGAAAAATTTAGAATCCAATGGTGTTAAAATAATAAGGGTAATCAAAAATAAAAGTCATTTCATGAAAAACATTATTAAAGAGCTGCGTGTTCATCAATGGGTTAAAAATTTGATTTTATTTATACCAATTTTTACAAGCCATACATTTTTAGAATCTGGATTTCTCATTAATACTATCAAAAGTTTTATTTCATTTTCACTTCTTGCCTCTAGCATTTATTTATTTAACGATATTATAGATTTAAATCATGATCGAAAACATCCAAAAAATAAGAAGAGGCCAATAGCTTCTGGTGAAATAGATATTCTCTTAGCCTATATTGTCTTTATTAGTTTACTTTTGATCGGTTTTTACATTGCCTATGGTTTAGGTTTCAATTTTTTCTCATTAGTCCTAGCGTATATTTTACTGAACTTGTTTTATTCATGTTGGCTTAAAAAGATTATAATTCTTGATGTCATATTGCTGATGTCATTTTACACTTTGCGATTAATAGGTGGGCATATCCCAAATGGTATACCATTGTCGCCATGGTTGCTATCGTTTACTATTTTTCTTTTTTTTAGTTTAGGTTTATTAAAGCGTTATGTTGATACAATTACTATGCAAAAAAATGATGAAAAAATTCTGGCTGGTCGAGGATACACTGTTAATGATAAAAATATTCTCATGGCACTTGGATCTGGTAGTGGATTAATTTCTGCATTAGTTTTAATTCTCTATACGGGCTCTCAACAAGTTCAAACACTTTATAATTCGCCAATGATTCTTGTTGGATTAGCACCTATATTACTATTTTGGATAAGTAGATTGTGGCTCATAGCTTCTAGAGGTTTTATAAATAGTGATCCCGTTCTTTTTGCCATAAAAGATTTTACTACATATCTAGTTGTATTTTGTTTTTTTGTAATATTGGTTCTTTCAAAGTTTTCTTAGTATAAAATGTTAAATAATACTTACAAATTATTTGTTCAGAAATACCTCAACACAAAAAATGATTATGGCAAGGATTCTCATTTGGCAAAGGATATGGTTAGCAAAAGGATGGATATCCAACAATCTTTGATGCCTGACTATCTTGGTTTTGGAATTAAATGCACAACATTCCTTTTTATGATTCAAATGTTTTTAAGAAAGCTCATTCTTAACCAGAATGAAATTCAAATCATAAATAGTAATAGACACTCTAATTTTTCTTTTTTCAAAAAACTAATAAGGTTTCATGATAGCATTTATGAAATCGCAAATGTTAATGAAAAAATTGATTATAAACGTTCATACAAATCACGAAAAATGGACAATAAACAATATGATTATATAGTTGTAGGTTCAGGGCCAGGTGGTTCAGTATGTGCTAGAGAAATTCAAAAAGCTGGTCTCAGTGTTTGTGTTTTGGAAAGTGGTTATGATTTTAGTGATTTTGAAGTTGAGGAATTTTCTTACAACCAAATGCTAAATCAATATAAAAATGCTGGAATAACAACTACTTTAGGAGGCATTAATATTACCTATGTTGAGGGAGAGACAGTTGGTGGTGGTAGTGAAATAAACAGTGGGTTATATCACAGAACGCCAAAAAATATTTTAGAATATTGGAAAAAAAAGTTTCATTTTATCGATTCTAAGCATGACAGCATCATGGATTATTTTCCAATTATTGAAAAAAAGCTTTATATAAGTTATTTCCCAAAAAATAAAATACCTAAGGCTTCAATAAAATTAAAAGAAGGTGCTAAAAATTTAGGATGGGAAGTACAAGAAGTTCCTCGCTGGTTTAAATATGCATCAGATGGCTCATGCGATGGCCAAAAGATGACCATGTCAAAAACTTATTTGAAGGAATATATTGATAAGGGTGGTACGATCCAAGATCAGGCAAAAGTGCAAGAAATAAAAAAAATCAACGAGTATTGGCAAGTTGATTTTAAAACTCCAAATGGTAAGAGGAATGTAAAAGCAAAAAATATAGTATTATCTGCAGGAACAATCGGTACCGCTCAAATATTAAAGTCCTCGGGGCTGTCAAAAAATGCCGGGAAAACATTTAAAATGCATCCCACAATAAAAGTAGTCGCATTATTTGATGAAAAAGTTAATGAGGACAATATGGGAGTTCCGGTACATCAAGTTAAAGAGTTTTCTCCAGATTTTAGTTTTGGATGTTCGATTAGCTCTAAGCCATATTTAAAGGTGGCAATGCTTGATCACTATGAAAGCTTTGGGATAGTTGAAGAAAAATGGGAGCACATGGCAATTTATTATTGCATGATTGTTCCTGAGGGAAGTGGAACAATAAAAAAATTACCGTTCTTTAGGGATCCATTTGTCCGGTATTCATTGACAAAAAATGATAAAATAACACTTGCGAGAGGATTAAGAGAACTCTGCAGGTTGCTAATTTCTGCTGGTGCAAAAACTCTTTACCCTTCCATTAATAGATCACCGATAATTTCAACCTTAAATGATTTAAATCTGCTTCCAGAGTGCATTGAATCATTAAAAACAAACTTAATGACAGTACATCTGTTTTCTTCGTGCCCAATCGGAGAGCGAAAACAATTGTGCGTCGCAGATTCCTATGGAAAAGTCTTCGGACATGATGGTTTATACATATCAGACTCGAGCATTCTTCCATCAGCCCCCGGAGTTAATCCACAAGGATCAATTATGGCCTTATCTCATAGAAATATTAAGAGAGCTCTTGAAAACCAATGATCTTTATTACTGGTGCAAATGGGTGGCTGGGCTTGAACTTAGTGGAAGCAATTACCTCAGGGAAAACAGAAAAATGGGGATTAGAAACAGACGAAATATATGCTTTAGTTTTACCAGGAACTACGAAGAATAAACTTTTAGATATTTCCAAGCATATTAACATTATTGAGGGGGATTTAACAAAAAAAGATGATATTGTTCGTTTTTTAAATCCATCAAAAGATGGCAGCAGAATATTCCACACTGCTGGTGTTATACACCCGAAGAGAGTTAAGGAATTTTACCATATTAACCGGGATGGCACAAAGAATTTACTTGAGGTTGCCTCAAAAATATCTGTTGGCAGGGTTGTTATAGTTTCATCAAACTCTCCTTGTGGTTGTAATACTGATAAAGAACACCTGTTCGATGAGGAAAGCCCTTATAATCCGTATATGAACTATGGTAAGTCTAAAATGGAGATGGAAAAAATTGCTAATTATTATTATAATAAAAACCTATTAGATATTGCCATAATCAGGGCCCCATGGTTCTATGGTCCTTTCCAACCTAAAAGACAAAAAACATTTTTTGAAATGATTCGTAAAGGGAATGCCCCAATAGTAGGCGATGGAGAAAACCGACGTTCGATGGTTTATACAGAAAATCTTGTCCAAGGTTTAATTTTAGCTTCAAGCAAAAAAAGTGCATCTGGAAAGACATATTGGATTGCAGATCAAGAACCTTACACCATGAATAAAATTGTTAACACAATAGAAAAATTATTAGCTGATGAATTTAATCAAAACTGTAAATACAGTCGTTTGAAACTACCCGGATTTATAAGCGACGCTGCAGAAATAGCGGATTATTTTATACAAAACCTGAACCTGTATAATCAGAAAATTCATGTTTTGTCAGAGATGAACAAAGAAATTGCTTGTTCTGTAAACAATGCCAGAAAAGAACTTGGCTATAAACCAGAGTTTGAATTGAAAAAAGGTATGTATAACAGTTTATTGGAGCTTTACAGATAAAATGAGAGCGCTGGTTACAGGAGGTTCTGGCTATTTTGGATCATTATTAATTAATAAGCTCATAAACAAGGGATTCAATGTCGGCTCTTTGGACATAAACAAGCCAGAGGTGTTATCATCAGAAGTTCCCTTCCATCAAGTAGATATCAGAGATTATAATGCCTTAAAGAAAAACCTTGCCGGATACGATTTAGTTTTTCACAATGTAGCTCAAGTGCCTTTAGCAAAAAATAAGACTTTATTTTGGGAAGTTAATGTGCAAGGCACAACTAATATTTGTAGAGCTTCCGTCGAAAATAATGTTAGGAAATTAATTTACACATCCTCTAGCGCAATTTATGGAATACCTCAATGTAATCCAGTTGATGAAAAAACTATACCAATACCTGGAGAATCCTATGGTAAAGCAAAACTAGAGGGCGAGAAAATATGTTTTGATTATCATAAAAAAGGTATTGATGTAGCTGTAGTAAGACCAAGAACGATTATGGGTCATGGTAGATTAGGAATATTTTCCATTCTATTTAACTGGGTAAGTGAGGGAATTAATATCCCCGTATTAGATGATGGTAAAAATATTTATCAATTTGTTCATGCTGACGATTTAGCTGAAGCATGTATTCTTGCATCAAAAAACAATAGTAAATATTCCTCCTATAACATTGGGGCAAGTGATTACACAACAATGCGGAAAACTCTTGAATCATTATGTGCATACGCTGGAACTGGTTCAAAAGTTTATTCATTACCATTAAAGCCAATAGAGATCGGTATGAATGTTTTTTCAAAACTTAATTTGATACCTTTAGGACATTATCATTCATTGATGTATGGAAGATCTCTATATTTTAATACATCTAAAGCAAAAGAAGAGCTAGGCTTTGAATCAAAAGTCACGACCAATGAAATGTTTTCTGAGAGTTATGAATGGTATTTAAAGAACATAAAGAATGAGAAACTAAACATCAAAGGCTCGAGCCATCAAAAGCCGATTAACCAAGCACTTTTGAGAATGTTTAAATTATTTTCATAGTATAAAGACAATTATAAACACCAATGAGCTTTAAAAACACATTAAAGAATATTTTAAACAATGATTCGGTTATAATCTGTACCATATATTTCTTCACATATGGATTACTAGCATTGAATAATGGTATTTATTGGGATGATTGGACATTTTGGGGAGTTTCCGACCAAGGCCTAAGGGAGCAGCTATTTGAAAATGGAAATGTTGGATTTTATTATATTTTCAGTTTTCTTTATAAACTTACTATTAGCCCGGTGCTAATAAGGATTATCATATTTTTTCTTTATCTTCTAACAACTTTCATAATCTATAATTTGTTAACAGGTTTAGAGTTTGTTTCCGAGAAGATGAGATTACTAATATCTCTATCTTATTTTCTTTTCCCAGTTAATTCAGCTAAAATAACTATATCATCATTTCCTTATGCACTATTGGTCTTTATCTTTTTCTTAGGATTTTACTTTCTAAACTTTTATCTAAGAAGCGGTTATTTCATTCATAGAGTTATATTTAGTATATTATTTTTCTGTTCGTTTTTATCGAACTCACTATTGGTGTTTTATCTAATACCTATCCTGTATTTTTTTTATTTCCATTACTCAAAAAAGAATTCGTTTCACAACTTGTTTAAAGTCTCTATGGAACATGTGGAGTTATTTATCTCACCTGTATTATTTTGGATTTTAAAGTCAAAATTTTTCAAACCATACGGTCTTTTTGAGGATTATAACCAAATTACTTTTCAAAAGGTTTTGTATGCTCCAATTATGTATTGCTTTTCATTTTTTTATAGCCTTTTTGAGCCAATTAATATATCAATCAACAAATCTATATCAATAATTTTGTATTCTCTGATAATTGCACTCGTTATTTATAGTTTGATAACATACAAAAACGACTATGTTGGCAACAAAAATGAAAAGCAATTTTTAAAAGTTTTTATGCTAGGATTAATTTTGTTTTTTTGCGGAGTATTTGCTTATAATGCTGTAGGGCAGCAACCGCGCCTAAACGATTGGTCTCATAGGCATCAGCTCTTGGTACCTCTTGGCGCAAGTTTTATCTTGTTTTTTGGTTTAAAAAGCATATTTTTAAAACTACAGTTTTCTAAGGGCTTGGAGAATTTCATATATTCTTTTATAATTGCGGGATTTATTATAACCAATGTAAATATATTTCTGAGTTATCAGAGAGATTGGTATAAGCAATTATCATTAATACAACACTTTAAAGAGAGTGATGTGTTAAGAAAGAACACATCTTTTATTTTTATCAACAATACTAGAAATTTAGATATTACTCATAAAGGTTCAAAAAGAGATTATCGTTTTTTTGAGTACTCCGGACTTTTAAAGTACACTTTTGATAATGAAAATAGATTTGGAGTTGATAAAAGCAGATTAGATCTTTTTGGTATTGATAAATATCGTATTTTGAGCAACTATTCCTACAATAATATTTCAAATTATTCATTTAAAGAGTTCGATTATTACGTGACCATTGATAATGGAGACTATTTTCCGCAAGATAGATCTATTTTAAAACTAATGTTTATGAGTGCCTTTAAGCCAGAATACTTCAAAAACCGCATAAGAAGAATGGTTACCTTAGATTACAGAAAAGTTATTAATTAGAAGTTGAAAATTTTTAAAAATGCCAAGTAAAAAAATTTGTGTAGTAACTGGCACACGTGCTGACTACGGTCTTCTTCGATGGGTGATGGAGGGTATTAAAAAATCTGAAAAATTAGATCTGCAAATTATTGTTACTGGATCACATCTTTCACCACAATTTGGTCTTACTTATCACGAAATTGAAAACGATGGTTTTCTTATAAACAAAAAGATTCATATGTTAATCAGTTCAGATACTCCAGAATGCGTATCGAAATCTATGGGTATAGCTACCATAGGATTTTCAGATGCTCTGCAAGAATTAAACCCTGATTTACTTTTGGTTTTAGGCGATCGGTTTGAAATTTTTTCCGCCGCTGGAGCAGCAATGATTGCTAGGGTACCAATAGCTCATTTGCACGGAGGAGAATCAACAGAGGGGTCAATAGATGAAGCCATTCGTCATTCCGTTTCAAAAATGTCCCACCTTCATTTCGTTGCAACCGAAAAATATAAAAAACGTGTTATACAGCTTGGAGAACATCCAGATAGAGTTTTCAACGTAGGGGGATTGGGAATTGATAACATTAACAAATTAAACCTTTTAAGCAAGAATACTTTAGAAGATGAAATCAATTTTGAATTTGGTATTAAAAACCTATTAGTAACGTATCATCCTGAGACGCTGGAACATGATAAATCCAAGTTATATATGAAAGAATTGCTACATGTTTTAGATAGATTAAAGAATACAAAAATTATCTTTACCATGCCTAATGCGGATGCAGGGTATAGAGACTTATTTGAACTCATAAATAATTTCACTAAAAAACATACTCATTCTATCGCTTTTAATTCACTTGGTTACTTGAAATATTTATCATGCATTCAATTTGTTGATGGTGTTATTGGCAATTCTTCAAGCGGTATCATCGAGGTACCTTCTTTTAAAAAAGGAACAATCAACATTGGGGAACGTCAGCGTGGAAGAATAAAAGCCAGTAGCATAATCGATTGTGAAGCCAATCGTTTATCAATTTCGAAAGGAATCCAGACGCTTTATTCAGAAGATTTTCAAAACAATCTAGAAAATTTGGTCAATCCATATGGTAATGGAGGTGCAAGTAAAGCTATCACAAAAATCTTAGAAGATTTTCCTTTAAAAAATATTTTAAAAAAAGAATTCTATAGTTTGGATATAAAGTAAAAATATTACTTATCGGAACGGTGAAGTTTCCGTTAAGATGCAATGAATTTTGACCAAATCTACTGTAAACATTTTTGGCGTATGCACATTAAAAAGTTTACCTTTAGACGCGATCAACAAAATTTAATCCTTATGTGTAATAAGAATAAAATGCCCATCCATCATGAACAAGATTTAAATTATGCTATGAGTTTAAGCTGGATAAAAATGTTGAGCCAATGTTATTCTACTTTATTTTGCTGTTTTAATAATATTAAAAGATAGAAGGCTCTACATAGAATCTACAGGATCTTTTAAATATTATCCTGTAAGAGCATTTGAATTGATACATCATAGAATATGAAAGAATTATATATAGAAGAAAATAATTCACTCAAAGACGCTTTAGTTCTTATGGATGAATTAAAAAAAAAATGTCTTATAGTAACAAATGGGAAGTCCAAATTCCTTGGAACTCTAAGTGATGGTGACATTAGGAGAAGTATACTAAAGAAAATTCCTTTAAGCCAAAACATTAAAGGTATCTACAATAACAATCCTACTGTATTCTTAGAAAACCATTATTCTTTCGACAATGCAAAAGAGGTTTTCTTAAAAGAAAGATTCGATTTTATACCAATCATTAATGATAAGAAAAATATCACCAATATAATATTCTGGGAGCAAATATTCAGCAAAGATGAAAAGAAACTTCACAATTTTGATGTAAAAGTAGTAATAATGGCTGGTGGAAAAGGCACTAGATTGCACCCAGTAACAAAAGTTTTACCTAAACCTTTGATTCCCGTAAATGAAAAACCGATTATTGAACACATAATAGAAAAATTTTATAACAGTGGTTGCAATGAGTTTTCTTTAACAGTTAACTATAAAAGTAGTCTTATTAAGGCATATTTTGATGAACTCAAACCGCCTTATAAAATCAAATTTATTGATGAAAAAATTCCTCTTGGCACTGCAGGAAGCTTGAAATTTTTACCCAATGAGTTCAAGCAGCCATTTATTGTTAGCAATTGTGATACTATCGTGAGCATTGATTACAGTAGCTTATATGAATTTCACAAAAAAAATAAATTTTCAATCACCTTAGTTGCCTCTTTAAAAAATTATACTATCCCTTATGGTACGTGCGTTTTGAATGATGAAGAATACTTGAAAGAGCTAAACGAAAAACCTAACTATGATTTATTAGTTAATGTTGGGCTCTATATTTTAGAACCAGTTATTTTAGATTATATCCCAAATGGGAAAATTTTTCATATAACTGATCTTATTGATCAATTAATAAAAAATGATTTTAAAGTGGGTGTATATCCAATCGATGAAAAAGATTGGATTGATATAGGTGAATGGTCAGAGTATCAAAAAGCAGTCAAGGTATTAACTTCTTAATGATAAAAGGTAATAGAGTGATTGCTGTTATACCTGCTAGGGGCGGTAGCAAAGGGGTAAAGAAAAAAAATATTAAAAAATTAGCTGGGAAACCGCTAATAAGTTGGTCAATCGAACTCGCAAAAAACATAGACTATTTTGATAAAATAATAGTATCTACTGATGATTATGAAATTCGAGATATTGCTCTTCGATCTGATGTGGAGGTATATAACAGGCCATCAGAACTAGCGACTGATGAATCTGTAATTACAGATGTTATAAAAGACTTATTGAAAAAATTAAAAAATCAAAATGAGGTGGTTGATATAATTGTTATGTTGGAGCCTACATGTCCATTGAGAAACTTGAGTGATGTGGAAAGATGTTTAAAAATGTTAACTGATTCAGCTAGAGAGTATGATTCTATTGCTACATTTAAAAAAGCCAGTTTAAATCCTCATAGAGCATGGAAAATTGAAAATGATATGCCAATTAGTTTCATGAATGCAGGTGTAAATTGGCTTCCAAGACAGAAACTGCCTAAAGCATATCAACTAGATGGCGGTGCTTACGCATTTTTTACGAAAAATTTCATAAAAAGTACAAATGCATTATTATTCGGGAGGACTGGAGCTGTTATTGTTGATCAAGGAAGCTCAATAGATATTGACACACCTATAGACTTTCATCTTGCAGAAATGATTTTAAAAGAAAAATCAGTTAAATGAAAAAAATTGCTTTAGTTACAGGAGCAAGTAGTGGAGTTGGGTATTCAATAGCAAAATATCTATTAGAAAATGATTACTTAGTTATTGCTGGTGCTAGACGAGTGGATGTTATGAAAAAAAAATTCAATGATTATCAAAATGTTTATATCTCATATTTAGATTTGAGCGATCAGAATAGTATTTATGATTTTACATCTAACATATTAGATAGATATCAATACATTCCATACATCATCAATAATTCAGGGGTGCTCATTAAAAAAAAAATGAGGTTGCTTTCTGACAAGGAAATACTTTATTCATTTAAAGTTAATGCCTTAGGACCTTCTATTATAGTCAAAGAGCTAATAGGAGAAATGCAAAATAAAAATTATGGAAGAATTATTAACCTCACATCTGGAGCCCCATTGAATTGTTATGAAGAGTTTAGTGCATACAGTGCTTCCAAGAGTGCGTTAAATAGTTTAACGGTTACTGCTGCTAATGAGTATAAGCAATACAATATTAAAATTAATTTAATGAGTCCTGGCCCTGTAAGGTCCGAAATGTCTCCCAACTCATCTATGGATCCATCAGTGTGTCATCCGACAGTTAAATACCTTTTAAATCTTGAAAAGAATGGACCAAGCGGTAAATTTTTCTGGCTAGGTTATGAAGTTCCGCTTTTCCCAAATCTTGAAGGTATAGATTGGTTAAATGGTGAGGGTAAGGGCTGTGGAAAATTAAAAAAAGTTTTATGAGTTTATTAAAACTCGGCATTATTGGATTAAGTAAGGGTAATGGACATCCATTTTCATTCTCATCAATAATAAATGGTTATTCTGATAAACATCTTTCAGAGTCAGGTTGGAAAATCATCTATGAGTATATAAAAGCACAAAAAAATTCTTCTATCGGTTTTAAAAATGCTAAAATCACTCACGCTTGGACGCAAGATGAAAAAACAACGGAAAAGCTCTGCAGGGCCTGTTTAATTCCTGAAAAGGCAAAAAATATTCATGATTTAATTGGTAATGTAGATGCCGTAATAATCGCTCGAGATGATTACGCTAGTCATTACCCAATGGCGAAATTATTTTTAGATGAAAAGATTCCAATTTTTGTCGATAAACCGCTTACAATAAAGCTATCTGAGCTAAAGAAATTTTCAAAATATTTAAAAAACGGTAAGTTAATGTCATGTTCGAGCCTTCGTTATGCAGCTGAGTTAGATTTTTTAAAAGAAGATATTTCAAATTATGGTGAGTTAAAATTAATTAGAGGGGCAGTGATAAATAATTGGGAGCAGTACGGTATTCATATTTTAGAAGGGTTATTAAGTAGCATTAATCTTAAGCCTATCTCAATCATTCCCAATGAAACACCACATTCATCTTTTATAATAAAACTAGAATCAGAAGTTATGTTCCAAATTGATTGTCTTGGAGATGTGCCAAAAACATTTAGTATTGAAGTTTGGGGTACTAAAAAAAGAAGCAGACATGAGATTATTGATAATTTTACCATGTTCAAGCGTATGTTAAAAAGTTTTACAAACTCTATTATAATAGATAAGCCGTCTATTCCAGCGGAAGAGACAATTAATCTTATTAAATTATTAATAGCTGGGAAAATTGCTTCAGAAGAAAAGCGAGAGGTTTATTTAAAGGAATTAGTAATTTAGGAATATCTTATGAATGTCTATTTAGAAAACTTCTCATTGGAAGGAAAAAACGCATATATTACTGGAGGATTAGGGTTGATTGGTAGAGAAATATCAATCGCATTAGCATTGTCAGGAGCAAAAACAATAGTTTTAGATATAAAAAAGAAAATTGACATTCATGATTATTTAGATTTACGACTAAAACAAAATAATAACCTTTGCTATGAATATCTAGATGTTTCGGATCTAAAAGACATAGACAAAAAAATAAATACATTGGTTGCGAATCACGGAACTCCAGATATTTGGATCAATAATGCTTATCCAAAAACACAAGACTGGGGGAATTCCATTGAGCAGCTAAGTCTTGAATCATTTAGAAAAAATGTTGATATGCATATGAATAGTTACAGTTGGATTAGTAGGCAGATCTGTTTTATGATGAAAACTAATAAAAGAGGAAGCTTAATAAATATTGGATCCATATATGGATTTCTCGGTAATGACTTATCAATATACGAGGACACAGGTATTAATGTTTCCATGACTTATGCTACTATAAAAGGAGGTATTATAAATTTAACTAGACACCTTGCCTCTTTTTTTGGAGAGTATAACATAAGAGTTAATAATATTTGTCCAGGCGGTGTTTTTGATAATCAAAATGACGTATTTGTAAAGCAGTACTCAAAGAAAACACCACTAAGGAGGATGGCTAGCCCCATCGATATTGCTCCTGCTGTTGTTTTTATCGCTTCTGATGCTGCCTCTTACATTACTGGTTCTACAATTGTAATCGATGGAGGATGGAGTATCACATAATGTATAATTGTTTTATTATTTATGAACCATAGAATAATTGGTCGCCTTGATATTAAAGGTCCAAATCTTGTTAAGGGCATACATCTTGAGGGCTTAAGAGCTCTAGGAACTCCTTGGGACTTTGCAAAACATTATTATGATAACGGCATAGATGAGCTAATATTTCAAGATGTTGTTGCAAGCTTATATCAAAGAAACAGTTTAGATGATATAATATCTCGTACTGCAAATGAAATCTTTATACCCATTACTGTTGGAGGCGGCATAAGAACCCTAGATGATATTAAGAGGATACTGCGTTCTGGTGCTGATAAGGTTTCATTAAATACAGCTGTAATTAAAAATCCTGATTTAATTAAAGAAGCTTCTGAAACTTTTGGATCCTCTACTATCGTTGTTTGTGTTGAATGTATTAGAAATGAAGAAAATACTTATCTCGCATACACGGACAATGGCAGAGAATTTACTGGTGTTAGGGTAATAGATTGGGTAAAAAAAATTGAGGAACTAGGAGCAGGAGAAATATTACTTACATCTGTTGACCGCGATGGTACGGGTATTGGATATGATATTGATCTAATTAGTTGTGTTACTCAGATTGTTTCTATACCCGTTATTGCTCATGGAGGCCCATCAAAACTAATCCACATTGGAGATGCCTTACTCAATGGCAAATGCGATGCTGTTGCGCTGGCTTCAATTTTACATTATGGTGATTTTCTTAATCATAAAGGAGATTTAGATATTAATATGTCCGAGGGTAATTTTGAATTTATATCTCGGAAAAAAGTGTACAAGAACTTTGAAAAAATTGACATTCAAACAATAAAAAATAGCTTGATTGAGCAAAATATAACCGTAAGGATCTAAATGAGAAAAGCCAATGTCAATTAGACAGGTAGACGTCGCAATTATTGATTACAGAATTTCAAATTTATTCAGCGTTCAAGCAGCCTGTAAATATGTTGGTTTAGTTTCTAAAGTGACAAACGATACAGATATTATTTTAAATGCTAAATCAGTTATTTTACCGGGCGTTGGCGCATTCCCTAGAGCAATGGGCAACTTAAAAGACTTAGAGCTTTTGACTGTTATCGACGAATTTATTCAAAGCGGTAAGCCTTTTATGGGTATATGTCTTGGTTTTCAATTACTTTTTTCTGAAAGCATGGAATTCGGCAAGTCTAAAGGTTTGAGTATATTTAAGGGGAAAATAAAAAAACTATCCAATTTGGATAAGGATAATAAAAAAATTAAAGTACCACATGTGTCTTGGAGCAAAATTAAAATTAAAAAAGGCGGAAATAAAGGCTCCTGGTCTACTAGTCCGTTTGAATCTATAAAAAATGGAGAGCATATGTATTTTGTCCACTCCTTTTTTGCAGATTCAGTAAAAAATGAATTAATATCATCTACAACAGATTATGGAGGGGTAACTTTTTGTTCAAGTATTTACCACAAAAATGTATTCGCTTGCCAATTTCATCCCGAAAAGAGTGCAGGCGAAGGAATCAAAATATATGAAAACCTATATAGGACATTAAAGAAATAAAAAGATGGAAAAACTAAAAACCAAGTATGGATTACCAAGGAAAGTATTATTTTGCAAAAAATGTGTTATCTCTAATCAAAGGCCCTCATCTGAGGTAGAATTCAAACATAATATCAGGACAAAAAAGAAGACAATTAACTTTGATGATGGCTTGGTGTGCGATGCCTGTAGGCATGCAGAAATAAAAAATAATATTGATTGGGATCATCGTGAAAAAGAGCTAAATAAGTTGTTAGATAAGCATAGAAGAAATGATGGATATTATGATTGTATAGTACCTGGGAGTGGAGGTAAGGATAGTGTTTATCAAGCTCATTTATTGAAATACAAGTATGGTATGAATCCATTAACAATTACTTGGCATCCCATTTTATATACGGATTACGGATATTTAAATTATCGTAATTGGATTGAGGTAGGAGGTTTTGACAATTTAATGTTTAAACAAAATGGTAGGGTGATGAAGATACTAACACGTTTAGCAATTGAAAACCTGCTTCACCCTTTCCAGACTTTCATACTCGGTCAATTTAATCTTGCACCCAAAATTGCATCAAAATATAAAATTCCACTAATATTTTACGGAGAAGCTCCAGCTGAATATGGCAGCCCTATTGCTGAGAATGAGCAGTCCTTGAAAGATAAAAGTTTTTATAGCTATGAGAACATTAATGATATATACCTTGGCGGCATCTCAATTCGTGAATTGAGAGAAAAATATGATATTCCCATTTCAGATCTGATGACGTATTTACCGCCAGATGTCGAAGAGATTGCAGGGTCAAATATTGAAGTACACCACTTAGGGTACTATATCAAATGGACTCCTCAGGAGGCTTATTATTATTCAGTTGAGAACACAGACTTCAAAGCGCGTCCTTTTCGAAGCCAAGGGACTTATAGCAAATATAATAGTATAGACGACAAAATGGATGATTTGCATTATTACACAACTTTTATAAAATTTGGTATTGGACGTGCAACATATGATGCCTCGCAAGAAATTAGAAATAAGCACATTACTAGGGAGGAGGCCATGGCTTTGGTCAAGCGCTTTGATGGTGAATTTCCTGACCGATATTTTACAGATGTCTTGGATTACATTGGCATGGATGGTGATTATTTTATTGATCTATGCGACAAATTTAGATCACCTCACCTATGGGCTAATTCTAATGGGAATTGGAAATTGAGACATACTGTAAATTGCGATGGTGTTGATGATTAATAATATTTATTAGTTATTATTTTTTTGAAGTTAAATTTTAGAAAGAAAATTCTAAAAGCTGTTGACTATTTGCAGCCATTAGATCTCTCTTATACGGTTCCAGCTCATTACAAAATTTTGAATAAGATAAATGATCTAACGAAAATAATACCAAGTAAATATTCGCAGTTTGACCTGGCCTATACTATTAGACCAAAGGCGTCTGGATATTATACAAGCCTAGATAAAAAATACTTACAGTTTGTTCAAGCCCAATTATTGCTCAGAAGACTAATAAAGAGCAAAAGATTATCCCAAAAGATATCTTATTCTATTCATCTTATGATGAGAAAAGAGTATAATCGCAGGATGGTAAAACAGAGTATTGGTGATCCAGGAGATTTTATTATAAGGGAACTTAAGAAAAATTACAGTGATCTTCATTCGTCAGGACGCTACAATATTCTATTTACAAATACACCATCCTACTTAAGAGTTTTAGCATTGTATGTAAATAATAGCAATCTTGACAATCTCCTTTTGGTAATTCCTCATAGTATCAGCAAATTATCTATTCTAGAGTCTTTCCCCAAAAATAAGCTAATCTATTTTGATGATTTTATTAGTAAAAATATAGAATCAGAATACATCGATTGTCTTAAAGAGATGAATGAGGTTTTCATAAATAATCAAACCATGCTTGATGAAATATTTACAATTGACAATTACAAATTTTATCAATTCATAAAAGCAGGTATAGAAAAATTAATAACAATTGTAATCCCTAAATCAATAATGTTATATCAAACTATAAACGAACTAAATGATCAAATTAAAATAAAATCATTCATTGGTGGTCGTGTAAGAAAAATATTTGACCGCTCTTTTTATAAATTTGCTATAAATAATAATATTCCTGCTTATGTCTTGCTGCATGCTGATATTGGTTCTGATATCAAAGAAATTGATGATATGGGGCACTTTGAAGATATTTCAGGGGTTTTCGTTTGGGGGAAATCGCAAGAAAAAATTATTAGGCGGGATAAATTTTCAAATGTAAAAAACATATTCGTTGTTGGAAGCCCTCTATTCGACATTAACTCAAAATTATCTAAAAGATCAAATTCTGATAATTCTAATCCAAAAATTTTATATGCTTGTGGTAAAAATGATCATATTGAAATTAATTCTTTAATAGAATGTTTAAATAGCCTTTTTGATAAATTTAATTTGTTATTAAAAGTTCATCCTGGGCAAAAAGACTCTGAATATGATAATTTTAACAACATTGATAATATAGAAGTTATAGGAGCAAAAAAAATTCTAGAGGATTTAATAAATCAATGTGATATTTTTATCACAACTACCTCTTCATCAATATTTCAAGCAATAGCAAGAGATAAACCAATAATTATGATTAACTATGATGATTTGTGGACTGATATGTTTACATCCTATTTTGAATTTAATAAATCAGAATTGAGGCAATTTGTTACTAGTAGTACTATTGAATTAAAGGCAATTATAGATAGGCTCTTAAGTAATAAGCACTATACCTGTGAGCATATAAAGAACCAAAAGCGTTATCTTAAACGTAAAATAAAACTTTATAATGAAATTAACGGAGCATCGCATGCAATCGACAAAATTCTTTCTTCGTAAAATAAAATGGTATATTTATAAATATATCTTTAGAAAGTCCGTTATTCTTTCAAAACTGAATGATTTCGAAATGTATCTAGATTTAGTTACCCCTGGCATTTCCAAGACTCTTTTTGTATACAAAACTCGGGAAGAGGACATGATAAAAGTCATAAAAGATGAAATAAGACCAGGCATGACAATCATCGATTGTGGATCAAATATTGGATTTTACCCATTACTTGAAGCGAAAATACTTGACGGGGAAGGTACAATATATGCTGTAGAGCCAGATTATCGTAATTTTAAATTGTTAGAAATGAATGTAACCGCTTCCAAATACAATAATACCATAAAAACTTTTCAGATTGCTATGTCAAATAAATCTGGCTCTTGTGAAATGTTTGTTGCCAAACAATCTAACTTAAATAAATTATCATCAAAAGATGACTCAAGGTTTAAAAATCGACATAAAGTCGAAAATACTGTTCTAGTTAAGACAATTACAATAGATGATTTTATTGAGCAGGAAAATATTGAGGTTGATTTTATAAGAATGGATATTGAAGGATATGAAGTTGAGGTTTTCCGGGGTATGAAAAAGTTATTAAACAATGTTAAAAGTGGTTTTAAGATATTTTTAGAATTACATCCCCATGCGTACTCTGATGATAGAAGTTTTTCAGAGCAATTAAAATATTTATTTGATAGAGATTTCGCGCCTAAGTTAATTATATCTGCTGGGTACGGTCTAGATTCTGGTGAGGAACGTCCAAAAAAGTTTAAAGATTTAGGTTACATACCCAGCACTAGTATGGAGTCTGATGGGTTCATACGCGATTTTTATTCTAACATAAAAAAAGAAGATGTGATCTCATTAACATGCACTGAGCCAAAATCTAGTAGATATGTTTTGCTAGAAAAATGTTAATATTGTGCTGAGAAATGTCTGCCATAATTTTTTAGTTAAAATAAAGACCAATTTTGACCTAATAATTAACCAATTTTATAGTATATCAAATTTTATTTTTTCATTTGGTATTGCGTTAATCACTACAAAATTAATTACATCAAATATTATGCCAGAGTCTTATGGCGTATATAGATATGTCTTGGCAGTAGTTAGCCTTTGTAGTCTAACAACAATAACAGGAATCAATAAAACGCTTGGGGGTTACGTTGCCAAAGGTTTTCACGGTACTGTCGCTAAAACAACCATTCTGAGTTTAAAAACAGGTTTAAGTGGTGTTTTATTCCTCGCTATTTATTCTTCATATTCTTTCTTTATAGATCAGAAAATAATGCAGTCATATTTGTTAATTTTAGCCACGGTCTGTTTTCTGCCTTATACAATATTCAGTAGGTACCAATCAATATTAGCTGGTTTAGAAAATTTTAAACTGATTTTTTTTTATAATTTTGTTCAAAAGATTTCACTATTTTTTTTGACCGTTATAACATTATATGTTCTCAAAAAGGGCATACTTGTTTTTGGATATAGCCAAATTTTATTTACATCGTTATTTTTTATCTTTTGCTATAAAAGGAGCATAGATCTACTAAGAAATAATACTATTGATCCAGGATTCATTAAACATTCTACTACAATTTCTATAATAAGCCTAGGTAGTCAAATTATAGCACCTGGGATTCAACTCTTTTTGAATTTTAGTTTGGGAACTGGAGCTTTAGCATTGTACGTTATTGGGAATAGAATTCCTATACAAATAGCAAATGTAGTAAAGCCAATAATGCATCCAATTTCAATAAGATTGGCGAAAAAAACTAAGCTTAGTTATAACAAGGCAGTCATAAAATCTATTCCTCTTACCTTATTATTAGGCACTATCCTATACGGGTTTTTGTATCTAGGTATCGAAATTTTTGGACCATATATTGTAGATGATTCCTACATAATTGCGTTAGATTATGCCAAAAACTTAGGACTATTTATCATTTTATCGCCAACTTTCTCCTTATTGAATTCAAATGTCATTTTTGAAAAAAATAATAGAGCATTTTCATATTCACTGTTTACAAACCAAGCAGTCACTATTACTGGATATTTTTTATTTTTGAAAAATCATGGTATAATTTCAATTGCATATACAAATTTTGTAGCATTAGCGATTCAAATCATTATAATGGTTGTCTTCTTAATCCGAGATATAACTTCAAAAAGTAGATAAAAAATTACATGAAGAACGAAATAGTATTTTGCACAGTTGCAAGTAACGATTACTTACCAAGCCTTGAAAGGTTATTGGCATCAGCACAATTGTTCATTCCAAATCAAATTATACATATTGTATTAGTGAATGTAGATTCCCTTAAAGCAAAGTACCTTGAGAGTTTATACAATAATGTTTGTATAGAATTTGATTATTATGAGTTTGAAAATAATGATGAATTAAGAGGTTGGTGTACCAATAGAAGGGCTTTATTATTTCCAAAAATAATGGAAAAGTATTCTTTTCCAGTAGTATGGATTGATGCAGACACCTTGTTTATCAATGAAGCTGGAAGTTTAATTCAATACGCAAAAAAATATGATCTTTCAGTAGACTATAGCAATACACATCCCACCTTGGGAGCAACAGAGAAGCAATTGAAAAATTATTCTACAGGGCCATTAGGAACTCCTTATTTTGGTGTTTTTAATAATTCGGTCATTGTTACAAATAATTCAAATATTGCAAAAAAGTTATTTAACTATTTCTCTGAACTTATTCAGCATCATAGATTAATTTGGTTCGCCGATCAAGAAGGTCTTTATCTAACATATAAAAAATTCAAAAATAGAATTAAATTTATGCCTTTAGAAAAAAAGTTCTGTAGTAGATCTTACCATTCCTCAAAAATTATTTGGACTGGGAAAGCAAATATAAAAGATAAAAAAGAGTATATTAAGCTAGGTGATAGGTATATACTTAATGTTAGGAAATGGCCTATAAAAAAATTAGACATAAATAAATCTATTGACTGCATCAACCCTAGCAATCCAATTAACATTCGAAAAAAAAGTTTTTCTAAAAGGTTAGCGAAGAGAATTTATAAATCATTTAAATTTTTGATAACAGGTAAAATAAATGAAAAACAACTGGAAGCATAAATTTAGAACCGAAGAATTAAAAATTATATTCAAAAATTGTCCAGAAAAGTTTTTTAATGATGGACTTGAGTTGGGGGCAGGTTCTGGTGCGCAAACAGACAGTTTATTTAAGTATTGCAAAAACTTAACATCATCAGACTTTGATGAAAAGCGGTTCAATATTAAAGAATTGAAGAAAAAAAATAATTTAATTAGTTATGCTATCTGTGACGCAGAAAATGTTGCTAGTCATTATAAAGAAAATTCGATTGATCTCGTTTATTCCTCGAATTTGATGGAGCATCTACCAGATCCAGACGAAAGTTTTGGCCAAATTAAAAGAGTTTTAAAAGAAGATGGTTTTAGTATTTCTACTATGCCAAGTTTTTTTATGAAATTATTATATCTCCTATTCTTCTATCCTGCATTAATAATAAGTTTATATATTAAACTGAAAAAATATATTTTCTATAAAAGCACAAAGGTAAGCGAAGATAAAATTCAAAAATCAAACAATCTAGTTCACGATAATAATTTAAAATTTGTTAAAAAAAAGAAGACTAAATTATCGAGACTATTTCCAGAACCTCATGGAGCCAATTCTTCGAATCTTGTAGAATTATTTGCGTGGAGAAAGAAAAAATGGATAAAAATTATTGAGAACCAAAATCTTCGGGTTATTAAAACGATCAAATTACCTGTAACAACCGGTTATTCTTTCAAGCTACCAATTTTGTGCAATATATTGTATAAAATAGGATTTTGTTCATCATACTGTTATGTAGCTGTAAAAAATAAAAATAATCCGCACAGCTCTTATTTTTAATATTTAATCTAAAATGAAGCTACTACTATTGATGACTCCGGGTATGTCCTTAGAAGAATGGCAATCACTTGGACAATTATCAAGAGAATTGAATATATACGGTCGGTTAGGTAAAAAATTTGAGCATATATATATATATTCGTACGGCTTAAGAGAGAATAGTTATTGCGAAAATATAAGTAATATTGAAGTAATATCTAAAAATAGCAAATTATGGTTAACGTTACGCCCAAAATATTTTAAAAGACATATTGAATATATTTGGAACCTTTACAATATATTTAAACATAGACGTTTATTTAAAACATTGGATATAATAAAAACAAACCAGTTTAAGGGCGCTTTATTTGGAGTCATCCTAAAACTAATATTTAAAAAGAAGCTAGTAATAAGAATGGGCTGGTATCATTCTCACTTTAAAAAAATTAGTTACATTGAAATGCTTATTGAAAAAATATGTTTTCATTTCTCAGATTTTATTATCACAACCAATAGTACAGCACAACTACACATAACTAATTTTTATAAAATACCGCAAGGCAGAATTAAATGGATACCCAACTCAATAGATACAGATAAGTTTTTTCCGGATAAAATAAAGAAAATATATGATATTATCTATGTTGGCCGATTAGAGAGAGAAAAGAACCCGCTAGGATTACTAAATATCATATCCTCAATTCCAAAACAAAGTTTCAAAATATTATTTATCGGCGATGGTAGTCAAAAAAAGGATATTATGTTGTATGCATTTGAAAAGAATATTGATATCGAAATTATTACAAAAGTTGATAATGACTCCCTTTGTCATTATTACAATTGTTCTAAAGTGTACATGATTCCATCCTTGTATGAGGGTAACCCTAAGACTTTGCTAGAGGCAATGTCATGCGGTTTAATTGTGATGGGATCAAACGTTCATGGGATAAAAGAGGTTATAAATCATGGTGAAACGGGTTTCCTTTTTGATTTTGATGCTAATTTTACTGATAATAACCCTGCTCAGTATTTTGAAGAAAACAAGGAAACAAACACTATTAAAAAAAATGCAAGAAAATATATTACGAAAAACAATTCTTTGGCAACTGTTGTGGAAAAAGAAACTAAAGTATACGAGTTAATTATGGGATATGATTATTAATGAACTTACTTTACCCCAACTACAATAATACCTACCGAGCTAAACTGCACGACTAAAATTCTTTGCATACTGGCGGAAAGAAAATGGAATCACCATCTTTATCCAAGATTAAAATTATCATTATCATAATCTCTGCTCTTATTTTTTCAGTTAATTTAGACTCATTTATCATAAATGTTAATATTGCATCATATATTCTTTTTTTTGCGATAACTACGGTTTTTATAGGCAACATTAACCATCTTATAACCCTGTTTATATCGATTTATCCAATTAAGTCACTATTTCCTGCTGAAAGTAATCAAATCTTTCAAATTATACAAAGTGATGAGATATTAATCCTATTTATTATTGGACTATACCTTGTCAAGAAAAATGAAAATGTTGTCTTCAATTTTGATAAAAATTACTATTCTAACATCGCTATATATTTTTCTGTATTCATGTTTATTGTAGCAATACTTAGTCATTTTCGAAGTGTTTTTATATTGCAATCTGTCCAATTATCATCTTTTTATTATATGAAGGTGACATTGAAAGCTTTATTGCTTACATCGGCAATTATTTTAATAGCCCGTATGTCTAGTAATATTAATACCCAAAAGTCTATTGACCGCGGATTATTTATTGGAACACTGTTGTCGAGCACTGTTGCATTATTAGCTCCTTATGTTCAGAATTTTGGCTTAAATGTATCAATCTATCGAGACGAAGTATTCAGGACAGGTGGAGCAGGGATGGACGCTAATGAATTTGCAGCTTTTATGTTGCTTACTATGTCCTATTTCTTTGCGAGGATTGAGCAAAGTAAATTTTCAGAAAAAAAGTATTTTATCGGAGTAATTTTTTCACTTATTGGGGTATTAAAATCAGGGTCTCGCACAGGCTTATTTATTTTTTTGGTTTTAACATTATTATTTCTTATCAAAAATAAAAACAATGTACGACAATTAATTCCTTTATTTATGTTATTTAGCTTTTTGAGTATTTTCATATCCGCACCTGCAATTGATAGACTTTCAACAGCTGGTAGACACCTTCAAATTGATAGCGGAACAGGAAGATTATATAGACAGTATACAACTATAAAATATTTGATAAACAACCCGTCCGCATTATTATTTGGTGAAGATAAATCAATTCAGGATGCTACTGAAATAAAAACAAATGCTCATAATTATTACATTTACCTATTATATAAATTTGGTATTTTTGTCTTTCTGTCTTATCTATTCATTATGATTAAGTTAATTATTCTAAATAGAAACAAAAATAAGTATAGTTTTTCAATTAATTACTCATTAATTGCATTCTATACCCCACTGTTAACGGTTTTATATAGCACATATCTGTATTTCCCTTTAATTATTGCAATGGCCCCAAATAAACTTTCTACTAAAAATAATCGAGACTAAATTTTTTATAGTATTTCGTTCTCTTTATTCTCTAACGCGTAGTAGAAAAAAACATATCATCGATGACAAAAAGTCCAAAAATAAGTGTAGTGATGAGCGTGTATAATGGTCAAGACTATGTCGGTGGATCGATTGAAAGTATTTTACAGCAAAGTTTCAAAAATTTTGAATTTATTATCATTAATGATGGTAGCACCGATAATAGCCGATCAATTATTAATTCATTTAATGATAGTAGAATTAGGTTGTTAAATCAAAAAAACTGTGGATTAGCTGCATCATTAAATAGAGGCATAAGTATTTCAAAAAGTAAAATTATTGCCAGGATGGATGCCGATGATATTGCAGATATTAATCGTCTAAGCATCCAGCATAAATTTTTAGTCGAGAACCCAGCATATTCTGTCGTCGGTAGTAATGTTGAAATTATAGATATGAAAGGCGAATATATTTATACGAGTAATTTACCTCTTACTAATGATCAGATAATTTCAAATTTTCCAAAAGTTCCCCTATATCATTCATCTGTACTGTTCAGGAAAGGTCATTTTATAAAAGCAGGTAAATATCCTGAGTATATGTTAATAGCTCAAGATCAAATTCTTTTTAATAGAATGAAAGAATTTGGTAAGATTCATAATATTGATGTACCATTAATAAAGTATCGATTAGTTCCTTATGGAAATACTTCAAAAAATAAACTTATTATAAATAGAATTAACGCTATTGTAGAAAATGCTATAAAAGATGATCATATAAAAGAAGAAGATAAGCACTTTTTAAAAAATGTAATGCGCTCACGTCGATCACAAGATAGATTGGAAGATTATTATCTTTTTATTGCTAAAAAATACCTCTGGAATAATTATAGCCCAAAAGATTCAAGAAAAAATATACTTAATGCATTGAGGTATAATAAATTGAATCTTTCCTCTTATTTTCTGCATATAATATCATGGCTCCCAAAGGAGATTATATTAATCATTTATAATAAGATTAAATTATTAAAAAAAAGTTAGGTATACTTATTACTAAATATAAATTAAGGCAAGAACTTGTTAATATTTTTAGTTTTGAATAAAATTTTGGCTTAGGCCTATGTTTATGAAAATAATATTATTACAATTATGAAATACTTGGTCACAGGCGGAGCTGGATTCATAGGCTCCCATTTACTTGAAGCAATAACCTTGAATGATGACTCGGTAATTTGCATAGATGATTTGAGCACTGGACATTTAAGCAACATAGTTGACAATAAAAATATAAAGTTTATTAATGAAAAGGTAGAAGACACAGAAATTGAATCTATCAGTGGGATTGATGGAATATTTCATCTGGCCGCTCAGGCATCTGTACCGATTTCAATTGATAAATACTATGATAGTTCCTCAAATAATTTGATGGGTATGTTAAAAATTTGGGAATTAGCCAGGAAATTAAATGTACCAGTTATCTATGCTTCGTCCTCCGCAATTTATGGAAATCTTCCAATTGGTGATGATACTTTAGCTACTTATGATTTAATTTCTCCATATGCACTTGACAAATTGACAATGGAAAATTATGCCAAGCTATGCTGGGAAATTTATGGTGTCCCATCTGTAGGACTGAGGTTTTTTAACGTGTACGGTCCAAGGCAAGATCCAAGCTCACCATATTCAGGTGTAATTTCTATTTTCATAGATAGATTAATTAAAAAAGAAAAAGTAGTAGTAAATGGTGGGTACCAAAAAAGAGATTTTATTTATGTTGATGACATAGTAAGTACGATGAAAAATTGTATGGATGTCCTTTTGCATGAACCAAATATGGAAGTATTTAATGTTGGAACCGGGCGCTCTGTAACGGTTGATTTTCTTTTGGACGCATTGTCTAAAATATTAAAAGTAACCCCAGATGTTGTCTTAGAGGAATTACCCGAAGGTGATCCTGAAAATTCGAGCGGAACATTTGAAAAACTTAACAACTTTTTAGATTTGACTAATCCTCGGCATATAAACTTGGAGGAAGGATTAAGAAAGACGGTTGATTATTTACTGAAGGCTAATGGTAGATGAAAACTTATGAATGGGCTGTAGTCGGTAGCGGTATTGCTGGTATTACAACAGCTGAAATCTTAACAAGAGAGGGTCATTCGGTTGTGCTTATTGAAAAAAATAATAAGCTCGCCTCAGAAACAACTAGGGATTTCCATGAATGGCTCCATACCGGATCATTATATACATTAATTCCCGATAAATTAAAAACCCTAAGATTTATTCTAGGTGCAATTGATGACTTAACAGAATTTTACTCGAGTTTTGATGGAATGAATATAAAGACAACAAGTTCTGGTTTAGATATTAAGCAACTAGAGGGTGGATGGTTCAATAATCATCATATTAATTTCAAATATCGAATCAAAGGAAGAAAAGTTACCACCCCCTGGCTACTAGGTGTTGCGAGATCAATAAACTTAATTAATCAAATTCATAAACATGACTGGTTAAGGCGAAGAGCGGGAGAGTTAGAGCCTTTTAAAAAAAATAGCATAAGAAATACTATTACTATTTTTAGAGATCTGCTTAGATACAAAGAAAAATTTTACACCCTTGAAACACCCGATTGTACTATCAATTCTAGGAATCTATTACAGGACCTTGTTGCCTCATCTATTGAAAATGGACTAGAGATATCAATTAATAATGCTATAAAAAAAATTGATAATAAAAATGGTTTGAAAATTTTAGTAGGTGAAAAAGAAGATATCTCTGCTGAGAATGTTGCTCTTTGCAACGGAGCAAGTATAAAAAATTTTTCCGAGGTTAAAGTGAAAACTACATATGCACCGATAGCAGTTGTTTCTGGGGTTCCAGAAGATTACGAATCATTTGTTGAATTAGATTATTTCCAAAATAATTGTATAAATATTTTAAACAAGGGAAATGGAATGGGTTTAGCTGGGGGTATTTCATTAAGTGACAAAAAAATGGCAGATGAATATCTTGATAAGGTATTCAAGGCACATAAAAAGTTAGAGCCAAAATTAATTGAGGTGTCAAGATATACAGGCATAAAATCAGAAATTACTTTCAAGAATGAGCCAAGAGGTTATCTCTATCATATTGTCCGGACAGGTGACGATATTTGGGCTTTAATTCCTGGAAAATTTACTCTTTCTTTTAGTATGGCTCCAGAGTTTTACCGTAGAGTATACAACAAAAACCCAAGAAAATATTTAAGTACAATCAAAAGCAATATTGAAAGTAAAAAAATTGTTTCAAATACAGTGTGGATGGATAAACTAAAAAAAATAGAGGGCAAAAATGGGATTAATTAAGCTTCCAGAAGAATCAATTCAATATTTTAAAGACCATGTTGATGAAATATTTAGTTCGGGGAACTTGGCAGAAGGTTATTGGAATAGAAAATTATCAAAGTATGTTAGTATTTTAACCAAATCAAGATTTTGCTTACCAACTAGTTCTAATGGAACTGGTTTAGTTTCTTTATTATCTCTTTACAGACATTTTTTTAATAGAAACCACGTTATGATTCAATCCAATACAATGTATGGTGTGAAAGCAATGGTTCCCGCATCTGGATGCGAATTGAGCGGATACGTAAATTGCCAACTTGAAACTTTGATGCCATCAATAAATGATTTCCAAATTGCCTTAAATCCATTAACTAAAAAAGAAAAAAATAATCTAATAATTTTATTATCTCATATTGGAGGGATTATCAACCCGGATATTCTAGCGATTGCTGAATTGTGTAGAAAAGAGGGTATAATACTTCTTGAAGATTGTGCACACAGTTTTGGAGCAACTTTTAATGGCCAGCATTCTGGTCTATTTGGTGATGCTGGTGTGTATTCTTTTTATGCAACTAAAGCAATCCCAGCCGGAGAGGGTGGTCTTGTTGTAACGGACGATGAAACAATAGGCCAAATGATTGAACAATTTGCAATTTATGATAGGTTTGATCAAAAACTAGGTATCGGGAATAACATCCGAGTTTCGGAACTTCAAGCATTATTTACTTATTCAATTATAAGAAACTGGCAGGAGATTGTTAATGAAAAGACGAAGATTGCTACTGAGTATATCAAAGTGTGTCAAAAAAATAAAATCAATTATATTTCCCAAAGTGAAGGTGGACATTCTGGGAATTATTATAAATTTATCATATACTCACTTAAAAAACCGATAAAAGAAGCGTTCATAAAATTAAAAACTACGACATCACCCGTTTATGATTACGAAATTGGTTTTCCTAACCCCTTAAAAGATCATCATGCATGTTTACCGATTTGGTACCGTTTAGAACAAGATGTAGTTAAAAAAGTTATAAATGAACTAAACAAAGTTTAAATACTTTGAAGATTGCATTTTTACATCAACTAGGTGATCCATACGCGATCGTTCGTATGAAAGCACTTAGAGATCTTAATTTTGATGTAATATCGATTACTTTCCCTAAAAAGAATACCTTGCAAGAGGAGATTGACGGTATCCTACATTTAGAATTACCAAGAATTTTTTTACACAAAAATTTTTTTTTCAAAAGAGTTATTTATATTTGTCATTTGATGAGGCTTATTAAGCGTTTGAAGATTGATATTTTTCATATTATCAATGCACTTAATGCTGCATATCTAATATCAGGATTCAATAAAATCACGATTTTAGAAATTGAAGGAAGTGATATCATACGCACTCCTGTTAAGTATAGATTTTTGAAGCTTTACTATAAATTCTTTTTCCCTTATGCTACTTCAATTATACTTGATTCAGCTGTTGCACAAAAATCTTTAAATAAAAGTTTAGGTAGTAATTTTAGTAGTAAAATAATTCAGTTTGGTATTGATTTGGAAATTTTTAATTGCCAAATAGAGTTTGGTCGCGCAAGGAAAAAAATTGGTATTGGAAAAAAGCCAATGGTATTACATACTAGAGGTCCAGGTAAAATATACAATCTGATTACAATATTGAAATCTATACCAATAATCACAAAGCGTTTTCCTGAGATAACTTTTGTTTTTACCTTTAATGAGGATGATTTGGATCTGGATTGTAAAAATTTTATCAAATCAAAAAAATTAAATCAAAATTTAAAATTCATAGGTCGTATTAATCATGAATCAGAAATGAAATTTTTTTGCCGAGATGCCGATTTGATGGTATCAATTCCCTTGAGTGATTCATCACCATTTTCAGTTTATGAGTCTATGGCCGTTAAAACTCCTGTTATCGCATCTATGTTACCATGGATAGAAGGAACCTTTAAACCTAAAAAACATTTATTAACCATAGAAGCAACTAAGTACAGAGATCTTGCGAATAGTATAATTGATATCTTATCATCAAACACGTCAATAGATCTTGAACTAGCAAAACAAATAGTTGAAAAAAAATTCAATTTAAGGAACGAGACACTTAAATTAGTTGTACATTATAAATCTCTTTATACAAGATGAAAATTGTAATTATTGATTACAAAATGGGTAACCTGTTCTCTGTTGAAAAGGCTTTTTCTCGTATTGGTTATGTCACAATTACTTCGAACAAAGCCAAGGATATTTTTACAGCTGATAAACTCATATTACCTGGTGTAGGAAATTTTAAAAAAGGTATTGAAAATATTGAAAAATTGGGGTTAAAAAGCGCTTTAAAGAAAATGGTGATCGATAAAAATGTACCTATTTTAGGCATTTGTTTAGGTATGCAGATGTTTACTGATTATAGTGAAGAAGGTGATAAAAATGGGCTAGGCTGGATAAAAGCAAAGACTAGAAGGTTTGCTGAAAATGATAAATTGAGGATACCTCACATGGGCTGGAATACCTTAAATAATGGTTTTGAACAACCTATTTTAAAGGGGGTAAGTAAAACCAGCTTTTTTTATTTTGCTCATTCATATTTTGTTGAGAAACCAGATAATTGTGATTTTACCGTAGAAAGTGACTACTCCACGACTTTCACATCAATATTTAAATTTAAAAATATATATGGCGTTCAGTTCCATCCAGAAAAAAGCCATCATCAAGGAATCAGAATATTAAAAAACTTTGTGGATATCTGATTGTACAGACCGAGAATAATACCAGTTCTTTCCTTGAGTAACAACGCACTTGTTAAGACAATTAAGTTTAAAGACGAGATTTACATTGGCGATCCCATAAATGCAGTGAAAATCTTTAATGATTTAAAAGCAGACGAACTCGTTTTTCTGGATATTAATGCATCAAAAAATAAATCATCAATTTCCCCAGAATTCATCAAGAAAATTGCAGAGGAAGCTTTCATGCCCTTTGCGGTGGGAGGTGGTATTAATGATCTCAATTTAGCCAAAGATTTGATAAATAATGGAGCTGAGAAGGTAGTAATAAATACATCTCTTAGTAAAAAACCTAAATTAATTATTGATATCGTTAAAATGTTTGGCAGCCAGAGTGTTATTGGTTCAATTGATATAAAAGAAAATATCTTTGGTAAAAATTATGCTTACATATATGGAGGTACAAAAAAAGTAAAACAGGAGCTTAGAGATTATATTTTATTTGTTGAGGATTTAGGTGTCGGGGAAATTTTAATTAATACAATAAGAAATGACGGGTTAATGATTGGCTATAATAAAGACATTATTGAATTTGCAAACTCAATAACAACTGTTCCTATAATTGCATGTGGAGGTGCAAATAACTTGAATGATATGGCAAATATTATCTTACATGGAGCGCATGCAGCTGCGGCAGGAAGTCTTTTCCTTTTTCACAGCAGAACAAAAGGAATTTTAATAAATTATCCAACAGATGAAGAACTGTATGAACTATTTTCTCAATAGGATTCTATGATAATGTACATTATCTTTAAAATTTTAAAAAAAATAATACCGTTATCTATCTTAAGGTTTTTACTCCTTAATTTTCCGCCGAATGCAAATCGATTGTCATTACTCTTTTGGAAATCAATGATAAAAAAGGGTGATACAGTTATCCAAGGCGGTGCGGACATGGGGTGGAAACAAAGCTAACTTAGTGTTTCAAACGTTTTTAAAATGGCAAAATTAATCGGTGAAGATGGGATGCTATACGTAATTGAATCAGATAGGAGACTTATCAGCTTTTGAAAAAGTATATTAAAGACAGAGCAATTAAAAAAATTCCGATAAATAATGCAACGTGGGATAAATCAAAAGTTTTGAAATTTAAAAAAGGTAAAAGGTCAAATGATAGTCAACTAATTGAGTATGTTGATCCAAAAAATATTAAAGTTAATAATTATTGGGAAGATGAGTATAATATTCAAATCATTACTTTAGACATTCTTCTTAAAAGCTACAATTTTAAGAAGATCGATTTTATCTGTCTAACAATTAACGGTGCAGAATATGAAGCGCTTTTATGGATGCACATTGATCATAAAAAAGTACAATCCAAACCTTTACATAGCCGCAAATCATCAATATGTAAGACCTATGGTAAATGCAATCCCATACCAGGAGGTTATAATTGAAGTTTTGAATGGTTATAAATATGATACATATGTTGATGACAAAGGTTGGATAGTGGGAGAAAAAAATCCAAATCAAAAATTATAAAGAATATAAGTTAATAAAACCTGTATGCACTTTGGGTTTATGGGATTCAACTATTCCTGGAATTCAATTTGATGAAAATGGTGTATCAAATTATGCAGTTTTACAAAAAAAGTTAACTAATGATTTTCCGCGCGGGTCACAAGGAAAGGCTGCTTGGGAAAACCTTGTTTCGACGATAAAGAAGGATGGAGAAAAAAGAGAATATGATTGTATTTTGGGTCTGAGCGGAGGGACTGATAGTTCATTTCTAGCACATTTCGCAGTACAATCAGGACTTAATGTTCTTGCAGTCAATGTTGACAACGGATTCAACTCTCATGTTTCTTTAAAAAACATTAAAAAAATCACAGAGAAATTGAATATTGATCTCTACACTTACGTAGTCAATTATGAGGAAATGAAGGATTTATTACGTTGTTACATGATGGGTGGATTACCTTGGGTTGACTATCCCTCAGACAAGGCAATAAAATCATCCCTCTTTAGGATTGCAAACAAAATGAACATCAAATATGTGATTAGTGGAACAGATTTCAGGACTGAAGGTATGCAACCTAAAGAATGGAGCTATAGTGATTCAAAACAATTAAAGTATTTACATAATAAATATGGCCAAAATAAGCTAAAATCATATCCCAATTTAGGATCCGTGATGCTTGCATATTATAGCAGAATTAAAGGTATAAAAAAAGTTCTTCCATTTAATTATATTGAATATAATAAAACAGAGGCCCAAAAATATTTGCAACATGAATATGATTGGGAATATTATGGTGGGCATCATCATGAAAATAGTTTCACAAAGTACTCTATAGCTCATTGGCTACCCAATAAATTTGGAATAGATAAGAGGAAAATTACGCTTTCAGCACAAATAATCGGCGGTGAAATTACCAGAGATGAGGCAATCAACAAGTTAGCTTTACCTCCAATAAGTTTTAAAGAGATATCCGTACTAGAAAACTATGTAATTAAAAAGCTTGATTTATCAAAGAGCATTTACAAAACTATATGGAATGAACCAAATAAATACTACTATGATTATCCAAATGATTATGAAACCATTGTGAGATTTAAACCTTTAATTGAAAAATTATTTAGCAAAACATTTACATCAAGACCAAAATCTTTTTACCAAATTGAAATGAGAGAGAGAAATAAATCTTAAAAATGAAAGTTTGCTTTATCATTCAACATCCTGCTCATGTACATTATTTCAAAAATTTAATCTTTAGCGTTTCGGCAAAAAATAAGGTCTATACTTATGTCATAGAAAAAGATGTGAATATAAGCCTACTTAATAGTTATGGAATTAAACATAAAATAATTGGTAAATCTAGTTCTTCTATGATGAGAAAATTATTTTACACATTTACATGCATTATAAACCTAATAAAATATTTTTTTGAAATTCAACCAAATGTTGTTTTAGCAACACACAGTCCAATACCTACAGTTGCCGCTTATATTGCAAACAGAAAAATTATTAGTTTTACCGATACAGAACATGCTACGTTAAGTCACAAAATAGCTGATTTTTGTACTAACATATTATTCACCCCTACATGTTACATCAAAAATAACGGTACAAAGCAAAAGAGAATTAATAGTTATTTTGAATTGATGTATTTGCACCCCAATTATTATAAGCCAGAGGAAAAAATCGAGCAGTATATTGATATAAAAACAAAATATGTTGTGATGAGATTTATTTCGTGGGGTGCTGTGCATGATATTGGACATCATGGAATATCATTAGAAATAAAAAAAAAAGCAGTAACTCTGCTTAGTAGATTTGCAAGAGTTTACATATCATCTGAGGATATTTTACCTCCCGAACTAGAAAAATATAGGCTAAAAGTTCCACCTAGTATCATGCATGATGTCCTTTACCACGCATCTCTGTATTTTGGCGAATCAGGAACAATGGCTACTGAGGCAGCAATTTTAGGAACGCCATCAGTGAGGATATCATCCCTAGCAAAATTACTTGGGAATTCTATTGAACTTAAGGATAAATACAAATTATTGTATTACTATGATGAGGGTGTTGAAGGTCTAGCCAAGTGTGAGGAAATACTTATGGATAATGAATCAAAGAATAAATGGAAAAAAAGATCAAGAATTATGTTGAAAGATAAAATAGATATTACTAAACACATAATAGATGAAATCTTAAGGGGAAAAAATCATGAATAATATTTTAGTTCTAGCACCCCATACAGATGACGGAGAACTTGGATGTGGTGGAACAATTTCAAAGTTCGTAAAAGAGGGAAAAAATATTTATTATGTCGCGTTCTCAACTGCAGAAGAGTCTGTGCCCAAGGGTTTCCCTAAAAATGTTTTAGAGGTTGAAGTGAAGAAGGCAACCAAAATATTAGGAGTGCCAGAAAAAAACTTAATTATTAAAGATTATAAGGTTAGACACTTTCCCCAGTTCAGACAGCCTATTTTAGAAGATTTGGTTAAAATTAAGAAGGAACTATCACCTGATATAGTATTTATGCCATCTTCGCACGATATCCACCAAGATCACAGAACAATTTATAATGAGGCCATAAGGGCATTTAAAGATACTTCAATGCTTGGTTATGAGTTTATGTGGAATAGTTATTCTTTTGGGTCTACACTTTTTTCAATTCTAAGCAAGGAAAATGTATACAAGAAGATTCATTCATTAGATCAGTATGAGTCACAGGCAAAAAGGCTATATACTAAAAATGAGCTAATTATGGGCCAGGCCAGATTTCGGGGATTGCAAATTTCAGCTAGTTATGCTGAAGCATTTGAGGTAATTCGATGGATAATATGAAAAATAATAAGTACGTTTTTATAGGGGGTACTGGACGATCAGGGACTAATATTTTTAAAGCAATCCTTGCCAAACATAGCGAAGTTGCTAGCTTACCATTTGAACACCGTTTCATAATTGATCCTGATGGTATAGTTGACTTTCTCAATTCTATGGGTACCAGCTGGTCACCTTTCATGACAGACACCAAGTTAAAAAGACTTAATAAATTTTTGATTAATCTATCAAAAAAAGAAAATGTTAAGGAAAAATATCAGGAATGGGAATTGTCAAAGTGGTTTCCTAACTATATTAAAAATGTTGAAAAATTAAATCAAAATTTAACTACATTTATTTATAGGGGGTTTTGGCCGGGGGCAAGCAGTACCAGTACAGATTATCAAATCCATTTTTCAGATTGGAAATCAAAAAATGAACTGTACCAACTACTTGGTGATTTTATTATTGAAAATTTTAATGATTATCTACTTTTGAAGAATAAAAGTATATTTGTTGAAGACAATACTTGGAACATTCTTTTTGCTAATGATATTAAAAAATTAGTTCCTAATTCAAAGCTAATTAATATGATTAGAGATCCTAGAGATGTCATTGCATCATTCGTTAAGCAGCGCTGGTGCCCTTCAACATTAAGAGATGCGATAAAAATGTATAAATCAATAATTAATAGATGGCTAAACATTGAGAAACAACTTTCGAATTCTTACTATAAAACCATCAAATTGGAAGATTTAGTTTTAGACAAGATAGACACTCTCAAAGATATCGCAGAATTTTTAGGGGTAAATTTTGAAAATTCAATGCTTGATATTGATACATCTTTATCTAATTCAGGTCGCTGGCAAAATGAATTTGATAAAAAAGAAAAAAAAATTATTGAAACCGAGTTAACATCTCTAATTAAAAAATTAGGATATGCGATCTAGTTTCAATTATTTATGATGCGATGAGATTAAAGACTATGATTTTCCTGGCTACAAATGACGTAGAAACCACCTCGATATGGCACAATAACCTCAGAGATGAAACAGGGCTTAAAGTAATGAGAGAAGGGATGCCTGTACTTCTTGATCTCTATCAAAAATATAATATAAAGTCTACGTTTTTTTTTACGGGTTATATAGCTAGACTGCTTCCTGAAATTGTCAAAATGGTAGTACCCCATGGACATGAGGTTGCAAGCCACGGCATGTCTCATAGACCAGAAGATAGTTTTGATCTTTTGTCTCTAAATGATCAAATAAGAGATTTAAAACAATCAAAAAAAATATTAGAGGATATTTCGGGTCAGGAAATAATTTCTTTTCGCGCACCAGCATTGCGCGTAAAGGGTGAGTCAATAGTTCGCGCACTTGAGGAAAGCGAATATTTAATTGACAGTTCAGTAGCATCGCAAAGATTTGATATGCTTTTATCTTTTGGTGCTTTGAAAAAAATGAGATGGTTGTCTGCGCCTAGGTTACCATATCGTGCATCTAAAAATAACATTTTCAGGATTGGAAACAGTTCAATAACAGAGGTTCCGCTAAGCGCAATGTTATTTCCATATTTGGGAACAACTATGCGTATTTTTCCGAATATTACCAAGATCATTAGAAGAATATTATATGTAGAATCGAAATTAACAACCAAACCTATTGTTTTTGATATACACCCAAATGAATTCATCGATGAAAGTAATGAGCAATCAGAGAATAATATAAGAATTGAGAATAGACTTGCTGCTCTATATCAAGATGTTTTAAGAGCAAAAATCAAAAGAAAAAACTTAGGACATTCCGCCAAAGCATTATATGAACAACAAATAAAATTTTTTGTAAAAAATAACTTTAAATTTTTAAGGATAAAAGATTTTAAGGATTTTATGATCAACAAATGAAGATTTATATCATTACAATGGATGACCCTCTTAAAACAAACGATTTTATCAAGCATATTATAAGGAGTAGAAGACAAGATATCATTGGTCTTGCCATGCATAATAGAGGGAGACTTACAATATCAAAAAAAAAATCAAAAACAGCCTACGTTTTTTCGCTTTTTTTAATTATGGGCTCCTACAGCTTTTTAAAAAATGTTTTAAAAGTTCTATTACATAAACTAAAAATATTATTATCGTCAATTTACTTAACTGAGAACCCTACAATTCTTAATTTTGCAAAGGGTCTTGGTATTCCTGTAAAAAAAATAATCAATCCCAACAATGAATCTTTTATAAAATATCTGACAAATATTGAAGTCGACTTAATTATCAACCAAAGTCAGTGCATCATTAAGGAGAAATTGCTTTTAGTGCCAAATATTGGTGTGATAAATAGGCATAATGCATTACTTCCAAGAAACAGGGGAAGACTCACTCCCTTCTGGGTTCTCTACAATCAAGATAATTATACCGGTGTATCAATCCACTTCTTAGATAAGGAGATAGACGCAGGAAAAATAATAGTCCAACTAAAATTCCCTGTGACGGCGAGGGATAATTTTAATACAATCGTTGAAAAAAATTATCATTATGCTAACAAGGCCATTATTCTCGCATTAGAAAAATTAGAGCGCCATAACTACAGCCTTTTGGATAATGATGCCAAAAGTGCAACATATAATTCAACTCCTACCTTATTTCATGCTTTTTCTTTTAGAAAATTGAGAATAATCAACAAGCTTAGATCCTTCAAACTGAAGGCTGTATAATGAAAAATCTAAGTGACGATTCCTGTGAATAGAAAATATATAAAATCAGAATACATCGCCCTGTATTTTTCAGTTGTAATTTTTATAATTAAATAAATATTGTGGATTTATAAATTTCAAAAAATATCAAATTTTATGTGGTAGAAAAGGCGTAAAAAGGAGTAACAAGATTTATAATGATTAACTTTCTAGTGCACTTAATAAATGGGGCCGTTGTCTATTACGTCGTACAAGATTTTCATGCGCGTTACCTTTTAAATAGTTCTGGATTCATTAATTTTTTTCCGTTTTTCCTTGTTGCGTACCTGATTTTCGCTTTTTATTTCAAACCAGGAAATTTCAACTTTCTAAATAGATCACGTCTAGCATTACTACAATTCACTTTTACATTGTTCAGCCTAAGCCTTTTAGCTTCTCTTTATGAGACTCTGATACTTCCCAGAACATTTATTGTATCCATTGCTTTTTTCTCTGTGTTTAATCGATGGCTAGTTGGTTTTTATAATCAGCTTAAATTTTCCAGTTCAATAGAAAAAAATAAATACGAAAGTAAATTTCGCTTTCGCAGGTTTTTTACAAGCTTTGCTTTATTATTAATCGCGTTTAATATGGTAGTCTATCTTAAAAATAGTAATTTTATAATGTACGATTGGATTTTTCAATTATCTCTTCTTCTTATAGTATCATGGTATGTATCAGGAAAACTAACTAAAAAGTTCTATGAGTTTTCTGGAAAAAATATATATTATTTTATTGCGCCTCTTATAAAATCACATTTTTTATTTTTGCTGTTTTCATCAGGAATATTTTTCCTCTTTGATCTAACGTATTTAAGTAGGCAGCTTATATTTGGTACCGTTACAATTTTTTCCTTTTTAGAAATATTTATTTTTCTTCCACTTTTTTCAAAAATAGAACAAATATCAAAAAAATTAGAGGTCAATGATTACATCGATCAAAGAGATTTAGTCATAAAAAAAAGCAACAGACATTCTCGACTCCCAAATAAAATTATAGCAAGTCTTCTTGCACCGCATCATTCAAAGAAAGTGATAAAGTTCATATTGCAGTTTGTAAATAACAATAACCTAGACTTTGATAAAAACGATTTCACCATAATATCAACATCTCAACCTGCCAATTTCGATTACACATTGAAAAGGTATCAGAAGATTATTATAAACTTAAATCATGTTAATGATTTCATGAATATTAACCAAATGTTTGTCACTATGAAGAACTATTTAGTCCCAGGTGGTTACTACATAGGAGAATTTTGCCCTATGGAAAACTCATATCAAAATCTTCGTAAACAAATGCCAAAATTCTTATTCACTTTAATATATCCGATCCATTTTATTTTTTATCGTGTTATACCTAAAGTACCATTTTTTAAAACAATATATGAATTTCTAACGCATGGTAAAGGCAGATTTTTGTCTAAAGCGGAAGTATTTGGGCGTTTAGCTTATTGTGGTTTTAAAATTGAAAACACAATAACATTTGGTCATAGAATTTATTTTATTGCTAGATCTGTAAAAACAATATCAAATGATATGAATCCATCCCTTGGGATCTTCGTTACTCTTGATAGGGTTGGCTACCAAAATGAAATTATAAAAATTTATAAATTAAGAACAATGCATCCATATAGCGAGTTTCTGCAGAAAGATATTTTTGAGGAAAACAATCTCGATAAATCTGGTAAAATAAAAGATGATTTCAGATTGACGACATGGGGAAAAGTACTCAGGAAATTATGGATAGATGAACTCCCGCAGATTTATAATTGGCTACGAGGTGATTTATCGCTCGTTGGGGTTAGAGCATTGAGCAAGCATTATTTCTCAATTTACCCAGATGCTTTACAAAAATTGAGAGTGAAGATAAAACCTGGTCTAGTTCCTCCTTATTATGCAGATCTTCCTACTAATTTTGACGGCATACTAAAAAGTGAAAAGTTATATATCAAAAAGAAGATGAAAAATAGTATAAAAACAGACCTGATATACTTTTTTCAAGCACTAAATAACATCATTATCAAAGGGAAAAGGAGTCAGTAAAAGTTCTCAGAAATTCCCGAAAAACTTTACCGCTCTTTATAACTTCATGATAAAGTTGTTATGTACCATGAAATGAGCTTAAGATCTTTTACAACAAGGATTTGAGTATACTCCAGCCATCAACTAAATTTAACTTCTTACCTTCAAGATAGCTCCTTCTGTTATATTTTAGGTGGACAGTTTTTGTGTTAGCAAATTTGTTTGTTAGCATTCTTGTAATTTCAATATCAATACCAAACTTTTGGGAAGTCAAGCTATACAGATTTATTGAAGATTTATAGAAAGCTTTTGCGCAACATAAACTATCTAAGACATTTGATTTATGAAAATAGTTAAAAAGTGTAGTAAAGGCATAATTACCAAAATCCCAGTAGTTATTAATGTGAATTGAGTTTTTATATCTGCTACCAAAAACGCATTCTACTTTCTTTTTTTTATCAAGTATCATCAACTTTTTTATTCCATTTGTGCTGAGTTCTAAATCCCCATCAAATAAAATAATTTTATTATGTTGAGCTCTATGTAAACCTGCTTTTATTGCAACACCTTTTCCATTATTTGTATCCAAAACTAGCAGATTAATATATGAACACTTTTTTAATACGAGTTCAGTTCCATCATTACTACCATCGTCTATTATTATAATTTCATTTTGTGCATTTTTAGCAAAACATTTCAGATCACTCAATAATTGATTAATGTTGGCTATTTCATTATAAACTGGTATTATGATGGAATAGTTCTTGTAAGACATTTAGAAAAAAAAAGCGACAATTTTGTCGCTTTTTTTTTAAGAAGTATGTTCTTTAAAGATTATAATCTACTCTAAATGCTAATCCTCCCCAGAAAGTACCACTGCCACCAGTGCCGTCATCATTAACAGACCCCAAACCTTCCTTCATTGTTGTACTTACAAAGCCTTCAGCTCCAATTAATACGTTAAAGGGTAGATCTACATTCTTTGCTAATCTTTCTAAAGACACGCCGGCAAATCCTCGCAATCCCATTGCATCACCAACACGACCAACGTGACTTTCAGTGAAAAGTAGTTTTCCCAGAGTTAAATTACCGCCAACACCAATGGCTAACGGTGTAAAAGATTCTCCAGTATTATGTTTTGCTGGGTAGGCTCCTAGGGTCGCGCTTAAACCTAACCTCAAACCACCAAGATCAAAACCCCAAGGGGTAGATATCACAATGCTACCACCGGTAGGAATATTGTCGAAAAAGTCTCCTTGAATAAAACCAAAGCTCCCGGAGAGCCCCAAATTATAACCTGAGGACTCTTTCGCTACCACCTCCTCAGCAGCATTCAAACCATCAGTGACTTCAGGAGTTTCAGAAGCAGATTGGGCTGGTGTATTACTATCACCTTCTTTTGTCTCGTCTCCCTCGTATTCTAGCCCTAGTTCAGCTGCCATTTTCCGTTTGGCTTCTTCAGCTGCTCTAGCAGCGGCAGCATCTAGCTCAGCCTCTTCAGCCGCTTTTTGTTCCGCTATTTTTCTAGCCTCCTCTTCTTCTTTTTTTCTTTTAGCTTCTTCTCTGGCTTCTGCGGCGGCTTTCTGTGCTGCTTGCTCTATAGCTGCTTCTGTTGCAGCAGCAGCCTCTGCAGCAGCCTTTTCTGCTGCTTCTTTTGCCTGCCTGGCTTTCTCAATAGCATCTGTGTCTGTTTGTGCGTTTGCAACCATAAAAATTAGTGGTAGCGCAATAAAAATTTTTAATAGTGCCGTTTTTGTCATAATAATACCTCTGTTCAAATTCGCATAAAATAAAAATATGGATATGAAATTATTGTCTAATTGGTCTTTATACAAGTCTTATGTGACCAACTTTCTATATTAAATTATACGTATATTTTGCCAAAATTATATTTTTTTTGATGTATTGTAAATTATAATGAAAGAAAAAACTCTACGCTCAAAGTGTGTATTTAAAGGATCCTTTTTGGACGTTAGGAAGGATGAGGTGATATTTCCAAGTGGTAGTAGCAGTACGAGAGAGTGGATAAATCATCCCGGAGCAGTATGCTGCATACCGGTCTTAGAAAATGGTGACATATGCCTAATAAAGCAGTATCGTTATCCGATAAAGAAATATGTCATTGAGTTACCAGCCGGCAAGTTAGAGCTTGGAGAAACCACCATTGATTGTGCAAAGAGGGAAATGCAAGAGGAGATAGGATATGAAGCCAAGAAAATACGATTCTTAACTATGTTTTATCCTGCTGTAGGCTTTGTCAACGAAGAAATGCATTTATTCTTAGCAGAAGACTTAAAAAAAACTAATACAAACCTTGATGAGGATGAATTTATAGAGCTTATACCAAAGACCCTAGATCAAGCGGTTAAAATGATATATAGTGGTGAGATTACTGATGCAAAAACCATCATTGGATTAGTTTGGGCACAAAAATTACTAATAAACTCTAAATCTTAATTCAACATGATGAAAGCAGGTCGAAATATTAATCTAGCGTTTCTTTTTCTTTCTTTCTGTTTTTCCCAAAGCTCGTTATCTAAATACCAAAAGATCACAAATAACCTTGGTTTTTCATCAGGTGTTTACGCTAATTACGGATCGTCAAATTTGGAGGTAGATGGTTTCGTAAGATTGGAAAATGACATCGGAGTGTTTATAGAATCATTCTCTGCTCTCAACTATTTAGATGGATACTCGATTTATAGTTCCATTGGTTTTTTGACAAAGCTATCTCCTTCAGCTCAACTTGGAGCAGGTTTTTCAAATTATTTTGAGCAAGGTAATAACCTTAATGAGCTGTTCATTGGTAGCAGTGTTAGTTCGTTAACCACATTTATCTTTTTTGAACTATCTGACCTTCAAAAAATAAATGCAATGGGAATGTTGGACGTAAATTATTTTTTACCAAAAATCAGTTATGATATTTTTTTGATTGGAACATTAAGCCAAGAATTAAATCAACTGGGGGGGGATCTATTTATAAATTTTTCTAAATTGACAAAAAACCGGATCTTGTATGGTTATATACTTTCATTAGAGAGATCTGAATCTCAAAGATTAGAAAAAAAAGCCTTTCAGAAAAATGGAGTGGAGTACGAGAAATTTTTTCCTTCTTCAATCATTCAGTATGGATTTTATAACAATTTTTACATTGGTTTTAATTTTTTTTAAATATCTAAACAACTAATAATATGATCATATCTTCCAGATTAATTAAAGAAAAGGCTTATAGGTTAGGATTTGAAAAAGTTGGTATAGCAAAAGCAACTGCCACACATATTGAGCGGAAAAATTTAGAGGTTTGGTTAAACGATGGAAAACAAGCAGGAATGGATTGGATAAAAAATAGAAAAGATGAAAGAGGTAACATACATACCTATTATCCAAATGCTAAATCTATTGTATCCGTTGGAATGAATTACTATACAGGAAAAAATCAAGATGATTTAGAGTCTGACTATAAGTTTTCTAATTATGCATGGGGAGACGACTATCACCATGTTTTGAAGACAAAATTATTTAAATTAGCCGAGTGGCTGGAAAAATTATATCCAGGATCTAAAAATATTGTTTGTGTTGACACATCTCCGGTAATGGAGAAGGTATGGGCTCAGCGTGCTGGTATTGGCTGGATTGGCAAGCACACAAATTTGATTACTCGGGAATATGGCAGTTGGCTTTTTCTTGGCGAGATAGTTTCGGACATTAAGTTGGAATATGATATTCCATTTCAGGATGATTTATGCGGTACTTGCACTGCTTGTATCGATGAGTGCCCTACACAAGCACTTACGGATTATATTTTAGATGCAAATAAATGTATTTCGTATTTAACGATTGAACACAAAGGTGATTTTTCAGAAAGGGTACCTGATCTAGATGGCTGGGTTTTTGGTTGCGATATTTGCCAAGAAGTTTGTCCTTGGAACCAAAAATTTGCTAAGGAGAAATACTGTACTGATTTTCAACCAAGAGATTCAATATTAAATTA
>MDTD01157787.1_pt1 | contig 63291 bp, 53 predicted proteins | sample 811221 | NCBI WGS metagenome assembly MDTD01 (sample SAMN05326646, study PRJNA326480) | marine metagenome | isolation source: seawater | place: Pacific Ocean: South West | collected 2011
ACGTTTCGTGATTCGATGTCTCGGAACCACCCTTAACAGATCACTCAAAACGGTGCTATAGTTCCTCATGCTTGCATCTCCTTGTAGCAGAATGGTTTGACAATTTCATTCTACCTACAGAAATGGGAGGTGCAAGCTCTTCTTTCTTTCCTCTCCCTTTTAACCGGACAGCAGTGCTTCTGTATACAGCCCGTTTAGTTGTAGAGGTCCGGATGCCGGTATCGGTCGGGATCGCTTGAAAAGGGTGGTGCATCGTCGGTGACGATGCCCATACCGAACAGCAGGCGACCGCTGTCCGGAATGTGTTCGGTGTCCAGAACGATGTTTGGATCGAACCGCATATAGTCCCGCATGACCGACTCCTCCGGAAGTACGATCACGGTATCCCGCTGCGTGCGGGTTACACGGAGGATCACCGAACTGACGCTAAACCACGGCGTCGCCAGGATCGTATCTTCCGGGGTATCGAACAACGGCGGCGCCTCGTCTTCCCTGACAGTGTCCTGCGGTGCGGATGGGTCCTCCGGTTGATTCCAGGGCAGCGGTCCCGGGGAGACGCAGCCGGAGAGGAGCGCCACGACCGCGATGACGAACGCCACCCGCGGGTGAGTCTGCCGCGTGGTGTATCGCGCCGGTCGAATCCCGGGAGCCGGGCCGCTCACGAGACCGCCTCGGCGATCAGTCGCCTGGCGGCGTTGAGGCCGCTGAGAAATGCTCCCTCCACCCGTGGTCCGGCGAATGTGTCTCCCGCCATCAGGAGCCGCGGTGCCACCTCGGCGTAGCGGTCGGCACAAAATTCCACGGGGCGGGCGTACCGCCAGCGTTTGAGTTGCACACGTCCCGCGTCCCGGGAGTCGCGGATTCCTGTACCGCTCATCACCGAACGCAGGGCGTCGGACATCGCATCGATGACCGAGGAATCGTCGTGGGAGAGGTGCTCGACGGCGAAGGTTGCGCTGCTGTGAACCGTGAGGGCCGCCGCAACGTCCTCCGCTGCGGTGGATACACCCTTGGTGACGTTGTCCGCGATCCACTCGATGGCCGGAGAATCGGGCCGGCGGAACCCGTGTTCGTTGAAGACCCCGACGGGAAACTCGGATAGCCCCACGAGAAGCGCAAGACAGGGATGGTAGGTGAACTCCGCGAGCTCCGCGGTGGCGGTTGATTCGAACGACGGTGCCAGCAGCTCCAGTGCCTGCGGCACCGGCGGAGTAAGCAGCACGCTCCGGGCGTGCACGTCCGGAAGGTCCGGCGCATCCGCGGTGAGGCGATAGCGACCGCCGTCCTGCGCCACCGACGTGACGCGAACCCCGGTGTGTATCGCCACCTCGTCGGCATCGACGAGGGAGTCGGCGAGCCAGCGGGGAAGTGCGGCGTTGCCGTCGGCGCCTCGCCAGACCGCCAGGTTCCGGTGTCCGTCCCGACGTGGCGCGCGATCGTACCAGTGCGCCACCGCCCCGTCGTGGTGTGCGGCCTCCACGGCTGCGACAAACTCCGGGGCCAGGGCGGTAAAAAACTGCGCTCCGGTGTCAAACCTGGCGCCGCCCACAGCCCGCGTTGACACGCGGCCGCCGACACGGGACCCCTTGTCGAGTACCAGCACCGATCGCCCCGCGTGGCGCAATTCGCGGGCGGCGGAGAGTCCCGCAACGCCGGCGCCGACAATGGCTACGTCCCATACTGCGTCCATACATCTTCAAGTGTAGTACGTCTTGCGGCCCCGCGGCCACGGCTCTCGGGACCGTCCAGCCGGAGTCGCTCCACCACCGGAGTCGCTCCACCACCGGTGTCCCAACGGCTGCCAGAGCCGCGCGCTTTGTGATACGATCTCCGCCGGCATGGCGAAGCAGTACGACGAAAGCTCGATCAAAACGCTCTCCAGTCTGGAACACATCCGGCTGCGCAGCGGCATGTACATCGGCCGTCTCGGCGACGGTAGCAGTTTCGACGATGGGATCTATATCCTCCTCAAGGAGGTCGTGGACAACTCCATCGACGAATTCATCATGGGCCACGGCAAGCGCATCGAGATCAAACGCGAGGACGACGGCACGATCACGGTGCGCGACTATGGTCGTGGAATACCGCTGGGGAAGCTCACCGCCGCCGTGAGCCAGATCAACACCGGCGCCAAATACAACGACGACGTGTTCCAGTTCTCGGTCGGCCTCAACGGCGTCGGAACCAAGGCGGTGAACGCCCTGTCGGAGTACTTTCATGCGGTCTCATTCCGCGACGGGAAGTACGCCGAGGCGGAGTTCATCCGCGGGACGCTGCAGAAAGAAAAGAAGGGCAAGACAACCAAGTACCGCGACGGAACCTGGGTGCAGTTTCGTCCGGACCGTGAACTCTTCGGTGAGTACCGCTACAACGAGGAGTTCATCATCCAGCGTCTGTGGAACTACGCCTACCTCAACGCCGGTCTCACGATCGTGTACAACAAGGAGCGGATCGTCTCGGAGGGAGGCCTTCGGGACCTGCTGGCGGCGGAGGTGGGCGAAAAGGGGCTCTACGAGGTGGCGCACCTGCGGCAGGAACGCCTCGAGTTCGCCTTCACGCATACCACCAGCTACGGTGAGACGTACTGGTCTTTCGTCAACGGTCAGTTCACCTCCGACGGCGGTACACACCAGAGCGCGTTCCGTGAGGGCATTCTGAAGGGCGTCAACGAGTTCTACCGCAAGAACTTTGCCGGGGAGGACGTTCGCGAGGGTATTGCCGGCGCCGTGGCGATTCGCATCAAGGACCCGCAGTTTGAAGGCCAGACCAAGAACAAGCTCGGCAACTCCGACGTCCGATCGTGGATCGTGGGCGAGGTGCGCGCCGCGGTCGTGGACTTCCTCCACAAGAACAAGGACGCCGCAAAGAAGCTCGAACACAAGATCACCCAGAACGAGAAGCTGCGAAAGGAACTGAACGCTGTCCGCAAGGAGAGCCGAGAGGCGGCCAAGCGTGTGGCGCTGAAGATCCCCAAGCTCAAGGACTGCAAGTACCATCTCGGCGACCGGAACGCGCAGGCTGAGGAGTCCACGATCTTTATCACCGAAGGGGACAGTGCCACCGGGAGTATGGTCGCCTCCCGCAACGTGCACACCCAGGCGATCTTCTCGCTGCGGGGGAAACCGCAGAACATGTTCGCCCGCAAGCGCAGCGACATCTACCGCAACGAAGAACTCTACAACATGATGATGGCCCTCGGAATCGAGGAAGACATCGCCAATCTGCGCTACAACCGGATCGTGGTGACCACCGATGCCGACCACGACGGGTTCCACATTCGAAACCTGCTGCTCACCTTCTTCCTGCAATACTTCGAGGAGCTGGTGGTGGCGGGGCACATCTACATCCTGGAAACGCCGCTCTTTCGCGTGCGCAACAAGAAGGAAACGCGCTACTGCTACAGTCCCACCGAGCGTGACGCGGCCGTACAGGAGATTCGCGGCGCCGAGGTGACGCGCTTCAAGGGACTGGGAGAGATCTCGCCGTCGGAGTTCGGGCAGTTCATTGGCGAGGATATGCGACTGGTGAGGGTGAACGTGAAGACGATCAAGGGGATCCAGGAGACCCTGGAGTTCTACATGGGCAAGAACACCCCTGAACGCCGCAGCTTCATAATGGAGAACCTTCTGGACGTATAGCACGTCCCGGTTCGTCCCCGCCATAGAGCGGCATCGTTGCCGGCGCCGGCGACGGTGGGTCCGGCGGAAGTCCGGTGTCAAAGACGCTGCGCATCCACCGGATCGCCCTGCTCTCCTGTTCGTACCACTGAGCATCGGAATAGTTCAGAAATGCGTGCCCGCCGCCGGGGTAGCGCACCAGCGTGTGCGGTACGCGGTGACCGGTGAGAGCATCGTTGAGAACCCGGGCCTGGCGAAACGCCACGGTATGGTCTCCGTCACCGTGATAGATGAGCGTGGGCGGAAACTCGTCGTCCACGTGTTCGACGGGACTCAGCCGGCGGCGTCGCCACGGCGGGAAGAGCGCGAAACTGCCGGAGTTTTCGAAGGCGTCGCCGCGACGCATCGCCTGCAGGTCTGTCGGCGCGCACTCGGCAAGGACCAGCGCCGGCCGCGGCGACGGCGGACCGGAGGGATAGGCGATGCGTGACGTCGACGCCGCCATGAGCGCCACGTGCCCGCCGGCGGAGACACCGTACACCCCCACGCGCTGCGGGTCCCAGCCGTACTCATCAGCGTGGTTCATGACCCATGTGACCGACCTGGCGGCGTTCCGCACCGGTCCGCGGATGCCGCGGTACGCGGATGTGGTGTAGTTGACCGCCACCACGTACCAGCCCTCCTCACGCATCCGGCGGAGAAACCGATGGATTACGCGGATCGTGACTTTGTCGCCCCGCAGCCACGAGCCCCCGTGAAAAAAAACGATCACCGGCGCCGCACTGCCGACCTCGCCCCTGCCGCCGTCGGTGGTGGCGTCGGAGACGGAGGGTCCGTCCGTCGGCGAGGGCAGTGGTCCGTACACGTCCAACCGGTATCGACGCAGGAGGTCGCGGTGGTAGATCACGTCGTGCTGCACCGGCGGGGCCGGCTCCGGCGTGTCCAGCGCCTGCTCCGTGAGCGCCTGCACGGTCTCCGGCGGCGGAAGGAGCACGCGTTGCACCGACGGGAGCGTGAGCGCCAGGGCGGCGGCTACCGGGAGTGCCAGCAGAGCGGGTACACGGAAGATCGCCATGACGCGACTCTACCACGTCCGGGGGACCCGCATCGAGGATTCGGTCCGATGGTGGCACCGCACCGCGGCATTCCGTACATTTGAGACATGCAGCGTACCGGAGTTCTCGTGTCGATTCTCGTTGTCACCGCCATGGCGGGTCCCGTGGCCCAGGAACACGGTGGGTGGTACGTAGACCCGACCGCGGGCATAGGTGCCGTTGTGGAACCCTCCGCATCCGGTGGACTTGCGGTAACCGCCTACCGCGCCGAAGACACCTCCGAATCGATGTGCGTGGACCGGAGCGGCGAACTCAGATGTGACGGACTTGTCGCGTGGCGCACGACACTCCGGGCGGAACCGGACGGCAACCTGCTGGTGCGCACGACCGGCGCGCCGGATGTACGGTTCCGGCGCCTGCGGGAACGCTACCAGGCCGTGGAAGACGGGCTGCTGGTCGACCTGGCGGTGCTGCCGGTCGGTGGCGGCACGTATCGCCTGTGGCGCACCGCCTGGCGGCCGGTCGCGGCGATCGATCTGTCTCCGGGGGCCGACGGCTGGTACCGGGGCGAATACGCCGGCGGGAGTGTCCGCGCCCGGCCCCGGCAGGATCGCTGGGAGACGGTGGTGACCGCCGGCGGCGGTGAACGGAGGGTGACGCTCACCTATCCCGCGGTGGTGAGCCCCCCGTTCCGGGAGGGGGCGGCACGTCGCCTTCAGTTCCCGGATCTGCGGAGCGCCGCTGCCGGAACGCCCTGCGCGGCCGGCAACCGGCATGCCGAGGCGATTGGACCGGTACCCCTCGGCGTCTCGGTCACCCGGACGTCGGTGCAGGGGGGGGTGGCGGTGGCGCTGGCGCCGGGCGGGGCATGGACGGTGGTGCGCACGGCGTCGGGGCGCTACGCGCTCCGCAGGTCCGGGGTGGATCCCTCCATCGACCCCGGCATCGACCTGGGGCCGGTGTCCAGGGAAGACTCGTTCCGGTGGGCCCCGTCGGGGGAGCGGTTGTTGTGGGTTGCTCCCGGCGACGGCGGCGGTACCGTGACGGCTACCGTGTTCGACGGGGGGCTGCCGACGGCGTCGCGCGAGGTGGCCACGGGGCGCGCAGCAGCCTGGGTAAACGACCGCCAGATCGTCGTACTGGATCGCGACACGCTGTTCCTCGTCGCGATCGACGCCGTTGGCGGAGCGCCGGAGCCCCCGGCGCTGCCGCTGGTTGGTGGCGCGGACCTGGCTACGGCGCGGAGCGCGAGCTACGATGCCGCCACCGGCCGGGTGGTTACGGAACCTCCGCCGCGCGTGACGGCTCCCGGCGACACCGCCCCCCATGCGATCGGCGACGGAACCGACGGTGCGGCGCCCGCGCGTCCCGTCCCGACCGGCGGTCTCGCCGGCGTGCTCAACACGACGCCGTCGCCGGACGGCGCGATCCTGGCGATTCTGCACCGCGACCACCTCACCGGACGGCCGGTGGTCTCGCTGCAGAAACTCACCGACGGCCGACCGGTCGGTCCCCCGACGACCGTCCTGCGGCCGGCGGCGGTGGGAGCATCGGCCGCGGTGGGAGCACCGGCGGCAGGCCCTCTGATCTGGACCGGCCCCCGGACGCTCGCGGTCCTCACCGCGGGGGGCGCGGAGATCGACACTATTACATTTCGCTGGTGACGCGTTCGCCGGCGACACCACCGGCGCGGAGCGGCCCACCCGAGCCACCACCGGCCCATACCATCCACCGGCAGGTGACAACCGCCGGCGTTTCGTGGAGAATCTCGGGACGATGGCCTACGTCAACACCCTGTTCAACCGCAACTTCCTGGAGTACGCGAGCTACGTCATCAAGGACCGGGCGATTCCGCACGTCGACGACGGACTGAAGCCCGTACAGCGGCGCATCCTGCACTCACTGCTGGAAATCGACGACGGCAAGTTTCACAAGGTCGCCAACGTGGTGGGCCACACGATGAAGTACCATCCCCACGGGGATGCGTCGATCTACGAGGCCTTGGTGGTCCTGGCAAACAAGGACATCTTCATCGACAAGCAGGGGAACTTCGGGAATATCTTCACCGGGGACAGCGCCTCGGCGTCGCGGTACATCGAATGCCGGATCGACCCGATTGCCCGGGAGATCCTGTGGCGTCCGGAGCTGACCGAGTACGTCGACAGCTACGACGGCCGCAACAGCGAGCCGGTGGTGTTCCCCGCCAAGATCCCGCTGGCCCTGATTCTGGGGGCCGAGGGAATCGCCGTGGGGATGTCCACGCGCATCCTGCCGCACAATTTCCGGGAGGTGATCGAGGCGTTGCAGGCGCACCTGCGCGGTGAACACGTGCAGCTCTTCCCCGATTTTCCCACCGGCGGGCTCATGGAGGTGTCGGAGTACGCGGACGGTCAGGGCAAGGTTCTGGTCCGCGCCAAACTGGACACCTCCGACGAGAAGCGCATTGTGATCCGCGAGCTGCCCTACGGGACGACCACCGAAAGCCTCATCGCCTCGATCGAGAACGCCGCCAAACGCGGCAAGATCAAGATTGCCCAGATCAGCGACTATACCTCGGAGCACGTGGAGATCGAGATCCGTCTCCCGCGGGGTGTGTACACACAGGACGTGGTGGACGGACTCTTCGCCTTCACCGATTGCGAGCAGTCGATCTCGGTGAATCTTCTGCTCATCGTCGGGGACAAGCCCCGGCAGATGACGGTGACCGAGGTGATCGCCTACCACGCCCGCCGCCTGGTGGAGCTGCTGAAACGTGAGTTGGAGCACGAGCGTGGCGCCCTCATGGACCGGCTGCACATGCGCACGCTGGAGCGAATTTTCATCGAGGAGCGCATCTACAAGCGCATCGAGGAAGAACGCACCCAGGAGGGTGTGCAGACCGCGGTCCGTACCGGATTCGAGCCGTTCAAGAAAGAACTCATTCGCCCCATCACCGACGAGGACATCGAACGCCTGCTCAAGATCCCGATCCGCAGGATCTCGCTGTACGACATCGAGAAAAACCGGCAGGAGGTGGAGCAGATCCGGGAGCGCCTCGAGGAGATCAAACGTCACCTCGCGGATCTCACCGGATACGCCCTGGCGTTTCTCGACGGCGTCCTCGAAAAACACGGGGCGCGATTCCCGCGGCAGACCGAGATCACCGGATTCGAGCGGGTCGACGTCCGCGAGGCGGCGGTTCGCGACCGCACCCTGGCCTACGACCCGGACACCGGCTATCTCGGGACCGCCGTGGGCCGGGGTGGGGCGGTCCAGGAGATCGAGGCGGTGTCGCAGTACGACCGCGTCCTCGTGATCTCCGCCGACGGAACCTACCGGGTGATCGATGTGCCGGAGAAGCTCTTTGTGGGGAAGGGGATGCTTTATGCGGGGCTGGCGGACAAGGAGGCCCTGGCGGAGCGGGTCTTCTCGGTGGTGTACCGGAACGCCAACGGTGACACCTACCTCAAGCGCTGCCGGATCGAGCAGTACATCCTGGAGAAGGAGTACTCGATCGTTCCGGAGAGCGGAAAGCCGCTGATGCTCACCACGCGGGAGAACGTTGTGGCGCGGCTGCGGTACCGCAAGAAGCCGCGCATGCAGAAGCTCGAAGACGACTTCGTGGTGGATGACTATCTGGTTAAGAGCGTGAAGGCCGCGGGCGTGCGGCTGTCCACCAAGGATCTGAGCTCGGTGAAACTGCTGACCAACCGGGCCAACACGGGGCGTAAGCAGCGGTAGGACCGGCGCCGCGGAACCGGCGCGGTCCGCAACGCCGGTCCGCCGCGTTCAGTCACCCTCGCCGGCGAACCAGCGCGTTTCGTCGCCCGCCTCCCACACCACCGTGTCGTCGGAATCGAACTCCCGCGCCAGCAGGTGTTCGACCCACCGGATCGCCGTCTCGCGCTGCGAAAACTTCATCACGCGCTCCTGCGGATCCGGATCGGCGGGGGTCGGCTCCGGTCGAACGGTGACGTAGCGGTGGTGCCCCATTCCCGGGAAGCGGCTGATGCGCGCCACGATTCGCCGTCCCGCCATACACCTGCCTACATGTCCAGCTGAATCGTGAACCCTGCGAAGAGCTGCACCGGCTGGTCAGAAAGCTGCGCCTTGGGGTACAGGTCGATCCCCGGGGCCACTTCGACAAAGAACTCCAGGAAATCGTCGAGCAGCAGCACGCTTGCCGCCACCGGAATCCGGGTTCCACCGTCGAACTCCACGCTGCCGTCGCTGTCGCGCCCCTCGGGGTACAGCTTGCCGTACAGGCCGATGCCCAGGGACCCGTGCAGTACCCCCACGATCTGCCGGTTGTCCACCAGACGCAGGTCGCCGGCGGCAAAGATGTACTCGTTTCCGTCGCTGAGGTCGTAGCCGAATTTCAGATCGAAGGGTGCCGGGCGATACACCAGGACGCCGTTGGGGATGCCGAACGCCAGACCGAGACGGTCGGAGCGGCCGCGAAACTGCGCGAACGCCGGGGTCGCGGCGATCACGGTGAGCAGGACCAGAAAAACGATGATTCGTCGATGCTTCATCTGTGCTATCTCCTTGCTATCTGTATCGGGATTCTCATCCCGCGGCTCAAGCGTACCACGTTGCGACAGGAAACCGCGACGAAGGCGTCGTGGTCGTGGTAGCATCGCGCCATGAGCATCACGGATCGACGGCCCCTGATCGGGGTGATCGGCGGCATGAGCTGGGAATCGACACAGAGCTACTACCGCGAGATCAACCGCCGCTACCACGAGGTCCGCGGCGGACACCATTCCGCACCGATCGTCCTGCACTCGGTGGATTTTGCCCCCATCGAAGCGATGCAACGGCGCGATGACTGGGACGCTACAGCGGCGATCCTCACGGAGGCCGCCGAAGGACTGGAGCGCGCCGGCGCCGGCGTTCTGCTCCTGGCGACCAACACGATGCACCTCGTGTTCGACCGGCTGGTGGAAGCGACCACCGTGCCCTGGATTCACATCGCCGACGCCACCGGCGCTGCGCTCACCGCCGACGGCATCGGCCGTGTCGGGCTCCTGGGCACGCGGTTCACCATGGAGCAGCCGTTTTACCGTGACCGGCTGGCGGAACGGTTCGGGCTGGAGGTGATCGTTCCCGATGCCGACGACCGAACCACAGTCGATCGCATCATTTTCGAGGAGCTGGTGCACGGTGTCACGACCGGGGACAGCCGTCGGCGCTACGGCGAGATCATGCGCTCGCTGGTCGACCGTGGCGCTGGAGCGATCGTTCTCGGGTGCACCGAAATCGGTCTGCTGGTTGCCTCCGACGACAGCGCGGTACCGCTCTACGACACCGCGATTCTGCACGCACGCGCGGCGGTGGACTGGCTCCTGGAGGCGGAACGATGATCCGGCGGGTGGCGGTGTACTGCGGCTCTAACGTCGGTGCCGACCCCTCCTTTGCCGAGGCGGCGCGGGATCTCGCCACAGCCCTTGCGTCGCGGGGCATCGGAGTGGTTTACGGCGGCGGCCGTTCGGGGCTGATGGGCGTGGTCGCGGATACCGCGCTGGCTCACGGCGTTGATGTGGTTGGGGTGATGCCCACGCACCTGGTCCGCCGCGAGATCGCCCACGAGGGCATCACCGAGCTCCACGAAACCGCCACGATGCACGAACGCAAGGCGATGATGGTGGAACTCGCCGACGCCTACGTGGCGCTCCCCGGTGGGGTGGGTACGCTCGAGGAACTCTCCGAGGTCCTGAGCTGGGCGCGCATTGGACTGCACGCCAAGCCGGTGGCGGTCCTGAATACCGGCGGGTTTTACCACCATCTGCTCGAGTTTCTCGACCAGATGGTGGTCAGTGGCTTTATCCGCCCCCACGAGCGGGAGATGGTCTCCGACCACGCCACGCCGGAGGGGCTGGTGGAGGCGCTCTGCGCCGCTACTGCCCCTCGCCCGACAGAAGACGCCTGAGGCGATCCAGGGCGCGTCCCGCGTTCTCCATGGATCCCTCGTCGACGGCGGTGGAAAAATCATCCACGTACGAGCGCACCTCCTCCAGCGTCCGGCGGGCAGCCGTACCGGTACCGTCGGACGTCGTGGCGCGTTCGGAGCCCCCGGTTCCGGTTTCCGCCCCCGCTGCGGGTGACGAACTCACCGTTACCGTCTCGGCCTGACGCTCGCCCGCGATCAGGTCCAGGGCGGCGTCAAACTCGTTGGACCATACCACCCGGTCCTGGTCGGCCAGCGCGATCCGCTTGATCTCGGGAAGACTCGCGTCCTCCGCCTGCAGGAAGATCGGCTCCGCGAACAGCATCACCAGTTCCCGCTCCTGAAAGAGGGGAATCGCCAGAAGGTTTCCGCGAATGACGTTGCTGCCACGCTGGCTCCACAGGCTCAGCGATCGCGACATCTCGGTGTTCTGGTCGATTCGCGCCTCGATCTGCCGCGGTCCGAGGACTTCCACGCCCTTGGGGAAGGTATACACGGTCAGGTCGCCGTAGTTCGGCGTGTCCGACCGCGCCGCCATCCATGAGTGGATCACGTTCTTGTTCGCCGGGGTAAACGGCAGCATCGCCACGAACTCCGCCTGCTCGCGGCCGGGAAAACTGATCAGTGCGTAGTACGGCTCCACGGACTGAAAGTCCTGACGATATCGTTCCGTGGCGAACTCCCACAGATCCTCGCGCTGGTAGAACGTCTGTGGATCGGTCATGTGATAGGTGCGGTACAGATCCGCCTGTACCGTCATGAGGTCGGTGGGATACCGGATGTGCTTCCGGAGGTCGGTGGGCATCTCCTCGACACTGCGGAAGAGGCCGGGGAAGATCGAACGATAGGTCGACAACACCGGGTCCTCGGGGTCCATGACGTAAAAATCGACGCTTCCGTCGTAGGCATCGACGGCGACCTTGACCGAGTTGCGTACGTAGTTGGCGCCGTCGAACTGCGCGAGCTCACCGCGGTAATGCTCGGAGTAGGGGTAGGTCCGCGCGGTGGTGTAGGCGTCGATGATGTACACGATCGACCCATCCTCGGTCACCACGGGGTACGGGTCACGGTCGTAGCGCAGGAACGGCGCGAGTTCGCGGACGCGGCTCATGATATCCCGCCGCCACAGCAGTTTCGTCTCACCGGTGATGTAGGAAGAGAACAACTGCTGGGTACCGTCGAAGCGGGTGGCGTAGGCGATCCGGCGCACCATTCCGCCGATCGGCACGCCGCCGTCGCCGTCGTAGCGGTTGAACGTGTTTCCGTTTTCGGAGGGATAGTCGAACTCGTCCTGCGTCGTGCCGGTGTACACGTGGTTCACCGTGCGCTCGCCGTAGTAGATCCGGGGCTGGGAGAGGTCCAGACGCGGGACGCGCGATTCGGTGGGGATGTTGCGTACCAGCAGGTCGGGACGACCGTCGGGGCGCACGGTATGCACCGGCAGCGCCACGAGCCCGAATCCGTGCGTGTACTTCAGGTGCCGTGACACCCAGGTGTTCGATTCCTCCGCCAGGGCGCTCTGCTCCATCTCACGCACGGAGAGCATCACCTGGGTGTAGGTGCCGTCGATCATGTAGCGGTCGATATCGACGTCGTGAAACTGGTAGTAGAGGCGAATCTCCTGCTGTTGCCGCAGGTTGTCCAGCAGTGCCCGGGGATCCCACAGGCGAATGTTCGCCAGCGTCTCGCGGTTGCCCTCGAGCGCAGCCGGTGTGATCTCCTGACCGACCTCGACGCCGGTACTGGAAAGATGGGATTCGTCGAGTCCCCAGGCGCGTCGCGAGAAGCGGATGTTTGATTCGATGTACGGCTGTTCCAGCGTGATCTCGTTGGGTTTGAGGACCAGCGGTCGAACGACGGCGGGCGCCACGCCGCGTGCAAGAATCAGGACCGCCACCAGCGCCAGCGGCAGGATCAGGGCGCGCGGCGACACCGTGACGGTGTCACCGGCGACCACGATCTGTTTTCCGCGACCGGATGTCGATCCCCCCGCACCGCGCCCCGCGAGCAGGACCCACACCGCTGCGACGAGGTACACGAGTGTCGCCACCAGCAGCGACGGCATCCCGACGTGGACGTCCATCCAGCTGGCGCCGTAGACCGCGCCGTCCGGTCTGATCGCGAGCATGGGGATGTCCAGGAGGCGTCCCAGCGCCTGCCGCAGCAGATAGACCGCGGCGATCACGCGCAGCGTCGGCAGCGCGAGGCCTATGTATGGACGCAGCTGCGGCCACGTCGCCGGCTCGCCGGCGGTGGCCTGCTGTTCCCGCAGCGTGATGTAGGCGATGCCGATCACCAGAAAGAACAGGCTCGTCCCCACCAGTCGCAGAACCGCGTCGAGGACGGGCAGCGAAAACAGATAGAAATTGAGCCGGAGTCCAAAGGCCGGGTCACGGATCTCGCTCGGTGACTGGTGGAGCGCCAGAAGGACCTCCTCCCAGAGACCTCCGGCACCGAGGGCCAGGACCGCACCGGCGGCGATGCTTACAATCCACACGCCGCGGCGTGGTGAGGCGGCCCCCAGACGCGTGCGCAGGTGTCCGACCACCGCGCGCATCGCCGCCAGCATCGCCCCGCCGGTACCCACCGCCAGGGCGATCCGGGTCACGTACTCGGTCCAGAAGCGGCCTGCGGCCTGGAGCTGGGAGAACCACGCCTGTTCCACGTACAGAAAGATCGCCAGACGGAGGCCCAGCAGGATCGCGATCCCACCGACGAGCGCCGCACCGGCGCGGAAGAAGCTCCGCCGTGGGGCGGTCAGCGCGCCACGGGAGTAGCGGTTCGCCGTCACGACCAGGGGAACAGCGGACAGGAGAATCCAGAGAACCCGGACAATCGCAAACATACAGTATCCTTTCTCAGCCCTTCACCGAGCCGGCCATCATGCCGCGGACGAAATAGCGCTGCAGCGAAAAGAAGACGATGAGCGGCATGATCATCGTCAGAAACGCGCCTGAGGTGAGAACGTGCCAGTCCTGGCCGCGGGATCCCACCAGTTCCGCGAGCTTGGTTGTGACAATCGGCGTCTGTGTGCCGAGGAACACGAGCGCAACCAGCAGGTCGTTCCACACCCACAGAAACTGGAAGATCGCGAAGGATGCGATCGCCGGTACCGAGAGCGGCAGGATGAGCCGCGTGAACAGCATCCACGGGCTGGCGCCGTCGGCGTAGGCGGACTCGATAATCGACTTCGGGATACCGGAGACGTAGCCGTAGAGGATGTAGGTCGCAAGTGGCAACCCGAACCCGGTGTGCGCCAGCCATATCCCGATGAACGTGCCGTTGAGCTGCAGGTCGGTGTACACGCGCAGGACCGGAATGAACGCGGTCTGCAGCGGTACCACGAGGAGGCCGACGACGAGCACGAAGAGAATCCGGCGGCCGGGAAAGCTCATCCAGGCAATACCGTACGCCATGAAGGCGGCGATCGTGATCGGGATGACCGTCGCCGGAAGGGCAACGAGGAGGCTGTTGAGAAACGCCCCCAGCATTCCGTCGGCGAGGGCAACGCGCTGGTAGTTCTGGAACGTCCACTGACTCCAGTCGCTGATTGAACCCAGGGCGGTCCACCAGCCCGAATTCGCGATCGCCGACTGCGTGCGGAACGAACTGACGAGCAGGCCGGCGGTCGGGAGCGTCCAGAGCAGGACGACCGCCAGCAGAAACAGGCGCATCGGCGCCTTGTGTGGGACGCTCCGGAGCCGGTCGGTCAGGGACGGACGCAGGGTCCGGGGCAGATTCTGTGCGGTACTCATGTTCAGCTCCTGTTCTCGTTCATCTGGCGGATGTTCCGGACCATGAACGGCACGACGAAGAGCAGCAGAATCACCGCGAGGGTACTGCCGCGACCAAAGTTCCGGAACACGAAGGTTTCCTCGTAGAAGCGCGAGGCGACGATATGGGTGCCGAAGTCTCCGCTGGTCATCACCCAGACGATGTCGAAGATCTTCAGGACAAGAAATAGAATCGTGGTGAGTACGGTGAGGATCGTTCCGCCGATGTACGGCACGGTCACCGAGAAGAACGAACGGATTTCCCCGGCGCCGTCGACGCGGGCGGCGTCGATCAGATCCCGGGGCACTCCTTTGACCGCTGCCGACAGGATGACCATCGCGAACCCGGTCTGCAGCCAGATCATGATGAACATCAGGAACAGGTTGTTCCACGGCTCCAACGTCCACCACGCCTGCGGGGAACCTCCCAGGGCGACGACGATCGCGTTGAGCAGACCGATCTGGGCATCTCCTGCGGGCTGGTAGGCGTACACAAAACGCCAGATCACCGACGCGCCGACGAAGGAGATGGCCATGGGAAGGAACACCAGCGACTTGTTCACCTTCTCCCAGCGCTGACTGAGGCGGTCCGCCATGACGGCGATCACCAGTCCCAGTGCCACGGATACGAAGGGGACGATGATGACCCAGCCGAGGGTGTTCCGCAGGGTCGTCAGCATCTCCTCGTTGGTGAACACCGTGACGTAGTTGCGCAGTCCGACGAACTGCTCCGACGTGCGGTTGAAAAAGCTGATCCAGATCGTTCGAGCCGCCGGGAGCACGATGTAGCCGAGCAGGATGAGTGCTCCGGGGAGGACAAACGCCAGTGGCCGCAGGGCGTCGCGGACCCGGATGGGAAACACCTCCACGAGACTGTTGAGGGCGGCAAAGAGCAGCCAGATACCGCCGACCCCGACCACCAGTGCTACCGCGGCGATCGCGATTCTCGGCGCCTCGGCGTCGCGCATGAACAGGAAACTGGCGTAGAACACGACGGCGACGAGTATCGGGCCGCCGATACCGAGCACGAGTCTCCCCGGGCGCGACTCGGTGAACCAGTTCCGGAGCGACAGGATTGCGTCAGACATGAAAAATCTCCTCCCCTGAAAAAAGCAGGAGCCGGGCGGGGCGATGGGCCCCGTCCGGCCTGCACAACGGCGCGCGTGCTACGCGTCTTCGGTGGGCCAGGCGTCGTCGATCGCCGGCAGGACCTCGTCCAGCGGCTCGCCGTTCACCCAGTCGACCATGCCGGTCCAGAATGCACCGGTACCCACCTGCCCCGGCATCATGTCGGAGGCGTCAAAACGGAAGGTGTCCGCGTTCTGGAGAATTTCCGCGTAGCCCCGCTCCACGTCGCTGGGGTACCACTCGAGTGGTGTGTCTGCGTGGGGGGATACAAACCCGCCGGCCTGCAGCCACGCCTTGGTGGACTCGCCGGTGGACAGCCAGCGCATGACCGCCCGGACCTCCGGGGAATCCTGCATCGCGGAAAACAGGTCGCCGGCGCCGAGGACAGGGCGCCCCTGTTCCTGATCGATCGGCGGCAGGTAGAAGTAGTCCACGTCCTCGCCGACCGTCACGTCGTCGGGAAAGAAGCCCGGGATAAAACTCGCCTGGCGGTGCAGGAACGCTTTCGGCGGATCGGAGAACATCGGCGTCGGAGCATCCCCGAACGGTACCGTCAGGATCGACTGCGTACCGCCGCGGACGAAGTCGGGGTTTTTCCAGATTTGCTCCAGATAGCCCATCGCCTCACGAACCTCGGGAGAGTCAAACTTCAGATCGCCGTTGATCCAGCGGTCGTACACCTCGGGAGGATGGATGCGGAGCATGATGTCTTCGAGCCAGTCGGTGGCGACCCATCCGGTTGCGCCGGAGGATTCGATTCCGATCGTCCACGGCGTGTTTCCGTCTTCCACCATCTGCTCGCTGAGTGCGATCATTTCGTCCCAGGTCTCGGGAACCTCGTAGCCCGCCTCGCTGAACTCCGGAACCGGATACCATACCAGCGATTTTACGCTGGCGCGGTACCAGACGCCGGCCATCATGCCGTCGTACTGTGCCAGGTCGAGCCAGCTCTGGTCGTACTGCCCCTGCAGGTACTCGTCGCTCATGAACGTCGAGAGGTCCACCACGTTTCCGCGGTCGACCATGTCCTGCATGAGCCCCGGTTGCGGAAATGCCGCGATGTCCGGTGGGTCCCCGCCTTCGGTGCGCACCGTGATGAGGGACTCAAAGTCGCCGGAGCCCTCGTATTCGATCTGAATGCCCGTTTCTTCTTCGAACGGTTCCATACTGGCTTCGAAGCGCTCGGCGTCGGTGTCAACAAAGGCGCCGAAGATGTTCACCGTGGTACCGGACAGGTCCTGTCCGTCCGTGTACGGGTTGTCGGTGTACGACGCCTTGGCGGGTTCGCCGGAATCGGCGGCCTGCGCCTGCTGATCGGTTCCGCCCTGTCCGCTGCAGCCGGCGAGCACAAGCAGGCCCGCTGCCAGGACGGCGGATAATGAGGAGATGGTGCGTGTCATTGATTGCTCCCTTTCGGGAATCCGTGGCCCGTGTAACGGGGAACGTCGCGGTCATCGGTCGAGGCGGCGTTCCCAGTGGTGGAGCCTTCACAGGTCGAAGGGGCCACAAGCACCCCACGACTCATACTCGAGGGTAATGAGTGCCCCCGGGGGGCGTCAAATTCGCCCATTCAGGCGGTTGACATCGCCTCGGGAACCCGGTGGTATTGTCGCCATGTTTGACAATGTTCACCGGGCACTCGATGCGCGGTATCGGACCTCGGGACGGATCGCGCGGCGCAAGGCCCGAATCCTCTTCGACATCAACGCGATCCTTGCCGCAGCGATCGGTGTGCTCGCCGTGGTGTACGTGTTCCGGCAGGAACCGGCGGTGCGCGTGGGCATGCTGGCGGCACTGGTCGTGGTTTTCGGTGTGTCGGAGGTGCTGGTCCTTCGCGGCAGACTCACGGTCGCCGGGCTGTTGCACGTGTATGCGCTTCTGGTTCTGCTTACGGTCCTGCGTTTCCTGGTGGGGACGTCCATGTACGAACTCCAGACGCATACGGCGATCATGGGGATTCTGGTGCTTGACGCCACCGTGGTCGCCACCACCAGACGGTCGCTGACCGTGTTCGGGGTCCTTGCCCTGCTGTCAACGATCGCGGTGTTCGGCACGGCGCCGATCCTGCGCCCCGACACGTTCACCACGGCGCAGATGGTGACGCCGTTGGTTCTCTCCTCGGTACTGGTGGTGATCGCCGTGGCGATCGCCCGCGCGCTCTTCGCGCTCTCCGCCGGTATCGTGGAGGACCTCGAGGAGACCCATCGTCGCCTGGCGGGGCAGCACGACGCGCTGCAGGACCTGTTCGCCGGGTTTCGCGCGGGGGTCGAAACCAGCGAGCACCTGACCCGGGCGGGTCAGGACGCGCACCAGGTGATCGAATCGCTTCACGGGCAGTCCGCCGACGGCAAAGAGGTGATGGGCGAGCTCCAGTCGACGGTTGACGCGATCGCCCGGCAGACGGAGGCGCTGCGGCGGCAGGCGCTGAGCCTCGAGGAACAGATGGGGACCCAGGCGAGTTCCGTGGAACAGGCGACCGCGGCGGTTGAGGAGATGAACGGATCGATCCAGAACATGAGCCGCATCTCGCGGGACCGCAGCGGTCAGGTCGAGCGCCTCGTCACCACCGCCGACGAGGGCGCCGCACGCATCCGCCGCAGCGAGGAAGCGATGAAACACGTGGCGGAGTCGTCGCAGCGCATGCTGGACTTCGTGGCAATGATCAGCAAGATCGCCGCACAGTCGAACATGCTGGCCATGAATGCGGCGATAGAGGCTGCCCATGCCGGGAGCTACGGTGCCGGGTTTGCCGTGGTGGCCGACGAGATCCGTCAGCTCGCCGAGACATCCTCGGACTACGCCAAACAGATCGCCGGCGCGTTGCGAACCAGTGTTTCGGACGTCGAGGAAGCCAGCGCGATCAACACGCAGGCGGCGTCACTCTTCGGACAGATCCACGACGAGGTCGCCCAGGTGAGCACGACCTTTCAGGAACTGATTTCGGGACTCGGAGAGCTTTCCCAGGGGTCGAAGGAGATCCTTGACTCCGTCACCGACCTCCGCGACACCACCACGACCGTGAACACCGCCTCAGCCGAGACACGCCGCATGGCGGAGGAGGGCGGCGCCTCAACCGACGCGCTCACCTCGATCTCGCGGCGCATCGAGGAGAACAGCGCCCGGCGGGACGAGGCGATCGCCCGGCTCGCGACGGTCATCGAAACGGTGGAATCGGTGAGTGACGACAACCGGCGACAGCTTGAGCAGCTGGACCGCGACATCCACCGGATATCCGGAGAGTAGCGCTCGATCTGCCGTCAGGCCGGGGCCTGGCGGCGAACGAATCGCCGGCCGGCAAGCCAGACCCACACTCCGGTGGTGAGGACCGCCGCCGCCACGGACACCGCAACCCGCGAGGACGGCGTCGCGGCGTCCGCGAGCAGGGCCTCCGATATCCATACCGAAGGCACCGGTGCGGCGAACCACCGGACAGAGGGAGGCGCAAACCACACCAAAAGCGGCGCCAGCGCCAGAACTCCCGTTGCCTTCGCCAGGGCCACTCCCTCGACCTTGTCGCGGGCAACCGCCGCCAGGAACAGTGCCACCAGCGGGGTCTGCGCTGCCAGGGGCGGCAGAACCCACGCCAGGCGCGGCCACGGTACCGGCGAAATCCCGTTGCCACCGGCGACACACATCGCGAGCGGGACCGTCGCCACCGACGCGACGACCAGCTTCCGTACGAGCCACCCGATGCGGTTGGTGGGGGTCACCGACACCGGACGCATGATCCTCTCATCGGCATCGTCGAGCAGGACAAACCCGCTGACCATCCCGATCAGGATTGGCGTCATGGCGAGGAAAAACGCTACAAGCAGTGGTGCCATCGGTGTCAGGTCGAACCCCACGGTCCGGTGCAGTACACCCGTGAGGACCGGGACTCCGAACCGGAGGAGCGGGGTGAACAGCAGCGGCGCGGCAAAGGCCACGGAGAGCATCGGGTCGCGGAGGACCGAGCGGATCTCTCCAACGGCGATCGTCCATCCGGTGCCGGAGCGGGATGCGTGCTGAACGGTCCGTGACACCGGGTGTTCGCGTCCCTCGACTCCACCGGCGGCATCACCGCGCCCGGAGCGTCCACCAGGGCTGCAGCGCGCCTGCAGATGCAGCGACAGGCGGCGCGACGCCAGGATCACAGCTGCCGCCGCCCACACCGCCAGCGATGTCGCCGCCAGAACCGCGCGGCCCGGGGGCAGCGTTCCGTCGAGAAGCGCCAGCGCCGGAAGGGTGGGCAGTACCCACCACAGCGGGTGCCGCGCCACGCCCAAATAGGGAAGCAACGGAAGCGCAAACCCGACCGTCCACGCGATGCCGCGGAAGAAGTACCCGTTCAGTGTCTCCGCGCCGAGCGCCACGACGATGCCGATGGCGGTGTACATCAGCGAGGAGAACACCACGGCGAGAACCGCACCCGGCGTCTGTGCCCCCGCTCCGTGACCGGCGAGCAGGAGGGGAACGCTGACAACGGTCGCCAGCGCCGTAAGGGTCGCCAGCTTCGACGCGACGTACGCCGCCGGGGGCACCGGTGTGACACCCAGGACGTTCAGAATCCCGTCCTCCCGTTCCAGCAGCACCAGGGCTCCCACGAAGAAGAAACCGAGTACGGAGGTATCGGTGAACACCAGCAGCGTCGTCAGAAAGCCCCGAGCCTCCGGTGGTATCAGACGGATGCCCGCCAGATAGATCACGAGAATCACGGCGTACACCCCGTGGAAGCCGTGGCGCCACTGAAAGCGCAGGTCGCCGGAGAGCAGTGTGCGGATCATCCCGACAGGCCCCGGCCGGTCGTGGCGATAAAGACATCCTCCAGGGAGGCCTCCTGACTGTGGACTCGGAGCACCCCGTCGTTCCGGAGACGTTCCAGAAAGGCCGCGTTGTCGGCAAGGTCGCGCAGCGGAAACTCTTCCTGGATCGGGCCGGCGGATGTCTCGATGTCGACAATAACGCTGCGGCTACCGTGCTGCTGCCTGAGCGCGTACGGCGAATCCACCACCGGCAGCGTTCCGTCGACGATGAACGCCACCCGGTCACACAACTCGTCGGCAACCTGCATGTTGTGGGTGGTCAGAAACACGGTGGTGCCGGCGTCGCGCATGCTGCGAATCACGCCGCGGACGTGACGCGCCGTCGCCGGGTCCAGCCCGGTGGTTGGCTCGTCGAGGAACACGATCTGCGGTTCGTTCAGGAACGCGCGACACAGGTTGAGTCGGGTTTTCATGCCCTTGGAGTAGGCCGCCACGCGTTGGTGCGCCGCCTCCCCGAGTCCGAAGCGATGCAGGAGCTCTGCCGGGTCGCGGGTGGCGCCGCGGTACAACGAGGCGAAGTAGCGCAGGTTTTCCATGGCGGTGAAGCGCGAGAAAAAGTAGGGAAACTCGAAGGCCACGCCAAGAGACTCGTAGAGCGCCCGTGGCGCGGTGCGGATCTCCTGCCCCGCCACCGTTGCGCTGCCCGTGTATCCCCTCAGGAGGCCGATCAGTACGTTCTGGGTGGTGCTTTTACCGGCACCGCTGGGGCCCAGGAATCCGAAAATCTCGCCGGCGGACACGGAGAACGAAACACCGTGAAGGGTTTCGGCGGCGGCACCGGGGTAGGTGAAGCGCAGATCCCGCACGTCGATCGCAGCGCTCATCGGTGTCCTCCGTGAAACATCCCGTCTACGACCGTCCGGACCAGCGTTTCGCGGGTGGCGTCGAACTGGTCTTCACCGAGTTCCCGCCGGTGGAGGGCCAGAACGTACATCGCCCGGATAACGCCAACCAGGTGTTCGACCGGATCACCGCGGAGGTGTCCGGCGGCCTGCCAGCGCGTCAGCACCGGCGCCAGGGCTCCGGTATCGTTGCTGCGATGGCGGTCGTGGTAGTCGGCGGGGACGTTCCGGCCGATTCGTTCGATCTCGTCGGGATCGAGCATGCGATGAAACACGGGGTTTTCGTCCACCATCGCGAGCCCCCGGACGAGGATTCCGGCGACAGCGTCCGGGGTCGGTGGATCCAGACTCTCGAGCGCCGCGATAAGCGGTCCCTGCACCGTCCGTTCTTCCAGGCGCATCACCTCGTAGAACAGCGTCTCCTTCGTGGGATAGAACAGGTAGAAGCTGCCCTTGGAAATCCCGGCGGCCCGCGTCAGTTCCTCAACCACGATTTTCCTGGCGCTTCTGTGCGCCAGGAGATCCCGTGCCACACTCAGCAGGCGGGCGTCGATCTTCCGTCGTTCCTGTTCGGAAAACTGCTTTGGCATAGAATGACTATATGACCGAGTTGGTAAAACAGTCAATAAAAACCGCGAAAAAACCGGATCGACGGACTGTCCGCCGACCCGGTGGTGCCGTGAGCGTTCTCAGACGAAAAAGCTCACCAGGAAGAACGCGCCCACGATGTAGGTCAGCAACGGCACAGATCGACCTGCGCCGGTTGCCACCTTGAGCACGATATAGCTCAGGACACCGAAGACGATTCCCTCGGAAATGGTGTAGGTCAGCGGCATCATGATCATCGTCAGAAACGCCGGGATCGCTTCGGTGTAGTCCCCGAAATCGATGTCCTTCACCGGGCTTGCCATAAAGACGCCCACCAGGATCAGGGCCGGCGCCGTTGCGGCCCCCGGAATGAGCAGGAACAGCTGGCTGAAGAACAACGCCACAAGGAAAAGCACGGCGACAACGAGCGCCGTGAGTCCGGTCCGGCCGCCTTCCTCGACACCGGAGGCACTCTCGATATAGGTCGTGACGGTGCTCGTCCCGAGCATCGCGCCCACCGTGGTTCCCACGGCGTCGGCGAGGAGCGCCTGCTTCACCCGGGGGATGCGGCCCTCACTGTCCACGAGTCCCGCCTTGGTGGCAACGCCGACCAGCGTCCCGACCGTGTCGAACATGTCCACAAAGAGAAACGTGAACACCACGATGAGCATGTCAACGGTGAAGATCTGGCCCCACTCAAACTGCAGCGCCACCGGTGCCAGGGAGGGCGGCATGCTGACCAGCCGAAAGCCCTCGCTCACCGTCGTCACGCCGAAGGGGATGCCGACGAGCGTTGCCCCGAGAATTCCCAGCAGCAGGGCGCCCTTCACCCGCAGCGCCACCAGCGCCCCGGTCACGATCAGACCGATGACCGCCACCAGCACCGCCGGGGTTGCGAACTCCCCGAGGCTCACCAGCGTCGCGTCGTTGTTGACGATCATGCCGGCGTTCTGCATCCCCACGAAGGCGATGAACAGTCCGATACCCACCGAGATCGCGCGCTTGATGTTCCGCGGAATGCTGTTGACGATCGCCTCGCGAACGTTGAACGCCGTCAGCAGCAGGAAGATCAGGCCCTCGATGAAGACCGCCGTCAGGGCGAACTGCCAGCTTTTGCCCATGCCGATGACAACGGAAAAGGCAAAGAACGCGTTGAGGCCCATACCCGGTGCCAGCGCGAACGGCAGGCGCGCAGCCAGTGCCATGACCAGCGTGCCGATCATCGACGCCAGGGCGGTGGCGGTAAACACCCCTCCGAAGTCCATGCCGGCGTTCTGCAGCGTCAGGGGCTGGACGATGAGGATGTAGGCCATCGTCAGAAAGGTCGTGATACCGGCGATGACCTCGGTCTTCACATCGGTTCCGTGGGCCTTGAGCCCGAAATAGGATTCCATTGGGGGATCGCTCCTGTATGCGTGTGATTTGCGCTTATAGCACGAACGGTGCGCTCATGTACATCGGAATATGCGCGAAAACCGAATGTTTATGCGGTTTCGTCGGGGTCGGTCCGATCGCCGTCGGTTCCGTATTCCCCCGGTTCACCGTACGTGTCCGGGACGTAGTCGTCACTGCTGTACTCCATAGCGGCATCTTCACCCGGGGCAGCCGAGAAACCGTCGTAGGCTGTCGGAACCGGCGCAGGCTTCTGTCGCCGTCGCGGTGCCATGCGTCGCAGCATCGTGTACGCCATCATCGTCGTGCGAGGCATCGTGCGGTACGCCGCGGACCGGCCGCGTACCCGGAACTGCGGCACGAGGCGGATTCGCAGGACGCCGAAGGCCAGGTAGAACCCCAGGGTGATCGCCACGAAAAGGTACAGCGCCCCGAATCCCACCCGGGAGATTGCGGCGGAGGCGACGATCGGTCCCAGTACCGACCCGATCCCGTAGAACACGTAGAGGGCGCTGGCGGCCTCCACCATCTCCTCCGCCAGTACCTGGTCGTTCACCGTGGCGACGGCGAGGGAGTAGAGGGGAATCGCAAACCCGCCGAAGGCGAAGGCCATCGCCATGAGGTACGGGCCCCCGCCGTGGGCGGCGCTCAGTCCGAACGCCGCCAGACCGCCGATGAGCGAACTCACCAGCAGCGCACGGCGGCGGTCAAAACGGTCGGATATCCAGCCGAGCGGAATCTGCATCGCCATCGTCCCCACCGAAAACATGAGCAGGAACCCACCGATCCGGCCCTCGCTCATGCCGATTCCCTGGGCGAAGCGCGGCGCGAGACTCAGGTGGGCGCCCGAGACGAGACCGCTCACCACGACGCCGAAGGAGCCCATCGGCGACTTGCGGAACATGCCCATCACGCGAATGCGGACACTGCCGATCTGCGGGTTGCCGGTCACCTGCGCCAGCGTGATCGGCAGGAGGCAGATCGAGATCATGATCGAGGTGATTCCGAACAGGGAGAACGTCGCCGGCGGAAAGACCGCGACCAGCGGCTGAGCGATGCCCATCGCGGCGAGGTACACGATGCCGTAGATCGACAAAATCTGACCGCGGCGATTGTTCGGCGCCGAGGCGTTCAGCCAGCTCTCCACAACCACCAGGACAACGGACAGACAGACTCCGTGGATGACGCGAAACACAAACCACGCCGTCGGTTGGATCCACAGGATGTGGGCCAGGGACGATGCCGAGGCGAGAGACGCAAAGGCGGCGAACGTACGTACGTAGCCAACGTTGCGGATCACCACGAGCGCGAGAAACGACCCGAGGAGAACGCCTCCGTAGTACCCCGCGCTGATGAATCCGATCGCGAGCTCCGAGAACCCCTCGAGGCCGGCGCGGAGCGTTACTGCGGTTCCCTGGAGGGCCGAACCACTGCCCAGCAGAAACACCGAGGCAAAAATGGCCGTCACCGTCGTGAGGGGACGTTCCGTTGTCTCCATGGGACGGTGCTACCACATCGCGGCGGCCGGATCAAGCATCGGGCACGTCCACGATCCGGGGCAGCACGTCAACGTAGCGTTCGAGTGCCGCACGACCGACATCGGAGAGGCGGTACCGGCCTCGGGACTCCCGGTCGAACCAACCGTAGAGATTTCGCGAGAGAATCGGCTGAGTGTCCGCGGGGCCGCCGGCGGCGCGGATCGCCGCCGGTGTCATCGTGTCGGGCGCGTCGCGGAGGATCGCCGCAACGCGGATCGCCCGCTGCCGGTACGCGGAGAAGCGCTCCTCTCTGCTGGTCTGACCGGCACGGTTGAGTTCCGCGTAGCGGCCGTCGATCTCACGGAGGATCGCCGCCCGGCGGCGGGGGCGCCGACGGCGCGTACCTTCCGCCGGATGCAGCACCACCTCAACGCGCGTTCCCGTGCGGAGAAAACGGACCAACAGGAGCCCAAGCTCGAGCCGTCGCAGCACCGCGAGCACGTTCCGGCCGTTGCGGATCCGGCCCCGGCTTCCGGAGACCGGCACCGCGAGGTAGACGCTGGGACTGATTTCCTGCCGCCGCACGCCCTGTGCGATCAGGTCCAGCGTCATGCGCGTTTTGAGCTCGAGAATCACCGGGTCACCGGCGCCATCCGGTCGCGTCGCGACCAGGTCGCAGTGTTGGACTTCCGCCGACACGTGATATCCTTGACCCCGGAGCCAGGTGGTAAGTGGTGCGTGGAGCTCGGTTTCGCGCATGGATTGCAGCGTATCACAAGACGAATTCCGTCGCGATGTTGTAACTTCGTGACAGAAGCCTGGTTACGAATTCGGTGGCATTTGACCAATCGGTCTCACGTGAGGAGCCTATGAGATTCTGGAATAAGTTGATTATCGTGCTGGTTCTATTCAGTGTTCCGGCGCTCGCCCTCTTCGCCGGCGGCGCTCAGGAGGCGGAGGCGCCGACCCTCGAACTGCCGGCACAGCCGCGGCAGTACATTTCTCCCGCAAACCAGGACGGAGTCCAGGACGTGCTGGAGCTCCCGTTCTCCAGTGTGGTCGTACCCGCCCAGGACATGGTCATTGTGGAGTACGCCCTGACGGTGTACGACGCCGACGGTCGCCTGGTGTTTTCCGTATCGGAACGGCAGTCGGACCGCCGCGGGTTCTTCGGGAACATCTTCGGCGGTGACAAACCGCGAGTCGCGATCCCCGACACCCTGACCTGGGATGGAACGTGGTCCGTTCCCGACGGGCAGCGCCCCGACGGCGTGGCCAATGGCGACCTCGTCGAGGATGGTGAGTATACCTATCAGCTCACGGTGATCGACGACGCCGGCAACTTCGCCCGCAGTGCACCGTTCAATGTGACCGTTGACAACACGCCTCCGGAGATCACGGAGGCACCGGCACCGGACTACACGGTCTTTTCGCCGAACGGCGACGGCGCCCGCGATACGGTGACGATCCCGCTCCAGGGAAGCCGCGAGCTGGTATGGGCGGTGGAGATCCGGACCATGGACGGCGACACGGTCTACTCCCGGGAGTACCGCAATCCGAACGAACGCCGCCGTGAGGCGGACCCGGCGCCGCCGGAACGGTTTACCTGGGACGGCAGTACCGGAACGCCGGACAGTCCGGGCGACCAGGCACCGGAGGGAGACTATCAGCTCGTTCTGACCGGACTCGACCGCGCGGGAAATGAGACCGAACAGACCTACCCGGAGACGATCACGCTCAGCCTGCAGGTGGCACAGCTCACGGTGAGCGCCGAAACGCCGCCGGCGATCTTTTCGCCCAACGGCGACGGTCGCCGGGACTCGCTGGTGCTCGCGCTGGACACCTCGGATCCGCAGACGGTTCGCACGTGGCGCCTGGATATCATTAACGCCAACCAGTCCGTCCGCAGTGTATCCGGGCGCGGTGCGCCCCCGGCGACCTGGGAGTTTGATGGTACCCGTGAGGACGGGTCCCGCCTCTCCGACGGTACGGTTTCGGCGCGTCTGACCGCGCGCCTCGACAACGGAAACGATGTCGCCTCGGCGCCGCTGACGATCACGATCGACACCGCGGCTCCGGAGGCGACGATGAGTGCCACGACGGCGCCGCAGCAGACCGAGACGGGGCAGCCGCTCGTGTTTGGTGCCGGCGACAAACAGCGCCTCGTGGGTACGATCGAGTACGAGTCCGGTGTGAACTGGCAGTTCCGCCTGAGTCACGACGGGAACGACGTGACCTCCGGCGCCCTGACGGATTTTCTCGGCACGATCGGTGTGTCCCCGCAGTCGGTCGGCGACGGTGGGCGCGATCGCGTCGAGCTTTCCTGGGACGGAACCGCCGTGATGGGGTCCGGTGCGGCTCCCGACGGGACGTACGCGCTCGTCCTCAGCGGTGAGGACCGTGCCGGCAACCGCACGACGACCAACGCGCTGCGGGTCATCAAGGACGGAAGAACGCCGTCGGTGGCGCTTACGGTGGACGGTGAGTACCTCTCCCCGCTCTCCGGCGGTGCCTACCAGTCGGCGATGTTCCGGACCGACTTCGGCGCGCCGGACCTGATCGAACAGTTCCTCTTCGAGATTCGCAACGCCGACGGACGCATGGTGCGCAGCAGCTATCAGCGCCGCGCCTTTGACAGTTTCGAATGGAACGGTCTCTCCAACGGCGGCACGGTGGTTCCCGACGGCACCTACACCGGGTACCTGCGCGTGGTCTATCTGAACGGCCACGTAGCGGAAGCAACCGATGCCGGTCCGGTCATCGTCGACCGGACGCGACCTCAGATCCGGCGCCTGTCCGCTGAGCCGCGGCGCTTCTCCCCCGACGGGGACGGTGAGGCCGACCAGGTGACCATCACCCAGGAGGTCGCTCCGGGCGATACCTGGACCTCCCGCCTGGTTGACGAGTCCGGCACCACGCTGCTGGAGCGCGACTGGGGTGGTGACGTTCAGACGTTCCAGTGGGACGGACGTGGACCTGACGGTCAGGTCGTGCCCGACGGTGACTACCGCTACGTGCTGGAGTCCACAGACAACGCCGGGAACTCGACCAGCGAGGATCTTCTCGTCACGGTCGATACCGAACCGGCGGGTCCGCCGCAGGTGCGGCTGTCGCTTCGACCGCAGCCGTTCAGCCCCGACAACGACGGTCGCGAGGACACCCTGTCCATCGGGATCTCCGTGGAGAGCGAGAACGATATCGCCGGATGGACCGCACGGATCATGAGCCCCGACGGTGGCGTCTTCAAGACGTTCAGCGGCGAAGGCATGCCACCGCGGCGGATTACGTGGGACGGTCTGAGCGACAGTGGCGAACTCGTGGAGACGGCCCGGTCGTATCCGCTGGAGGTTACCGTCCGCGATTCGGCGGGCCAGCAGACCACCGAGGAGGAGACGATCTCCGTTGATATCCTCGTGGTTCGCGAGGGTGACCGCCTGAGAATTCGGGTGTCCAACATCCTGTTCGCGCCGAACACGCCGGACCTCTTCCTGAGTGACGAGGCGCAGCTGGACCAGAATCTGGAGACGCTCCGGCGGCTCGCCACAATCCTGAATCGCTATCCCGATCGCGATATCGTGATCGAGGGCCACGCCGCCCACATCTACCTCGAGGGGCCGGCGATGGAGCGCGAACAGGAACAGGTACTTATCCCGTTGTCACGGAATCGGGCCCGGGAGGTGATGCAGGCGCTCATGATCCTCGGCGTTGACCGCGATCGGATGACGATCGAGGCCTACGGCGGCGCGCGGCCGGTGGTGCCGCACTCCGACCGGGAGAACATGTGGCGCAACCGGCGCGTCGAGTTCCTGCTGCAGCGGCCCGGCCGCTGAGCGCGCGACGTGGTGGGCCGTCCGGACCTTGAGTCTCGGGCGGCCCCCGTACTATACTCGGCGCTCCAAACAAACGGAGGAGATACTATGTCCAAGGCACATCGGGGTACGCCCCTCAAGGAAGAACGGCCGAACTCCGGACGCGGCAAGTGCCCCGTCACCGGACAGACCGGCGTCAAGCTCGTCTACGAGCACGAGATCGATGGTCAGAAGGTGATGATTTCCAAAATCGGGAAGTCGACCCTCGCCAACCAGAAGCGTCGCGAAGAGGCCGCAGCCAAGACTGCGTAATGTCGTGCGCGGAACAACCGGGCCGCGTCAGCGGTCCCGGTTGAGCTCCGCGATCCGTCGCAGACCGTCGAGGGTCAGCCACTGGTCCACGGCGTCGAAATAGTTCGCCACCGGGGCGAACGTTTCCGCGAGACCGCCGGTGGCGACGATCAGCGGCTGCTCGTCCATTTCCCGGGCCATTCGGTCCGTTACTTCCTTTACCAGGCCGACATACCCGTACACCACGCCCGACTGGATCGAATGAACGGTGGTCCGCGCCAGTGCGTGCGGCGGCGGCACCAGGTCCACTCCGGGAAGCTGTGCGGTATTGCTGCTCAGGGCAGCCAGGGCACTGCGGAGTCCCGGCGCGATACTGACGCCGAGAATCGTCCCGTCGCCGGAGACCGCCGTAAAGGTCAGCGCCGTCCCGAAGTCCACGGCGATCGCCGAGCGGTGGTATCGGTGCCACACGGCGACGGCGTTCGCCAGGAGGTCACTCCCCAGTTCCGCCGGGACCGGCGTGTCGGGATTCAGCCCCGTTTCCAGATCATGGCGCACGATGAGCGGCGGCTGGCCGCTGAGGCGCTCGGCAACCGCAACGATCGCCGGGGTCAGGGCCGGTACCACGGAGCTGACCACGATTCGCCCGTAGCGTTCGGGGCGATGCCCCGAGGCGGTGAGCAGACTGTGGAACAGCACCAGGTATTCGTCGGAGGTGGTTTCGGGATCTGTCTTCAGGCGCCAGTGGTTGACCCAGCGGTCCTCCTCCCAGATTCCGAAGGCGATGTTGGTGTTGCCGACATCGACCGTGAGGATCATTCGCACTCCGCGTCGGGATCACCGGCTTCGGTGCTCGAGACCACGATCCGGTCGAGCCCCTGCAGCTTCACCATGTCCTCATCCAGGCACCCGTTGCGTTCCAGATTCATGTAGCCCGGATCCTGAAAGGAGTAGGTAAAACTGGTGTGGACGTCGTAGGTGCCGTTGACCAGCGCGTAGGTATCCTCCGTCATCACCAGTTCCTCGTCGGTGGGAATGACAAAGATGCGGGTGGGCGAATCGTCGGCGCTGATATCGGTCTCGGCGTTTTTGGTGCGGGAGAGGGCGTTTTTCTCGGGATCGACCTTGATACCCATGAACTCGAGCCCCTCGAGCGCCTTGGCGCGGATCGTGGGACCGCGCTCGCCGACGCCGGCGGTGAACACGACGGCGTCAACACCGCCGATCGCCGCGGCGTATGAGCCGATGTACTTCCGGATCCGGTAGGACTCCACGTCGATCGCCAGCGCCGCCTGGGCGTTGCCCTGTTCCGCGGCGATCTCGGTGTCACGACGGTCGACGAACTCCTCCGTGATGCCGAGGACGCCACTCTTCTTGTTCAGCGTGCGTTCCACGTCGTCGGCGTCCATACCTGCCTGACTCATCATGTAGAAGGGAATGGCCGGATCGATGTCCCCGCTGCGGGTGCCCATCACCAGTCCTTCCAGCGGTGTGAGGCCCATGCTGGTGTCCACGGAGACCCCGTTCTTGACGGCGCATATGCTGGCACCGTTCCCGATATGGGCGATGATCAGGTTGGTTTTGAAGGGATCCTTCCCGAGAAGGACCGCCGCGCGTTTGGCGGTGTACAGAAACGACGTTCCGTGGAAGCCGTAGCGTCGAACACCATGTTCGCGGTACCAGGAATAGGGCAGGGCGTAGGTATACGCGTGCGGCGGCATCGTCTGGTGCCATGCGGTGTCCATGACCGCACAATGGGGAACCTCCGGCAGAACGGCGCGTGCCGCTTCGATGCCCTGGATGTTCGCGGGGTTGTGCAGGGGGGCCAGGCTCTGGATGCTCCGGAACGTATCCAGAACGTCATCGTCGACGATCACGGACTTTGCGAACTTCTCGCCGCCGTGAACCACGCGGTGTCCTACCGCCTTGACTTCGGAGATGTCCGAGATCGCGCCGACCTTCGGGTCGACCAGGGTGTCCAGGATCAGGCGGATCGCCTCGGTATGGTCGGGGCACGAGTGCTCCACCGCCAGTTCGTCCCGGCCCGGAACCTTGTGCAGAATCCGCGAGCCGTCCTGCGTCACGCGTTCGACCTGGCCGTTTGCCAGAACCGCCTTCTGGTCCCAGTCGTACAACTGATATTTGACAGAAGAACTGCCGCAGTTGAGTGTCAAAATAGTCATGGTGAGTGCGCCTCCAGATAGGTGTGTGCATAGTATTTCACGAACGGAAAGGATTTGGAAGCCTTTCTATTCGATCGCAGGCATGTCGTGGTCGTCCATCAGCAGCCGGGCGGTGACGGCAAGGTTCAGGACCGCAGCGAGGCTCACCGCCGACAGGATCGTGAGCATGATCGCGATCTGGTAGCGGATCGCGGTGAGGGGCGGCGCGCCGCCCAGAATCTGTCCGGTCATCATGCCGGGAAGCGAGACCAGCCCGATCGTGGCGATCGAGGCCAGCTGGGGCGCGAGACTGGCCTGCAGCGCCCCCCGGATCACCGGGCGCAACGCGTCCCGTCGCCGGGCGCCGGACATGAGGCGCGAGGCGTACAGGACCCGCTCCCGGTCCAGCGTGGTTCGGAAGTGAGACAGCGCGACGACGTTTCCGCGGAGGCTGTTGCCGAGGACCATACCCACAAGTGGAACCACCATCGATGCGGCGTACCATGGCTCCGGCCGGACCACCGCTACAAGGACCGCGAGGGGCAGGAGTATCCCGGGGACCATGCTGGCCACGATCGCCGCCACCACCACCGGTCGCCGCGGAATGCCCGCCTTTCCGAGGACCGAGGTGCCTGCAACGGTGATCATGACCGCGATCCAGACCGCGTTGAGCCACGGTGAATCCACCGCGAATAGCGCCTCGATGTACAGTCCCACCAGCCCGAGCTGCACGGTCATGCGCAGCACGGCCCACAGGATCTCCCGTCCCCGCCGCAGATCGAACGCGGCCGATACCAGGAGCGGCGCGGCGAGGAGCGTGTAGACCAGGGCAAGCTGTCCGTTTGTCACCGTCCGACCTCCACAGTGGTTGAGGCGCCGATCGGCCAGACCTCGTCGTGGGCCGCCACCAGCACCGCCGACCCCGGCAGGTGACGGGTGACGGCATCCCGGGCACGACGCGACCGCGCCGTGTCGAGACTGGCGCCGGGTTCATCCAGCAGGAGCACCGGACGTTTCAACAGGAGTATTCGCGCCAGGGCAACGCGGGTGATCTCGCCTCCGGAAAGCGTGGACGAGGACTGGTCGAGGACGGCATCCGGCAGCTCGAGCTCAATCAGGATCTGGCGTGCATCGTGCAGAACCGCGCCCTCGTCGCGGACGCCGCTGTCGGGCCAGTGCGCGAGGATCGTGAAGGAGTCCCTGACCGCGCCGGGCTCCAGCTGCGGGCGTTGCGGCAACCACGCCACGTGGCGACGGTAGGCGGCAAGGTCCCCGTGACCGCTGCGGCCGGGTTCCGGTTCGTCGCTCAGCGCGGCGTCTCCGACCCGGAAGCGACCGGTCCACGACGGACCCCGCCCGGGGCGTGGGGTCCGGAGACCGGCGAGCGTTTCCAGGAGCGTGCTTTTGCCGCGGCCACTGGGCCCGGTGACGGTAACCCACTCACCGGCACCCACCGACAGCGGCGGTACGACCACCGGTTCGTCCACCGTGGGGATCGTCAGCTCCAGTCGCTCGACCGAGAGCAGTGCTTCCTCGTCTCGCATGGCCGCAGTGTAGCGCAGGAGACGCGTCCCTCGCCATCCGTCTCGGTTCGCGTGAACATGAGTTATTCCCTGATGAACTAACGTAAAATTCCGGTTGCGTGCGCGGGAATGTAGTCCTACAATGGTGGGGAAGCGTGGGACATATGGAGGTTCACGATGAAAAAACTGATTAATCAAGCGGACAACGTCGTTGTCGATGCCCTCAAAGGAATGGAGGCAGCGCACCCCGATCTGCTCAAAGTCTCCTACGACCCGAAGTACATCGTCCGGGCCGACGCACCGGTCAAGGACAAGGTGGCGGTGGTCTCCGGCGGCGGAAGCGGTCACGAGCCCCTGCACGGCGGCTTCGTGGGGCGGGGTATGCTGGACGCGGCGTGTCCCGGCGAGGTATTCACGAGCCCGACTCCCGATCAGATGGAAGCCGCGACCAAGGCTGTCAGCGGCGGCAAGGGCGTACTCCACATCGTCAAGAACTACACCGGTGATGTCCTGAACTTCGAAACCGCCGCCGACCTGTGCCAGGCCGAGGGAATCGACGTCGAGGCGGTGGTTGTCGATGACGACGTTGCGGTGAAGGACAGCCTGTACACCGCCGGTCGTCGCGGCGTGGGCACCACCGTCCTCATGGAGAAGATCGTCGGCGCCGCCGCCGAGCGCGGCAAGAGCCTCAAGGAGGTTGCCGACATCGCCCGGAAGGTGAACGCCCAGGGCCGGTCCATGGGTATGGCGCTCACCAGCTGCACCGTTCCCTCCGCGGGCAAACCGACCTTCGAGCTCGGTGCCGACGAGATGGAAGTCGGAATCGGTATTCACGGTGAACCGGGTCGCGAGCGAATGAAGGTAAAGACCGCCCGTGAGATCGTCGAGATGATGAGCGACGCGGTGATCTCGGACCTGCCGTACAAGAGTGGTGACGAGTTGATCGTCATGGTGAACGGCATGGGCGGTACACCCCTGATCGAGCTCTACATCCTGTACAACGAGTTCGCGCAGGTCGCGAAGGCCAAAGGACTCAAGATCTCCCGCAAACTGGTCGGCAACTACATCACTTCGCTGGAGATGCAGGGGTTCTCGCTGACCCTGCTGAAGGCCGACGCCGACATGGTGAAGCTGTGGGACGACCCGGTCCTCACACCCGGTCTGCGCTGGGGAGTGTAGATGGCGTCTCTGGAGCAGGTGCGAGCGTGGATAGACCGCCTGGAGGCGGTCTATACCGAAAACAAGGAGTATTTGACGGAACTGGATTCGGCGATCGGTGACGCCGACCACGGAATCAACATGGCCCGCGGGTTTATCGCGGCCAAGCAGGCGCTGGCGGAAAATCCCCCGGCGGACATCGGCGCGCTCCTCAAGAGCGTGTCGATGACGCTGATCAAGACCGTCGGAGGCGCCTCCGGGCCGCTGTACGGCACCTTCTTCCTGAAGGCCGCCATGACCTGCACCGGCCAGACCGAACTCGATGCCGAGGGCATCGAGAAGCTGTTTGAGGACGGGATCAACGGTGTCAAACAGCGAGGGAAGGCCGTGGTCGGCGACAAGACGATGATCGATGCGTGGGAACCGGCACTGACGGCGATCAAGGACACCCGGCAGAACGGCGCGTCCATCGCCGAGATCCTCGACGCCGCCGTGGCGGCGGCGGAGCAGGGCCGCGATTCCACGGTGCCGCTCGTTGCCCGCAAGGGGCGGGCGAGCTATCTTGGGGAGCGGAGCAAGGATCACCAGGATCCCGGCGCAACGTCAACCGTACTCATGCTGACCGCGGCGCGCGAAACGCTGGCCTGAATCGGTCATCGCGGCAGACAGCGTCGGCCGACGGAGCGATCCGTCGGCCTTTTTTGTGTCGTTGTGACGGTGGCTGTATACAGAAAGTTGTTGCAATCCGATCGCGATATCCCGGCGCGGAAACAAGTTACGGTGGATATCCGCGGTCCACGGAGCTATGTCGTTTCCGGTGCTCGAGTTACCGCGGACGGTGCAACATTCTTGTGTATACAGCCAGTATAGAACCAGGAGGGAGAGGCATATGGTCGGATTGGTAGTGGTATCCCACAGCAGGGCCCTGGCGGCCGGAGTCGCCGAACTCGTCGCCGGCGTCAACGAGGCGGCGATACCCCTGGCGTACGCCGGCGGTGCCGGGGACGACCATGGCGACCTGGGGACCGACGCCACTGACATTATGGAGGCAATCCAGCAGGTAGCGTCGCCGGACGGTGTGGTTGTGCTCATGGATCTCGGCAGTGCGATTCTGAGCGCGGAGACCGCTCTCGAGTTCCTCGAGGGAATGATCGACGGCGAGGTGCGGCTTGTCGCGGCGCCCCTCGTGGAGGGGGCGGTCTCCGCAGCGGTGCAGATCGGTCTGGGTGCGGACCTGGACGCGGTCATCGCGGAGGCGATGGACGCGCTGGCCCCCAAACGCGGACAGCTCGGCGAGGCTGAAGCCGGCGCCGCGACGGACGGCGCACCGGCAGACCGCCCGACCCAGCAGGCAGGTGCCGCAGCGGACGGAGCACTGGAGCGAGAGTTCCCTGTTGAGACGATCCACGGGCTGCACGCTCGCCCCGCCGCGGCTCTCGCGCGGACCGTGGGGCGGTTCTCCGCCGACGCCTGGATCCGTCGCGGCGGCGCGGAGTCCTCCGACTGGGTCAACGCCCGCAGCCTCAACCGAATCGCCACACTCCAGATCCGCTGCGGTGACCGTTTCGTTCTCCGCGCCGCCGGCGACGACGCCGGAGAGATGGTCGCCGCGGTGGAAGCGCTTGTGGACGACAACTTCGGAGAGCCCCACGGTACCCAGGCGGCGATGCAGGAGACGGCCGCGACCGCCGGTGCCACGATACCCGCCGAGGGGAACGCGTCGCCACCGGCAACCTCCGCGACCGGCGCCTCCGCCGACGGCGTTGTACGCGGTATTCCCGCGTCGCCGGGAATCGCGGTGGGCCGCGCCGCCGAGGTCGGACAGCCCGAAGTCCGTTACGACACCGCCCGCATCACCGGTCGCGAGGCGCCCCTCGCCGACGCCGAGGTGGGAACCCGAATGGACGGGTGGCGCCGGGCGCGCGAGTCGGTGGCCGCCGAGCTCCGTGTCGATGCCGAAGACGCGCGCAGCCGGGGTCAGCACGATGCGGCGGAGATCGCCGCGGCCCACGAGACGCTCCTGATGGATCCGGAGTTGGAGGATGCGACCGCCGCGATCCTTCGGAAGCGGGACTGCGAGGTCCCGCAGGCGTTCTGGATCGCCGCAACCGAACTGGCGGACACCTACCGCACCGTGGAGGATCCGTACCTGCGCGCCCGCGCCGCTGACGTGGAAGATGTGGCACGACGGCTGCTGAGGCGCCTGGATCCCGATGCCGTGTCCGACGGTTCCATGCCCACGGATCCGTCGATCCTGGTGGCTGAGGACCTGCTGCCCTCGCAGACGATGTCCATGGACCCGGCGGCGGTCCGGGCGATCGTCACCACGGGAGGATCGGCCACGTCCCACGCCGCGATCATCGCCCGGGGCCTCGGGATACCGATGGTTGCCGCGGCGACGCTACCGGCCGACGTGGGCGGGCTGGGCGGGCTCACCCTGGTGGTGGATGGTGACGCCGGCACCGTCGAAATCGACCCGGACGCCGACCGCGTGCAGGCGGTAGAGGCGCTGCGGGCGGAGCGCGAAGCGCGGGCGCGTGAGGATCGTGCCGCGGCGGCCGAACCGGGCCACCTCTCGGACGGGACATCGCTTCCGGTTCGCGCGAACGTGGCGACTGCGATCGACGCGCGCGCCGGTGCGGACAACGGTGCCGATGGCGTGGGGCTCCTGCGGACGGAGTTCATCTTCCTCGGGCGTCGGGAGATGCCGACGGAGGACGAACAGGTGTCGGCGCTGGAAGAGATGCTCGACCCGTTCGGTGAACACCCGGTCACGGTCAGAATCCTGGACATCGGCGGCGACAAGGAGGTGCCGTACCTCGATCTGCCGCGGGAGGCAAACCCGTTCCTCGGGCAGCGCGGAGTCCGGCTGCTCCTCGCCGACGGAAACAGGGCGTTGCTGCACACGCATCTCCGCGCGGTACTCCGGGCGGCGGCCGGCCACACGGTCAAGGTGATGATTCCGATGGTCACCGGCGCCGGGGAGGTCGCGGAAGTGCGTCGGCGCCTGGAGGCTGCGCACGAGGAACTCGCCGGCGAGAATGTGCCGCACCCGTGGCCTCTGCCGGTGGGTTCCATGATCGAGACCCCGGCGGCGGCGATTCGGGCGGCGGACCTGGCGCGGGTGTGCGATTTCTTTTCCGTGGGAACCAACGACCTCACCCAGTACGTGATGGCGGCGGAACGCGGAAACGCTGCCGTAGCGGACCTTTCCGCCGGGCGTCCCGCGGCGGTCCTGGAGGCGATTCGTCAGACGGTTGCGGGAGCCGCGACCCGCGGAATCCCGGTGGGCGTGTGTGGTGAGATGGGCGCGGATCCCGAAGCGATTCCGCTGCTCGTGGGGCTCGGCGTCGATTCGTTGAGCGTCAATCCGGCGGCGGTTGCCGGGACCAAGGCGCTGGTTCGCGGTCTTTCGCTGGAGGAGTGCCGCCGTCGCCTGGCAGCCGTCGAGAGATAGCGCCGTCGAGAGATAGCGCGGCCCAGGCCCGGGACCTCCGGCGCCGCGCAGAGCACCCCACCGGCGCCGCGCAGAGCACCCCGCCGGCACCCGATGGCGCCTACTCCTTGGCGGCGATGATCTCCTGGACCTCTTCCATCGTGAGCTGTTCGATCGCTTCCGGTGTGCGTTTCTCGTCCGGCAGCGAGAAGTTCTTGGTTCCCGCCTTGATGTACGGTCCGTAGCGGCCATCGTACACGGCGATTTTGCGCTTTTTCTTCGGATCCTGGCCCAGGTCCTTGAGCAGCTTGGCTCCCCGTCGTCCCTTCTTCTCCTCCGCCAGCAGCTCCAGAGCGCGGTCCAGTTCGATCTCGTAGACGTCGTCGCCCTTCTTCAGTGACCGGTACTCGCCGTCGCAGACCACGAAGGGACCGAAGCGGCCGATGTTCGCGACCACCTCCTTCCCGGTTTCCGGGTGAACGCCCAGGGTGCGCGGCAGGCTCAGGAGCCGCTCCGCCAGCGGGATGTCCACTTCGCTCGGTTTGATCCCCTTCGGCAGACTGGCACGCTTGGGTTTCGTCCCGTCCTCGGGCGTTTCACCGAGCTGCAGGTAGGGACCGTAGCGGCCGGTGAAGCAATAGATGTTCTGTCCGGTCTCTGAATGCTGTCCCAGTGGCGCCGGCCCGTTCTTCTGAATTTCGATCAGCTCGGTGATGTCGTCTTCGTTCAGATCCGCCGGCGTGTACTCCTCGGGGATGGAGGCGTGGATCTCCTCGTCCTCCTCGTAGTGAACGATGTAGGCGCCGTAGCGTCCGATTTTCACCACCTGGTGCTCCGATAGCTGCGGCAGCGCGATGCTCCGTGACTGCTCCGGTTTGATCTCGCTCTCCCGGTGTTCCACCCGCGTCAGGAGGCCGGTGTCACCGAAGTAGAACTGCTTCAGGTACTGCAGCGAGTCCCGCTCGCCGTAGGCGATTTCGTCCAGGGCGTTTTCCATGTTGCGGGTGAAACTGTACTCGACGAGCTCCTGAAAATGGTCCTCCAGCAGCTGGACAACCGCCACGCCCGTAAAGGTCGGGGCGAGCGCACGATCCTGGCGCCGGATGTACGACCGTTCGTACAGCGTGGCGATAATCGACGCGTAGGTGGACGGGCGGCCGATGCCGGCCTTCTCGAGCTGCTGCACCAGCGAGGCCTCGGTGTACCGCGCCGGGGGTTTGGTCTGGTGCCGTTCCGCCTGGACGTCCCGTACGGAGAGGGTGTCGCCTTCCTCCAGCGGTGGCAGCAGCACCTCCTTGTCCTCCAGGGCCGCGTCGGGGTTGTCGGTGCCCTCCACGTAGACCCGCAGGAACCCGGGGAACACGATCGTGTTGCCGTTGGCCTGAAACTCCGCCTCACCGACACGAATGCGGACTCCCAGGGAGCGCTTTTTCGCGTCCGCCATCTGACTGGCGACGGTGCGCTTCCAGATCAGCTCGTAGAGCGCCCGCTCGCGACCGCTCAGGCCGGTCTCGTCGGGGTGTCGAAACGTGGTTCCCGCCGGCCGGATCGCCTCGTGCGCCTCCTGGGCGTCGCCGGATGAGGAGGAGAACTGCCGCGGCTTCTCGGACAGGTAGTCATCACCGTAGAGCGCCTCGATCTGCTGTCGCGCTGCGGCGATCGCCTCCGACGACAGGGTGGGGCTGTCGGTACGCATGTAGGTGATAAACCCCTCTTCGTAGAGGCGCTGGGCAGTGCGCATCGTCTCCCGGGCGCTGAGTCCCAGCTTGCGGTTTCCTTCCTGCTGCAGCGTCGAGGTGATGAATGGCGCCGCCGGGCGACTGGTCGTGTCGCGGGAGGTGAGGGAGGCCACGGTCCACGCCGCGTCCTGCACATCCCGCCGCAGTCCCGCCGCTTCGTCCTCACTGAGCTGCAGGACTCCGTTCCCCTTCAGGGCGCCGGTGTCGGGATCGAAGTCCTTGCCGGTGGCGATCCGTTTCTCACGGTACGCGACCAGTCGCGCCTCGAAGGACGGGTCGTGTCCCGACTTTTCGAGCCGTGCCAGAAGGTCCCAGTACACCGCCGGACGAAACCGGATTCGTTCGCGCTCGCGTTCCACGATCATGCGCAGCCCCGGCGACTGAACCCGTCCGGCGGACAGGCCGTAGGCGATCTTTTTCCAGATCAGCGGCGACAGGGTGTACCCGTACAAACGATCGAGGATCCGGCGAGTCTCCTGCGCCCGGACCAGCTGCAGGTCGATGCTGCGGTAATTGTCCAGCGCGTGTTCGATCGCCTGCTTGGTGATTTCGTGGAACACCATCCGGCGCACCGGCACCTTCGGTTTCAGGATTTCGAGGAGGTGCCAGGAGATGCTCTCTCCCTCGCGGTCTTCATCAGTGGCCAGGTAGAGAACCTCGGCTTCCTTTAGCTGGTCCTTCAGATGGCGGATGACCTTGCTCTTTCCCTTGGGGGTAACGTAGAGCGGTGCAAAGTCGTTCTCCACATTGATACCCAGGCGGGACCACGATTCCTTCTTGTACTTGGCCGGAACCTCCGAGGCTGACTGGGGCAGATCGCGGACGTGCCCGATGCTGGCCTCCACGACGAAGCCCTTGGGTAGAAACCGCTTAATGGTGCGTGCCTTTGTTGGTGACTCAACGATCACGAGAGCTGATTCCGCCATTCATACCTTCCTTGTGTCGCGGTGAATGTTCGACGATCGCGATCACTTCGTCAAGCTTGGCCCGTCGGCGTGTTGACCCCGGCCGCCGCCGCCGGGTATCTTGGTCTCCTGGAGGCTACATGGGAATCCCCCTCGATTCACTGTTGGAAGACGATCGCAACATCTACGAGCTCACGTCGGCAATCATCCGTCGCGCCTACCAGATCGGCGAGATCCGGCGCGCGTTCAGTTCGGACGAGCACGGCAGCGTGATCGAGGACGGCGACAAGGTCGTTTCCCAGGCGATCCGCGAGGTCATTGAGGACGAGGTCCGTTTCGAACTCACGGAGGGCTGAGCCCCCGGACCCCACCTGCCTGATCCTGTTCGGTCCCACCGCCGTGGGGAAAACTGCGGCGATCGCCGACCTGGTTCGTACAACCACCACACACACCTGGGAACTCATCTCGGCAGACTCGAGACAGGTGTACCGGGGACTCGATATCGGGACCGCGAAACCGTCATCCGCGGAACGCGCACTCCTTCCGCACCATCTGATCGATGTGTGCGATCCCCGGGAGTCCTGGGATGTGGGCCAGTTTGTTGAACGCGCCGACGCCCTCGTGGACGGGATCCGCCGTCGCGGCGCCACGCCCCTCATATCCGGGGGCACCGCCTTCTATATCCGCGGCTATCTGTTCGGACTGCCGGGGACGCCGAAAGCGTCCGCGGAGCTGCGCGCACGGCTGGATCAACGTCTGGCAGACGAAGGGCTCGACCGGCTCCGGGAAGAGCTGGAGCGGGTCGACCCGGCGAGCGCGGCGCGCATCGCGCCGGCGGACGCGTACCGGATCCTGCGGGCGCTGGAGGTCTACCACACCGCGGGACGTCCGCTGTCCTCCTACGCGCCGCCGGAGACGGTTCGGCCGGGAGTGCGGCCGCTGATGGTGGGGCTCTTCCGCGACCGTCGCGACCTGTACGCGCGTATCGACCGCCGCGTGGAGGAGATGTTCGCTGCCGGTCTCCCGGCGGAGGTGGCGGCTCTGCTCGAGCAGGGCTACGGCGCCGACGATCCGGGAATGCAGACGATCGGGTACCGGGAGTTCCTGGAGCTCGGGCCGCCCCCGTGGTCCCCGGCGACACTGGGCGACGTTCGCGATCGGATCGCCCGCAACACGCGCCGGTACGCGAAGCGGCAGGAAACGTTCTTCCGCCGTCTGCCCGGCGTACGATGGGTGCGGGCCGGTGAGACGCGGGACCTTCACGCTGCTCTGGAGCCGGTCCTTGACATGGGCCGGTAGCGACGGCATACTAAGCGCTCATTTTTGGACGCATTCCGAGATCGAGAAATAGAAGGAGACGCCAGTGCCCTGTGGACGAAAGCGTAAACGCAAAAAGATAGCTACGCACAAGCGCAAGAAGAAACTGCGGAAGAACCGGCACAAGAAGCGGAAGTAAGCCGCGCAGAGGAGCCATGGAGCCCGTCACCGGGGTCCATGGTTCTTTTTTTTGCCCGCCGGGGCGTCACATGGCCCCGGCGTCTGGTGTACAATAGGATCCGGCATGGGCGCCTTGCAGGACATCTGGGTCGTACGAGAGCTGGTGCTTCCGGCGATCGACGTCCTTCTACTGAGCTTTCTCATCTACCGCGGGTACCAGATCCTCGTGCAGACGCGCGCCGTCCAGCTGGTCAGGGGCGCCCTGTTTCTGGGAATTCTCTACGCGGTATCGATCTTCCTCAATCTGCGCACCCTGCAGTGGCTGATCAATCTGCTGGCGCCGAGCTTCGTGATCGGCATCGCGATCATCTTTCAGCCCGAGCTGCGCAAGATCTTTACGCGCATCGGGCAGGGAACGTGGCTCCACCTCAACTCCAGCGCCCGGCCTCAGCAGATCGACGCCGTCCTCGTGGCCGCCGAGACCCTTGGGTTTCGGCGCCGGGGCGCGCTCATCGTTTTCAGCCGCTCGGTGGGGCAGAAAAACATCATCGAGACCGGTACCGCCCTGGATGCCGAGGTGACCTCGGCGCTTCTGCTCACCATTTTCAGCCACGATACCGAACTCCACGATGGCGCCGTGGTGATAGAGAACGGCCGCATCGTGTCCGCCGGCTGTTTTCTCCCGCTGTCGGAACAGATGGATGTCCGCCGGAGTTTCGGGACGCGGCACCGGGCGGCCCTGGGACTCGCCGAGGAGAGTGACGCTGTGGTCCTCGTGGTCAGTGAGGAGAGCGGCGCCATGAGCCTGGCCTACGACGCCAACCTGTACTACGACCTCACGGTGGAGGATATCCGTGACCAGCTCTCGGACCTCCTGAACCTGGGGTCGAGGCCGGCATCCCAGGCCACGGAGGAGGTGGCGGAACTTGCAGATTAGATCGATTCTCCAGCGCGCCTTCCGGAACTGGCCGGCGAAGATCCTCTCGTTCGCTGCGGCGCTTCTGCTGCTCGTGTTTCATGACATCACCCGCCTGGAGGAGCGCTTTCTCACCGTGCCCCTGGAGCTGGAGCTCAACGATCAGTTTGTTCCCGGTTCCAACTACCCGCGACAGGTGCGTCTGCGCCTGCGGGGTGAGTCGCAGCAGGTGTTCCGCGTGGTTGAGGACGACCTCCGCGCCTACCTGGATCTGCGGCGTTACGATGGAGAGGGAGAGTACCGTGTCCCGGTTATGGTGGAACGCAGCGGCTCGGCGATGGAGGACAGCACCCTGGAGGTGACCGTCGAGCCGGACACCGTCCAGATCGCCCTGGAGGAGAAGCTCCTGCGCAGCCTGGAGGTGGAGGCCTCCACCAGCGGGTTCCCAGCCTCCGGGTACGAACTCGTACAGTTGATCATGACGCCGTCGGCGGTGCAGGTTGAGGGGCCCCGAAGCGTGGTCGAGGACCTCGATGTGGTGCGTACCGAAGAGGTCGACCTGTCCACGCGGCGTGAGGATTTTACCGAACGCATACGCCTCATCCGGCCGGACCCGCTCGTACGCTTTCCGGGCGGGTCCATCGTGGAAATGCACGGAATCATCGACGAGTCGGTGGTCCTGCAGACGTTCGAACCGGTGGACCTCGTTGTCACGGGGCTGGATCCGGCGTTCCGTCTTTCGCAGAACCTTCCCACGGGGCTGATCCGCGTGCAGGCGCGGCAGATCGATGTCCAGAACATCTCGCCGGGAGATCTGCAGCTTTCCGTGGACGCTGCGTCGATCGACGAGCCGGGCGTTGTGCGCCTTCCGGTGCGGCCGATCGTTCCGCCGGGGTTCGTCGTCCTGCGCTACGAGCCGACCTCGGTGCAACTCCTTGTTGAGGAGGCGCCGTGATCCGTGGTATCGGTGTGGACGTGGTCGCTGTGGGACGGATGCGGCGATGGCTGGAAGACGGTTCGATCCTGACGCGCTACTTCGCGGAACAGGAACGCGATGCGATCTACGAGCGCCGTGACGGCGCCGCGCTGTCCCTGGCGGCGCGCTTCGCCGCCAAGGAGGCGTTTGCAAAAGCGCTGGGAACAGGGTTTCGCGGCTTCGGTCTCCGGGACGTGTGGGTGGTCAACGACGCCCTCGGCAAACCGGAACTCCACGTGTCGGGGCCTGCAGCGCGGGCGCTGTCGCGCATCGGCGGGCGCCGGCTCTGGCTGTCGCTGACCCACGAACAGGAACACGCGATCGCAATGGTCGTTATCGAAGGATAGGCAGGGGGGACCTCACGTGGCCGAAGCGGCGAAGCTCACATTCTTCTCGAAAACACCGCTCGAGTGCCCCGTATGCGAGGAAAAGGTCTTCCGCGAGGAGATGCGCACCGGTCGCGGGCGCCAGATCGCCGGCAACCTCACCCGGGAGTTGCGGCGCAACTACGAACCGTCCAAGCAATACGGGGAAGTCTTTCCGCTCATTTACCCGGTGACGGTGTGTCCTCACTGCTACTACGCCACGTACCATGAGGACTTCACGGCGGTTCCTGAACAGATCCTCGAGACGCTGCGGGGTGAGACCTCCGCCCGCGCGGATTTTCTTTCCGACATTTTCCCGTCCCTCGATTTCACCGAGCCCCGGGGACTCGAGGAGGGCGTGGCGAGCTACGTGTTCGCCACGATGTGCTACGAGCACTTTCCGAAACAGTTCTCTCCGCTCTTCAAATCCGGAGTCAGTCAGCTTCGGGCTGCGTGGCTGTGCAACGACCTGCACCGGAAATATCCCACCGAGAACTACGACTACCTCGCCCGCGTGTTCTATCGCAAGGCGCGGTACTACTACACCTGCGCCGTGGAAGGTGAGCAGGACGGAAGCCAGCCGCTGTCGGGCGCTAAACACCTCGGTCCGGATCTCGACAAGAACTACGGATACGACGGGGTGCTGTACATGACGGGGCTTCTGGAGTATCAGTATGGGCCCCGCTCCGACCCCGCGGCCCGCAAGACCGCCCTGGACCGTGCAAAGCGCACCGTGGCCCGCATTTTCGGGATGGGGAAGGCCAGCAAGAACAAGCCCGCGGCGATCCTCGACAACGCCCGTGACGTGTACGAGGCGATTTCAAAGGAACTCGGGGACAGCGAAACGTCGCCGGAGGCGTAGTGCGCACGATCCTCGCCCGTCTTGCGTACGACGGCACCGATTTTGCCGGATACCAGATTCAACGTCGCGAACGCACGGTGCAGGCGGAGCTCGAACGCGCGCTGGCGGAGCTCCACGGCCACCCCGTGAAGACGATCGTCGCCGGTCGGACCGATGCGGGGGTGCACGCGGACGGTCAGTACGTCAGTTTCGAAAGCGATCGCGACGGGATACCGGATGGCCGCATGGCGGCGGCGATCACCAGTCGGCTCCCGAGAGACGTGGCGGTGTTGGACGCCCGTACGGTCCGGGACGGGTTTCACGCCCGGTTTGACGCGGTGAGCCGCCACTACCGGTACCATCTGGTCGTTGCACCGGTGCAATACCCGCATCTGCGGCGCTACGCGTGGCGGATACCCGTCATGCCGGAGATCGAACGCGTCAACCGCGACGCCGCCGCTCTGGTCGGGGAGCACGATTTCACCACCTTTGCCGCCCGCCGGGAACCTGAGGATCGAATGGTTCGACGTGTACTGTACGCGGAACTCTCCCGCCGCGGCGACCGGCTGGAGTTCGCGATCGGCGCGAACGGGTTTCTGTGGCGCATGGTCCGCTCGATCGTGGGTACCCTGATCGAGCGGGAGCGGTACCGGCAGCGGGGAACCGGCGTCGACGAGTCCATTCAGGATCTGCTGAGGGCGTGCGACCGGTCCCGGGCGGGGACAACGGCGCCGGCGTGGGGCCTGTTTCTGCACGATGTGGAGTATGCACTGTGAACAATTCTGACCGCCGCGATCGAATGTACCGTATTCTCCTGGACGCCGAGGCGCTCCTGCATCCGACCGGAGAGGTCCACGCCCGACCCTTGGACCAGCGGGTGGACGAAGTGATCGCCCGGGGTTGGGACGAGACCGGCGGCGGGGATGACCGTTCCGTGGGGACGTCGGACGGTTCCGCGACCGCTCGCCACAATCCGGCGTCGGATCAACCAGCGTCGGATCGACCGGCGTTTTCCGCGGACACCTTCGGTGTCGGCGCCGGGAGCGGTCCCTCCGGGGACTCGGCCGCCGGTGCCCCCTCTTCGACACCTGACCTGTCCGGCCTGAGCGACGAGGAACGTCGAGCCCGCCTCGATGCGTTGCACGAACGGGTGCGTACCTGCCAGGCGTGCCCCCTGGCGATGGGCCGCACCAATGCGGTTCCCGGAGAGGGGGTGCTGGACCCGCTGGTCATGATCGTCGGTGAGGGCCCCGGCTACCATGAGGACCAGCAGGGACAGCCGTTCGTGGGAAAGGCCGGGCAGTACCTGGACAAGTGGCTGGAGGCGATCGGGCTGACGCGAAACCACAACACGTTCATCGCCAACATCGTCAAGTGCCGCCCCCCGAACAACCGTGACCCCAAGCCGGAGGAGAGTGACGCCTGCGCCCCGTACCTTCGGGAACAGATCGCGCTGGTCCGCCCGCGGCTGATTCTCACCGTGGGTCGGATCAGCGCCCGCATCCTCACCGGTTCGACACAGGGCATCACCCGCATCCACGGGACGTTCTACCGCCACGAGGGCATCCCGCTGGTGCCCACGTTCCATCCGAGCGGCGTGCTGCGCAACCCGTCGTATCGTCGCCCGGTGTGGGAGGATCTGAAGAAGGTGCGCAACTGGCTCATCGACAACGCCGGTCACGTCCCCCCCGAGGGTGGCGCCGACGGTCCCGGCGAGTAGGTACCCGCCATGGAGGAGCAGACGGTACAGGTCGCGGTTCCGGTTCCGCTGGACCGCGTGTTCAGCTATGCGGTTCCCGAGGGAACCGATGCACCGGCGCCGGGCTGTCGCGTCATCGTTCCCTTCGGGCGGCGGACCCTCACCGGCGTCGTTGTGGGTACCGAGCCCCCACCACCCGGTCTTTCCACCGTCAAACCGTTATCGCGGGTGCTGGACACCGACCCGCTCTTCGACGACGACTACCTGCGTCTATCTCGCTGGGTGGCGGCAACCTACGTCAGTTCGCTGGGGGAGGTGCTGTCGGCGATGCTTCCCGGCGCACGGCGTGAACGGGAACTACCCGAACTCAGTGGTGACGAGCCCACGGCGGCACCGGAGCGAATCCGCCTCTCCGAGGAGCAGGAGCGGGCGCTGGCGGCGATCGTGTCCCCCGGCGACGGTGAACGGGAACGGTGGTACTACCTGTATGGGATCACCGGAAGCGGCAAGACGGAGGTGTTTCTCCGGGCGGCGGAGGAGATGCTGGAGGCCGGGCGCAGTGTGATCTATCTGGTCCCGGAAATCGCACTTACCCACCAGCTGTTCGACCACATACGGCGGCGTTTCGGCGCCGTCGCGGCGATGCTTCACTCCGGGCTCACCGCCTCCCAGCGGCTGGGCGAGTGGCGGCGGATCCAGCGGGGCGAGGCGCTGCTGGTGGTGGGCGCCCGCAGTGCGGTATTCGCGCCGGTACGCCGCCTCGGACTCGTGGTCATCGATGAGGAACACGAGGGCTCCTACAAGTCCGGGCACGCGCCGCGCTATCACGCCCGACAGGTCGCGCTCTGGCGGGCGATGCAGGCGGACGCGGTCTGCGTGATGGGCTCGGCCACGCCGTCGGTGGAGGCGTGGCACCTCATGGATCAGGGACGGCTCACACGGCTGGACCTGACCGAGCGCCTGAGCGGGGGCGCCCTGCCGCGCATCAGCGTCCAGAACATCCGCGGGAGTTCCGCGCTTCTGTCTTCGGCGCTGGTGGAGGCGCTGCGGGAGACCCACGAGATGGGCGCGCAGAGCATTCTCTTTCTCAATCGACGTGGCTTCGCGAGCGTCTTTCAGTGCCGCAGTTGCGGCTACCAGATGGAGTGTCCTCACTGTTCGGTGCCCATGACGTGGCACAAGAGTCGTGGGCGCCTCATATGTCACTACTGTGGACACCAGGCGCGGCCGGCGTCGGTGTGCCCGGAGTGCGGTTCACTGGATGTGGGCTACACCGGGTTCGGAACGGAGCGAATCGAAGAGGACATGGCGAGGCAGCTGCCGACACTTCGTGTGGCACGTCTGGACACCGACGTCACGGCAAAAAAGGGCGCCCTGCGGGAGACGCTCGACGCCTTTTCCGCCGGCGATATCGACGTGCTCCTGGGCACGCAGATGGTCGCCAAGGGCCTCAATTTTCCGAGGGTGCGTACGGTGGGGATCGTCATGGCGGATACGGGACTCAGTCTGCCGGATTTTCGCGCCGCGGAACGGACGTTTTCTCTCATCGTCCAGGTTGCCGGTCGCGCCGGCCGCTTTCGCACCGACGGCCAGGTGATCGTTCAGACGGTCCGGCCGGAACACGGCGCGATCCAGCGGGCGGTGCGCATGCAGGTGGCGGAGTTCTACCGGGAGGAGATCGCCGTCCGGGAGTCTCTGGGGTTTCCCCCGTTCTCGCGTCTGCTGCGGCTGGTGGTTCGTGCACCGCGCCGGGAGGATGCGGAACGCACGGCCGAGGAAATCGCTGCAGGGATACGCGCGTCGGTGCCGGAGGCACTCGCATCGGGACAGCTGGAAGTGCTGGGGCCGGCGCCGGCGCCGCTGGAGCGCGTCAACCGCAACTGGCGCTACCAGATCCTCCTGCGGGCGGCGTCGGCGGCGATGGTCACCCGCATCGCCCGGGGAGCGTTGCAGGACAGCCAGCAGCCGCGGGGCGTCTACGTGGAGGTAGATGTAGACCCGGTCAACCTCTTGTAAGTAAACTCGTGGCCGTGATTCCTCTTGTATACCATCCCGACGAACGACTCACCACGGTCGCCACCGACGTCCCCGAGATCGGTGGGGAGATTGCACAGCTCGCCGAGGAGATGCTGGCCACGATGCATGACGCGCGTGGAATCGGTCTCGCCGGCCCGCAGGTCGGCCGCATGGATCGGCTGTTTGTGGTGCACGTACCGGAAGACGAACCCCGGGTGTTTATCAACCCCCGGATAATCGCCGCCTCCCCCGACGAGGGGCCCTACGAGGAGGGCTGCCTGAGCATCCCCGGCGTCTGGGCCGACATCCAGCGACCACTGGAGATTACGGTGGAGGCGTACGATCAGTCCGGCGATGCCTTCCGTCTGGACGCCGGCGGCGTTCTTGCCAGGGTCATCCAGCACGAGTACGACCACCTCGACGGCGTTCTATTCATCGATTACCTGACTCGTCGCAAGCGGGAGCGTCTGATGAAGACGTATCGCAAGCCCGGTCCGGAGGACGACGGAGCCGTTGATGAGTGATGGTGACCGTACCACGGCGCCGGCGGCGCCGCTTCGGATTCTGTTTGCCGGCACCCCCGGCATCGCCCTCTTTTCTCTGGATGCGCTCCTGGAGGCTTCCGGACCGGACTGGACCATCGCCGGCGTCCTGACGAACCCCGATGCTCCCCGTGGCCGGGGTCGGCGTCTCATGCCGTCGCCGGTCAAGGCGCGGGCGCTGGACGCGGGGCTGCCGGTGCTGCAGCCGGCGCGCCTCGACGCCGCCGCCCGGGAGCAGGTCGCGGCCCTGGCGCCGGATCTCCTGGTCGTGGTGGCCTACGGGCGGATTTTCGGCCCCCGGTTTCTGGCGCTGTTTCCGAAGGGCGGGGTGAACGTGCACCCGTCGCTGTTGCCGCGGCACCGCGGGCCGAGCCCGCTGCAGGCGGCGATCCTCGCCGGTGACACGGAGACGGGCGTGACGATTCAGTACCTGGCAGAGGAGATGGACGCCGGCGACATCATCCTTCAGGAATCGGTCGCTCTTTCGCAGACCACGACGGTCGCGGAGCTCCACGATGACCTCGGCGCCCACGGTGCACGGCTGCTGGTCCAGGCGGTCCGCTCCATTGCCCGCGGAACGGTGGACTCTCATCGGCAGGATCATCGGCTCGCTACCTACTGCACCAAACTCGACCGCGAGGCCGGCGCCCTGTCGTGGACCGAGCCGGCGGAGGAGATCGACCGACGGGTCCGGGCCCTCACGCCGTGGCCGGGCGTCCGCTGCCGCTGGGGAGAGACCACGCTGCAGCTTACCGCCACGCAACTCCCGCCGGCGGACACCCCCGCTCCCGACGCTGACGCCGCCCCCGGAACGGTGGTCGCAGTAGACAGCGCACTTGGAATTCTGGTACAAACCACGGATGGTCTGTTGGCTGTCCATCGCCTCAAGCAACAGGCCCGAAAAGAGCTCGATTTCCGCGACTTTGTGAACGGAAACCCCGAGATCATCGGCACCGTACTACAGCAGGCGTAACGCATGAACGTATTCGGCTTTCTCAAACGAAAACACCACGAGCGCTCCGACAGTCCGGATCAGCGGTATTTCCGCATTACGGTCTGGGCTTTTGTCGGCATGTTCGTCCTTTTTGGTCTCGCCGGTCTCACGGCGTTCCTCCTTGCCCTCCGCGGACCGGAACAGACCCAGGTTCCGGACATGCAGGGTGAGGAGCTGGTGCAGGCGGTTATCGCCCTGCAGGAACGGGGTCTGTACCCGCAGGTTCAGTTGCGGTTCCACAGTGATCCGACCCTCAAGGGGCGGATCATCTCACAGGACCCGGAACCGGGGGCGGTGGTCCGTGCCGGGCGCCGGGTGACGCTGCTCGTCAGCCAGGGCTCGGTCGTGGACGAAGTCGGTGACTACGTCGGGCGGCCGCTGCAGGACGTTCAGGCGGACATTCAGACCCTCGGCGCCGGCGGAGAGGGAGTCCTCTTCATCGACAACGTCAGCTACGATTTCGACGACGCCGTCAGCGGCACCGTGATCGCTCAGTCTCCCGAGGCGGGGACGACGATCTCCGGTACCACCGGTATCGATCTCGTCGTGAGTCGTGGACCTGAGGTCGAGCGGGTTTCGCTGCCGACGTTCCTCGGACTCGACTGGTCCGATGCTCTGCAGGTGCTCTCCCGGGACAACATTCCCTTTGTGTTCCAGCTCGAGGAGCAGCCCACGGTGGGGCAGGACGGTGTGGTTGTGACCCAGGATCCCGGTCCCGGCGAGCAGGTCGAGCAGGGAACGCCGGTGGATCTGACGATCCGCGATATCCGCTCCGTCCCGGAGGGCGAACAGTTCGGTATCTTTGACCGGACGCTTCCGGAGTATGCGGTCGCGGTGGAGCTGAGTGCCGTGGCCGTGGGACCGGAAGGGGAGAGCACGACCCTGTTTAACATGATGCACCCCGGTGGTCGCCTGGCGTTCCCGTACCAGCTCGAGGTCGGCTCGACGATCATTATCTACCGGTACGACACCGAGGTGATCCGCTACGTGGTCAGGGACTCATCACCGGACCAGTAGTCCAGCCCGACAGCCCTGTAACGATTTCGCACGATGGAACGAGGAGGATGTTTTGTACAAGCCGGTTGACGCGAAGGTGAGTTTTCCCGGAATGGAGGAGGAAATCCTGAAGTTCTGGGAGGAAAACGGCATCTTCGAAAAGTCGGTGCAGCAGCGACACGACGCACCGCAGTATGTGTTCTACGACGGACCGCCGTTTGCCACCGGTCTGCCGCACTTCGGGCACTTCGTCCCCGGCACGATCAAGGACATCATTCCGCGCTACCAGACGATGAAGGGCAAGCGGGTCGAACGACGGTTCGGCTGGGACTGCCACGGCCTGCCGGTTGAGTACGAGATGGAGAAGGAGCTGGGCATCTCCGGCGCATCCCAGATCGAGGAGTACGGCGTCGCCGAGTTCAACGAGGCGTGTCGCGGCATCGTGCTGCGCTACACCTCCGAGTGGCGTGAGGTCGTTACGCGCATGGGCCGCTGGGTCGACTTCGACAACGATTACAAGACGATGGACCCCCAGTACATGGAAACGATCTGGTGGGTCTTCAAGCGACTGTGGGAGAAGGGCCTCATCTACGAGGGACACTACATCCTCCCGTACAGCCCCGCCCTGGCGACGCCGCTGTCGAACTTCGAGGTGAATCTCGGAGGCTATCACGACGTGGATGACCCGGCGATCACAGTCCGCTTCGAACTCGTCGATCAGCCCAGGACCTACATCCTCGCCTGGACCACCACCCCCTGGACGCTCCCGAGCAACCTCGCCCTCGCCGCCGGTCGCGATATCGCCTATCTCAAGGTGCGCGACGGTGAGGATCACTACATTCTCGCTGAATCCCGCATCGGCCACTACTACAAGGATGAGTCCGAGTACGAGGTAGTCGAGCGCCTTACGGGGGCGGACCTCGAAGGCCTGCAGTACGCGCCGATCTTTCCGTATTTCGCGGATCTGGCGGAGCAGGGGGCGTTCCGCGTCCACCTCGGCGACTTCGTCACCACCGAGGACGGCACCGGCGTGGTGCATATCGCGCCGGGGTTCGGCGAGGACGACCACAACCTGCTCAAGGGTTCGGGACTGCCGGTCATCGTGCCGATCGATCCGGAAGCCCGCTTTACCTCCGAGGTCCCCGACTTCCAGGGGCTGCAGGTAAAGGAAGCCGACAAGCCGATCATCGCGTGGCTGAAGGAGCGGGGCATCCTCGTGAAGCGGGAGACCTACCGTCACTCGTACCCCTTCTGTTATCGCACCAAAAAACCGCTGATCTACCGCGCTATCAGTTCGTGGTTCGTGGATATCGAGAAGATCAAACAGCGGATGCTCGACGCGAACGGCAAGGTTCATTGGGTGCCCGGACACCTGCAGCAGGGACGCTTCGGGAAGTGGCTGGAGGGCGCCCGGGACTGGGCGATCAGCCGGAATCGGTACTGGGGAAACCCGATCCCCGTCTGGAAGTGCGACGGCAGCGACCACGTTGAGGTAATCGGCAGCCGCGAGGAGCTCCAGGAGAAGAGCGGTGTGTGGGTGGATGATCTCCACAAGCACCACGTGGACGAGATCACCTGGCCCAGCCCCGACGGCAAGGGCACCATGCGCCGCGTTCCGGAGGTACTGGACTGCTGGTTCGAGTCCGGGGCGATGCCCTACGCCCAGAACCACTACCCCTTCGACAACAAGGAACATTTCGAGGCGAACTTTCCGGCGGACTTCATCTGCGAGGGGCTGGACCAGACCCGCGGGTGGTTCTACACGCTTACCGTCCTGGCGGCGGCGCTTTTTGACGCGCCGGCTTTCGAGAACGTGGTGGTGAACGGACTGGTGCTCGCTCCCGACGGCAAGAAGATGTCCAAGTCGGAGCGCAACTACACCGACCCCAGGGAAGTGATCCAGCAGTTCGGGGCCGATGCACTGCGGCTGTTCCTCATGGATTCCGCGGTGGTAAAGGCCGAGGACCTGAAGTACACCGACGAAGGTGTTCGCGAGGTGCTCAAAACGGTCATCATTCCCTACTGGAACGCCTACAGCTTCTTCGTGACCTACGCCAACATCGACGGCGTTCAGCCGACCGCCGCGCCGGCGGACCCGGACAATCCGCTCGACCGCTGGGTGCTTTCGGAGGCGGAGCGTCTGGTGGCGGAGGTGACCGATCAGCTCGACGCCTACGACCTCCAGAAGGCGATCGACCCGATCGTCTCGTTCATCGACTCCCTCAACAACTGGTACATTCGCCGCAGCCGGCGCCGGTTCTGGAAGAGCGAGAACGACAACGACAAGGAACAGGCGTACCAGACGCTCTATTCCGTACTCATGACGCTGACCAAGGTTGCCGCACCGATCATCCCCTTCATGACCGAGGAGATCTACCGCAACCTGCGTTCGCCGCAGGAACCGGAGTCGGTGCACCTGTGTGACTATCCCGTGGCGGACGAATCGCGCCGTGACCGGGAGCTCGAGCGCAAGATGGCGATCACGCGCCAGGCGGTGAGTCTGGGACGCGCGATCCGGACGATGCACAACCTCAAGATCCGGCAGCCCCTCTCGGCGATCCACATCGTGACCCGGGATGAGGAGGCGCGGCGGATTCTGCGGGAGATGGAGGACATCACCCGCGAAGAGCTCAACGTCAAGGACGTGGTGTTCCGCGAAAACGAGGAAGAGCTCGTCGAGTACTCCGCCAAGGCCAACTTCCGCGAGCTGGGACCGCGCCTCGGCAAGCGCATGCGCGCCGCCGCCGAGGTGATCGAGGGCCTTTCCGGCGCCGAGATCCAGCAGCTCATGGAGGGCAGTACCCTGAGTCTCGATGTGGACGGGGAGCCGGTGGACATCACGATCGAAAGTGTCCTGGTGCAGCGGCAGGAAAAGGAAAACCTCAAGGTCCTGAACGAGGGGAGCCTGACCGTGGCGCTCGACCCGGAGATCACCGAGGAACTCCTTCAGGAGGGCCTCGTCCGTGACCTGATCCGGGCGGTGCAGAACCTGCGAAAGGAACGGGGGTTCGAGGTCACCGATCGGATCACGTTGGCGATCGACGGCAGCGAGGAGATTCTCGCGGCCGTCCGGTCCTTCGAGGACTACCTCCGCGGCGAGACCCTTACCGACGATCTGCGGTTCACCGTGGACGGTGACGCCCAGGAAATCTCCATCGGCGATTTCCGCGTTGCGGTCGACGTCCAGAAAAACTCGTGATCCCCCTGCGGCGTCTCCCGATCGTCGGTGTCGCCGTTGTGATCCTCGGTGGTGCGGCCCTCGGCGGGTGTGCGTCTGCGCCCCCCGCCGGGACGGGCACCGCCGGCGGGGTTTCCGCGGGCGGTCCGCCCGCCGCCGCGATCGATCTCCCGGCGGTCGGCCTGGGGACTGCGGACGCGGCGTTTCTGCGCGAGGTTCTTGCTCCGGCGGCCGCCACCGTCGATTCATCACCATCGTCCCGCCCGGCTCCGGTCACCGGAGGCGCTCTCGCGTTCAACTCGGCAGTTGTGTTTCTCTCCCTTGACGGATGGCCCGCCGGTGTTCGCACCGTCGCCGCCGCCACGGGGATGGCGCCGGCGGACGCCGGACGCCTGCGGCGGCTTGTCGCGGTCCGGCGTGGCGCCGGTACCGCCGCGATTATGGAGGTTGCGGCCCGCAGGCTGCCGGCGTCCCTGGCGCTGCACTGGGCCGGGTGGACGCGCCGGGACTGGGGGCTGTGGCAGGACCCCGAGTCGGGGATGACACTGGACATCTCCTCACCGGGGATATGGACCGCGACGCGCGGCGCCGGAGCTGTCACGGACATTGCGGGCTGGTGGCGATCGCCGGAGGGACGGAACGCCGCCCACCGCAGCGATCTGATGGCCGCCACCGCGCAACAGGAGACGGACGGTACCGGCGGTGAGCGGCGCGTGCGGGCAATCGCGTGGGTTTCCGGGCTTCGTATGCCGGGGACGCCGGCCGGACTGGTTCCGGAGGAGGCTGTCGTGCTCGTGACAGCCGACGGGCCGGCAGCGGTCGACGGGGCAGCCGCTGCCCTGCCAGCAGACGGGTCCGGTGTGCGATTCCACCTCCTGCTGCCGTTCTCCGATGAACAGACCGCCCGCGTCGCGATGGTGGCGGCGCGCCTGCTGTTCCCCCGCGTCCTCGCGGATCTGGGGCTGGAACTGGACGCACAATCTGCTATCGTACGGCACGGGACCGACGTTCTGATTCTGTCGGTTCCCGTGGACCCGGCGGTCCTCGAAACGATCCTTTCTGGGATGGCACCAGGGGTGTGGAACGGAGGCACGCGATGATCGCGGTAATTGACTACGAGGCGGGAAACCTGCGGAGCGTGGAGACGGCGCTCCGTCATCTCGGTGCCACCTTCCGGATCACATCCGTCCCGGAGGATGTGGTCGCCGCCGATCGAGTGATCGTCCCTGGCGTGGGCGACGCCCACGCCGCCATGGGGCGGCTGGATTCGGCAGGCCTCAGCGATGCGATACGCGAGAGCGCCGCCCGCAGCCGACCCGTGCTCGGCATCTGTCTCGGCAGTCAGATCGTCCTGGACCGTTCGGAAGAGAACGACGCCCGTTGTCTCGGCCTGATCGCGGGGGCGGCGGTGGCGTTCGACGGGCGTCGGGGGCGCAAGATTCCCCACATGGGCTGGAACACGATCCGTACGGCGCGACCGCATCCGATTCTCCACGGGGTTTCGGAGGACACCTCGTTCTACTTTGTCCACTCGTACTACCCGGCGCCGACGGACCCTGCGACCTGCCTGGCGACCTGCGAGTACGGTGAGGAGTTCTGCGCGGTCGTGGGGCGGGACACGATCGTGGCAACGCAGTTCCACCCGGAGAAGAGTGGCGAGCCCGGACTGCGGATGCTTTCCAACTTCCTTGAATGGACCCCGTGAGGACGCACTGATGTATCAGAAACGAATTATCGTCTGTCTGGATGTCCGCGACGGCCTGGTGACCAAGGGCGTGCGGTTCAAAGGCAACGTCGATATCGGCGACCCGGTTGTCATGGCCAGGCAGTACTACGAGGCCGGTGTCGATGAGCTGGTCTTCTACGATATCACCGCCAGCGCCGAAAAGCGCGGGATCATGGTGGACGTTGTGGAACGCGTGGCGGAACAGATCTTTGTACCGTTCTCCGTGGGCGGGGGGATCGGTTCGGTGGAGGACATGCGCCGCGTGCTCCTTGCCGGGGCGGAGAAGGTAAGTGTGAACAGCCAGGCGGTTCGCAACCCCGATATCATAGCCGAGGGCGCCGCGCGGTTCGGGCGCCAGTGTGTGGTTCTGGGTATGGACGCCGCCGCCGATGACGGCATGCCCTCCGGGTATCGAGTGGTCATCAACGGCGGCAGGACCCCCACGGAACTGGACGCTCTGGAGTGGGCGACGCGGGCGGTGGAGCTCGGCGCCGGCGAGATCGTGGTGAACAGTATCGACGTCGACGGGACCCGTGACGGGTACGAGTGCACGCTCACACGCCTCATCTCGACCTCCGTTCAGGTCCCGGTCGTGGCGTCCGGGGGCGCCGGTACACCGGCGCATCTCCATGAAGTGCTGGACGTCGGTGCCGCCGATGCCGCGCTCGTGGCGAGCATGGTCCACTACGGTGACTACACGATCGGCGAGATCAAGCACTACCTGGCCGAGCGGGGTGTCCCGGTCCGCCTGCAGACGGGTGGGGTCTGAGCGCTCGTCCCACGGCGCGAGACTGGCGGTGGAAGTGCTTGCCCGCCGTCCGCCAATTGGATATATTTGCGAATCATCTGAAGGAGATAGATCATGCCGACCTATGACTACGAATGCGAATCCTGTGGTCACACGTTTGAGGCGTTTCAGTCGATGAGCGATGATCCCCTGTCGGTATGTCCGGAATGCGAGACACCGGCGCTGCGCCGCCTGATTACCGGCGGGACCGGCATCATCTTCAAGGGGAGCGGTTTCTACGTGAACGACAGCCGCAAAACCGGCTCCGGTGGTGGTTCTTCGTCTTCACGAAGTTCCAGCAGCGAGAAGTCCTCCGCGGGCGAGAAGACCGCGACCGGTTCCGATGGCGGTACGAACGGATCCTCCGGCGGTGCCTCCGGATCCTCGTCGGACTCGCAGAAGACCGCCTGAGTATTTTGTAACTTCTATATATTGATTTTACCGGCACATGTGGGTATCATGGGGGTATGGATATTTCGGCGTACTCCCAGGACGATCCCAACTGCTGCTCCGAGGCGTTCATCGATACCTGCGCTCAGAAACTCAAGGTCTGCGGGCATCCGATGAGACTGCGGCTGCTGTGCCGAATCGCCCGACAGGAAGAACCGTGCGTTTCCGACCTGTGGAGCTGTCTGGACCAGCCTCAGCCGGTGATTTCCCAGCATCTGGCGGTCCTGAAGCAGAAGGGCATCGTCGCCAGTGAGGTACGCGGGAACCGCCGCGTGTATTCGATTGTGGACCCCTTCATTCGCGACATCGTCGGGAGCCTGAACGAAGAGCCCATGGCGATCCCCGCCGATGCACTGAGCGGCAGCTGACGCCGCCTGCGGTGACGTGTAGCCGGGCGCGGACGGGTGCGATACAATCGTCGCATGTCTCCGGAATCGATCGCCCAGCTTCGCCTTGGATCCCGTGATTCCGAGGTTGTCTCGTACCCTACGGTCTCCGACCTCTGTGGACCGCTTGCGGGTCCCGATGGCGATCGTCCTATCGATCTGATCATTGCCGACCAGAATACCCGATCCCTCATTCCCTCCGAGGTCGAGGCTCACTGTGTCGTTGTCCCCGCCGGGGAACGGGCAAAGGAGATCGACGTGCTGACGTCCGTGCTGGAGGCGGTCGTGCGCGCCGGACTCTCCCGGGACAGTGTCATCGCCGGCTTCGGTGGCGGCGCCGTGACCGACCTGGCGGCGTTCGTCGGCAGCGTGTATCTCCGCGGAATCGACGTCGTGCTCATACCGACGACACTGCTGGCGATGGTGGATGCCGCGGTCGGCGGCAAAACCGGGATCGATTTCGCCGGCTACAAGAACATCGTGGGTACGTTTGCCCCGGCCCGGGAAATCCGCATCACGACCGACGTTCTCGGCACCCTCTCCGAACGCGAGTTTCGCAGTGGCATGGCGGAGGTCATCAAGGCCGGGCTTCTCGGGGACGCGGATCTGGTGGACCTCCTGGAACGGCGGCGCGGCGCGATTCGCGCGCGGGAGGACGCGGTTATCCGTGAGGTGATTTCCCGCGCCGTGCGGGTGAAGGCGCGGGTCGTGCAGGATGACTTCACCGAGTCCGGAACGCGGGCCTACCTCAACCTCGGGCACACCTTCGGACACGCCCTGGAGGCGGTACTCGGTCTGGGGCGCGTGACCCATGGCGAGGCCGTTGCCTGGGGGATCGCCCGGGCCGCGGCGGCGGCGGAGCACGAGGGAATCGCCTCCGCTCCATGGGTCGACAGGACGCGGGCGCTCCTGAACGCCTACGGGTACGACACCGGGCCCGTCCCGGATGGTGTATCGACGGCGGAGCTCCTGGCGGCGATGCACTACGACAAGAAGCGGCGTCGCGACGGCATACGGTTCGTGTTGCAGACCGGACCGCAGCAGACCGTCCTGCGAAAGCTTGCACCGCAGACTCTTTCCGATATCCTCAGCACCACGAGGGGGCAGACATGATGAAGCACGTGGCAGTCCTGGCAGGCGCGGTTCTGGTCGCGGTCACCGGCGCGCTCCCGGCGCAGGAGGTGCTCTTCGCGACCACCGACCGGTTTGTGGCGGGAGACTCCTACGGCGACGACAGCCGGCATCGCTACACAGTCCGGCTGGAGGCGGATACCACGATCGAGGTCCGCGTTACCAGTGACGACGTGGATACCTACCTCGAGGCGGTCCTTCCCGGCGGCGGCCGGATCGTGAACGATGATTACGACGGGCTCAACGCCGGCTTTCTGCGTCACGTCGCGACGGCCGGGGAGATGACGATTCTGGCGCAGCCGCTCTTCGATGGGGGCGAAGGCGCCTATCGCCTCACCGTGGAACGCGTTGCACCTCCGGCGGAGATCGAGATCGGCTCCTCGGTGTCCGGTACCTTCGACAAGACCGACGTCGGCGACGGGCGCCGTGCCCATCGCTACATCGTCCGCGGCGAGGCGGGGCAACGAATCACGATCGATCTCGAATCCTCTGACTTCGACGCCTATCTCGAGGCGCGGGACGATGGTGGTCGCGAGTTTGCCGATGACGATGGCGGTGCGGAGGGCTACAACAGCCGATTGTCATACGCCTTCGAGTCCGACGGAAGCCTGCAGCTCACCGCAACCAGTTTCGGCGGCGACGGTATGGGGGATTACGAACTGCGTGTGTCGGAAAGCGCGAGTGAGCTCGTGGTGGACTACCGCGGGACACTGCGGGAGGATGGGCCACGGGCCTACGACGGGACGCTGGTGGACAGCTACGAGTACGAGGCCCGCGGCGGGGACACGGTCACGCTGGTGCTGGAGTCGCAGGACTTCGATCCGGTGCTCTACGTGGCCGGTCCCACCGGACGCACGCTCGCACGGGACGACGACAGCGGCGGCGGGTCGGACAGTATGGTGACCGTCACCTTCCCCGACGACGGCACCTACACGTTCCACGTGACGCCGTTTGCCGAGGGCACCGGGGACTACCTGCTGTCGGTGTACCGGTAGGACAATCGCACCCGAAGTCGCCGCTGCCGCTGCCGCGGCCGCTGCAGCTACAGGACCGCACCGAGCCGGTACCTTCGGCGGCGCGGCGCGATTCAGTCGCGGTCCAGAATGTCCGCCAGGCGACGGTAGGTCGTGTTCACCGTTTCCTCAAAGGTGCGGTGACCGGCCTCGTCCAGCTCGTCGATCAGCTGCTCCAGGCTCGCCAGGCTCTCGTGGACGGCGTTGTAGAACCCGCGGTTGGGCTTGAACCAGTACCGGCCCTCGTCGGAGCTGTAGAGCGCCAGAAACCCCAGCTGTGAGCTGTTCTTCTTGAGCGGCGCGAGCTTCAGTACCAGATCCATTCGACTCACCAGTTCCGGAAACTCACGGTCCGCGGCAAAGCTGCGTGTTCGCGGCCAGTCGTTTACCACCTCGGCCCGTTCGTCGAGGTGAGGCACGATGCGTAACACCGATGCGAGGCGCTCGCCGTTCAGGAGCTCGTAGTTCCCCACGGTCACGCGCGCTCGAAGCTTGCCGGCGTTCGGCGGTGTCGCCGGTCGTCTCCCCGGGCGGAACAGCGGCGCCAGCTCGTGCCACGGCAGAATCACGATCTTTTTCTTGCCCTTGTACGGGATCATGGTAAAGGTGCGCGGGCCGATCTGGATCTGCCAGCGCGTCTCTTCCGCGCGGTCGCGACCGCCGCGCTCCCCGCCGTCACGGGCGGAACCCTGACTCTTCTTCAGGCCCTCGTACAGATCCTCAGAGATGGAGCGGAGCCACTCCTTCTTCAGCGGTGACACGCTGCGGGCGTAGGTTCGACTCGTCTTGACGATCTCACCGGCCACGATGAACTGCGGCGTCTCCCGAAAGAGGCCGGAGCCGGGGTGGATCTGAATCCGCTCGGCGGTGAGGCTCTGGTACACCCCCTTGCCGGTGTGGACGCACACAAACTGGATCAGGCCACGGGCGATCGCCGAAAGGTACTCGCTGCGGGGTCCCCCGTTGGAGATCGGAATCCCCATCTCCGACACGATCTCACCGAGCTGCTGTTTGACGTTTGCGATTTCCCGCATCGTTCGCGGATCCAGGTAGCGGCTCTCGCAGAACTGGTCCTTCTTCGGTGCGTCCTGGTAGGCCTCGAACAGGCGCAGGTAGCTCACAAAGTCGCCGAGCTCATCCCGGTAGCGGTGGTGCGCCCGCCGCGCCTCCACCTCTTCTCCCGGGGGCAGCACGAAGGGCGTCGGTGAGGTAAGGAACGAGACCGCCACGAGGATGTCGTCCATGACATCGGGGTGGTTGTGGATCGCCTCCACGATGATACGCGAGTGCCGTGGCAGGAGCGGAAACACCGCCATCATGCGGCCGATCGCCGTCAGCTCGCGGTTCTCGCCGATCGCGTCCAGCAGGCGCAGCGTCTCCACGGCGCCGAGGATGTTTCCCCGTCCGGGGCTGGAGATGAAGTCGAACTCCTCGAAATCGCGAATGCCGAGTTCCGCCATGCGCAGTACCACCTCGGAGAGGTCGGTGCGATAGATTTCGTCTTCCTGGAAGAGGGGGCGGTTGTCGAAGTTGCGCTTACTGTAGAGGCGGTAGCAGCGGCCCGGCTGCGTGCGGCCGGCGCGTCCCTTGCGCTGGTTGGCGCTGGCCTTGGAAATCGGTCCCTCCACCAGTGCCGAGGTGAACGTCCTGGGGTTGTAAAAGTTGGTCTTTGCCAGTCCCGAATCGATCACGGCGGTGATACCGTCGATCGTGATGCTCGTCTCGGCGATGTTGGTGGCGATTACGACCTTGCGCTTCCCCTTCGGCGCCGGGGGAAAGACAGCGTCCTGTTCCTCCTTGCTCAGGCGTCCGTAGAGCGGGAGGATGTGGAGCGAGCTCCGGCTGGGGAGTGAGTACAGTCGCGTCATCGTGTCCTTGATGATCTGTTCCCCGGACAGAAAGATCAGGATATCCCCGGGATGTTCTTCGGTAATGATGCGCTGAACGATGTTGACCACGCGATCCACGATCGCGTCGTACGCCAGCTCCCGCGCCTCTCGCGGACTCACGCGCTGTCGCCCACCACGACCACCGCGACCGCCACTCCGGGAGCCTGCCGCAGCCTCCTGAATCTCCTCGACCTTGGGGTCGTCGTAAATCACCTGGACCGGGTACATCTGTGTCTCGATTCGCACGATCGGGCACGAGTCGAAGTACTGGCTGAACACATCGGCGTTGATCGTCGCCGATGAGACGATGACCCGCAGATCCGGCCGCAGCTCCAGCGCCCGTTTCAGCAGCCCGAGGACGAAGTCGATATTCAGGCTGCGCTCGTGGGCCTCGTCGACCATGATCACGCTGTAGTCGTGCAGGTACTCGTCGTTCTTGATCTCCTGCAGCAGGATGCCGTCGGTCATCACCTTGATGCGCGTCTCCGGCGTGGTGTGATCGTCGAAGCGCATCTTGTACCCCACCAGACCGGAGAGGGTGGAGTCGAGCTGTCGGGCGATATACTCGCTCACAGACACCGCGGCGATACGGCGTGGCTGGGTGACGCCGATCATGCGTTCGGCGGAGTAGCCCGCCTCGTGGAGGATCACCGGCAGCTGTGTGGTCTTGCCGCTGCCGGTGGGGCTCTCGACCACGACCACCCGATGGTGTTCGAGCGCCGAGAGAATCTTGTCTTTCTGCTGGTAGACGGGGAGTTCGCGCGGGTTCATCGGGCCCATTGTAGGCGACGGGCCCGAGGGTGTACACCGGGCGCTACGCGCTCCCGCCAACGATCGCGAGAATCCTCGCTACTGCCGCGTCGGTACCGAGCCCGTCCAGGCTGGTGCGGTCCCCGAGAATCCGCAGGTTCACCGTACCCGCGGCGCGCTCCGACTCACCACAGATCAGCGCCAGCGGAATCCCCTTGCGTTCCGCAAAGGCGAACTGCTGACCCAGCTTGCGGGCGTCGGGGTACACCTCGCAGCGAATGCCCGCCTCCCTGAGCGTGGCGGCGAGGGCGTGGTAGTGGGTGAGGAGCCCCGGGTCCTGCATCGTAATCAGAACGTCGGCGGAATGGGGTGCCGTTACCGCGGCGTCGAGTTCCTCGAGTGCTGCGATGAGCCGGTCCAGACCGATCGACGCGCCGACGCCGGGCATCGACTCCTTGCTGTACAGCGACACCAGGTCGTCGTAGCGACCGCCGGAACACACCGACCCGATCGCCTCGATGCCATCCAGGAACGTCTCAAACACCACACCGGTGTAGTAGTCCAGTCCCCGGGTGATGGACGGATCGATCACGATACGGTCGGCGAGGCCGAGTGCCGTCAGGGCATCCGCGATCGTCCTGAGGTGAGCGGTCTCCGGGGCGGGCTCGCCCAGCAGGCGCTCCATCGTGTCGATCACCTCGGACATGGAACCCGTTGCCTCCACAAACTGCAGGATCTCCGCGGCGGTGTCGGCGGTCACCATCTCTGAGAGTTCGGCGAGGGTCCGGTCTCGCCCGATCTTGCGGATCTTGTCGACGGTTCGCAGGACCTCCTCGCTGCGTTCGGCGACGCCGTGACGCTGGAGCAGCCGGTTGAACACACCGCGGTGGGAGACGTGAATCGAGACGCCGGGAACACCGAGAACCTCAAAGCTGTGGTGGATCATGGTGATGATCTCGAGGTCCGCGGAGACGGAGTCGGTCCCGACGATGTCGAAGTCGCACTGGGTGAACTCCCGGTAGCGGCCCCGCTGGGTGTTCTCGCCACGAAACACCTTGTTCACGTGGAAGCGTTTGAAGGGCAGGTAGAGCTCGTTGCGGTGCAGCGCCATGAAGCGGGCGAAGGGGACCGTCAGGTCGAACCGCATCGCCACGTCCCGCGAGCCGTGATCGGTGAAGCGATAGACCTGCTTGTCCGTTTCGCCGCCGCCCTTGCCGAGGAGTACGTCGGTGTACTCGAGAATCGGAGTGTCGATCGGTTCGAAACCGAAGGATGCGAAGCTGTCCTCCAGGCGTCTGATCAGCGTCTTCCGCACCGCCTCCTGGGACGGCAAAAAGTCGCGGAAGCCTTTGAGAAGTCGGGGTTCGATGCGCATATCCCACAGTGATATACCGGATCGATGAGTGCTGTCCACCGGCGGCAGCTGGCAGGAAACGCGGCGGTGGCAACGGGGGACTGAAGGGGGGTGTGTATAGAAGCACTGCTGTCCGGTTAAGGCTCCGGCCTGGCGAAAAGGTCCGGTTGGAGGTCGGGCACGGGAGGCGGAGCGCCGGAAGCGGCAGCAATTTCGGA
>MDTD01150244.1_pt1 | contig 63280 bp, 45 predicted proteins | sample 811221 | NCBI WGS metagenome assembly MDTD01 (sample SAMN05326646, study PRJNA326480) | marine metagenome | isolation source: seawater | place: Pacific Ocean: South West | collected 2011
GCAGTGTCGTTGCCGAGCGGCGTCAGGCGCTCCGATGCCGGACGCGCGCCGCCGGCGCCATCCAGGATCGAGCGCGGCGGGCCGGCGCTCTGCTGCGCCAGGATCGCCAGTGCCAGGCTGGTGGCGATGAAACAGGCCGCCAGAACGCCGGTGGTGCGGGTCAGGAAATTCGCCGCGCCGCGACTGGAGACCAGGCCGCCGCCACCGCCGCCGCCACCGCCGATGCCGAGCGCGCCGCCCTCGGAGCGCTGCAGCAGCACGACGCCGATCAGGGCCACGGCAAATATCAGGTGCAGGATCAGGACGATGGTAATCATGAGCGGCGGGTGCGGGTCGATCCGTTGAGGAATGCGGCGATCGGGAGTGCGCCGGTCGACGGCGCACGCGATCGGCCCCGGCCGCGCCAAACGCGCCGAACCGAGGCCGGGCGGGTTCTACTCCCCACCCGGCCGGCGTGCAAGCGACCCTTGGCCCGGGGGACCGGTCAACCCTGCTTCGGGCTGGCCTTTGCGATCCCCCAGAAGTCCTGCGCCAGCAGGCTCGCACCGCCCACCAGGGCACCGTTCACCCCGTCGACGGCCAGCAGGGTCGCGGCATTGTCCGGCTTCACCGAGCCGCCGTAGAGGATCCGCATGCGCGGCGCCCCGACCGCCTTTTCCACCGTTCGGCGGATCGCCAGGTGCATCGCCGCGACATCCTCCGGCGTCGGCGTCCGGCCGGTGCCGATCGCCCAGACCGGCTCATAGGCGATGACCGTGTTCGCCGCGGTGCAGCCGACGCCGAGCGCCGCGCGGACCTGCCGCGCCACGGCCGTGGGGGCATGGCCGGCATCGCGCTGGCTCAGGGTCTCTCCGACACAGAGAATCGGGACCAGGCCGGCGCGATGCGCCGCAGCCAGTTTTGCGGCGACCGTCGCATTCTTCTCGCCATGGTCGGCGCGACGCTCGGAATGGCCGACGATGACATGGGTCGCGCCGGCATCGCGCAGCATTTCCGCCGCGATATCGCCGGTATGGGCGCCGGCCTCCGCGGGATGGCAGTCCTGGCCGCCCAGCGCCACCACGCCCCCCAGGTCCGCCGCGGCGATCGCGTCGCGGAACGGCGCCAGCAGCACCGCCGGCGGGCAGACCAGGATTTCCGGCAGCCCCGCCGGTTTCGCCTTCGTCGCGGCGCGCCCGACCTCGCGCAGCAGCCGGCCGAACTCCGTCATCGCTGCCGGCAGACGGCCATTCATCTTCCAGTTTCCCGCGATCAGCGGCCGGATGCTGTCGCCTCCGGTCGCCCTGCTGGACCCAGCCTTGCCTTTCTGTGCCAACTTCCCCTCCAAATTCCGATCCCGGCTTTATATAACGCAGGGTCCGTTTTGACCGGCGGAACCGGCCGGGCGCAGGATCGCGCGGCGATCCGGTTCCGTCGATGTGGGGAGAGAATACATGCTGCAGCAGCTGCGGAAATCCGCCGGAACCTGGATGGTGAAAGCGCTCATGCTGCTTCTGGTGGCGAGCTTCGCCACCTGGGGCATCGGCGACTATCTCGGCGGCGGCGGCGAGCAGGTGGTTGCCGAGGTCGGCGGCCAGGAGATCCCGACCGCCAGCTTCCAGGAGGAGTACCGCCAGCGCCTGGCCGCCGCGCAACGGCAGTTCGGCGGACGCCTGGACGCAGACCAGGCCAAGGCGATCGGCCTTCCGGAAGAGGTCCTGAAGCAGCAGATCAACACCATCCTGCTGGAACGGGTCGCCAACCAGATGAACCTGCGTGCGCCCGACGACGTGGTGCGCGCGCTGATCCTGCAGGACCCGGCCTTCACCTCGCAGGACGGCGAGTTCGACCGGCTGAAGTTCCAGGACTTCCTGGTGCGCAGCGGCCTGTCCGAGGACATGTTCGTCGACCTTCTGCGCGGCGAGGTCCGCGGCCAGGCGATTGCCCGCACCGTCACCGCCGGCGAGCTTCCCGCGCCGGAGGGCCTGACTTCGGCCGTGGTGGACTATGTCGGCACCCGGCGGCGGGTCGAATACCTGATCGTCGACAAGCAGAGCGTGCCTGCGCCCGAAGACCCGGCGCCCTCGGAACTGCAGGCCTACTACAAGGCGCATCCCGACGACTACACCGCGCCGGAGCTGCGCAGCGTCAGCTGGATCAGCCTGAGCCCATCCGGCGTCCGCGACCGTATCGAGATCTCCGAGGAGACCCTGCGCGCCGCCTACGAGGATCGCCAGAACAGCCTCAACGTGCCGCCGACCCGCACCGTCCGGCAGGTCGCGGCCTTCGACGAGGAGACGGCCCGCGCCGTCTCGGAAGCGGTCGCCCAGGGTGCGAGCCTGGAGGCGGCCGCGCAGCAGGCCGGAGCGGCCCCGCCGGTGGCGCTGGACCCGCTGACCCGTGCCGACCTTGCCGACCTGCTGGGCGACGAGGTGGCAGCGGCCGCGTTCGAACGCGGCGAGCCGGGCATCCTGCCCGCCATGGAATCGCCGCTGGCCTGGCATGTCGTGGAAGTGACCGAGGTGAAGGACGGCAGCGCCCCGAGTTTCGAGGCCGCCCGGGAGCAGCTGGCCGACACCCTGGCGCAGGAGGCGGCGATCGACCGGCTCTACACCCTCGCCAACGAGGTCGAGGACCTGATCGCCGGCGGCGCCCGCCTCAAGGAGATCGGCGAGACCATCGGCCTGCCGGTGCAGAGCCATGACGGCATCGATGCCAGCGGCCGCGACATCGACGGCAATCCGGTGGATCCAGTGCCCGGCCTCGCCACCCTGCGGCGGGAACTCTGGCGGATGGAGGCCGGCGGCGAGCCGGAGACCTTCGAGAATGACAATGCCGAGGGCTTCACCGTGGTGCAGCTCGACGCCGTGTCGGCCCCGCGCCTGCGCAGCTTCGAGGAGGTCGAGGACAGGGTGCGCGCCGACTGGACCGACAGCCGCCGCGCCGAACTGGCGATGCAGAAGGCCGAGGCGCTGGCCCGCGACATCAGCGGCGGCAGCGACATGCAGGATGTCGCCGCCGGCTCCGGGCTGGCGGTGAGCAAGCCCGCCCCCTTCACCCGCTTTGGCGACGGCGCCCGCCTCCCCTGGGGTCAGCCGATGATGGAGAAGCTGTTCGCCGCGCCGGCAGGCGAGGTCGTGACGGGCAGCATCCCGAACGGCAGCGCCGTCGTGGCGCGGATCGAAGAGGTGCTGCCTGTCGAGCGGAACGAGGCATCGGAGCAGCTGCAGGCAAGGCTGTCGGAGCGCTGGTCCGATGGCTTCCGGCAGGACCTCACCGGGGCCTTTCTGGAGGGCCTTGCCGGCCGGGTCGGCGTCACCATCAACCAGCAGGAACTGGACCGGGCGATCTGAACGGCCGGCTGTCTCCGAACGCGGTGCGCCGGGTCGTCAGTCGGCGCGGTCTTCAGTTCGCGATGGGCGCGCCGCTGCCGCGTGCCGCCTGCCCCGTCAGGCCGGCCGCCGCTGCGCCGCTCTGGCGGACGGTGGCCGGGTGCCGCGCCGGCACCAGATCCGAGATGCCCACCAGGACATAGCCCCGCGCCTGCGCCCGCGGCATCCAGCGTTCCAGGACCGCCAGGGTCTCCGGATAGGGATGGCCGATGGCGATGGCGAAGCCCTCCCGTGCGGCCACCGCTTCGGTGTGGCGGAGCTGCCGGAGGATCGTGTCTTCCACCGGGTCGTGGTCCAGGAAGATGTCGCGCTGCAGGGCCGGCATCGGCAGCTCGCGGGCGACCTCGTAGCCGACGCTGCTGCCGGAGGTGCGGGAATCCAGGTAGAACAGCTGTGCGTCGTTCGCCGCTTCGAGGACGGGCCGCATCTGCGCGGCATCGGCAGTGAAACGGCTGCCCATGTGGTTGTTCAGGCCGATCGCCCCCGGCAGGCGCGCCAGATGCCATTTCAGGCGACGCAGATTCTCCGCCGCCGTGTTGCCCACCAGCAGGGCGTTGGGGCCGGGATCCTGCTCCCCCTGCGGCTCCATCGGCATGTGCAGCATCACGTCCAGGCCGGCCGCGGCCACCGTGCGCGCCTGGTCCGGCGTGCCCGCATTGGCGGTCAGGAAGGCATAGGTGACCGGGCCCGGCAGCGCCATCAGCCGACGGACCGCCTCCGCGCTGCCGCCCAGATCGTCGATCACGATGGCGATCCGCGCGAAGCCGGCCTCGCCCGACGGCCCGGCCCGGTCCGCCCAAGTTTCCTCCGGCTCCGGCGGCAGGGCGGCCAGGACCTCATGGTCGGCGCCTTCCGGATTGCCGCGCGGCACCGCGCCGCCGCGCTCGAGCTGCTGGATCAGATCGCCGATCGCATCCGGGCCGGTGTCCGCCGGCTCTGCCTCACCGGCCGCCGCCAACCTGTCCGGATCCCGCGCCGCCTGTGCGGCGGGCGGCTCGCTGTCGCGACCGTTCAGCCGCGGTATCCCGGTGATCGCTGTCGGCGCCGGCCGGTTGACGGCCATGGTCAACCCGTCGGGGCCCCGCTCCGGCGCCCGGCCCAGCCAGGCGGTGCCGAGGCCGGCCAGGACCACCACAACGACCAGCGCGGCCAGGGCCGCCAGCCCGTAGCGGATGCGGCCGGCACCCGCCCCCATCAGGAAGCGGACTCTGGGAGAACGCCGCGCCGCGCGGTGGCGGTCACCGCCGCCGGACGCGGTCGTGCGGGCGCCGGACCGACCGCCGGACGTCTTGCCGCCCGAACCGCCGCTCCCCGGATTCCTGCCAGCCGGATTCCTGCCGGCCGGATTCCTGCCAGCCGGCTTCCTGCCATTCGCGCCTGCGCCGCGCCTGTTGCCGCTGCCCTTTGCCATCCCGGCACTCTAGCATAGGCGCGCAGCCCGCGCCGGTCCGCCGCCGTTCCCGTCGCCGGACCGCGACTGTGCGCGGCCGGCCGGGCGGCGGACGCGGCGGGCGCGTCGCAGAGGTCCCGCCCTGGCGCATGCGAATCGGCGGCAAAGCGGCCATGTTGACGCGACGCGGCCGGATCTGATTACTGTTCCGGCCGCTTCCCCTTGAATCCCGGGCCGGCGGCCGTTTTCTTCCGCCATCAAGGTTCCGTCCCGACCCATGAAAGTCCCCGCATGACCGCCGACCTCGAGGATTTCAAGAAGCTCGTCGCCGAGGTCGCCACCGGCCGCACCCTTTCCATGTCGGAGGCGGAAGCCGCCTTCGACATCATGATGTCGGGCAACGCCACGCCGGCCCAGATGGGCGGCTTCCTGATGGCATTGCGGGTGCGCGGCGAGACCGTGGACGAGATCACCGGCGGCGCGCGGACATTGCGCGCGAAGGCGACGATGATCGACGCCCCGCCGGGCGCCGTCGACACCTGCGGCACCGGCGGCGATGCCAAGGGCACCTGGAACGTCTCCACCGGCGCCGCGATCGTCCTGGCCAGCCTTGGGGTGCCGGTGGCGAAGCACGGCAACCGCGCACTCTCCTCCAAGACCGGGGCGGCGGACGTGCTGGCGGCACTCGGCGTCAACATCGAATGCGACATGAGCCTCGTGCGCCGCTCCCTGTGGGAAGCCGGCATCGGCTTCCTGATGGCGCCGCGGCATCATGGCGCGATGCGGCATGTCGGCCCCACCCGGGTCGAACTGGGCACGCGGACGATCTTCAACCTGCTCGGCCCGCTGTCGAATCCCGCCGGCGCGAAGCGGCAGCTGCTGGGCGTGTTCTCTGCCGACTGGGTGGAGCCGCTGGCGCAGGTGCTGCGCAACCTGGGCTCGGAACGGGTCTGGGTGGTCCATGGCAGCGACGGCATGGACGAGCTGACGACCACCGGCCCGTCCTTCGTGGCGGAACTGAAGGACGGTGCCGTCAACCGCTTCGAGGTGACGCCGGAGGATGCCGGCCTGCCCCGCGCCGTGCCGCAGGACCTGCGCGGCGGCGACCCGGCGCGCAACGCCGCCGCCCTGCGCGGCGTGCTGATGGGGGAGAAGGGCGCCTTCCGCGACATCGTCTGCCTGAACGCGGCGGCGGTGCTGATGATTGCCGACAAGGCGGCCGATCTGAAAACCGGGGCGCAGATGGTGGCTCAGGCGCTGGACGACGGCCGGGCGATGCGCACCCTGGAGGCGCTCATCGCGATCACCCACGGCAATCCCGCCGACGGCGCCGGCAGCGGCGAGGGGCGCTGACATGTCGGACACCCTTGCACGGATCGTCGCCGACAAGCGCGCCCATGTCGCCGGCCGCAAGGCGGCCGTTGCAGAGGCGTCGCTCCGCGCTCAGGCCGATGCCGCGGCTCCGCCGCGCGGCTTCCGTGCGGCGCTGGCCCGCCAGACGGCACAGCGGCGCCCTGCCCTGATCGCGGAATTGAAGAAGGCGTCGCCGTCCAAGGGGCTGATCCGGGCCGACTTCGACCCGCCCGCCCTCGCCCGGGCCTATGCCGCCGGCGGCGCGACCTGCCTGTCGGTGCTGACCGACACGCCCTATTTCCAGGGCGAGGATGCCTTCCTGCCGGCGGCCCGCGACGCGGTCGACCTGCCGGTCCTGCGCAAGGACTTCATGGTCGATCCCTACCAGATCGCCGAGAGCCGGGCGCTGGGCGCGGACTGCATCCTGCTGATCCTGGCGGCCCTGGACGATGCCCTGGCGGCAGAGCTGATGGCCGCCGCCGGCGCACTGGGCATGGATGTCCTGGTGGAGGTGCATGACCGGCCGGAACTGGACCGGGCGCTGGCGATGGGCGCCGGCATGATCGGCATCAACAACCGCAACCTGAAGACCCTGCAGGTCGACCTGGCGACGGCGGAGAGCCTGGCCCCTGCCCTGCCGCCCGAGGTCCTGGCCGTCGGGGAAAGCGGCCTGGGCGTGCCGGCGGACCTGGAGCGGCTGATGCGCGCCGGTGTCTACGCCTTCCTGATCGGCGAGAGCTTCATGCGGCAGCCCGATGTCACCGCGGCCGTCCGCGACCTGATCGGCCCGCTGCAGCCGGGCACCGCGGCCGCCGGCTCCGCCGCCTGAGGAAATACAGACGCATGAGCGAACAGCGTTTCACCCATTTGGACGCCCAGGGACGGGCGCAGATGGTCGACGTGTCCGAGAAGCCGGCGACCCCGCGGCGCGCCGTGGCGGAGGCACAGGTCCTGATGCAGCCGGAAACCTTGGCGCTGATCGAGAGTGGCGGCGCCGCCAAGGGCGATGTCCTCGGCGTGGCCCGGCTGGCCGGCATCATGGCCGCCAAGCGCACCGCCGACCTGATCCCGCTCTGCCACCCGCTGCCGCTGTCGAAGGTGACCCTGGACCTGGCCTGCGACGCAGCCCTGGGCGGTGTCCTGGTCACTGCGGAATGCCGTACGACCGGCCCCACCGGGGTCGAGATGGAGGCCCTTACCGCGGCTTCGGTGGCCGCCCTCACCGTCTATGACATGTGCAAGGCCGTCGACCGGGGCATGCGCATCACGGAGGTCCGGCTGCGCCACAAGTCGGGCGGCAAGTCCGGCACCTTCGAGGCGGAGTGACGATGGCGAAGGGCGTCCCCGACCTGCTGCCGGTGGCCGAGGCCCGGCAGCGGATCGTCGCGGCGCTGACGCCGGTAACGGCGGAATTCCTGCCGCTGGCATCCGCGCATGACCGGGTGCTGGCGGAAGCCGTCTCCGCCCGCCGCACGCAGCCGCCCTTCGCCGTCAGCGCGATGGATGGCTGGGCGGTACGGGCAGCGGACATCGCCAGCCTGCCCGCCCGCCTGGCCCAGGTCGGCGAGGTCGCCGCCGGCGCCGCCCATGCCGGCACCCTCGCCGCGGGCGAGGCGGTCAGGATCTACACCGGCGCGCCGCTGCCCGACGGTGCCGATACCGTGGTGCTGCAGGAGGATTGCGATGCCGCCGACGGCATCGTCACGGTCCGCGACGGCGGCCCGCAGGGGCGCTGGGTCCGACCCGCGGGCCTGGACTTCGCGGAGGGACAGGCATTGCTGCCGGCCGGCCGCCGGCTGAGCGCGCGCGACATCGCGCTGGCGGCGGCGATGAACCAGGCATGGCTGCCGGTGCGCCGCCGGCCGCGCATCGCGGTGCTGGCGACCGGCGACGAACTGGTCCGCCCCGGCGAAACCCCGGGCCCGAACCAGATCGTGGCCTCCAACAGCTACGGCATCATGGCCTGGGCGGCCCGCTTCGGCGCGACGCCGGTGGACCTGGGCATCGCCCCCGACGATGTGCATGCGCTGGCGGGCTGCGCGGCGGGCGCCGCCGGCTGCGACCTGCTGGTGACCCTGGGCGGTGCCAGCGTCGGCGAACACGACCTGGTGCAGCGGGTGCTGGCCGCGGACGGGCGCGACCTGGACTTCTGGCGGATCGCGATGCGCCCCGGCAAGCCGCTGATGTTCGGAACCGCGCGGGTCGGTCCGGCGCCGGGCAGCCCGGTGCCCCTGCTGGGCCTGCCGGGAAACCCCGTGTCGGCCATGGTCTGCGCGATGCTGTTCCTGCGCCCGGCCCTGGAGCGCCTGCTGGGCCTGCCGGACCGCAGCGGACCGCTGGAGACCGCCCGCCTGGGCGCCGACCTGCCGGCGAACGACCGGCGGGAGGATTTCCTGCGCGCCCGGCTGGAGACGGAAGCCGACGGCGAACGGGTCGCCACCCCGTTCGGCAAGCAGGATTCCTCCATGCTGCGCCTGCTGGCCGAATCAGAGTGCCTGGTGCGTCGCCCGCCCCATGCGCCGGCAGCCGCAGCCGGATCGCAAGTCGAGATCGTCCGATTCGATTACGGCTTCTGACCCCTAGTCTTGGCTCTGGCAGGATATTTCACCGGCTATTGCCGCAATTTCGGATGGAACGACCGCCAAGGCTTGACCACGGCCAAAAACAAAAATAGAACGTTCTCACGGGTTTTCACTCCGTTCCCGAATTTCCCCTTTACCTGGGCAGATCCCGGGCATGGGGCCGAACCGGGAACGGAGCGGGACGGCAAAACCGGCGGGACGACAGAAACCGGCGGGACAGCAGGGACGCAGGCAAGGGACCGACATGCTCACGAGAAAACAGCACGAACTGCTCCTCTTCATCCATGAGCGCCTGAAGGTCTCCGGCATTTCCCCCTCGTTCGACGAGATGAAGGAGGCGCTGGGCCTGCGCTCGAAATCCGGCATCCACCGGCTGATCACCGGGCTGGAGGAGCGCGGCTTCATCCGCCGGCTGCCGCACCGGGCCCGCGCGCTCGAGATCCTGAAGCTGCCGACGGACATCGTGCCGGCCGGGCGCCGCGCGGCGCCGGCCCATGGCGGCGGCACGGATGGCGAGGCGGAGGGCGGCAACGGCTTCACCCCGCGGCTGGTGCATGGCGGCGCCGCCGGAGAGGCGCGCGGCCTGCCCCAGGCCGGGGCCGCCGGGGTCGGAGCCTCTGCCGGAACCTCTGGGGGGCTGCGCGGCCGCGGTGCCGAACGGGCGCCGGAGATCGTGGAACTGCCGCTCTATGGCCGCATCGCGGCGGGCACCCCGATCGAGGCGCTGCGCGACCTTTCGGTCCAGGTGGAGGTGCCCTCCGGCATGCTGAGCGGCGGCGGCGACTTCTATGCGCTGGAGATCGCCGGTGATTCGATGGTCGATGTCGGCATCCTGGATGGCGATACCGTGGTGATCCGGCGCTGCGAGGATGCGGAGAGCGGTACCATCGTGGTGGCCCTGGTCGACGACAACGAGGCGACCCTGAAGCGGCTCCGCCGGAAGGGCAAGACCATCGCCCTGGAAGCCGCCAACCCGAAATACGAAACCCGCATCTTCGGCGCGGACCGGGTCAAGGTGCAGGGCCGTCTGGTCGGCCTGCTGCGCTCCTACTGAACGGGCGCGGCGGGCTCCCCGCTGCCGCCCCCTTCACGCAGGTAGTCCTTCGGCGTGGTGCCGAGCATGCGACGGAACATCGCCGAAAAGGCACTGGCGCTGGCATAGCCGGCGCGTCCCGCCGCACGCGCCACCGGCACCCCGGTGGCCATCTGCGCGACCGCTTCCGCCAGGCGCACCTGCTGGCGCCAGGCGCCCAAAGACATGCCCAGTTCCTGACGGGCCAGCCGGGCCAGGGTCCGGGCACTGGCCCCGACCTCCGCGCCCCATTCCTCCAGGCTCCGCTCCGCTGCCGGTTCCGCCATGATGGCGGCGCAAAGCCGCGACAGCCGCGGATCGGCGGGCATCGGGATGCGCAGCGGCACGACCGGCACGGTGCGCAGTTCGTCGCGGATCAGCGCGGTCAGAAGCCGCCTTCGCCTTCGGGCCGGCGGCGCATCGCCCGGCCCCGACCGGTCGATCTCGACCATCGCCAGGATCAGTTCGCGCAGCAGCGGCCGCACCTCCACCACCGCGCATTCCCGGGGCATCGCGGCGGCAGCCGGCGCGCGCAGGTAGAGGGTCCGCATCGCCACCGCGCCGACCATGTCGATCTGGTGCTCGATCCCGGCAGGCATCCAGACGGCACGCTGCGGCGGCGTGATCCAGGTCCCTGCCGGTGTCGAGACCCGGAGCACGCCGGTCGCGGCATAGACCAGTTGCGCGCGCCGGTGACGGTGCGGCGGGATGCGGTGGCCGGGCGCGAAGTCGCGCGCCATGGCGGCAACCGGCGGCCCGCCTTCCGATTGCGCGGCCATCGCCAGCACGCGCGCGGCGGCGGCGTCGATCGGCCCGGCGGACGGCATGGCGGTCGCTATGTCCTGGCCCACCCCGAATCTCCGTTCTGCTGAATGTCCGCTTTGAGACAGGAATCGGCATACAGCCTCTCACCGGCCAGTCTAGTCTGCGCCGGTCGCGGGAGGAAACCGTCATGGCGCCGCAGAGCCGCACCCTTGCCTTCATCAACCTGGCCCATCTGCTCGACCATCTTCTGATGCTGGTCTTCCCGACCGCCGTGCTGGGCATGGGCCCAGCCTTCGGCCTGGACTTCGCGGAACTTCTGCCACTGGCGACCGGCGGCTTCATCGCCTTCGGCGCCGGCTCGCTGCCGGCCGGCTGGCTTGCCGACCGCTGGAACCGGCGCGACATGCTGGCGGTCTTCTTCCTGGGCAGCGGCCTGGCGGCGATCCTCACCGGCCTGGTCCAGTCGCCCTGGCAGCTTGCGGGCGCGCTGACCCTGCTCGGCCTGTTCGCGGCGATCTACCATCCGGTCGGCACCGCGCTGCTGGTCGACACCGCGCCGCACCTCGGCCGCGCGATCGGCCTCAACGGCGTCTGGGGCAATGTCGGCGTGGCCGGCGCCGCGCTGCTGACCGGGACGATGGTGGAACTGGCCGGCTGGCGGGCGGCCTTCATCCTGCCGGGACTGGCGGCGATCGCGGCCGGGCTCGCCTTCCTGCTGCTGGTGCCCCGGCAGCCGGCCGCCGGCCGGCCCGAGCGCGGGCCGTCCGCCGCCGCCGCAGCGGCGCCATCCCGGTCGGCGGTGCGGCGCGCCTTCGCCATCCTGGCCCTGACCACCCTGGCCGGCGGCGTCGCCTTCAGCGCGACCACGGTGTCGATGCCGAAGCTGTTCCAGGAACGCCTGTCCGACCTCGTCGCCTCCCCGGCCACCCTGGGGCTGATCGTGGCGGCGGTGTTCCTGTTCGGCGCCGTGTCGCAGCTGATCGTCGGCCGCTGGATCGACCGCCTGTCGCTGCGCGCGGTCTTCCTGCCGCTGGCGCTGGTGCAGGCACCCTGCCTGCTGGCTTCTGCCTTTGCCCAGGGCTGGCTGCTGCTGCTGCCCGCGGCGGGCCTGATGTTCGGCCTGTTCGGCCAGGTGACGGTCAACGATGCACTGGTGGCCCGCTATGCCAGCGCCGGCTGGCGCGGGCGGATCTATGCGCTGCGCTACCTGCTGTCCTTCACCGCCAGCGCCAGCGCCCTGCCGCTGGTCGCCTGGCTGCATGGCGGCGCCGGCGGCTTCGCCGCCACCTTCCAGGTGCTGGCCCTGTTCGGTCTGGCGGTGCTGGCTGCCGCGCTGTTCCTGCCCGGCGCCAGCCGCGCGGCGGCCCCCCAGCCGGCGGTCTGAGCGCCATCCGCTTCCGGACCGGCCCGCCTTTGCGCTAGGGTCGCGACGCTGGCGCCGAAGGCGCGGCAGCGGGGGCCGACGGCCGGGCAGCAGGGGACTGAAGCAGCACAGATGGAGGATCTGGTCGCCAAGGCGGCGCTTGTCCTGGCGCTGGGCATCGCCGCCCAGTGGCTGGCCTGGCGCTACCAGTTTCCCGCCATCGTCCTGCTCGCCCTTGCCGGCATCGCGGTCGGCCCGGTCGCCGGCCTGCTGCACCCGGTCGCGGATTTCGGCCCGCTGCTGTCGCCCGTCATCGCGCTGGCGGTCGCCATCATCCTGTTCGAGGGCGGCATCAACCTGCAGCTGCGGGAGCTGCGCGGCACCGCCGCCGGGGTACGGCGGCTGACCCTGGTCGGCGCGCCCCTGGGCTGGCTGCTCGGCGCCGGTGCGGCGCACTGGATCGGCGGCCTGTCCTGGCCGACATCGGCCGTTTTCGGCGGCATCCTGGTGGTCACCGGCCCGACGGTCATCGCCCCGCTGCTGCGGCAGGCGCGGCTGGACCGCAAGCCGGCCACCACCCTGAAATGGGAAGGCATCGTCAACGACCCGCTGGGGGCGCTGTTCGCGGTGCTGGCCTACGAGGTGACCCTGGCGCTGGAGGCCGGCGGCAATGGCGTCTGGTGGGCCCTGGGGCATGTTCTGCTGGGCGCGGTTCTGGCCGCGGCCCTGGGCGTGCTGGCGGGCCTGGGCATCGCCTGGGCGTTCCGGCGCGGCCTGGTGCCGGAATTCCTGAAGGCGCCGCTGATCCTGGGCACGGTGCTGGCCTCCTTCGCCATAGCCAATGCCTATGTCGAGGAAACCGGCCTGGTGGCGGTGACCGTGCTGGGGCTGACCATCGGCAATGCCCGGATCGCCGCCTTCGAGGAGATGCGCCGCCTGAAGGAGGTGCTGGCCACGGTGCTGGTCTCCGGCGTCTTCATCCTGCTGACCGCCACTCTGGACGCGGGCACCCTGCTGGCCCTGGACTGGCCCCACCTGCTCTACCTCGCCGCCGTGCTGCTGCTGGTGCGGCCGGCCACGGTGCTGCTGAGCCTTGCCGGCACCGGCGTCCCCTGGCGGCACCGCGCCCTGCTGTCCTGGATCGCGCCGCGCGGCATCGTCGCGGTGGCGATCTCCGGGCTGTTCGGGGCGAAGCTGGTGGAGGCCGGCCATGCCGACGGCGCCCTGCTGGTGCCGCTCAGCTTCGCCATCGTCCTGCTGACCGTGCTGCTGCACGGCTTCAGCCTGCGGCCGCTGGCGCGGCTGCTCGGCCTGGCATCCGCCGAGCCGCCGGGCCTCCTGCTGGTCGGTGCGAACAGCGTCACCACCGCGCTGGCGGAAGCGCTGGCCGCCATGGAGGTGCCGGCGATCCTGGCCGACACCTCCTGGCAGCGGCTGCGCCCCGCCCGGCATGCCGGCCTGCGGATCTATCACGGTGAGGTCCTCTCGGAAGTGACCGAGCATCACCTGGACTTTGCCAATATCGGCACCGTCCTGGCGGCGACGGAGAACGATTCCTACAACGCCCTGGTCTGCAGCGACCTGGGGCCGGAGATCGGCCAGACCGCGGTGTTCCAGGTCGGGCCGGAAGAACCCGGCAGCAATCCGGCGCGGCTCGCCCACGACCTGGGCGGCGCGGTTCCGCCCGCTTTCAGCCCCGGCCTGCATGTCCTGCGCGACCGGCTATGGCAGGGCTGGAGTTTTCAAAAGACCCGCCTGACCGAGAAATACGATGCCGCGGCCTATCTGGCCGACCGGGCGAAAGAGGCGGTGACCGTGCTCGTCGTGCGCCAGGACGGGCGGATCCAGATCGCCCGCGACGAGCAGGCGGCGGAAAAGGCCGGCATCGGCGACATCGTGCTTGCATTGGTCCCGCCCGATCCGACCGGGCGTAAGCGTCGGGGCGGCAACGGCAGCGCTCCCTAGTCCGGTGGCCCGCCGCCGCTCCACGGCCGGCGGCCGCGGCGCGCGGCCACGGTCTGCCGCTCGAGCCCGCCCTGCGGGGTGATCCGCAACGTGGTGGCGCCCTGCCAGGCCAGGCTGCGGATGTCGACCAGCAGCTCAGGCACCGGACAGCGCTGCCGCAGGGCGAAATCCGCCACCACCGCATCCGCCTGCCGGCAGTCGCGGGCCAGCGCGTCGGGGTCGAACGGTATCGCGATGGCGGTGCCGCCCCGCCGGTACAGGCATCCCTGCGGGTCGCAGAGCAGCGCGGTGCCTGCATCCGCGCCGGCCGGATCGGCCCGTACCAGCCCGTCGCGCGGCCAGGGGGCATCGGCCTGCAGGCCGGTCTGCCGGGCCCAGACCGCCGCCTCCCGCCGGCGCAGGGCGGTCCTCTCGCGGAACAGCAGCCGGTCGTCGATCCGGACCGCGACGCTCCGCCCCTCGCCGTCCACCAGAAGGTCCGGCGGCGCCACCGCCAGGGTCAGCCAGACCCCGGCAGCGATCGCGACCAGCCCGGCCAGCCGCCAGGGGCGCCGCCAGAGGGCCAGCCAGAGGCCGCCCAGGGCCATCGCCACCACGGCCGCGACGGGCATCGCCGGGACGTTCGTCACGGCCCCCGGCCAGCCGGCGACGGCGGCGGCGACCCGGTCGACCAGCGCGATCCCCCAGCCCATCGGCTGCAACGCCAGATGCTCCAGGCCGAGCGGCATCAGGAGATAGCCCAGCAGGCCCAGGGGCATGATCCAGAACGAGGTCAGGGGCACCGCCACCAGGTTGGCCACCAGGCCGTAATCCACCACCCGTTGGAAGTGGAAGGCGGCGAACGGGGCGGTGGCCAGGCCCGCGATCACCGTCGTGGAGAAGACGGCGCCGCCATAGAGCAGCAGCCGCCCGGCCTGGCCCGGCCAGCCGCCCCGTTCCGCCAGGCCGCGGCCCAGGCCCGCGCCGCGCAGGCCCTCATAGGCGGCGATCAGGGCGATCACCGCGGCGAAGGACATCTGGAAGCCGGGCGACAGCAGGCTTTCCGGTGCCAGGGTCAGGACCACGAACGCCGCCCAGGCAACGGACCGCATCGACAGCGCGACCCGGTCCAGCAGGATGGCGAGCAGCACCAGCGCCGCCATCAGGGTCGCACGCTGGGTGGAAACCGCCGCACCGGTCAGGATCAGGTAGCCCAGGGCGGCCAGCAGCGCGCAGGCCGCCGCCCATTTCTTGATCGGTGCCTGCAGGGCCAGGCGCGGCCAGAACGCCAGCAGGCCCCGCAGGCCGACGAAGACCAGCCCCGCCACCAGCGCCAGATGCAGGCCGGAAATCGCCAGCAGATGCGCGATGCCGGAATCCCGGTAGTCCTGCACCACTTTTTCCGGGATCGCCCCCCGCTCCCCCGTCAGCAGGGCCGCCGCGATCGCCCCCTCCGGCGCCGGCATCGCCGCCGCGATCCGTTCCGCCAGACCGCGCCGCAGCCGCGCCACGGCATGTTCCAGGCTTTGCCGCAGTCCCGGTGCCGGCAGGCCGCCGTCCGGCGGCCCCCCTTCCGACACCGCGGCAAGCGGCGCGACGGCGATGCCGACCGCACCCAATCCCTGGAACCAGGCGAGGCGACCGAAGTCGAAGCCGCCCGGCAGATCCGGCGGGCCGGGCGGGAACAGCACCGCCAGCCCAGAGACGACGGCGCCGGCGACCGGCCGCACGCCGCCGCTGCGCACGGTCAGCCTGGCCAGCGCCAGGTCCTGCAGGGGCCGGCCCCGGTCCTGCAGCCGCAGGTCCGACAGGGTGACACGCCAATGCCCCTCCCGCTCCTGCGGCTCCACCGCCACGATGCGGCCGGTGAAGCGGACCGGTCCGGTCTCCCGCTCCAGGACCGGCGCGGCGACCGCCTGGGTGCGCCATTGCGCGACGCCGAAGCCGGCCACCAGCAGCAGGGCCGGAAGCAGCAGGACCGGCAGGATCGCCGGCAGGCGCTGGCGCAGGCCGAGGAGCGCCAGGAGAAGGATGCCGGCCGCCACGAAGAGGGCCCGGCCGAGCCAGCCCGGCGGCTCTTCCGGCAGCAGGAAATAGGCCCCGATCCCGACGCCATAGACCACTGGCAGCCAGAGCACCCAGCGGTCCTGCTCGGCCATCAGAAGGGCGTGGAGCGGTCGCAACGGCCAGGACCGGAGGGCCCGCGACCGCGGTCGCAGCCAGTCGTTGCTTTCCTGCGTCGTCACCATGGCAGGCATATGCTACAACCCGCCGCCGCGGCTGGCGCCCCGGCGGCGGCAGAACTGTAGCCGCCGGGGCGCCGGTTCATCCGTTCAGCGTTCAGCATCCATGAGGCCATGACCGTCGTCACCCGCTTCGCGCCCTCCCCGACCGGCTTCCTCCATATCGGCGGGGCCCGCACCGCCCTGTTCAACTGGCTCTTCGCGCGGCATCACGGCGGCCGCTATCTGCTGCGCATCGAGGATACCGATCGCGCGCGTTCCACGCCGGATGCGGTGCAGGCGATCCTGGATGGCCTGGACTGGCTCGGCCTGTCCGGCGACGAGGCCCCCTGGTACCAGCACAGCCGCCTGGACCGTCACCGCGAGGTCGCGCTGCGGCTGCTGGCGGAAGGCCGGGCCTATCGCTGCTGGGCGACGCCGGAGGACCTGGCGGAGATGCGCGAGCGCGCCCGCGCCGAGGGCCGCGCCCCGCGCTATGACGGCCGCTGGCGCGACCGCGATCCGGCGGAGGCCCCTGCCGGGATCGACCCGGCGATCCGGCTGAGGGCGCCGCAGGAAGGCCAGACGGTGATCGAGGATCTGGTCCAGGGACGGGTCACCATCGACAACGGGCAGCTGGACGACATGGTCCTGCTGCGGGCCGACGGCACGCCGACCTACATGCTGGCCGTGGTCGTCGACGACCACGACATGGGGATCACCCATGTGATCCGCGGCGACGACCATCTGACCAATGCGGCCCGGCAGACCCAGCTCTACCTGGCCTGCGGCTTCGACCTGCCGGCGTTCGCACATATCCCGCTGATCCACGGTCCGGACGGCGCGAAGCTGTCCAAGCGCCACGGCGCGCTCGGTGTCGACGCCTATCGGGACATGGGCTACCTGCCGGAGGCATTGCGCAACTACCTGCTGCGCCTGGGCTGGGCCCATGGCGATGACGAGATCATCTCCACCGAGCAGGCGGTCGACTGGTTCGACCTGGATGCCGTGGGGCGTTCGGCGGCACGCTTCGACTTCGCCAAGCTGGAGAGCCTGAACGGGCATTATATCCGCCTGTCGGAGGACGACCGGCTGGTTTCGGCCGCCCGCCCCTTCCTGGAGCGTCAGCTGGGCCGCAGCCTGACCGCGGAGGAAACGGCCCTCTGGCAGAGCAGCATGCCGGGCTTCAAGGAACGGGCGAAGACCGTGACCGGCCTGGCGGAGGCCTCCGCCTTCCTGTTCCTGCCGCGGCCGATCCCGATCGAGGCCGCCGGCGCGAAGCTGCTGGGCGAGGATGCGCTGGCGCTGCTGCGGACGTTCCGGCCGGCGCTGGCCAGCCTGCAGCCCTGGACCGCGGAGGCGCTGGAGGCCCTGGCCCGCGACTTCGCCGAGCAGGCCGGCCTGAAGCTCGGCAAGCTGGCGCAGCCGCTGCGTGCCGCGGTCACCGGCAGCAACGCTTCGCCGCCGATCTTCGACGTCCTCGTCGCCCTGGGGCAGGCGGAAACACTGGGCCGGATCGACGATGTGCTGGCCGGGCAGCCGGCATGAGCCCAGCCATGTGTCATGGGGCGCTTAGCGCGCTGGATGGCTTCGGCTATACTCCGCGCCGCCAGCCGGAAGCCCTGGCGGGGGCGGCCGGATGGCCGGTGCCGCGGACCCGTCCCGGGTCCTGGCGACACCTTCATCCGCCTGGGCGGATGCCTGCAGAACATTGCCTGGCAACGGGACGGGATCTGGGAGCGCAAGGGTATCGGAACGCGGCACCGGGCCGGACGGCGGCTCCGGCGGCCCGTGTGACCGACGGCCGCTGCCGGGGCGCCTGCGCTCCGGCCGAGCCCCGTGCAGCCGGACATTGAGATCCGGAACGGAAAGCACAGGCGGACCGGAAAGCGAGGGCGGGCCGGGAACGCCCCGGCCGGTGGCGGGATTCATGCCGGGGGCCTTGGCGCCCGGCCGTATTCAACCGGCGCACAGCGCGCCGACATCCGACTCAACGCGTGACACGAGGGGTGGTTGACCGATGAACGACACGACGAAAAACGACAAGGCGGCGGTAAGCATCGTCGAAGCGGGCGCCGAGAAGACGGGCAGCTACCCGCTGATGAAGGGCACCGTGGGCCCCAGCGTCATCGATATCCGCAAGCTCTATGGCGAGACCGGCTATTTCACCTACGACCCGGGCTTCACCTCCACCGCCTCCTGCGAGAGCAAGATCACCTATATCGACGGTGACGAGGGCGTGCTGCTGTACCGCGGCTATGACATCGCCGACCTGGCCGAGCAGAGCGACTTCATGGAGACGTCCTACCTGCTGCTGTTCGGCGAACTGCCGGATACCAAGGAGCTGAAGCAGTTTAAGTACGACGTCCTGCACCACACGATGCTGCACGAGCAGCTGCGCAACTTCTATTCCGGCTTCCGCCGCGACGCCCATCCGATGGCGATCATGTGCGGTGTGGTCGGCGCGCTGTCGGCCTTCTACCACGACTCCACCGACATCAACGATCCGCACCAGCGCAAGATCGCCTCCTACCGGCTGATCGCGAAGATGCCGACCATCGCGGCCTGGGCGTACAAGTACTCGGTTGGTCAGCCGTTCATGTATCCGCGTAATGACCTGGATTACGCCGAGAACTTCCTCTACATGACGTTCGGCGTGCCCTGCGAGACCTTCAAGGTCAGTCCGACCCTGGCCAAGGCCATGGACCGGATCTTCATCCTGCATGCCGATCACGAGCAGAACGCCTCCACCTCCACGGTGCGGCTCGCCGGCTCCTCCGGCGCGAATCCCTTCGCCTGCATCGCGGCCGGCATCGCCTGCCTCTGGGGCCCCGCCCATGGCGGCGCCAACGAGGCGGTGCTGAACATGCTGAACCAGATCGGCTCGGTCGATCACGTGTCCGAATACGTCAAGAAGGCGAAGGACAAGGACGATCCGTTCCGCCTGATGGGCTTCGGCCACCGGGTCTACAAGAACTATGACCCGCGCGCGAAGGTGATGCGCCAGACCTGCCATGAGGTACTGGACGAACTGGGCGTGAAGGACGAGCCGCTCCTGAAGCTGGCGATGGAGCTGGAGAAAATCGCCCTCGAGGACGACTATTTCGTCGAGAAGAAGCTGTACCCGAACGTCGACTTCTATTCCGGCATCATCCTGCGGGCCATGGGTTTCCCGACCACCATGTTCACCGCGCTGTTCGCCCTGGCCCGCACCGTGGGCTGGATCGCGCAGTGGAACGAGATGGTGGAGGATCCGTCGCAGAAGATCGGCCGGCCGCGGCAGCTCTACACCGGCCCCGACAAGCGGCCGTTCGTGGCGGTGGACAAGCGCGGCTGAGCGGGCTGATATAAGGCGGTGGTGCCAAGGGGCATCACCGCCCGCATCGCGGCACAGGCCGGCGGCAACAAGCCGGTCGCTGCCTCGAGGGAGGATCCAGAGGGATGTTGCACCAGAAGAGCCGGATCGCCGGCAGTCCGACCGTCCAGACCGCCCGGCGGAAGGCGGTCCGACCCGCAGACAGCCGCGCCAGGGTCATCCGCCGGCTGCCGGTTCCGCGCGCCGCCAATGACAATCAGGGCCTTCCGGGCATCCTCAGGCTGCGGCGCCCGATCGGAACCCTGATCGTCGCCGCCGCGATCGTTACAGCCGCGCTCGCCCTGCTCTACTGACCCCTGCCGGCAGTCCGCCTCCGCGGGCAGCGACAGGCATGATCTATCGCCGAGCCCAACTCCAGGCCGTACCCCCCTGGGCCGGCCGGATGGGGGTCATGCGGCCCTGCTCCGGCAGGCGGCCGCCCAGGAAGACCGCCCGCAGCGCCTCGGCGGCGCGCCGGCTGGGCGGCACGGGTGCGGAACCGCCCAGCAGCTCCCGCACCTTCTGTGCGGCCTCGTGCTGCACCGCCCGCGCTTCCGGATCGCGCAGCAATCGGCTGACCGCCTCCGCCAGGCGCTCCGGCCGGCAGTTCTCCTGCAGCAGTTCCGGCACCGCGGGGCGTTCCGCGATGATGTTCACCAGGCAGGCATAGGGGATCTTGATCAGGCGCCGGGCGATCGCGGCGCTGGCCGGGTTCACCCGGTAGGCGATCACCATCGGGATCTGCGCCATCGCCAGTTCCAGGGCCACGCTGCCCGATGCCGCCAGGGCGACGTCCCCGGCGGCAAAAGCGTCCCACTTGCCCTGCTCGCCCTGCACCACGATCGGTGCCGCGGGCCAGCCTGCCACCTCCCGCTCGAGGTCCTGCGCCAGATGCGCCACCGCGGGGATTGCGACCCGCAGCCCGGGCATCGACCGCGAGAGGCGCGCCACGGTTTCCCCGAACGGCTGCAGCAGACGCCCCAGTTCGCTGCGGCGACTGCCGGGCAGCACCACCAGCAGGGTCGCGTCGGCGGCGATGCCGTGACGGGCGCGGAAGCCCGCCCCGTCGCCCTTGCCCGCGCCGCCCTCCACCACGGAATGGCCGACAAATGTGGTCGGCAGGCCCCAGGGCTCGAAGAAGCCGGGTTCGAAAGGCAGCAAGGCCAGCAGATGGTCGAACCGCTCGGCCACGATCCGCGCCCGCCCCTGCCGCCAGGCCCAGACCTGCGGCGCGACATACTGCACCACCGGGAACGGGGCGTCCTTCAGCCGCTGGCCGATGCGCAGGTTGAATGCCGGCGCGTCGATGGTCACCACGATGTCGGGCTGCGCGCTGCGCGCCGCCTCCACCGTCTGGATCAGCCGCCTGCGCAGCTGCGGCACCCGGGGCAGGATCTCCAGGATCCCCATCACGCTCAGCTCGCGCATCGGGAACAGGCTCTGCAGGCCCTGCGCTTCCATCAGCGGCCCGCCGACACCGGTGAACCGCGGCACCGGATGGCCCAAGTCATCCGCCAGTCCCGCCAGCGCCGTCATCAGACGCGCGCCGAGCTGGTCGCCGGATGCCTCCCCGGCCACCAGCATCACATGGCGCAGCGGACGCTCAGAGTCGGAAGCCATGCACGAACAATCCACTGGCATCGGCCTCGGCGCGGGTGCGGTCGCGGTCGAAGACCAGGGTGGCGCCGGCGGCAATCGCGATACCGGCCAGCCGGGCCCGTGCCGCGCCGGCCACCGTGCGCGGCCCGATCGCCGGTAGGTCCGCGCGCGCCTCCTGCCCCGGCTTGGGCATCTTCACCAGAACGCCGGCCAGGGGGGCCTCCGCACCGCGCCCCGCGGCGGCGCCGGCAAGGCCGGCGCAACGCTCCAGCATCGCGTCGGTGCCCTCCGCCGCCTCTAGCGCCAGCACATGGCCGTCGCGCACCACGGCGGCCTGCCCGATATCCAGGGCGCCGATCGCGCCGACGGCGCGGATTCCCAGGGCGATGTCGCGCTCCGCCGCTTCGTCCGGCCGGAAGCGGCCCAGCGCGCCCTCCGCCGCCAGCAGCCCGCCGGCAACGGCGTCGGTTCCGACCGGGCGGAAGCCCTGTTCCTGGAAATAGTCGAGAACCGTGCGCAGCAGCGCGTCGTCGCCTTGCCCGCGGGCGCCCAGCAGGCGGCGCAGCAGGGCCGCGCCCTTCAGGTCCCGCGGCACCAGGCTGCGGAACTCCGGCCGGGCGAGCGGCCCGGCCAGGGTGACCTCCTCGCAGCCCTGCCTGCGCATCGCGTTCAGCAGGCGGCCGACCTCCACCAGGTCGAACCAGTCATGCGGCACACCTTCCACCGTCGCCGGCTCGCAGGCGCCGCGGATCGCCGCGACATAGAACGGCCGGCCGGACTCGCGACAGGCATGGATGATGTCGCGCGGCATCTCTCCCATGCAGGCAATGATCGCCAGTTTGGCCGGCCCGACCGGGTCGTCAGGCGACATCGCCTTCCAGCTGCGGCTGGCAGACCCCCCGACTGGAGGCGTTGCGCACGAAGGCGACGACGTCCTGCACCAGGGTGTTGCTGGAGAACATCTCGCCCACATCCGCCAGCCGTTCCTGCAGGGTGCCTTCCTGCGCGAACAGCAGCCGGTAGGCGGTGCGCAGGGTGTGGATGTCGTCGCGGGCGAAGCCGCATCGCTTCAGGCCGACCAGGTTCAGACCGGACAGATGCGCGCGATTGCCCATCACGGAGCCGTAGGGGATGACGTCCTGCTCGACCCCCGACATGCCGCCGATCATGGCATGCTTGCCAATGCGCACGAACTGGTGCACGGCGGCCAGCCCGCCGACGATGACGAATTCCTCCAGCACCACATGGCCGCCCAGGGTGGCGTTGCTGACCAGGATGACATTGTCGGCGATGATGCAGTCATGGGCGACATGGCTGCCGGTCATGAACAGGCAGTTGTCGCCGATGGCGGTGAGCATGCCGCCGCCCTCGGTGCCCGGGTTCATGGTGACATATTCGCGGATCGTCGCGTTACGGCCGATCTCCAGCCGCGACGGCTCGCCCTTGTACTTCATGTCCATCGGCCGGTGGCCGATGGAGGCAAAGGGGAAGACATGGCCCTTGGCGCCGATCCTGGTGCGGCCGGTCACCACCACATGGGATTCCAGGCGCACGCCTTCCTCGAGCACGACATGCTCGTCGACGATGCAATAGGGGCCGACTTCCACATCGGCAGCGATCTCCGCTTTCGGCGAGACGATTGCGGTCGCGTGGATCTGAGGCATTCGAGCTGCTTTTCCTGCCGCTGGGACGATGCCGGACCTGCCGGCCCGGCCGGTTACGGTTCTATTTGTCGAGGATCATGGCGGCGTACTCCGCTTCCGCCACCAGGGTATCCCCGACCTTCGCCTTCGCGGCGAACTTCCAGACCGGGCCGCGGTTCCGCACCTTCTCCACGTGCAGGAACATCTGGTCGCCCGGAATCACCGGGCGGCGGAAGCGCGCCTGGTCGATCGTCATGAAGTAGACCAGCTTTCCCTCGGAATCGGGACCCAGGGTCTCCACCACCAGGACGGCCGCCGTCTGCGCCATCGACTCGATGATCAGCACGCCCGGCATCACCGGACGCTGCGGGAAATGGCCCTGGAAGAAGGGTTCGTTGGCGGTCACGTTCTTGATGCCGACAGCACTGACATCGCGCCGGATGTCGACGACCTTGTCCACCAGCAGCATCGGGAAGCGATGCGGCAGCATCTCCATGATGCGATGGATGTCTGCGGCGCCGATCTCGGCCGCGGCTTCCCCCGTCGCCACCGCCTCGCCGGTCGCGTCGCTGCCCCCGCCGCTATCCTTGCTGTCGGGCGCGTCATTCATCCCTTGTCGACCTTCTGCTCACTCAGCTTCTCAAGCGACTTGATCATCCGGAAGTACCGCTTCAGCGGCATGGCAGGTGCGCCCCCCCAGGTCTCCCCTGCGGGAATGTCATGCATGGTACCGGATTGCGCCGCCAGCCGCGCACCGTCGCCCAGGGTCAGGTGGCCGGCCGCACCGGACTGCGCGGCGATCGCCACGAAATTGCCCAGCCGGGTCGATCCTGAGATCCCGCACTGCGCGACGAGGATGCAGCCCTGACCTGTTTCGACGTTGTGTCCGATCTGGACCAGATTGTCGATCCAGGTCCCCGCCCCGATCACCGTGTCGGGACCCGCGCCGCGGTCGATCGTGGTGTTGGCGCCGATCTCGCAGTCGGCGCCGATCCGCACCCGGCCGAGCTGCGGCACCTTCACATGGCCGCGCGGGTCGGGATGGAAGCCGAAGCCGTCCTGGCCGATCCGGACTCCGGGATGCAGGGTCACCCGGTCGCCGACGATGCAGTGGCTCAGGGTGCAGTTGGGGGCGATCCGGCAGTCCGCGCCGATCTCCGCGTTCTCGCCGATCACGGTGCCGGCGCCGACAGAGCTGCCGGCGCCGATCCGGGCGCCGGCCTCGATCACGGCACAGGGACCGATCCAGGCCCCCTCTCCGATCAGCGCGGTCTCGTGCACCACGGCGCTGGGATGGCGCCCGGGCATCACCGGCGGCTGCGGGTAGAACGCCTGTGCGATACGGGCATAGGCGCCATAGGGCGCCGGGCTGACCAGCACCGCCACCCCGGGCGGCGCCTTGCCGGCATGCTTCTCTGCCGTCACGCAGGCCCCCGCGCCGGTCGCGCGGTACTGCGCCAGGTAGGCCGGATTGTCGAAGAAAGTCAGGTCTTCCGGGCCGGCGCGGTCCAGCGGCGCCACGTCATGGATCAGCATCTCGCCCGCCGCCGGGTCGAGAAGCCGCGCCCCGGCGCGTTCCGCCAGTTCCTGCAGCCGGAACGGCCCGCTCCGGCGGAAGAAGCGCGGATCCGCCATTACCGGCCGATCTGCGGCGCCGGCACGTTCACCGTCGGCAGCTTCTGGTCGAGCCGGCGCAGCACTTCCTGGGTGATCTCCATCTTCTGGTTCACGATCGCCGCCACCTGGGTGCGCTCCAGGACAAGGTCGAACTCCATCTCGCGCGCCAGTTCCTTCAGGATCTCCTCGATCACCCGGAAGATCTGCTGGTTGCCCTGCGCCATCGACTGGTCGAGGGCGATCTTGCGCTGCTGGACCTGCCGCTGCATGTCGCCGACATCCTTCTGGAAGCCCTGCGCTTCCCGCTGGAAGGCTTCCTGCGACAGCACGTTGCGCTGGCCGGAAAGGGTCTCCTCCTTCTTCCGCAGCGACTGCTCCTTGGCGGCGATCTCCTTCTGCGCCTCCTGGCTGTACTGCTCCACCTGGCGGGCCACCGCCTGGCCGGCCTTGGACTGCCGCAGGATCTTCGGCGTGTCGATGATCGCGATCACCGTGGCCGGCAGGCTCTGGGCCAGTGCCGCAGGTCCCGCGCCGGCAACGAGAGCGACGCCCAGGCAGAGAAGCGCGGTCAGGCGCAGGAGCACATGCCGGGCGGGGGCCGGGCGCGGGCTGTGGAATCGACGGAACAACATGTCAGAACCTGGTGCCGAAGCTGAAGTTGATGAGCTGCGTCTTGTCGTAGTCCTCTTCCTTCACCGGGAAGCCGAAATCCACCCGGATCGGTCCGAAGGGGGACTTCCAGGACAGGCCGAAGCCGACCGAGGCGCGCAACGCGTGCTGGTCCACGATGTTGGTGCCGGTGCTGTCGACATTGAACACCGAACCGGCGTCGGTGAACACCGCGCCCTTGATACCGAACTCGTTCGGCAGGCCGACCGGGAAGGTGGCCTCCACCGTGCCCTTGTAGAAGGTGTTGCCGCCCAGCGAGTCGTTGCTGGTCAGGTCGCGGGGACCCAGGCCGCCATACTCGAAGCCGCGCAGGGAGGAGCCGCCGAGGAAGAATCGGTTGTTGATGGTGATGTCCTGCCCCAGGCCGAAGACGTTGCCGGCACCGATGCCGGTCTTCACCACCACCTCGTCCATCACCGGGATGTAGTAGTCGACGCTGCCGGAGAGGGTGAAGAACCGCTCGCTGCCGCCGAAGCCGGCCAGTTCCGTCGAGGCACGGGCGAGATAGCCCGAGGTCGGCTCGATCCTGTCGTCGCGCCGGTCATAGCTCAGGGTCTGCCCGACCGCCGAGGTGACGCGACCGCCCTCCTGCTCCTTGATGACGATCGACGCCGTGTCATCGACATCCTCGATCACGTCGTGCTGCAGGCGATAGGAGACCTGCTGCGACAGATGCTCGGTGACCGGATAGGTGGCGCGCAGCACCAGGCCGGTCGACAATTGGGTGAAGCCCGAGATGTCCTGTTCGTCGGTCCGCCGGCGGAACACGTCGAAACCGGCGGCGACTTCCCGGCCCAGGAAGTAGGGTTCGGTGAAGCCGATGTCGAACTGCTGCCGTCGGAACGACAGCGCCAGGCCCACCCGCAGGTCCTGGCCGCGGCCCAGCAGGTTGCGTTCGCGCAAGCCGACATCGCCGATGATGCCGTCCCGGGTCGAGAAGCCGCCGCCAAGGCTCAGCTCGCCGGTCGATTTCTCCTCCACCTCGACGTCGATCACCACCTTGTCGGGCGTCGTGCCGCGCTGCTGCGTGATCTCCACCTTGTTGAAGAAGTTCAGGCCGCGGATGCGCCGGCGGGATTCGTTCAGCCGGGTGGAGTTGAAGGCATCGCCCTCGGCCAGGCGGAACTCGCGCCGGACCACCTGGTCCAGGGTACGGACATTGCCGCTGATGTTGATGCGCTCGACATAGACCCGGGGCGCCGGCTCGATGACATAGGTGACCCCGACGGTCAGCGCCTCCGCGTTGCGGTTCAGCTCTGGCCGGATGTCGACGAAGGCATAGCCCAGATTGCCGAGCTCGAACGTCATCGCCTCGATCGAGGTCTCGATCGCGCCGGCGTCGTAGGTCTCGCCTTCCTTCGTGGTGAGCAGCGGCAGCAAGGTCTGCGGATCCACGGCCTCGATCTGCGAGGCCACGTCAACGGCGCCGAAATTGTACTTCTCGCCTTCCGATACCGTGAAGGTGATGTAGAAGCTCTCCCGGTTCGGGGCGAGTTCGGCCGTCGCGGAGAGCACGCGGAAATCGGCATAGCCACGCGACAGGTAGAACCGCCGCAGCAGTTCGCGGTCGAAGGTCAGGCGGTCCGGGTCGTAGGTATCGTCGGAGGTCAGGAACCGCCACCAGGCGGATTCCTTGGTCGAGATCGCCTCCCGCAGCCGGGAATCGGAGAACACGCGGTTGCCGATGAAGCGGATCGAGGAGATCTCCGTCAGCCCCCCCTCGTCGATCTCGAACACCAGATCGACCCGGTTCTGCGGCAGCTGGATCACCTTCGGCTCCACGGTCGCGTTGAAGCGCCCGGCCCGGCGATAGATCTGCAGGATCCGCTGCACGTCCTGCTGCACCCGTGCCCGGGTATAGACCTGCCGGGGCTTCAGCTGCACCTCCGACTGCAGGGTCTCGTCCGGCACCCGGCGATTCCCCTCGAAGGCAAGCTGGTTGATCACCGGGTTCTCGACCACGCTGATCACCAGATCCTCGCCCTGGCGTCGGATCACGACGTCGGCGAACAGGCCGGTGCCGTACAGGCGCTTGAGCGACTGGTCGACCCTGCCGGCATCGAACGTATCGCCGGGAACCACGGTCAGGTAGGACAGGACGGTGGCCGCTTCGATCCGCTGATTGCCTTCGACCAGGATCCGCTCGATCCTGGCGCCCGTCGCCGGTGCAGTGTCCGGTGCCGCAGGCAGGGCCGCCGGCTGCGCCACGGCGGGACCGCGCGTCTGGGTCCGCAGGTTCTGCGCATCCGCCGCTGAGAGCGGCAGCAGAAGCAGCAGGCCGAGCAACAGGGCCAGCCCGCCGCGCGCCCGGAGGACGACAGACGACGGGGCATGCAGCATAGCCGCGATGCGCCGGGCGGCCGCACAGGCCGGGGCGGTCCTCACGAGAACAGCTTGTCGAAGAAGCTGAAGACTTCCAGGCGGTTCAGATCGTTCCACGTCGCGAACACGAACAGGCAGAGAATCAGGGCCAAGCCGATACGGAAGCCGTATTCCTGGGCGCGTTCGCCCATGGGCCGCCCCCGCACGGCCTCAACCGCATAGAACAACAGATGCCCGCCGTCCAGCATCGGCACCGGGAACAGGTTGATCAGACCGATGGCGACCGACAGGGTGGCCATCAGCGAAACCACCGCCAGCACGCCGATCTGCGCCACGTCGCCGGAGATCTTGGCGATCCCGATCGGGCCGCTCAGCTGGTCGCCGCTTTCCCGCCCGGTGATGATCCGCCAGACATAGGTCAGCGAATTCTCCGCCACGTTCCAGGTTTCGCCGACCCCGAGCCAGACCGCGGACAGCGGGTCGTGCCGCACCAGCTCGATGCCCTCGGCCTGGATGCCGATCACGCCCAGCTCCGCCTCGCCGCCGGCGCCGGTGTCGACCGTCGTGCGCCGCGGCGTCACCGTCAGGTGCAGAGGCTGGCCGTCGCGTTCAACCACCAGGTCGATCGGCGTTTCCGCCCGCAGCGCGACATGGTTCCGCAGTTCCTGGAAGCGCTCGATCGTCACGCCGTCCGCCGACACGATGCGGTCGCCGACCTGGATGCCGGCGGCCGCGGCCGGCATGTCGTCCATCACCCGGGTCACGACCGGATCGGTCTTCGGCTGGCCGACGGTGGAGAACAGCACCGCATAGACCAGGATCGCGAACAGGAAGTTGATCCCCGGCCCTGCGGCCACGATGGCCGCCCGCTGCCAGAGCGGCTTGTGGTGGAAGCAGACCGCGCGTTCCTCGGGCGTGAGCCCGTCCAGCTCGTCGCCCGGGGTGGAGGCCGCGCCCGCATCGCCGAAGAACTTCACATAGCCGCCCAGCGGGATCGCCGCCACCCGCCAGCGGGTGCCGTGGCGGTTGGTCCAGCCGAGGAGTTCGCGCCCGAAGCCGATCGAGAAGGCGTCGATGCGCACCCCGCAGGCCCGCGCGACCCAGTAGTGCCCCATCTCGTGAACGAAGATGATCACGGAGAGGACGACCAGGAACGGCAGGATGAAGTCGATCAGCGTATTCAGGATCGGCATGTTGCAGGTCCGGTTAAGGTGCGGCAGGGCCGCGGGAACGCACGCGAGGCCATCACGACATCGACGCGACGGCGGAAGGCCGGGACGGCGCCGGCTGGCCCGCCGCCGCGCCCGACTGCCCGCCCTCGCGGGCCAGCATGGCCTGGGTCGCCAGTGTACGGGCCCGGCGGTCCACCGCCCAGACCTCTTCCAGGCTGCCCGCGGCAATGGTCTCCGCGCGCTGCAGGGTTTCCTCCACGATCGCCGCGATGTCCAGGAAGCCGATCCGGCGCGCCAGGAAGGCGGCGACGGCGACCTCGTTCGCGGCGTTCAGGATTGTCGGCGCCGTACCGCCGGCGGCCATCGCCTCCCGCGCCAGGCGCAGGGCGGGGAAGCGCGCCTCGTCCGCCGGCTCGAAGGTCAGGCTGCCGATCCGGGCCAGGTCCAGGGGCGCGACCGGCGCCGTCATCCGCTCCGGCCAGGCCAGGGCGAAGGCGATCGGCGTCCGCATGTCCGGCGTGCCAAGCTGCGCCAGCACCGAGCCGTCGCGATAGGCCACCATCGAATGGACGATCGACTGCGGGTGGATCAGCACCTCGATCCGGTCCTGCGCCACCGGGAACAGGCAATGGGCCTCGATCAGCTCGAGCCCCTTGTTCATCATCGTCGCGGAGTCGATGGAGATCTTGTCGCCCATGCTCCAGACCGGATGGTTGACCGCCTGCTCCACGGTCACGTCGCGCATTTCCGCCAGCGAACAGCGGCGGAACGGGCCGCCGCTGGCGGTCAGCACGATCCGGTCGACATTCTCCGGCCGCTCATGATCGAAAACTTGGAAGATCGCGTTATGCTCTGAATCCACCGGCAAGAGCGTGGCGCCGCGCTCCGCCGCCAGCGCGGTCATCAGCGGGCCGGCACAGACCAGGCATTCCTTGTTGGCAAGCGCCACGGTCCGACCGTTGCGCACCGCTTCCATGGTGGGGGCCAGGCCGGCCGCGCCGACGATGCCGGCCACCACCAGGTCGGCCGCTTCCGCAGCCGCCGCGATCAGCGCGGAAGCGCCGGCGTCGCTGCGCACGCCGCTGCCACGCAGGCCCTCCGCCAGGCGATCGTGCAGGTCGGGATCGCCGATCACCGCCAGCTCGGGACGCAGATCCAGCGCCTGCGCGATCAGCTTCTCGACATTGCGGAAGGCGGTCAGCGCCACCAGCCGATACGTGCCGCGGTTGCGGCCGATCAGGTCCAGGGTGCTGTCGCCGACGGAGCCGGTCGACCCCAGGACCGTCACCCTGCGCATGCCGCGCGCCGCGCCGCCCGGATGGCTGGCGGTGCGGAGGGGCACAGGCATCCCGCGTCCTGGCATCGTCGGATCTGTCATTCTACGGCGTCGTCCAATGTCGTTTGCCGCGCAGGCATCGCGCGTCGTGGATGATCTGCCCCCCGATCGATGGCCGGGACATACTCCCCTCCCAGCCACAGGAGCAATGCCCCTGGCGGCGCGACGAAGATCACGCCGTCCAGCCGGTCGAGCAGCCCGCCATGGCCGGGAATGAGGGCCGAATAATCCTTTACCATGTAGTGTCGCTTCACCGCGGAGGCGACCAGGTCCCCGAGCTGCGCGATACAGGCCAGCCCGCCGCCCAGGACCGCGGGCAGCAGCGGCGGCAGGCCCAGATAGAGCGCCGCCAGGAACCCGACCGCCAGGCCGCCGACCACCGCGCCGAACAGGCCGGCCCAGGTCTTGTTCGGGCTGATCCGGGGTGCCAGCCGCGGACCGCCGATCCCCCGCCCGAACAGGAACGCCAGGCTGTCCGCCGCCCAGACGATGGCAAGGATCGCGAAGGTCGCGACCTCGCCGTCCAGAGCCGGCAGGCCCTCGGCCTGCGGAAAGCCGGTCCGGAGCCAGGCAAGTGACAGGCAGGGCAGGCCGATATAGGCGACCCGCACCGCGGCCCATGCCGGATTGCGCCGGGTCGCCAGCGCGACGATGGCGGCCGCCACCGCGACCGCCGCCAGCACCGCGAAGGCCGCCGGCCAGGCATCGAACCCTGCCAGCAGGAGGGTGACGCTCAGCCCCGCCACCACCACGGCGAATTCGCGGCGCAGTGCGCCGCGCTCCGGCATCCGACCCGACGGCACCGGCCGATGGGTCCGTTCCGCCGGCGCCAGGGCCTCCGGCCAGGGCAGGCGATAGAGCTCCCACAGCATCAGCAGGCCGGCCAGGGCGACCGCCGCCAGGAACACCCAGCCGCCGGCCCAGATCAGCAGCAGCGCCACCGGCAGCATCACCGCCGCCGCAGTGAGACGCTGGGCCAGCCCGCCGGCCGGCAGGATCCGGCGCCAGAACTCCTCCGCGCGCATCACGCCGCCTTCGCCGCAGGCGGCGGGGTGCGCCATGGGCGGGGCCGGCTCAATCGACCGACACTGCGCCGAACCGCCGTTCGCGCCGGTGGAAGTCGTAGACGGCGTCGGCCAGGCTCTCCCGCGTGAAGTCGGGCCAGAGCAGGTCCAGGAAGACCAGCTCCGCATAGGCGGCCTGCCACAGCAGGAAGTTCGACAGCCGCTGCTCGCCGCTGGTCCGGATGATCAGGTCCGGATCGGGAATGTCGGCGGTCTGCAGATAGGTCCGGAAGCGCGCCTCGTCGAGATCCGCCGTGGCCAGCCGTCCGGCGGCGATGTCGAGCGCCGCGGCCCGGGCGGCGGCGACGATCTCCGCCTGGCTGCCGTAGCTCAGCGCGATGGTCAGACGCAGCCCGGTATTGCCGCGGGTCAGCGCCTCCGCCCGGTCCAGCAGGTCGACGATGTCCTGCGCAAGCCGGCTGCGGTCGCCGATGACGGAGATCCGGACCGCGTTCTCGTGCAGCTCCGCCAGCTCCTGCCGGATGAAGTGCCGCAGCAGGTCCATCAGGTCGACCACCTCGTCGTGCGGCCGCTTCCAGTTCTCCGACGAGAAGGCATAGACGGTCAGGAAGGAGATGCCGATCTCCCGCGCCCCCTTCACCGCCTCGCGCACCGCCTCCGCACCCTGCCGGTGGCCGAAGGAGCGCGGCTGGCGCCGGGCCTGCGCCCAGCGCCCGTTGCCGTCCATGATCACCGCGACATGGCGCGGCGGGGGCGGCGACTGCTGGCCGATCGGCTGCGGCGCCGGCAGCGGGTCGCGCAGGACGTCGCCGGTGCCGGCTGCCGGCAGGGTTCCGGTCTCGATCTGTCCCGCCTGTGACAAAGCTGTGCTACTCCTCCTGCAGGTCCGCGGTACGGCATCGGCCGGGCGGTGGCCGGACATGCCGGGCAGCGTGATCAGACCTGCATGATCTCCTTCTGCTTGTGCTCCAGCGACTCGTCGATCTCCTTGATCGCCTGGTCGGTCATCGACTGGATCTCGTCCTGGTAGATCTGCTGGTCGTCCTCGCTGAGATGGCCTTCCTTGTGCAGCCGCTTCAGCGTGTCCATGCCGTCGCGCCGGATGTTGCGCACGGCCACCCGCGCCTGTTCCGCATATTGCGCCGCAACCTTGGTCAGTTCCTTGCGGCGCTCCTCGGTCAGCTCCGGAATCGGGATCCGCACCAGCTGTCCGTCGGCCTGCGGGTTGAGACCCAGCCCGGAATCGCGGATCGCCTTCTCCACCGCCTTCACATTGCCCTTGTCCCAGACCGAGACCGACATCATCCGCGGCTCCGGCACGGAAACGGTGCCCACCTGGTTCAGCGGCATCTCGCTGCCGTAGACGCTGACATGCACCGGGTCCAGCAGGCTGGTCGACGCCCGGCCGGTCCGCAGGCCGCCGAATTCCGTGCGCAGCACCTCGGTCGCACGTTTCATGCGCCGCTGCAGATCGTCGAGATCGGGTTCGTCCTCCATGGGCCGGAGCCTCCCCTTCCTTTGCGTGTTGCACCGTACCGGGACCGGCACCGGCCGGCCCCGCGCCGACGCCGCCGGCCAGCGGGGCCGGTGCCGTCACGGCGCCGGCCGCCGGGCCGGGTCAGTTGCAGATGACCGTCGCGCGGCCGCCGCCCTTGATGATCTCGGAGAACTGGCCGGCCTCGCCGATCGAGAACACCAGTATGGGAATATCGCTTTCCCGCGCCAGCGAGATGGCGGAGGCGTCCATCACCTTCAGGTCCATGGACAGGACGTCCAGATAGCTCAGCTGTTCGAAACGGGTGGCGTCCGGGTCGGTCTTCGGATCGCTGGTATAGACGCCGTCGACCTGGGTGCCCTTGAACAGGGCGTCGCAGTTCATTTCCGCCGCCCGCAGCGCCGCGGCGGTATCGGTGGTGAAGAACGGATTGCCGGTGCCGGCGGCGAAGATCACCACCCGGCGCTTCTCCAGGTGGCGATGCGCCCGCCGGCGTATATAGGGTTCGCAGAGCGAGGCCATCGCGATCGCGGACATCACCCGCGTCTCCACCCCCTGCTCTTCGATCGCATGCTGGACCGCAAGCGCGTTCATGACGGTCGCCATCATGCCCATGCTGTCGGCGGTCGCCCGGTCCATACCGCGTGCCGCGCCGGACAGGCCCCGGAAGATGTTGCCGCCGCCGATCACCAGGCAGACCTCCACCCCCAGGGCGTGGACGGCCGCGATCTCTTCCGCGATGCGGGTGACGGTGGGAAAGTCGATGCCGTATCTGACATCGCCCATCAGGGCCTCGCCGGAGCATTTCAGCAGCACGCGCTTGTAGCGCGTGCCCTGTGGCCGGGCCATATCGGCACCGCCGGTGCCGCCTGCATCGCTCATCGGCCGTCCGCCCCGCGCCCTGTCATTCCGGATGTCCTGCAATCTGCAGGGGCTGCCGCGCCTGGCGCCGGCGGCAGCCCCTGCAGCATCATCAACCTGCCGCCTTGGCAACCTCGGCGGCGAAGTCCTCTTCCTTGCGCTCGATGCCCTCGCCAAGGGCATAGCGGGCGATCGCCGTCACCTTGATCGGGGCGCCGGCCTTCTTGCCAGCTGCCTCGACCGCCTTCTTCACCGGCGTCTCGCCGTCGATGACGAAGGTCTGCTCCAGCAGGACGACCTCCTGGTAGAACTTGCGCAGGCGGCCGTCGACCATCTTGTCGATGATCTCCTGCGGCTTGCCGGAACCGGCGGCCTGCTGGGTCAGCACGTCGCGCTCGCGCGCGATCGCCGCCGGATCCAGGTCGGCGACGTCGACCGACTGCGGGTTGGTCGCCGCCACATGCATCGCCAGCTGGCGGCCGAACTCGTTCAGCACCGCCTTGTCGCCGGCCGATTCCAGCGCCACCAGCACGCCGATCTTGCCCAGATTGTCGGTCAGCGCATTGTGGATGTAGGGGGCGACCACGCCTTCGGACACGCTCAGGCGCAGGGCACGGCGCAGCGCCATGTTCTCGCCGATCGTGGCCACCGCATGGGTAACCTCTTCCTCCACGGTGCGCCCGGTGCCGGGAAAGGCCTTGGCGCCCAGGTCGGCATCGCCTTCCGCCAGTGCGATCTCCGCCACCTTGCGGACCAGCCCCTGGAACTGCTCGTTGCGGGCCACGAAGTCGGTCTCGGCGTTGATCTCCACCAGGGCGGCCGCATTGTCGCCGACTGCGGCGCCGATCAGACCCTCGGCGGCGACACGGCCGGCCTTCTTCGCGGCGGCGGCAAGGCCCTTCTTGCGCAGCCAGTCCACCGCCGCATCCAGGTCGCCGTCGCTCTCGGTCAGCGCCTTCTTGCAGTCCATCATGCCGGCGCCGGTCTTGGTCCGGAGCTCCTTGACAAGAGCGGCTGTCACTTCCGCCATTGCTTCACCTCTTTCTGAAATCAGTCGCGCAAACTATTGATTTTGCGCTTATTCCCCGGCCGGGGCCGTGGTCGATTCCGAACTCTCGACAGCGGCGGGTTCGCCCTCGGACAGCTCGGTGCCCGGCAGCGGCTCCGCCATCGGATCCTCCAGCTCGCCCAGATCGCCGACACCCCCCATCTCCGCCTGGATGCCGTCCAGCACGGCGGCGGAGAACAGGTCGCAGTACAGGTGGATCGCCCGCAGCGCATCGTCGTTGCCCGGCACCGGGTAGGTGATGTCCTCCGGGTCGGTATTGGTGTCGACCACCGCGATCACCGGGATGCCCAGCTTCTTCGCCTCGGCCACGGCGATGTCCTCGCGCTGCACGTCGATGATCACCAGCACGTCCGGCAGGCCGCCCATCTCCTTGATGCCGCCGAGGGAGCGCTGCAGCTTGTCATGCTCGCGGCTGAGCTGCAGATGCTCCTTCTTGGTCAGGCCCAGCGCATGCGGGTCCTCGGCCATCTTGCCTTCCAGCTCCTTCAGGCGCCGGATGGAATGGGAGATCGTCTGCCAGTTGGTCAGCATGCCGCCGAGCCAGCGATGGTTGATGTAGTACTGGCCGCAGGCCTCCGCGCATTTGGCGATCGGCTCCGCCGCCTGGCGCTTGGTGGCCACGAACAGGACCCGCCCGCCGCCGGCGGTGATGTCGCGCAGCACTTCCAGGGCGCGGTGCATCAGCGGCACGGTCTGGCGCAGGTCGATGATATGGATGTTGTTCCGGTCGCCGAAGATGAAGGGCTTCATCCGCGGGTTCCAGCGATGGGTCTGGTGCCCGAAATGGACACCGGCCTCGAGCAGTTGCCGCATGGTGAATGTCGGCAGGGCCATGGAAACTCTCCTTTTCCGGTTCGGCCGCCGCGAGGGTTCATCGCGCGCCCTGCCCGGTCCGGGACGGACCCGCGGCAGCGACGGCGACACCGGAGGGACCGGCCGGGATGTCTCCCCGAACCGCCCCAGGCCTCGCGTGAGGTTTTAGTGCGGGGGCGTTGTACGGAAGCCCGCGGGCGAATGCAACCGCGCTCTGGGTCCGTGCTCTGGGTCCGCGCTCTGGACCCGCCGGCGGGACCGGACCGACGCCCGCGAACAAAAAGTGAATATCGCCCTTGCATCGGGCGTGTGTTCGCTTTATGTTCATATTCATACGCACGCGACGCCCGGTCGTCCCGACCACGCGATCGCACCCTGGTGGCCAGGGCGGGCGGCCTGCGGGCGGCCCGCCCGCCCCCGCTACAACCGCAGTCCCGCCCGGCAACGCCCCCGGCGCAGATTCGTGGCGGGTTCGCCCCCAGGCCTGGAACGGCGGGCCGGGCGGTCGAACGGCCGGTTGATCGGCGGCTAGAGCTGCTGCGCCATTTCGCGCACGTCCAGGACGCCGCGGACGGACTTCAGCGCCCCCCGTACCCGCGGCGACAGCGCATAGCCGCCGGGCAGGGCGATATCCGCCTCATGTCCCTGCTCCGCCAGGTGCAGGGTCAGGACGATCTTCCCCTTCCCCTTCGCGGTCTGCGCCAGGACACTGTCCAGCCCGCCGACGGCACGCTGGTCGCCGACGAAGACCCGCAGGCAGGTCATGCCGCGGGCCTCCGCCCGGGCCGCCGCGATGTCCAGGTCGTCGACCGACTGCACCATCAGCCGCGGCTGATCACGGTCGTCGATCCGTCCTTCCACCCTGAACAGGACCGAGCGGCCGGGCTCCAGCAGGTCGAAATGCGCCGACAGGATCTCGCTGAACACCGTCACCTCGAACATGCCGGTCGGATCGGAGCATTGGATGAAGGCAAAGCGGTTGCCCTTTGCGGAGCGCCGCACCTGCTTGGAGATCACGGTGCCGGCGATCAGGTGGCTGCTGGTCGACCGGCTCAGCCGCCGCATCACGTCGGCATAGGCCTGCACCCCCAGCCGCTCCAGGGTCTTGGCGTAGGAATCCAGCGGGTGGGCGGAGAGGTAGAAGCCGATCGCGTCGAATTCCTGCGCCAGGGTCTCCATCGGCGTCCAGGAATCGACGTCGGGCGCGATCTGCATCGCCGCCGCCGGCTCCGCACCGCCGAACAGCGAGGTCTGCGCCGAGGCCCGCGCCTCCGCGGCCACCGCGGCGAAGCGGATGATGTTCTCCACCGCGCCGAAGGCGCGCGCCCGGTCCGGTTCCAGCGCATCGAAGCCACCGGCCCGCGCCAGGTTCTCCAGCATCCGCTTGTTGACCATCGCGGGGTCGACCCGGTCGGCGAAATCGGCCAGGTCGCGGAACGGCCGGCCCTCCGCCTCCCGCGCGCGGACGATGGAGCCCATCGCCCCCTCGCCCACATTCTTCACCGCGGCCAGGGCGTAGCGCACGGCGGCTCCCTCGCCCTCGCGTTCCACGGAGAAATTGACCTGCGACCGGTTCACGTCCGGCGGCAGCAGCGGCACCTTCATCCGCGCCAGTTCCTGGCGGAAGACGGTCAGCTTGTCGGTGTTGTGGCGGTCGAAGCTCATCGACGCGGCCAGGAACTCCACCGGGTGGTTGGCCTTCAGCCAGGCGGTCTGGTAGGCGACCAGGCCATAGGCGACGGCATGGCTCTTGTTGAAGCCGTAGCCGGCGAACTTGTCGACCAGGTCGAAGATATAGGCGGCCCGGCCGGCATCGACGCCGCGCTCCTTCGCGCCGTCGATGAAGCGCTCCTTCTGCGCCGCCATCTGGGCCTTGTCCTTCTTGCCCATCGCGCGCCGCAGCACGTCCGCCTCGCCCAGGCTGTAGCCGGCCAGCACCTGGGCGATCTGCATCACCTGTTCCTGGTAGACGATGATGCCGTAGGTCTCCCGCAGGATCCCCTCCAGCTTCGGATGCAGGTAGTCCGGCACCTCCTCGCCATGCTTGCACTTGATGAAGCGCGGGATGTTGTCCATCGGGCCGGGGCGGTACAGCGCCACCATCGCCACCAGGTCCTCGATCGTGTCCGGCCGCAGCACCCGCAGGCTGTCCCGCATGCCCGAACTTTCAAACTGGAACACGCCGACCGTCTCGCCGCGCGACAGCATCTCGTAGACCTTGCGGTCGTCCAGCGGGATCTGCGCCAGGTCGATGTCGATGCCGCTGTCCGCCACCAGCCGCACCGCGAGGTTCAGCACCGACAGGGTCTTCAGGCCCAGGAAGTCGAACTTCACCAGGCCGGCCTGCTCGGCATATTTCATCGAGTACTGGGTGGCCGGCATCTCCGCCCGCGGATCGCGGTAGAGCGGTACCAGCTCCTGCAGCGGGCGGTCGCCGATCACCACGCCGGCGGCATGGGTGGAGGCGTTGCGGTACAGCCCTTCCAGCTTCAGCGCCGCCGTCACCATCTCGTCCACCCCGTCCTCGTCGCGGCGGAACTGGGCGATCTGCGGCTCCTGCTCGACCGCCTGGGCCAGGGTCATCGCGCTGCCCGGCGCGTTCGGCACGGTCTTCGCCACCTTGTCGACCAGGGTATAGGGCAGCTGCATCACCCGGCCGACATCCTTCAGCGCGGCGCGCGCCTGCAGGGTGCCGAAGGTGATGATCTGGGCGACCTGGTCGGCGCCGTACTTGTCGCGGACATAGGCGATCACCTCGTCGCGGCGTTCCTGGCAGAAGTCGATGTCGAAGTCCGGCATCGAGATCCGCTCCGGGTTCAGGAAGCGCTCGAACAGCAGGCCGAAGCGCAGCGGGTCGACATCGGTGATGGTCAGCGCCCAGGCGACCACCGAACCGGCGCCGGAGCCGCGGCCCGGGCCGACGGGGATGTCATGCGCCTTGGCCCACTGGATGAAGTCGGCGACGATCAGGAAATAGCCTGGAAAGCCCATCTTCTCGATCACGTCGAGTTCGTAGTCGAGCCGGGTGCGATAGGGCTCCTGCTCCGCCTCCGGCCGGTCGCCGATGCGCCTCGCCAAGCCCTCATGCGCCATGCGGCGCAGCTGTTCCGGCTCGCTCTCCGCCGCGCTGCCGAAGCTGGGCAGGATCGGGTCGCGCTTTTCCGCCATCACCGCGCAGCGCTGCGCGATCACCAGGGTGTTCGCCACCGCCTCCGGCAGGTCCTCGAACAGGGCCGCCATTTCCTCCGGCGGCTTGAAATAGTGTTCCGCCGTGACCCGCCGGCGATCCTCCGCGTTCACATAGGTGCCGTCGGCGATGCAGAGCAGGATGTCGTGCGCCTCGTACATCGCCCGCTCGGGGAAATAGCAGTCGTTGGTGGCGACCAGGGGCACCCCGGATTCGTAGGCCAGCTCGATCAGCGCCGGCTCCACCTTCCGCTCGAAGGACTGGCCGTGGCGCTGCAGCTCGACATAGAGGCGGTCGCCGAACAGCGTCTGCAGCCGCGCCAGTTCGGCCCGTGCCTCCGCCGCCTTGCCCTCCCCGACCAGACGCGCGAGCGCGCCGCTGGGACCGCCGGTCAGGCAGATCAGTCCGTCGCTGCGGCCTTCCAGCTGGTCGGGCGTCAGCCGCGCCGCGGTGCCCGCCGGCGTCTGCAGATAGGCGGCGGAACTCAGCGCCATCAGGTTCAGGTAGCCGGTCTCGTCCTTCGCCAGCAGGACCAGATGGTCGGGGTTGCGCAACCGCCCGGCCGGTCCGCGCAGGCCGTCGCCCTCTTCCGTCACGGCGATGCTGAACTGGCAGCCGATGATCGGCTGGATGCCGGCCCCGGCAAGGGTCTGCGACAGGTCCAGCGCGCCGAACATGTTGTTGGAATCGGTCACCGCCACCGCAGGCATGGCATGGCGTGCCGCCATCTCCGCCAGCGTCTTGGGACGGATTGCCCCTTCCGCCAGCGAATAGGAGGTATGGACCCGCAGATGTACGAATGCTGCCGGCATGCGCCTGCCTCCTCCCGGGGGATGTCCCGGAGACCGCCACAGTGGCTGACTGCGCCGCGCCTCGACAGGACCATGTCACTGGTATGAGCCCCAGGATGCCACACCAGATCTTGCCAGAGCTACCCCGAAACACCTTATCATCCATCGCGTTGCCGGGACTCGTCCATCCGGCCGGCCCCCAAGACCGGGCCTGTCGGCGGAACGGGCAAGATGGCAGTATGCGGGAGACCGGGGGCCTGGGCCTCCGACGCCGCTGCCGAAATCTGAGTGCAGGGTGAGTGATCGTGAACGGCACGATGAGGTTGGATCGCACGAGGCTGGCCAAGGTCCTGTCGATGCTGCAGTCGAGCCATCCGGGAGAGGTGGTGGCCGCGGCCAACCGGGCCGTGTCCATGCTGCGCGAGGCGGGGCTGGAGTTCGACGATATCGTCGGCCGGCCCGAACCGCTGGACCTCGACGCGATCGAGGAACGGCACCGGCGCGCCTGGCATCGGCCGGCACCGCCGCAGGCGGAGCTGCGGGAATACGAACAGACCATCGCCGACCTGCGCAGCCAGCTGTCCGAGCATGAGGACTGGCGCAACCGCGCCGCCGCACGGATCGCCGACCTGGAGGACGAGCGCCGGCAGCAGAACGGCCGCCTGCGTGCCCTGGCGGCCGAGGCGGAGGATGCCCGCCAGACCCTGGCTGCGGCGCATGAGGAACTGCTGCGGGTCCGCATGCAGCTGGCGGAGCTGGACAGCGAGCGCCGGCGCCTGCGCGACCTGGTGGAGACGGCCGGCTCGGCCGCCCCGGCCTGGCGCCACAATGCCGACAAGCGGGCGGCGGTGCTGATGCTGCTCAACGACCCGGAGACCTCGGGCCTCTCCGACCGGGAGATCGCCCGCCGCGCCGGGGTCAGCCCGCAGACGGTCGGCAATGTCCGCCGCGACCATGCCGATACGACCGGTTCTGACGCCCTGGCCAGGCCCACCGAGCGCACGGTCACGCGCAACGGCAAGGCCTATACCATGCGGGTCGCCCATATCGGCAAGAAGCCGCAGCGCAAGCGCCGTCAGTCCGGCAGCCGGCGCCGCAAGGCGGATGCCGACCTGCTCGACGGACTGGAAGTCTAGCCGCTCGCCTGCACAGGGCTGCCCGCGCCCTTCCCATCTGCCGCGCCTGCCGCCCGGCCGTCCGTCGGCCGTCCACCGGCGACCATCTCACCCCGTCCCGGCGGCGCCCTGGCCGTCTTTACCCCCGTCTGAGGGTGGCAGCCACCCCTCGGCACTGGCTACCCGACAGGTCCTTGCCTGCGACAGGCCAAACGGCCGCCGCGGGTTGGTCGGACCTGTTTCGGGGAAAACGTTGTGTCAGGAAAGCGTCTGCTCTGCACCGTCGCCGTCGCGGCCCTCCTGCAGGCATCGGAGGCGGTCGCGTTCGCGGTCCGCGACGATGTCGTGGAGGCGGCCGGCGGCATCGTCGACTATTACGACAGCGGCGGCCGCTATCCGAATGTCGGTTCGCTGCGCTGGCGGTCGGATCAGGCAGAGAACTGCACCGCAACCCTGATCGACCGCCGCACCATGCTCACCGCGTCGCACTGCTTCGGCAGCCAGAACGCCGCGGATGCCGTCGCCCCGCAGCAGGAGGTGAACTTCAGCGCCGGCAACGACCCGTCGGGCGGCATTCCCTACGGCTCGGTCCTGCTGCATCCCGGCTACGACCCGGATGGCGGCACTGCAACCGACGACATCGCGATCGTCGCCCTGGCTCGCCCGGTCACCGGGCTGCAGCCGGTGGCCCTGTCGGCGCAGCTTCCGGCGGCATCCGGCCAGCCGGTCGTGATGGTCGGCTATGGCCGGGCGGTGGTGGCGGACCTGGGCTACGACCCTGCCACCGGCAACTTCGACGGCATCCTGGTCAATGACGGGCGCCGGCGCTTCGTCACCAACACGCTGGATTTCGTCGGGCTGCCGGCCGATCTGCCGGCGGACGGCTATGCCGGCACCAGCATCCTGCTGGCGGCCGATGTCGATATCCCGCAAAGCGAGATCGACCGCCTGGGTATGGCCGCCGAGTTCGCGCCGCAGGATTTCAACAGCATGGGCAGCGCCGCCGCCAGCGCCAGCGAAGGCGGCGGCCTGCCGGGCGACAGCGGCGGCGTCCTGTTCCTCGTGATGCCGGACGGCAGTCTGGTGCAGGCCGGCGTGACCAAGTCGATCCTGCTGGCGCAGGGCACCGACGTCATCTACATCCCCGACCCCTTCACCATCGGCTATGGCGGCCTCACCACCTGGACCGCAATAGCCCCCTATCTTTCCTGGATCGAAGCGAACGGCTTCCTGCACGAGGCGACCGCCCTGGCGGGCGACGGCAACTGGTCGGCGGCAGCGCACTGGTCCGGCGGCGCGGTCCCGGACAATGCGACCGGCTATGTCGATGGCGGCGCCGCCCGCTACTACGACGTGTCGCTGACCCGAAGCGGCACCACGACCCTCGACATGAACCCCACGGTCGACACGCTGATGGTCGACGGCGCCGGGGCGCTGCTCGACATCGCGCCCGGCCATATCCTGACGGCGGAGGTCGGCGCCAGCCTCGCGGCGGGCGCGATCGCGGTGGATGGCGGTCTGGTCGCGCCCTGGGTCCGGGTGAGCGGCGGCACGCTCGCCGGCAGTGGAACTCTGACCGCCCCGCAGGGCCTGACGCAGACCGGCGGCACGATCTCGCCCGGCGGCAGCGGCAGCATCGGTACCCTGACCGTGGCCGGGCCGTTCCAGCAGAGCGGCGGCCTGCTTCTGGCTGAGCTTTCGGCGGACGCGTCCGACCGGCTGTCGGCAACCGGGGCCGTGGCGCTGGCCGGCGGATTGCAGGTGGCGCTGCTCGGCACCGCCCCGCCGCCCGACGGCGCGGTGTTCGTCCTGGCCAGCGGCAGCTCGATGGAGGCGGCCACGCTGCCGGCCCCCGATGCGATCGGCGCCGTGAGCTTCAGCCTTGCCGCGGTGGACGGCGACCTGCGCCTGCTGGTCGGCCGCCGGGCGCTGACCGGGCTTGCCGGCGACGACGCCGGCCGCGCCGTGGCGGGGGCACTCGATTCCATGCGCGGGCAGCCCGGCTATGCCGCGCTGTTCGACAGCCTGGACGTGCTGCCGTCGTTCCAGATGGCGCAGGCGCTGGATCAGCTCGGTGCCGTTCCGACCACCGCCGGGGCGGTGTCCCGCGCGGTGTCGAGCAGCTTCCTGGGGGCGGCCTCGGACCGCCTGGCCGCCGTCCGCAGCGGCGCCGGCCCGACGGCCGGCAACAATGCGGCGGCGCTGCGGCTGCTGCTGACGCCGGAGCCCGAAGCGGCCGCCCTGCTGGCGGCGGAGGATGCGCCGGCGGGTGCGCAGGTCGCCCGGCCGCGGCTTTCCGGACCGTCGGACGGCCTGGGCAGCAGCCGGACCACGGGGCCGGTGCTTGCGCTGGGGGCGACCGGCACGTCCGGCGCGGCGGCACAGGCGATGCCCTGGGGGGCCTGGGTGCAACCCTTCGGCCTGCGCGCGGAACGGCGCGGCGACGGTGCCGGGAACCGCTGGGACAGCACGATCGGCGGCGTGACCGGCGGCATCGACTATCGGCTGCGGGGCGATGGCGCGGCAGAGGGCCTGCTTCTGGGCGCCAGTCTCGGCTATGCACGGGGCGACACCGGCTATCGGGAACGGGGCGGCGAAACCAGGCTGCGGACCTGGCAGGCGGGCCTCTACGGCGGCTGGTGGCGCGGACCCTGGTCGCTGGATGCGGGCATCGGCGCCGCCGTGAACAGCTACCGGAGCCGGCGCGACCTGAACTTCGGCACCACCCGCGCGACGGCGGAGGGCGATTATCGCGGCCGCCAACTGTCCGGCCATCTCGATGCCCGTCACCAGCAGCGGTTCGCCGTGGGCGGTCCGGGCATGCTGGAAGTGGGGCCGATGGCCGGCCTGCAGGCATTGCGGCTGGAAACCGACAGCTATGACGAAACCGGAGCGGGAGCGATGAACCTGAGCGTCGCCGCCGACACCGTCACCAGTCTGCGCAGCAGCCTGGGCGGCGCCGTCGCCTATCCGATGACCCTGCCCGACGGCACCTGGCTGCGGCCCGAACTGCGCCTGCGCTGGGCCCACGAGTTCGCCGACACCGCGACGGTCGTCGACGCCGCATTCGCCGGTCCGGGCGGCGCCGCCTTCGAGGTCCGCTCCGATGACCTGGATCGCGATTCAGCGCTTCTGGGTGCCGGGCTGGAGGCAAGGCTGAAGGGAGGCCTCAGCCTGTCGGGGGCCTACGACCTGCAGCTGCAGCAGGGCTACAGCGTACAGGCGCTGACGGCGCGGATGCGCCTGGCGTTCTGAGCGGGCCGGCGCGCCACGAACGAACCGGGGACGACTCCTGGATCTGGTCGGAACGGAGGCGGAAGCCCCCCAGGTCTTGCCTCCCGCCCCCCGCCGCTTCGTTCCAACGGCCGGTTTGCGGCGGCGCGGCACCGGGAACAAAGGGGGACGACTCCCAGATTTCGTCGGAACGCATCGTGACTGCGACGAGGTCTGGCCGCCGCTTCGCTCCCGCCACTGCCGAAATCAGCCCTCCAGGGCGGCGCGGAACGCCTCCGGCACCGCGACCGCGCGCCGGCGCCCCGGCTGCTCCGGATCCTCGGCCAGGAAGACGCGGATCTCCCAGCCCTCGACGGCCGGAGCACCGTTCCGGCTGAGCAGGTGCGCCATCCGGAAGCTCTTCGACGACCAGGTCTCCACACGGCTCTCCAGCTGCAGCATGTCGCCATAGCTGGAAGGCTGGCGGAACTTCGCGCCGGCATCCACCAGCGGCGTGCCCAGCACCCCGAAGCGGTCGATGATCTGCCGCTGGCTGAAACCGGCCCCGCCCAGCAGTCCATGGGTCCCGTCGTCGAACCAGGAGAAGTAGTTGGGGTAGTAGACGATCCCCAGGGGGTCGCAATCCCCCCAGCCGACCAGGATCTCCGTCCGGAACACAGGCTGCGCCACGCTTCGACCTCCGCTGTCCTCGCCAGCCGCCGGGACGCGCCATGCAGGCAACCGGCGGCGAACGGATCCTAGCAGAGGCCGTGTCCTACGCCTGCCGCCGCGGCGGCACGAACCGCTTGGCCATCATCAGCGCCAGGAAGATCGCCAGGCCCGCCAGATTCACCCGCAGGTCGCTGGGCCAGACCAGCACCACGCCGGCCAGGGCCGAGATCGCCCGCCCGGGCAGGCTCAGCGGGCGCTCGGCATGGCCCTCGAACGCCGCCGCCAGGGCGTAGAGGCCGATCATGGCGAAGAAGAAGATCTCCAGGCTATGCAGGGAGAACGGTGCCAGGAAGGGGGTGTAGGCGAACAGCACCGGCATCAGGTAGAGCCCCTTGGCGATCTTCCAGGCGGAGAAGCCGGTGGCCATCGGGTTGGAGCGCGCGATCGCTGCCGCCGCGAAGGCGGTCAGGCAGACCGGCGGCGTGACGTTGCTGTCCTGGCTCAGCCAGAATATGATCATGTGCGCCGACAGCAGCGACAGGGTCAGGATCGACGGATCCAGCGCCTGCTCGCTGGCCAGGTTCAGCACCTCCTGCGGGGTGGCCGCCACCAGCGCGGCGGCAGCATCGGGGTCCATCGGCGCGGCAAGGGTCTGCAGCGCATTCGGGTCGGCCAGCATGAAGACGGCGCGCGCCGCCTCCGGCACGGTGCCGGCGGCGATCATGTCCACCAGGTACATGTTCTCGATCAGGCCGCGCAGCGCCGGCGCCGACAGGGTGGCAAGGACGATATAGGCCGCCGTCACCGGCAGCCCCATCCCCAGCACCAGGCTGGCCAGCGCGATCAGCACCAGCGCGATCAGCAGGTTGCCGTCGGCCCAGCCGGCGATCATCAGCGAGAAGGTGTTGCCGATCCCGGTCATCGCGATGACGTTGACCAGCAGGCCGATGGTGATCAGCAGCACCGCGGTCAGGATCATGTTGCGGGCGCCCAGCGCCAGCGCCTCGACCACCGCGACCGGCCCCATCCGGTGCGGCGACAGCCAGGAGGCGACGATCACCGCCGCGATCGCCGCGCCGGCGGCGAAGGTCGGCGTGTAGTTCGCCATCAGCATGCCGATCAGGACCGCGATCGGCAGCAGGAAGGACGGCCCGCCGCGTTTCAGCACCTCCCACAGGCGCGGCACATCCTCGTCCAGCACGCTCAGCCCCTCGCGCTTGGCGCGGATCCGCACGAAGAAGGCGACGGACAGGAAGTACAGGATCGCCGGCAGCACGCTGACGGCGACGATCTCCAGATAGGGGATCTGGGTATAGCTCGCCATCACGAAGGCGCCGGCACCCATGATCGGCGGCATCAGCTGGCCGCCGGTGGAGGCGGCGGCCTCGACGCCGGCGGCGAACCGGGAGGGAAAGCCGGAGCGCTTCATCAGCGGGATGGTGATCACCCCGGTGGAGACGGTGTTGGCCACCGCCGAGCCGGAGATCGTGCCGGTCAGGCCGGAGGCCAGCACCGCCACGAAGCCCGGCCCGCCGACGAAGCGGCCGGCCACGCAGCGCGCCAGGTCGACGATGAAGTCGCCGGCGCCGGAGCGCACCAGGAAGGCGCCGAACAGGATGAACATGAAGACATAGGTGGCGGAGATCCGGCCGATCGAGCCGAACATGCCCTCGTCGGAGAAGATCGAGCGGAAGACCAGGGTCTCCCAGCTCAGTCCGGCGAACTTGAAGACGCCGCCGATCAGCTCGCCCCACCAGCCGACATAGGCCAGCGCGACGATGACGATGACCGGAATGATCAGGCCGGAGACCCGGCGGGTCAGCTCGATCGCGCCGAAGATGGTGATCGCCGCCAGGATCCAGTCCGGCAGCGACAGGTGGACGCCGCGATCGTAGATCGCGTTCTCCTGCTCGATCAGGACGATGGTGGCCGCCGGCAGGATGACGGCCAGTGCCAGGTCCAGCCCCAGCGCGACGCGCCGCCAGGCCGGCCGTTCGCTGCGCCAGATCGGATAGCGCAGCGCGCAGAGCATCGCGAAGCTGGCGAAATGCAGCCCGCCGAGCCAGAGGTCGGACAGCGTGGCGAACATGTTCGCCCACAGGTTGACCAGCGCCGCGAGCACCGCCAGCGGCAGGAACAGATGCCCCAGCCAGCCCGTTTCGGTGTCGCGGACCGGGGCGTCGTAGTCGCGCTCGGCCTCGCCGACCGGTGCGGAGGGCACGGCCTGCGCCGCGCCCTCCTGCCCTTCGGTGCCGGGCGGCTCGCGTCCGTCCGGCGCGGTCGTCACGTCAGTTCTTGGCCTTCAGCCGGTCGGGAACGGTCAGTCCCTGTTCCTCGAAATAGCGCTGCGCGCCGGGATGCAGCGGCACCGGCAGGCCGGCGATGGCGGCGTCCAGCTTCATTTCGCTGGTCGCCTTGTGGATGCCCTGCAGGAACGGCAGGTTCTCGTAGATGGTCTTGGTCAGCAGGTAGACCGTCTCGTCCGGCAGGTCCTGGCGCACCGCCAGGAAGTTCGGCTGCGCGATGGTCATGATCGGCTTGTCCTGGCCGGGATAGGTGCCGGCGGGAACCTCGAAGCGGGTCCACAGATCCTCGAAGCGGCCGTTCGCCTTCTTCATCTGCTCGTCGGTGAAGTCGAGCACCACCAGGTCGTCGCCCATCGCGGCGAGCGCGCGGGTGACGGCGGTCACCGGCGGGCCGGCGGGGGTGCTCATCGCCTCGATCTGGCCGTTCTGCAGGGCCTCGGCGCTGGGATTGTAGCCCATGTAGGCAAGGTCGAAATCCTTGTCCATGTCATAGCCGAGATTGTTCAGGATCGTCCGGTTGGAGCCGATCGTGCCGGAGTTCTGGGCCCCCATCGACACCTTCTTGCCCTTCAGCCCGTCCATGTCGGAGATCGTGCCGGTGGCGGCATCGCTCTTCTTCACGACGAAATGCTCGACGTTCGGCCAGAGCATGGTGATGGAGCGCAGATGCTCCTGCCGGCCCTCGTCCTTGAACGGCCCCTCGCCCGCCCAGGCATTGGCGCCGAACAGGCCCTGCAGGATCGCCAGCTGGGCCTCGTTGTCGCGCAGCAGCTTCACGTTCTCGCCGGAGCCGGCGGAATTGATCGCGGAGACGTTGATCTTGTTGCTCGGCTGCAGCTTCACCTTGGCGAGGGTGGCGAGCGCCACGCCGACCGGATAGTAGGTGCCGCCGGTGGAGGCGGTGGCCAGGAGGTAGTTCTGCTCCTCCTGCGCCTGGCCGCTGCCGGCCATGCCGAATGTCAGTGCCGCCGCGCCCAGCGCGGCGATCGCGCTCCGGCGGGTGATCGCCCAGGTCGAACCTCTGCTCATTCGCTTCACTCCCTTTCCTGAAAACCGGACGCGGATTTGCCCGTCGCCCTGATTGCCCGGCCGCTTGCCGCGGCGGACCACCGATCCCCGAGAAGGCGAACTTTGCCCCAGTTCGGCGGAAGCTCCAACCGCACCGCGCCGCGGCGCGGCCGAATGCGCGGCCGCGGCGATTGCCGGGCCGCCGCGCCACGCCGATAGTACCGGTTCCGGGGCGGCGCCTGCCCGGCATGTCACCTGTCCGGGCCAACCCGGCGACGCGGCGCTGCCGGACGGGAATGGCGTGCAGGAAAGGCGGCGGATGGAACGCAGCGATACGGTCGCCGGCAGCCTCCGCACCTGGGCCGCGACAGGGCTCCGCGCCAGCTACGAGCCGGAGGCCTTCCGCAAGGGCGTCGTCGCCGGCCTCCTCAGCGCCCTGCCCTTCGTCCTGTTCCTGGCTCTGCACGAGCCGGCGCTGGCGGTGTTCTCCAGCCTCGCCGCCGTCCGCATGGCGATGTCCGATCCGGGCCGCGGCCAGGCCTTCCGGCACCGGGCGCGCGTGCTTGCCGCCGGTGCCCTCTGCGTCGCGGCCGGCACCTTCTTCGGCACCCTGCTGGCGGACGGCCCGCTCTGGACCCTGCCGCTGGTCGCGCTGCTGGTCCTGAGCGCCGCCTATCTGGGCGCCCTGGGGCCGGAGGGCCTGGCCACCAGCCTTACCGTTCTGCTGCCCACCACGGTCTGCCTCGGCCTGCCGGGCGACCCGGTGGCACGCTCGGCCGCAGTGATGGGAGCCTGCCTTTTCGTTTCCGTCGTCCTGCTCAGCGCCTGGCCGTTTGATCCCCACCGGCCCGCCAGGCAGGCGGTGGCGCGGGCGCTGCAGGCGGTGGCGGCGATGGCGCGCCTGCTGGCAGGCACCGGAGCACAGGGCGACGCAGCGCTGTGGGCGGCACGGGTCCGCGCCTATCGCGAGATCGACCAGGCGCTCGCCACCGTCGCGGACAGCCTGCCGCGGCGGCGCGACCGCGCGACGGCCCCCGCCGTGCTGCAGCTCGCCGCCGCCGCGGCCGAGGCGCGGCGCATGACCCGGGCCCTGACCTCGATGGCGGAGAGCCTGGCTGCCGGGACTGCGGCCGATCGGGCGACCGGCATCGACCGGCCGTCGCTGGATGCCGCCGCAGCCGACCTGGATCGCCTGGCCGAACGCCTCCGCCGCCTGCCGCGCGCCCGGATCCGCCATCGCCGGCCCCTCGACCTCGACGGCGGCCCCGGCGGCGACCGCAGGGTCGAGGGTGCAGGCGCACCGGCCGGTCCCGCAGACGCCTTCCGGCAATCCCTGCGGGCGATCGGGCTGGCCCTGTCGGCGAACGGCATGCCGGCGCCGGAGGCCGTCGCGACGATCCCGATGCCGCAGCCCGGACGGACCCGCCGGCTGTTCCGCTGGGCGCTGCCGCTGCTGCGCGACAACCTGTCGGCCGAATCCTCGGCGCTGCGCCACGCCGTCCGGCAGGCGGTGCTGGTCGCGATCGCCACCGGCCTGGTCTGGCACTTCCAGATCCCGCACGGCTACTGGGCGATGCTGTCGATCGTGTTCGTGACCAAGCCCGCCTATGGCGGCACCCGGCAGGCGGCCCTGAACCGGGTGCTGGCGACCGTCCTGGGCGTCTCGGCAGCCGAGCTTGTGCTGCTGGGCAGCCACGATTTCTGGGTGCTGGCGCCGCTCGCCCTGCTGTTCAACTGCCTGTCGCACGGCGTGGTGACGGTAAACTACCTGCTCGGCTACGCCATGCTGACGGCCTATGTGATCTTCAAGATCGAGGCGGCGCTGCCCGGTGCCGACCTGGTGGTGCCGCGCCTGCTGGCCACCCTGCTGGGCTGCGCCCTGGCCGGCGCCAGCCTGGCGATCTGGCCGCCGGTCTCCTATGGCAGCTACCGGCGCGGCATCCGGCAATGCCTGGCCGCGCAGGCTGCGGTCGCCGCCGCCCTGGCGCAGCGGGTGGCCGCCGGCCAGGCGCCGCTGCTGGTCACCGACCCGGAGCTGCTGCCGCTGCGCCGGCAGGGGCGGCTCGGCCTGCAGAACGCGGAAGCGGTGCTGGACGAGGTCTTCGCCGAGCCCGCCGGACGCCATCGCGGACGCCTTCGGATGCGGGCGGTGGCGCAGGACATGCACCGGCTGACGGCGCTGCTCTCCGCCCTTTCGGAACCGGGCCGGAACCTGTCCGGTCATGCCGCCGCCCTCGCCGCCGCCGCAGAGGCGCTTGACCGGCTGCAGGAAGGCGGCATGCCCGACGCGGACGCGCAGGCGGCCCTGCTCGCCTCCCCGGACGAGCTGCTGCGCCGCTACGGCGCGGTGATCCGCGACCTGTCGCGGGACATGGCCGCGCCGGAGGCGGAATTGCAGGCGCAAACCGGCTAGTCTGCGTCGCGGCGCGGGAGCGATGGGGCGGACGACAGGCATGGCACGCGAGAGTACGGCGGCGGAACGGCGGCGGGCCCTGACCCTGGGCAGCCTGGGCGGCGGGCTGGAGTTCTACGACTTCGTCATCTACGCGGTCTTCGCCGACGTGATCGGGCAGACCTTCTTTCCCGGCGGCGATGCCGCGGCCAACCTGCTCGCCGCCTTCACCGTCTTCGCCATCGGCTATCTGGCGCGCCCGCTGGGCGGCATCCTGTTCAGCCATTACGGCGACCGCCTGGGCCGGCGCAACATGCTGCGGATCAGCATCGGCGGCATGGCCGCCGCCACCATCCTGATGGGGATCATGCCCGGCTACGAGAGCATCGGCATCGCCGCCAGCGCGATCTTCGTCGGCCTGCGCATCGTCCAGGGCATGAGCCTGGGCGGAGAGATCCCCGGCGCGCTGGTGCTGATCACCGAGACCATGCCCCGCCGGCGCGGCCTCGCCTGCGGCGTGCTGTTCATGATGATCAATGTCGGTCTGCTGATCGCCCATGCCGTGCAATGGGGCATCGTCGCCGCCCTGCCGGCGGAGGACGTGGCCGACTTTGGCTGGCGCATCGGCTTTCTGGTCGGCGGCGCGATCGCCCTGGCAGGCTTCCTGATGCGCACCAGGCTGTCGGAATCGCCGGCCTTCGAGGAGATGGAATCCGCCACCCACAAGGTGCCCCTGGCCACCCTGTTCGCGCAGCACGGCCGCCAGGTCCTGGCCGGCTTTCTGATCGCCGGCATCGGCGCCAGCACCATTTCGCTCCTCTATCTGTACCTGGACACCTACCTCACCCGGATCCTGGGCTATCCGGGGCCGGAAATGGCGAGCGCCAGCGTCCTCGGCATCCTGATCTTCTCGGCGCCGATGCCTCTCGTCGGCTGGCTCGGCGACCGGTTCGGCCTGAAGCTGCCGACCGTCGCCGGCGGCCTCGCCCTGATCGTCGCCGTGGTCCCGGCCTACGGCTGGATGGCCGACGGCGCGGCGTCGGTCCTGCCGGCCCTGGCGCTGCTGTCGGTCCTGGCCTGCTTCGCATGGGCGATCGCACCGGCACCGCTGACCGCGATCTTCCCGACCACAGTGCGCTATACCGGCGTCGCCGTGGCCTACAATCTGGGCTTCGCCATCATCGGCGGGCTGACACCCGTGGCTGCAACCGCATTGATCCGCTGGAGCGGCGACAGCCACATGCCCGCCTATCTGATGATCCTGTTCGTCGCCCTGGGCGTGGCGGCCCTGGCCATCGTCCGCCTGCACCCGCCGGAGAACCGGGCGGCGGCGCATCGCTGAGGCAGCGGTCCACATCATGCAGGCGTCCCGCATCTTGCAGGCGGCACAGGCCCGGCTCCGGCAGCTCTGGCGCGACGCCTACCGGCCCGACGCGTTCCGGAAGGGCGTCGTGGTCGGGCTGCTCAGCGCCCTGCCGTTCGCCTTCTGCATGCTGATCGGCGAGCCGCTGCTGGCGATCTTCACCAGCCTCGCGGCGGTGCGGCTGGGCATGGCCGACCCGGCCGGCGGTGCCTTTGCCTACCGGCTGCGCACCCTGTGCGCCGGCACCCTCTGCGTCACCCTGGGCTGCTATCTCGGCACGCTGATGGCGGATCAGACCCTGTGGCTGCTGCCGGCCGTCTTCGTCACCGTCCTGGCCTTCGCCTATCTCGGCGCATTGGGCAGCGAGGGGCTGGCGATCAGCACCCTCACCCTGTTCCTGACCGTGGTGTCGCTGGGCGTGCCGGGCGATGCGGAGATGCGGGCCGGCGCGGTGTTCCTCGCCTGCCTGTTCATGATCGCAGGCCTGCTGCTGCCCTGGCCGCTGCATCCCGACCGGCCGGTGCGCCGGGCGATGGCGACCGCCCTGCGGGCGGTGGCCGGGCTGGCCGATGCGGTGGCGGCCGCCGACGGCGACGCGCCGCAGGATCGGATTCGCGCCCGCTGGAACACCAGGACGGCCGCCTACCGGGCGCTCGACGCGGCGCTGGAGAGCCTGTCGGAAACCCTGCCGCAGCGGCGGCACGGCGCACGCCCCACCGCGTTGCGGCAGATCCTGGCCGCCGCGATCGCCGGGCAGCGGATGACACGGGCATTGGCGACCCTGGCGGAATATCGCAGCGCCCTGCCGCCACAGCTCGCCGCCGCACTGGCCGAAGAGGCAGCCGCCCTGCGCGGGATGGCCGGCCGGCTGGAGCGGCTGTCGCTGCGGCGGACGCCGCGCAGCGGCCTCGACATTGCCGGCCCGCCGCTGCCCGATCTCGCCGCGCCACCGCACCTGCCAGCCGCGACGGCGGAGGCCTATGGCGCGTTCCGCCACGCCGCCGGAGCGCTGCGCACTGCACTCGCCCCCGGCGGGGCGCCGGACGATCCCGCCCCGGATGCTAGTCAGCCGGCCGCCATCCCCCTGCCCGACCGGGGCCGGATCCGCCGCCTGCCCGGCTGGGCCTGGCCGCTGCTGCGCGCCAACATGACCCTGCGGTCAACCGCATGCCGCCATGCCCTGCGCCAGGCGGCCCTGGTGACCCTGGCCACCGGGCTGGTCTGGCATTTCGGCATCGCCTTCGGCTACTGGGTGATGCTGACCATCGTGATGGTCACGAAACCCGCCTATGGCGGCACGCGGGCCGCGGTGGGGGCGCGGATGATCGGCACCGTCCTGGGCGCCGCGATCGCCGAGATGGTGCTGCTCGGGACGCAGGATTTCTGGCTCCTGGCGGCCCTGGCACTGCTGTTCAACTGCCTGTCGCATGCGGTGATCACGACCCACTACCCACTCGGAATCACGCTCCTGACGATGTACGTGATCTTCAAGATCGACGCCGCCCTGCCGGACACCGACGTCACCCTGCCCCGGCTGCTGGCGACCCTTCTGGGCGGCGCGCTGATCGCCGGCAGCCTGCTGATCTGGCCGCCGGTGCGCTATGCCAGCTACTGGAGCGGGGTCGGCCGCAGCCTGCGCGACCTGGGAACGATGGTGGCCGGCCTGGCCCGCGACAGGTCGCCCGGCCGACCGCCCGGCGCGGTGCGGCACGCGGAGGCGGACGCCGAGCGGCTTGCCTCCCACAGCCGGATGAACCTGCAGAACGCGGAGGCCATCGTCGGCGAGATCTTCCTGGAGCCGGCGCACTGGCATCCCAACCGGCGGGAGCTGCGCAGCGTCGTCGACGGCCTGCATCGGCTGACCGGAGCGCTGGCCGCGCTGCAGGCCTCCGGCAGGCCCGAGGCCATCCCCGCCGCGGCGATGGAGCGCAGCGCGGCACTGATGACGGAAATGGCCGCGGCCTGCAGCGGCCTGGACCGGAGGGACCGGGATCCGCCGCCGCCTGCCTGGCCGGCCGACCTGCCGCAGCGCACGCGCACCGCCACCGCCGGCATGCTTGCCGCGCCCGATGCCGCCCTGCAGGCGCTGGCCGCGGCCCTCCGCGACCTGGCGGAGGACCTTGCCCAACTGGCCCGGATGCGCGGCACCCGGTCGCTGCCGCCCCCACCCTCCCTGCGGCCGGCAGTTCCGGAGGCCCGCAGATGACTGGGCCGGCAATGTGGCGCCGCAGCCTGCCCCGACCGCTTGCCTGGCTGCGCGACGCCCTGGTCGCGGCCTACGAGCCGCGCACCTTCATCAACGGCCTGCGGATCGTGCTTTTGGCCGCGATTCCGTTCCTTCTCGGGGTCATGCTGCATTCCCCGATCGTCGGCCTGTTCGCCGCACTGGGGGCGATCTGGGTCGGCTTCTGCGACCTGCCGGGCAGCTACCGGCGCCGGGCCGTCGGCCTGCTGGTGACGGCCCTTGTGCTGGGCCTGTCGGCGGCGATCGGCACCCTGCTGCATGGCCTGGAGGCCGGTAGCCTGGCCATCCTGTTCCTTCTGGGCACGCTGCTCGGCTTCACCGGCACCCTGACCGCAACGGCGGGCAAGGCGACGACCTTCGCTCTGCTGATGCTGATCCTCGGCTGCGGCATCGGCGGCGCCCCGATCGACGCCGTCGAGCGGGGCGTCGCCGCTGCGATCGGCGGGGCCTGGATGACCTTCGGCACCCTCATCGCCTGGCCGATCCAGCCCTTCTCGCCGGCCCGGCGGGCGGTGCGGCAGGCCTTCGCGGACCTGTCCCGGGTGCTGGAGACCGCCATTGACGGGCTCAGCATGCCGCGACCGGAGCATATCGTGCAGGCCCAGGCCGGCTGGCAGGCGCGCGCCACCGCGCATGCCTCGCTCGACGCCGCCATGGGAATTCTCACCGACCTGCGGGCAATCCGCGACGGCACCTCGATGACCGGGCGCCGCCTGGTCCTGGCGCTGCAGCAGGGCCGGCTGATGGCGCTCTCCGTCTCAGGCCTGTCGCACAGCATGCAGACGATCCCGACGGCCGCACAGCCGATCCTCGACCCGATCGTCGGCAGCATCCTGCGGGGCTTGGCGCGCGACGTCACGCAGCTGGGCGCGACACTGGGGCCGAACGCGGAGACCGCCCCCCCGGCGGCGATGAGCTGCACCGCGCAGGAGATCGCCGCCCGCCTTGCCACGGCCCGCGAGCAGCTGTCGGCGGCCGGTGTCGGGGGCACGGGACACACCGACGGCATTGCCTTCTACCTGCTGAACCTGCGGGCGGAGATCGACCGGGCCCGGGAGGCTCTGGCAGGCAGCATCGAGGCGGGCGATTCGGACATCGCCAGCGAACTGCGCCCCGCACCGCTGCTGCAGGCCCTGCTGGGCGCCAACCCCGCCCATGTCCTGTGGGACAATCTCAGCCTGCGCTCGCAGCGGCTGCGGCATGGCCTGCGGGTCGGCGCGATCCTGGCGATCGCCACCTTCGCCTATACCTTCTTCGGCATCGACCACGGCTACTGGATTCCGCTGGTTGCGGTGGTGGTGCTGAAGCCAGGCTATGGCGGCACGCGTGCCGCCGGCATCGCCCGCACCGTCGGCACGATCATCGGCGGCGTGCTTGCCGCGATCATGCTGGAGCTATTCCACGGCACCCTCGCCCACGCGATCCTGGCGCTGGTCTTCGCGATCGGCGCCTTCGGCGTGATCAGCCGGAACCTGGGCCTTGGCACGGTGCTGCTGACCCCGTTCGTGGTCATGCTGCTGGCGATCCTGTCGCCGGCGCAGAACGACGTGATCTGGCTGCTGCGGATCGGCGACACGATGATCGGCGCGGCGATGGCCTTCATCGGTCTGCTCACCCTCTGGCCCAGCAACGAGCGCGAGCGGGTGCCCGCCCTGGCGGCCGCGGTTCTGCGCCGCCATGTGGAGACGGTCCGCATCCTGCTGCGGCGGGTCAGCGGCGAGACCGTCACCGTGGCCGATATCCGCACCCGCCGCCGCGCCGGCACGCTGGCGATGAGCGAACTGGATGCCTGCTGGGAACAGCTGCTGAGCGAGCCGCGCCAATGGCACCCGCAGCGCGACAGCTTCTACACACTGGTGGCCCTGGTGCGGCTGGCGCTGGTGCAGGCCGGGCCGCTTTTCACCGTCGCGCCCGGCGGCATGTCGGACAGCGCCCGGCAGGTGGCGGAGGCGCTGTCCGCCGACCTCACCGCGCTCCTGGAGGAGGTCGCCGGCTCCCTGGCAGAGGGCAGGCCGCTGCCGGACATCGCGGCCCGCACCCAGGGCCTGCGGCAGGAAGTCCGCGCCCTGGAGCAGCAGGAGGCCACCGCCGGCGCGGATGCCGCAAAGGATGCAGGCGGCGGCGAGGCCGGCACCGCCCTGCACCTGGTGACCGGCTGCCTGGCGCGCCTGGCGGAGACCGCGGTCAACCTGGCGCAGGTCACCGAGCGCCTGCAGGCGGGCGGCGACGGCCGCGAGCCGCCGCCGCGCTACCAGGCGCCGGAACCGGGACCCGAACTGGGGCCCGATCTGGGGCCGGAGCCGCCGGCCGGGACCGCCGCAAAGACGCCATGATCGACATGAATGGACAGTATCCGGGCACCGCAAATCATCTATGATCGGCGCCGCCATCAGCGAGGGGAGCGAGGGGCCATGACAGACAATCCGCCGACCGGCGCCATGCTCCTGGCCCGCTCCCTGGAGGCGCAGGGCGTCCGCCACGCCTTCGGCATCCCCGGCGCGAAGATCGACGCGCTGTTCGACGCCCTGAACGATTCCCGGATCGAGATGGTGGTCTGCCGGCACGAACAGAATGCCTGCTTCATCGCCCAGGCGATCGGCCGCATCACCGGCCGGCCCGGCGTCGCCATCGCCACCTCCGGCCCCGGCGTCACCAACCTGGCGACGGGGCTGCTGACCGCTTCCGGCGACGGCGACCCGGTGGTGGCCATCGGCGGCGCGGTGGCCCGCGGCCAGCGCCTGAAGCGCACCCACCAGTCGCTGGACAATGTCGCGGTGTTCAAGCCCTTCGCCAAGTACAGCGCCGAGGTGGAGGATCCCGACGACCTGTCGGAGGCGCTGGCGAACGCCTTCCGCGCCGCCGCCACGCCGCGGGCGGGCGCCGCCTTCCTCTCCGTGCCGCAGGACGTGCTGGCGGAGCGCACCGCCGTGCCGGTGATCGGCCCCACCGGCGCCACGCCGCAGGGCGCCGCCGCGCCGGAGGCGGTGGCCGAGGCCGCCGCCCTGGTCGATGCCGCCGCCTGCCCGGTGCTGTTCATCGGCCTGAACGGCAGCCGTGCGGCCCCGGCGGCGGCGATCCGCCGCCTGCTGAAGCGCTTCCCGCTGGCGACCGTCTGCACCTACGAGGGCGCGGGCACCGTCTCGCGCGAGCTGCTGGACTGCTTCGTCGGCCGGGTCGGCCTGTTCCTCAACCAGCCCGGCGACCGCCTGCTGGCTGCCGCCGACCTGGTGCTGGCGATCGGCTTCGACCCGGTGGAATACGATCCACGGATCTGGAACCGGACCGGCCGGCGGAAGATCGTGCATGTCGACTTCGCCGCCGCGGACATCGACACCTACTACGATCCGGCGGTGGAACTGGTCGGCGATGTCGCCGCCAGCCTGGACGCCCTCGCCGACCGGCTGGGCGCGCCCCGCACCGTCGGCGACCTGCCGGTCGCCGGCCCGCTGCGGCGGGAGCTGTTCGCACAGATCGGCGAAGGCGCCGGGCATGACGAGGCGCCGATCCATCCCCTGCGCCTGATCCACGAACTGCGCGACATGATCGGCGACGATGTCACCGTCGCCTGCGACATCGGCTCCCACTACATCTGGATGGCCCGCTATTTCCTCAGCTTCGAGCCGCACCGGCTGCTGTTCAGCAACGGCCAGCAGACCCTCGGTGTCGCCCTGCCCTGGGCGATCGGCGCCTGCCTGGCGCGCCCGGGCGAGAAGGTCGTCTCGATCTCCGGCGATGGCGGATTCCTGTTTTCCGCCGTGGAACTGGAGACCGCCGTGCGGCTGAAGACGCCGTTCGTCCACATGGTCTGGCGGGACGGCAGCTACAACATGGTGCGCATCCAGCAGATGATGAAATACGGCCGCGACGCCGCCGTGCATTTCGGCAGCCCGGACATCGTCGCCTTCGCGGAGAGCTTCGGCGCGCGCGGCATGCGGATCTCCACGCCCGAGGAGATCCGCCCGGTGCTGCAGGCGGCGATGGACATGCCGGGCCCGGTGATCGTCGACGTGCCGATCGACTATCGCGACAATGACGCGCTGTGCCGGGCGATGGACCCCAACCGCGCCAACTGATCCCGGTACCGGCGCGAACCGCCGGCACCGCACCGGCAGGAGGATCCACGATGACAGACGGACAGGACGATCACCGCGACCCGGAGATCATGTTCGCCCGCGCCCTGCACGCCCATCACGACGGCGATGCCGGCATCCACGAGGATCACGAGAAGGCGCAGGAATTCTTCCAGACATCGATGATGTCGGCCCTGCTGAACGGGGTCTATGACGGCGAGATGACCTTCGCCGAGCTGGCACGGCACGGCGATTTCGGCCTGGGCACCTTCAACGCCCTGGACGGCGAGATGATCCTGATCGACGGGGACTTCTACGCCCTGCGGGCCGACGGCAAGGCGCATGCGGTACAGCCCGACTGGAAGACGCCCTTCTCGTCGGTGATGTTCTTCGAGGCGGAGTTGGAGCAGGAGATCGACGGCCCGATGGACCGCGCCGCCTTCGAGCGGTTGCTGGACCAGGTCGCGCCGAAGCGCAACGGCTTCTATGCGGTGCGGGTCGACGGGCTGTTCTCCCAAGTCGAGGTGCGCACCGTGCCGCGGCAGGAGAAGCCCTATCCGCCGCTGGTCGAGGTGGTGAAGAACCAGCCGGTGTTCGAGTATCGCGAGATCCGCGGCAGCCTGATCGGCTTCCGCCTGCCCGACTACACGGTCGGCATCAACATCCCGGGCTACCACCTGCACTTCATCGACGATGCGCGGACCTGCGGCGGCCACATGACCGCCTTCACCATCGCCGAGGGCCGGCTGGCCATCGACCACACGATCAACCTGCACCTGGAACTGCCGCAGCACAGCGACGCCTTCGACGGCGCCGACCTGGCCGGCGGCGACTTGCACAAGGACATCCAGACCACCGAATCCTGACCGGCGGGGCGGCCGGGTCGGAGGCGGCAGGTCAGACAACGAGGGGAAGCGCATCATGCCCGAGGCCACGGAGACGCACGGCCACAGCGAGAACCAGCCGATCAGGACCGGCCTGCGCGGCGCGACGCTGCTGGAGACGGCGCTGCTGAACAAGAGCACCGCCTTCGACGAGGAGGAGCGCGACCTGCTGGGCCTGCGCGGCCTGCTGCCGCCGCATGTCTCCACCCTCGGCGACCAGGTCCGCCGCACCTACGAGGCCTATGGCCGCAAGGACAACGACCTGGAGCGGCACATCTACCTGCGGGCCCTGCAGGACCGCAACGAGACCCTGTTCTACCGCCTGGTGATCGATCACCTGCCGGAGATGATGCCGATCCTCTACACGCCGACGGTGGGCGAGGCCTGCCAGACCTTCAGCGAGATCTACCGCCGGCCCCGTGGCCTGTTCATCAGCTATCCCGACCGCGACAGGATCGAGCAGATCCTGGACAACGTGCCGCTGCCCGACGTGCAGGTGATCGTGGCCACCGACGGCGAACGGATCCTGGGCCTGGGTGACCAGGGCGCCGGCGGCATGGGGATCCCGATCGGCAAGCTGTCGCTCTACACCGCCTGCGGCGGCATCGACCCGGCGACCACCCTGCCGATCCTGCTGGACGTCGGCACCAACAACCAGGAGCGGCTCGACGATCCGCTCTATATCGGCTGGAAGCACGAGCGGATCACCGGGCAGGACTACGACGATTTCGTCGACCGGGTGATCCAGGCGATCAAGCGGCGCTGGCCGGACGTGCTGTTCCAGTTCGAGGATTTCGCGCAGACCCATGCCGGTCCGCTGCTGAACCGCTATCGCGACCAGCTCTGCACCTTCAACGACGACATCCAGGGCACCGCCTGCGTCGCGGTCGGCACCCTGTTCGCCGCCGCCAACGTCGTCGGCCGCAAGCTCTCCGACATGCGCTTCGGCTTCCTGGGCGCCGGCGCGGCCGGCTGCGGCATTGCCTCGCAGATCGTGCAGGCCCTGATCGCGGAAGGCCTGCCACCGGACGAGGCGCGCCGCCGCATGTTCATGGTCGACCGGTACGGCCTGCTGCACGACGCGATGCCCAACCTGCTCGATTTCCAGAAGCCGCTGGCGCAGCCGGCGGATCATGTCCGCAGCCTGGGGATGGATCCCGGCCAGGCGATCGGCCTCGACATGGTGGCGGAGAAGGCGGCGCCGGACGTGCTGCTGGGCGTCTCCGGCCAGCCGGGCCTGTTCACAGAGACGATCATCCGCACCCTGGCGGCAAAGCATGAGCGGCCGATCGTCTTCCCGCTCTCCAACCCGACCTCGCGGGTGGAGGCGACGCCGGCCCAGGTGCTGCAGTGGAGCGACGGGCGCGCGGTGGTGGCCACGGGCAGCCCCTTCGCGCCGGTCTCCCAGGGCGGCAAGAGCTATCCCATCGCCCAGTGCAACAATTCCTACATCTTTCCCGGCATGGGCCTCGGCATCCTGGCCGTCGGCGCGCGCCGGGTCAGCGACGCCATGTTCATGGCGGCCTCCCGCGCGCTGGGGGAGCAGGCTCCGGCGCTGAAGGATCCGACCGGCGCGATCCTGCCGCCGCTCGCCGATGCGCGCGCGGTCAGCGTGAAGATCGCCGAGGCGGTCGCCCGCCAGGCGGTGAAGGAAGGGCTGGCACCGGAAATCGGCGATGCCGAGATCTCGGAGCGGATCACCGCCCGCTTCTGGACGCCGCAATACCGGCCGATCCGACCGGCCTGAGGATCGCGGCGGCCGACAACGGCAGCGCATCGTCGCGGCCATCGGGTCAGGCCCGATGGCGACGGCCAGGTCGGGGACGCGGCGCCTCTCCTAGGAGGCGCCGTCGCCCTGCCCCAGCACCTCTTCCAGGAAGCGCCCGATCTCCTGGTTGGAGCGGCTGCGGACCGCGTCGTCGCGGCCGATCATGTAGCCCTCGGAACCGGCACAGAGCCCCAGGATCACCTTGCGGAAGAAGGTGTTCGCCATCGGCAGGGTGCTGCGCAGGTCGGTCACGCTGAAATCGGGCGCGACCTCCAGCCGGCAGGGGGCGAGGTTGCGCCCGATCATGCGGGGCGAACCGAAATGCCCGTCCCACTGGTGCATGCCTTCGGGATAGACGATGTTCTCGACCCGCGAGCCGCCGCGCCGCAGATCGTCCTGGATCTCCGCACAACGTTCCTGGTCGACGATCGCGTCCCGGCCGCCGGACAGGAACAGGACCGGGGCGCCGGTCGTCCTGGCGTCGCGGAAGCGGGCGATGCAGGGCCCGTAGAAGGCGATATGCCCGGCGAAGCGCGGCTCGCCGGGAGCGGCAAACAGGTCCGCCACCTGCTCATAGGCCGCGAACACGGTCGACATGGCGCCGTAGGAAAAGCCGATCAGCACCACCCGGTCGGCATCGATCTCCGGCCGCGCATCGAGCCAGGCCAGCGCGGCATAGGCATCGGTGACCATCGCCGATTCCGTGATGTTGATCAGCCGGTTCACGAAGCCGGTGGCGATGTCGCGGCGCGCGCCGAACACGTCGATCACCAGGGCGGCGATCCCCATGTCGGCGAACTGCGCGCCATAGGTCATCTCCCGCGCGCCCTGGATGCCGCCGGCACCATGCAGCATCACCACCGCAGGGACCGGCGCATCGGCGGAGGCACCGTCCGGAAGGAAGAAGTGGCCCAGCGCCTCGTCTGCCGGCGCAGCCCTGGCGGCGACTTCCGCCAGGGAGAAGGGGCTGGCGGTGGGGAAGCGCACCTCCTGGCCCTGCGTGCCGCCGCCCTGCACGGCGGGCCAGCGCTCGGGCAGGTCCAGCGCCGCGGCTTCCGGGATCGCCGGAACGACGGCCAGGGCGAAGCCGAGGGCGAGGATCAGTCCACAGGTGCGGCGGAGGTATCGCAGGACCATGCCTTCCCTTCTCGAATATCTGGTCGATGGAGCCGCGGCGGCGGGCCGCAGTGCTTGGGGCAAGAGATGCGCCGCAGCCTCCGGCACGGCAAGCGGCGGTCGATCACAATCGCTCGCGCCGCCAGCCGCCGGTGCAGCGGTGCCGGTCCGCTCAGTCGAACAGGGCGTCGATGGCGGACTGCGCGTCGTCCGCTGCGACGTCGGGCTCCAGATAGCCGTGGATCAGGGCGCTGGCGCGCTCCGCCGTGGCACGCAGGTGCGGCAGGTGGCTCTCCACCGCCATCGCCAGGACGGTCTCGTCCGCGCCGTCCTCGGCCAGGCCGCAGCATTCGTCCACGGCAGCGGCGATCTGCCCGTTCAACGCCTCGATCGTCATGTCGAAGGGGTCGCGATAGTCCGGCGGCGCGGCCGCATAGGCGCGGATCACGAATTCCTTGTCGGTGAAGCCGCTCTCCGCGAAATGCCGCTCATAGCTCTTCGGCGCCCAGTCGCGCACGTCGGCCGCGCAGTCGGGCGCCATCGGCAGCATCTCGAGCAGCATCAGCACTTCGTTGAAGTGATTCAGATAGTCGGTCGCAAGCAGGGTCACCGGGCTGACGTTATGCGCCTCCGCCCGGGCGGACAGCTCGGCGAACCCCTCCTCTGCCACGACGGCAGGCTCTGTCATCGCACTTTCCTTCCGGGCGCGCCGGTTCCCCCCGACCTTGCACCGAACGGTTCGTTTCTGGCCGGACAGAATAGCTTCCGCGGGCCGCGGGCGCGACCGATCGATTGGCGAAGGCCGCTCGCCGGCTCAGGCTGCGCGGATCAGGCCGTGGGAATGAAGTCGAAGGCGATGCTGATCCGCAGGCCCTCCCCCGCGAAGGGATGGGTGCGGTGCCAGACATTGGAGGGGAACAGGACCGCCTGCCCTGCCACCGGTGCGATATCGCGCAGCTGGAAGCCGGAGGTGACGTTCAGCGCCGGATCGGGCCGGCCGAACTCGATCCAGCCGGCCCGCCCTTCCGGCGCTTCGGCCACCGGTCGGATGCCGGGCACCTGGACATAGTAGACGCCGCTCAGCCAGCCGGCCGGATGGGTATGCGGCCGCTGGTGGCCGCCATGGTGCAGCACGGTGCCCCAGACCCGCATCCGCCAGTCGCGCGGGGCCTGGCCGGCCCAGGGATGGTCCGGCTCCGCCCGGCGGAGCCCGGCGGCCAGCCGGCGCGCCGCCCGGTCGATGGCGGCAAGGAGGTCGCGCAGCTCCTGCGGCGCGCCGACGGTCAGGTCGTCGGTCTGCCGCCCCTGGGCGGTCGCCTTGTCATGCCGGTCCGCCTGCAGGGTGGGATGCGCCATGCAGTGCCGCGCAAGCACGGCGTTGAACGCCGCATCGGGCGCCGTCCCGTCGCCCAGCAGCGGGACCAGCGGCACGACATGGCGATCCAGCGGCAGCAGGCGGGCCAGGGCGGCCCCGTCGCCGGCCTGCGCCAGCGCCGCCGCCAGATGGGTCAGGGCGTCGCGGTCAGCCGGCATCCGGGCCAGCCAGGCCTCGGCAGCGGCGCGGGCCGCGGAGGCCTCTCCCATCTGGAGGAGGACGAGGCGCCGGTTGCTCTGCGCGTCGGCGAAGCCCGGCGCCAGCGCGACGGTCCGGTCCAACGCCGCCAATGCCTCCGGCAGCCGCTGCAGGGCCTGCAGGGCAAGGCCGCGCGTGTTCAGGACGGAAGGATCCTCCGGCGCTGCCTGAAGGGCGCGCCCGGTCATTTCCAGCGCTTCGGCCGGCCGACCCGTTTCCAGCAGGACGACGGCCAGGTTGGTGGCATAGAGGGGGGTGCCGGGCTCCAGGTCGAGGGCGCGACGATAGGCGCTCTCCGCCTCCGCCATGCGGTTCAGCAGGCGCAATGCGCCGCCCCTGGTATTGTGATAGGCAGCGCGACCCGGATCGCGGGCGATGGCCGCCGCCGCAAGCTGTTCCGCGCGTTCCTGCGCGCCGGTCTGGTGAGCCACCACCGCCAGCAGGTGCCAGGGTTCGGGCTGCGACGGATCCTCACGGTTCAGGCGCTCATAGACCTGTACGGCTGCCGCGATCTCGCCCGCCCGGTGGCGCTGGCGGGC